>Ga0136633_1002606_pt1 | contig 12313 bp, 10 predicted proteins | sample AntDrymeUQ832206_2_FD_105494 | JGI IMG/M metagenome (GOLD analysis project Ga0136633, IMG submission 105494) | Polar desert sand microbial communities from Dry Valleys, Antarctica - metaG UQ83 (22.06) | ecosystem: Environmental > Terrestrial > Soil > Desert | place: Antarctica: Dry Valley... | reverse complement strand
TACGCAAGTCGTTGACCTGGGACCAAGGAACCGAGATGGCCCAACATGCCCAGTTCAGCATCGAGACCGGGATCCCGGTCTACTTCTGCGATCCCCACTCGCCGTGGCAACGCGGTAGCAACGAGAACACCAACGGGCTGCTGCGTCAGTACTGGCCCAAGGGATCCGACCTACGGGACCTCACCCAAACCGACTGCGACGACGTCGCGCTAAGACTGAACACACGACCCCGCATGACCCTGGAATGGCAGACTCCAGGTCAAGCACTCAACGAGTTGCTTGATGCAACAGCCGATTGAGCCCGCCAATTCGCCCGAGGCGGGATACGCGCTATCGAGGTGGGGTCAGGCCATAACGGGAGATCACGTCGGGCAGCCAGTCTGGCTGCCCGAACTGCAGGCCGTAGCTTGCGGCAAGCGTGGGTATCTGCCCCGGCTCCGGCGGACCGGCTGCGACCAGTTCGGACAGCTCGCGGAAGAAGTTCTCGAAGCCTGCCGGACTGATGATTTCGATCATTCGCGCGGGGACCTTGCCTGCGTTCCACATTGCGTGCATTTCGCCGCGCGGTTTGGTGATGTATCCGCCGGGTTCCAGGACGACCTCGCGGTTTCCGGACCGGAAGCCGATCTCTCCCTCTGTGACGATCGAGTACTCATCCTCGCGAGTGTGCAGGTGCGGCGGAACCAGGGCCCCGACCGGAAAAGGGTGCTCGACCACCGACACCGAGCCGTCCGTGTCGTGGCCCCACAGCTTGAAGTTCACACCGATGGAGCCAAGGTTGCCTACTTCTCCCTCACCTGGTTGCACCACGGTCAGGGGAGGGGGTTCGGTCATCGTCATGTGGCTCGCCTGCTATTCGTGGTTGGGTGAACGCGTCTTTGAGTGAACACCGACGTATTCTGAATACGGTCCACCGTCTGCAGAGGGAAGTCAAGAGTTGAGTGAGCAGGGCGGGTTGTCCAATAGTCGGAACTACCAGATGCGCAAGCGCGCCGACGACGTCGCCGACACTCGGCAACGCATCGTCGCAGCGGCTGTCCGGCTGCACGGAACAGTGGGACCGGCCGCGACGACTATTTCCGCGCTCGCGGAAGAGGCCGGGGTCACGCGGCTGACCGTCTATCGTCACTTCCCCGACGACCGTGCGCTGTTCGCGGCATGCAGCCAGCACTGGGCCTCGGGACAAGTCCTTCCGAATCCAGATGTGTGGAGCCAGATCGCCGACCCCGCAGAGCGCCTGGACGCGGGGTTGACCGACCTCTACCGCTTCTACCGCGATGCTGAGCCCATGCTGACGAACGTCCGGCGCGACCGTGCGGTGTTACCGACTGAAGTGCAGAAACGCACGGCTGCCACCGATGCCACGTACGTCGACGCTTTGCTGGCGCCGTACGGCGTCCGCGGAGCCCGCCGCAAACGCCTGCGCGCAGTCCTAGGTCACGCCGTGTCGTTCTGGACATGGCGATCACTGTGCATCGACCAGGGTCTCAGCAACGGCGAGGCCGTTCAGGCCATGACGGCACTGGCCCTGGCAACCGCGACACCGCAAAGGGCACCGCGGTTCTAGTGCTACCGGTGCAGCGTGCCCTGGATCGCACCGGCTGGGTAGGCGTCGTTGTGCACGTTGAAGTAGTAGCGACGCGGGTGCTCCAGGATCCGCCTGATGAGCGGGCGGGAAACGCCCGTCGCGCAGTTCGCGCCACCGGTGACCGACCCGGTCAGGTCAACCACGACTCCGCTGTCACTCTTGCGGTGAATATGTGCCGCGTTGGGAGTGCCGATGTCATGTGGTCGCAGGGACTCTGCTCGCAAGCGTGTCCTTGGTGGCAGCGGCGCTCGTCGCCCCGATCGCCGCAGTAGGTGTAGAGAGCACGGTCGAGGCCCAGCAGCAGAGCGTTGCGGTCCGTTACCTCGCAGCCAGGTTGCGCGGAACCGAAACCGGTGACCCGAACGGCACCGGGCACGCGGACTTCAGGCTGAACCGACTGCGGGCACGAGTGTGCGCAAACGTGACGTACAACCGACGACGTCCAGGTTGAGTTCCGTGTGCCGCCTCGGGCACTGACTTCCATTCACCAGACATTGGCGATGCTCCCTTCCGAAGTGGCCCACGCTGCTCCCATTCATCAGCAGCCGTCAATAGCCCGTAAGGGGCGCCCGGTCTGTCTAGGCTGCTGACATGGGTGCGGGTCACAGTCGTGGGCACAGCCACGGGCATGCAGCAGGTCGGGCCGACGACCGGTCGCGCCTGAAGCTCGTCCTTCTCGTGACGTGCGCGGTGATTGCCGTCGAGGTAGTCGGTGCGTGGGTCAGCGGCTCGCTTGCTCTGTTCGCGGATGCCGGGCACATGCTCACTGATGCGGCCGCGGTCGGCCTGGCGCTGTCGGCGTCCCAAGTGGCTACTCGGCCGGCTACCTCCAAACGAACCTTCGGCTACCACCGCGCCGAGATCTTGGCCGCGCTCGTGAATGCCGTTGTTCTGTTGGTCGTCTGCAGCTATTTGGCGTACGCCGGGATCAGACGACTGGTCGATCCGGTCGAGGTGGACGCCTCGTCGATGCTGGTCTTTGCCGTGATCGGTCTGGCCGCCAACGCGATCTCACTCGGTATTCTCGCGCGACGGCAGAACCACTCGATGAACATGCGCGGCGCCTACCTCGAGGTGCTCAGCGACCTACTGGGCTCGGTGGCGGTGATCGTTGCCGGGCTGGTGATCCTGGCGACGGGGTTCACCCGTGCGGACTCGATTGCATCCCTAGTGATCGCGGCAATGATCTTGCCTCGTTCCTTCTCGTTGCTGCGGGGTGCGGTCGACGTACTGCTGGAGGCGACGCCCAAGCACATCGACCTCGACGACGTACGCCGACACCTGGCGAAGGTGCCCGGAGTGGTCGACGTGCATGACCTGCACGCGTGGATGATCACGAGCGGGATGCCGATGCTGTCGGTGCACGTCACGGTGACCGACGACGTGCTGGCGAAGCGTGGCGTGGGCTCGCTACTCGACGAGTTCAGCGACTGCGTGGCCTCACACTTCGAGGTGGACCACGCCACGTTCCAGATCGAACCCGCCAGTCACAGAGAGCATGAGCATCTCGGCGAGATCGACCACGACTGACGTGCAGCTGACTGAACGTGGTGCTACAGGGACGCCGCGACCTCGGTGCCCTGGAGGATGGCGCGTTTGGCGTCCACCTCGGCGGCGACGTCGGCACCGCCGATCAGGTGTACGACGGGCGCATCCGCATCTGCTTGCGACATCTCGATGAGCTCGTCGTACAAGTCGCGCACCGACTCCTGCCCCGTGCAGACGACCACATGGTCCACCTCGAGGATCTGGGACTCGGTGGCCTCGTCTGATTCGTCGCCGACCAGGATGTGCAGACCAGCGTCGTCGATCTTCTCGTAGGTCACGCCGGGGAGCATCGTCACGCCGGAGTCCTTGAGCACGGCGCGATGCGCCCAACCCGACGTCTTACCGAGGCCCTTGCCGATGCCGGTTGCCTTGCGCTGCAGGAGGTACACCTCGCGCGCCGGGCTCCGCGGCTTCTTCTCGGTGACGCCGCCCGGGTGCAGTGCGGGGTCGCCGACGCCCCAGTGCGCCATCCACTCCTCGCGGGTCTCCGCGAAGTCATGTGTGAGGAAGACGCTGACGTCTACGCCGATGCCGCCGGCACCGATCACCGCAACCCGTTTGCCCACCTTCACCGAGCCGTTCAGCACGTCGGGGTAGGCGACCACCTTCGGGTGGGTTATCCCTTCCACGGTGGGGATCCTGGGTTTCACACCGGTGGCCACGACGACCTCGTCGAAGGCTGCGAGGTCGGTTGTAGCCGGCCGCGTCGACAGACGGAGGTCGACGCCGAGCACCTCCAGCCGTCGGCTGTAGTAGCGCAGCGTCTCGGCGAACTCCTCCTTGCCGGGGACCTCCATGGCGAGCCGGAACTGGCCACCGATCGCGGGTGAGGCCTCGAACAACGTCACGTCGTGGCCGCGCTCTGCGGCGGTGACCGAGGCTGCCAACCCGGCCGGACCGGCGCCGACGACGGCGACCTGTTTTGCGCGTGGCTTGGGGACCGGGAGCAGCACCAGCGTCGTCTCGCGGCCGGCCCGCGGGTTCACGAGGCACGACGCGCGCTTGTTCTCGAAGGTGTGGTCCAGGCAGGCCTGGTTGCAGGCGATGCAGGTGTTGATCTCGTCCCCGCGGCCGGCGGCCGCCTTGTTCACGAACTCCGGATCCGCCAGGAACGGCCGCGCCATCGAGACCAGGTCGGCGTCCCCGTTCGCGATCAGCTGCTCTGCAAGCTCGGGGGTGTTGATCCGGTTCGACGCGCACACCGGGATGCCCAGCTCCGGCCGCAGCCGAGCCGTGGTGTCGGTCCAGGCGCCGCGCGGCACCTGGGTCAGGATTGTCGGGACCCGGGCCTCGTGCCAGCCGATGCCGGTGTTGATCACCGATGCACCGGCCTCCTCGAGCGCCTTGGCGAGAGTGACTGTCTCCTCCCACGTCTGCCCGTTCGCGATGAGGTCGAGCAGGGACATCCGGTACATCACGAGGAAGTCAGGGCCGAGTGCCTCACGGGTGCGTCGGACGATCTCGATGGGAAAACGCATCCGCTTGTCCGACGTACCTCCCCATGCATCCGTGCGCTGGTTGGTGTGGGCGGCGAGGAACTGGTTGATCAGATAACCCTCCGATCCCATCACCTCGATGCCGTCGTAACCGGCTCGTCGCGCGAGGAGCGCCGTACGCACGTAGGCGTCGATGGTGCGCTCAACGCCCTTGCTGGACAGGGCATTGGCCTTGAACGGCGTGATCGGCGACTTGGTCGCGGAGGCCGAGACATTCAGCGGGGTGTAGCCGTAGCGACCGGCGTGCAGGATCTGCAAAGCGATCGCGGCGCCTTCTGCGTGCACTGCATCCGTAACTAGACGATGTCGGTCCGCGTGCCGACGCTTGGTCATCATCGAGCCGAACGGCAACAGCCAGCCGCGCACATTCGGCGAGTAACCACCGGTGACAATCAGGCCGACGCCGCCGCGTGCGCGTTCGGCGAAGTACGCCGCGAGCTCGGGCAGGTGTTTCGCGCGGTCCTCGAGCCCGGTGTGCATCGAGCCCATCACCACGCGGTTGCGCAGCGTGATGCCGCCGATGGTGAGCGGGGACAGGAGGTGCGGGTACGGCGACCCGGTGGATGTCTCTGCTGACGTCATCGGCTGAGAACCTTTCCTTTGTGCACGAGGTTGGAGTGTTCGTGTGCTTGGACGTACTCGTTCAGCCAGTCGACCCAGAAATGCTCCAGTCGAATCCCGCCGCGGAGCACGAGGTAGATATCAAGTCGCTTCTCGTCGAGCGATCCGGGGTCCGGGAAGTCGCGCGCCGCGAGCTGCTCGTAGTGCGCGAGTCGGGTCCTGTGGTCGGCGAGGTGCTCGCGGACGTTGTCGAGCACGGCGGCCCGGTCTCCGAACGATGCTCCTCGCAGCTTGACGGCGATCTCGCTCCGGAACTGCTCCATCGGGACGGGCGCGACCAGCCAGGACCTCAGCTGCTTTTGACCAAGCGCCGTGACCGTGTAGACCTTCTTGTCCGGGCGGCCCTGCTGGGGAACGGTGCTCGAGGAGGCCCAGCCATCGTCCTCCATCCTGCGGAGGACTTTGTAGATCTGCTGGTGGGTTGCGCTCCAGAAGAACCCGATGGACAGGTCGAAGCGGCGCGCGAGGTCGAGGCCGGCCGCGGGTCGCTCGCTGAGCGAAACGAGAATCGCGTGTTCGAGGGCCATCGCTGTGCTCCCTTCCGCGGGGTCGTGTGGGTGAGGCCTCCCAATACGGAGGCCTCACCCACACGACATGGTTAAAGCCTGTCCACAATCAGGATCACGCAACCGTCGTACCTTTGCAACTAGTTGCACAAGTGAGATGTCCCACGGACGCGGCAAGTCCGAGCGACATGATCATGGCCAGCGGGTCGGTGCCACACTGCTCGGCATGACCGTTTCGGAGTATGTGCTTGGTAAGGGGACCGGCCCGCTGAAGGGGATCCGGGTCGTCGAGCTCGCCGGTATCGGCCCCGGTCCGCACGCCGCGATGCATCTGGCCGACCTGGGCGCGGACGTCGTACGCATCGAACGCCCCGGCGGGGCGACGAGCGCGGGCTCGCGGGAGACCGACCTGCTCACCCGTGGCCGGCCGAGCGTGGCGATGAACCTCAAAGATCCCCGAGCCGTCGAGACCGTGCTGGACCTGGTCGCCACTGCCGACGTTTTCCTTGAGGGGATGCGCCCCGGTGCCGTCGAACGGCTCGGCCTCGGTCCGGAGAACTGCCACGCGAGGAACCAGCGACTGGTCTATGGCCGGATGACCGGCTGGGGGCAGGACGGCCCCCTCGCGCAGACCGCCGGGCACGACATGAACTACATCGCGATCTCCGGAGCCCTGCACGGCCTCGGACAGACCGGCGACCGGCCACAGTTCCCGTCCAACCTTGTCGGTGATTTCGGCGGTGGGTCGTTGTACCTCGTGGTCGGCATTCTCGCCGCCCTCCTCGAGGCCCGCGTGAGTGGTGAGGGCCAGGTCGTGGACGCGGCGATCGTCGACGGCTCGGCGCACCTGAACACGATGTTCGCCAGCATGGTCGCCGGCGGAAACGTGCACGAGGAACGAGGGGTCAACCTGCTCGACGGCGGGATGCCGTTCTACGACATCTACGAGACCGGCGACGGGAAGCACATGGCAGTCGCACCGCTGGAGCCACAGTTTTACGCCGCGTTGCTCGACGGGCTCGGGCTCACTGACATCGCCCCGGACCGGTACGACTTCGAGCAGCATCCTGCGCTCCGCTCGCTACTGGCCGCGAAGTTCAAGGAGAAGACCCAGGCGGAGTGGGCCTTGGTCTTTGACGGCACCGAAGCGTGCTGCACGCCGATCCTGCCGCTGACCGAGGCGGCCGAGCATCCGCACCTGAGAGCGCGCGAGACATATGTGTCGCGCGACGGGATCCTTCAGCCGGCTCCTGCGCCCCGCTTCTCCAAAACCCGGGCCACCCTGTCGACCGGCCCCACCGTCCCAGGCGGACAGACCCGCTCGGCGCTAGCGGCCTGGGGCATCAGTGATGTCGACGACCTGATCGACTCCGGAACCGTCATCCAGACCTGACCGCTCTCCCAGGGCGTCGGGCGGTTAACGGGTACGGCGGGCGACGGTCTCGCGCTTGGTCTCGTTGACCGCACTCTCGTACGCCGTCACGAGCGCAGCCACCGTGACCGGCTTGAACTTCTCGACCAGTTCGCGCAACTGCTCCGGCGGTACACCGTTCTCCTTGTACGCCGGCCACACCTGCGTGCGAAACAGCTCGGTCAACTCGTCGGCGATCGCCCGACCGTGCGCGGTGAAGATGTCCTGCGCGGCAAGGGCGGCCTCGAACGGCATCCCGAGGTCGAGCAGAGCGACGCCAACCGAGAGATGAGCGACAGCTACCTGGAACTTGCCCTGCTTAGCCGGGTAGACGATCCCCAGCGCGTTCAGCGTGTCCAGGTCGTCGTCGGACAACGGCCGACCCGCCCGACGTACCAGCTCTTTGCGGGAAATCGTCTCGGGCAGCTCGGCCAGCCACGGTGCCAGCATCGTGCGGTGCAGCGCGATCGTCTCCGGCGATGCCCCGGCCGGGATCCGAGCCATGTAGCCCTCGATCGCCGACAGGGTAAACCCGTGCGCCTGCAGCTCACGAACCATCTCGAGCCGGACCACGTGTTCGGCGGCGTAATAGCCGCATCGACCGCGACGGATCGGAGGCGGGACCAGGCCCTTCGTCGTGTAGAAGCGGACGTTGCGCACGCTCATCCCTGCGTGCTGGGTGAGCTCATCGAGTGTCATCAGCTGGGTCATCAGCGAGTTCGCGGTGGCGGCGGGGTCAAGCATCGAGGGTCCTCCTTGCCGGGGCGACGAAGATGACGGGTGGAGTCGGCCCGAAGAATCATGTCATGGCGCCCGACTATCCCGTGCGGGCCACCGTGGCTGTGTCGCGGCTGCCGGTGTGGGTGTCGTCCCCGCCGTACTCGACGACCACGTCGACCGAACGCGCCTTGCCCTTGGGGTAACGGACGTCCGTAGCGGCCTGGCCGTTCGAGTCCGTCACGGCACCGACGGGGGCGTCGCTGCCGAAGGTGAACGTGACCGTCACACCGGTAACGGGCAAGCCGTTAGCGTCCGTCAGGGTCGCGGACAGGTGCACTGCCCGTTGAGGTCCAGCCGTCCTGTCGCCGTTGTAGGTGAGGGTCGTTGCGGCCTTCGCCGGCGGGTCAGCCGGGCGCTCGGCAAACGTCGCGTCGGACGCGGTCGCCACCAGGGGCTTTTCGAAGCTTCGCCCATACTGCTCGCCGACCGAGCCGTCGCGCTGGCCGGTCAGGAACACCTGGCGCTGCGAGAACACGATCTCGTCGACGGGGACGGTCTGGCGGGCGTTGTCGCTGTCAGCGAGGAACAGCAGGTGCACGCCGTGGGCGCCGATGTCGCCCTGGAAGAACGCGGTGCTGTTGTCCACCGGCCCGTCCACCGGGGTCCAGCACCTGCGGGGAAGCCCGGTCGCGGGGTCGATCGTGGGCTCGCCGGCGCTGCGCAACTTCAGGCGCGGGCCGGGGTTGCTGCCGGTCGCGTCGTCGAAGCAGGAGTCGTCGCGGTAGTACGGGACGGCGGCAACGCTCTGCGCGAGACCGCCGGCGGTAGCGCTGGTGGGCTCGAAGCTGTAGCGGTCGACGATCGAACCGGAGGGGCCTGCCGTCAGCGACCAGTCCAGGGCCGCACCCGGCTTGGACATGGTCGGGTCGGTCACGTCGAAGCTCTGGTGGTAAGGCAGCGCCGAGCAGAGTCCGCTCTGGTAGTAGATGTCGCGGTAGGTCTGGGTGATCTGCCCCGTCCCGTTGCTGTCGTACTTGGCGTTGCAGGGGTCGTCGAAGTTGCCGAGGACCTCGTCGTTCTTGCCATCGACGTCGACCCCCTCGGGTTTGTTCGGGTTGTAGAACTTCGTCATCACCCCGGCGTTGAAGTCCCACTGGGCGTAGATGCCGTCCAGCGGCGGGATCACGTGCACCCGAAGCCAGGTCTTCATGACCATGTCATCGCGGTAGAAGGTCTCGCGCCGGATGACGTTCGTGCCGCTGTCGGAGCCCCAGGTTTCACGGACGGTGCGCACCGGGCCGGAGAGCTCGCCGAGCAATGTAGAGGAGCCGCCCCAGTTGGTGTCCTCCTCCTCATACCCGCAGCAGGGGGTCTCCGACTCCGCGTCCTGCTGGAACGCCCGGGCCTTCCACCGGTCGACCAGGTCTTCGCCGTACGTCGTTGCCGCGTCGTCCTTAACCCGGACGTCGGTCATCAGCCAGCGGCCGTCGTAGCGGTAGCGGTAGCGGTCCGTGGTGATCGTGGCGGTATCGCGGGGACGGCGTCGCTGGATGTCGGGGGTGCCGTCGGCCTTGAGTACGACGTTGCCCGCGGCGTCGCAGTACGCGCCGGTGGCGGCGTTGCCGTAACCGTCGTACGACGACTGCGACATCTCGAAGGTGTCGGCGTTTGCATCACGGTTGTAGTGCACGTAGCCGTTGTCGGCGTTGAACGACGGGGCGAGCCCCTGCATGACATACAGGTACGACGTCGTCTGCGTCAGCGGGTCTGTTACTGCAACTGCCTTGACGCCTGTGCTGCCGTGTGGCCGCTTCGCATCGGTGGGCGCCTGCGGCCCGGCGTCCTTGGCCATGAAAGCCACCTCGTCGTTGCTGTCAAGGCCTTTCACCGGGTCCGTGGCGACGGGTGAATCGGGGACGGCGAGGCAGGTGTTGCCGTCCGCCGATCTGGTCCAGCGGAAGCCCTCGCGCTGGAACGCGTAGGTCGTGTGCTGGTCCTCACCGGAGTACACCGAGAAGCCCGACGCGGAGTTGTTCAGGTAGCGCGTGAACACCTCATCGACCTGGAACGGGACCTCGACGAAACGGCTGGTGGCCGGGTCCCAGCGCCAGCCGGTGAGCTGCGTGACGTCGGTGCCCTCGGGAGCAGCCACGCGGCTGCTGTCCACCTCGGGGTCGCTGTAGTGGTTGTGCTGGCACTGGTCGTCGAAAGTCTGGCAGTCCAACAGATCCGTCAGAGGAGCCTTCGCCGTGACGTTGCTCGGGGTGGCCCACATCCCGAAGCTGTCTCCGGTCATCACCACGGAGTCGGCGGTGCGCACGGCGGCAACGGTCGGGTCGACCGTCGGCAGTCCGGCGGCGGCGGGGCCGCTAGACGCGGGGCCGGTGGACGCGGGGCCGATAGACGCGGCAGTGGCCGGCATCGTCCCGGCCAGCAGGCCCAACACAGTCAGGCCCAACACAGTCAGGCCCGCCACACTCAAGGCGCGTCCGGCTGCCAGGGTCGGGTGATTGCGGATGCCGCTCGGGTACATCGTGTGAGCTCCTTGGGCCAGGGGCGGCGAGATCGGTCGTAGCCGTGCCGCAAATACAGACCACTCAACGAGTGGTTGCGCGCTTGGTCACGAGCCCTGGGGAGTTGCGTCGCTGATGGCCCGCATCCTGGTCGGCTGGGCGACGCTCACAGTAGGAGTGTCACAATCGATGTAGTTCCCCCCGACGCCACGCGATGGAGCAGTGTCGGGTTCTCCAACTGTCTTCGAGAAGTCTGGACGCCGCCATGGCCGATGTGCCGCAAGCATTCGTGTACGACGCAATCCGTACCCCGCGAGGTAAGGGCAAGAAGAACGGGTCCCTGCACGAGGTGAAGCCGGTGGACCTCGTGGTCGGACTCCTCGACGCCATCAAGGAACGCAACCCCGGTCTGGATCCGCACCGCATCGACGACGTCGTGCTCGGCGTGGTCACCCCGATCGGCGACCAGGGCAGTGACATCGCCAAGACCGCCGTGCTTGCAGCCGGGTACCCCGACACAGTCGGCGGCGTGCAGCTGAACCGGTTCTGCGCCTCCGGCCTCGAGGCCGTCAACCAGGCAGCAGCGAGAGTTCGCTCCGGCTTCGAGGACCTGATCCTCGCCGGCGGCGTCGAGTCGATGTCGCGGGTGCCGATGGGTTCCGACGGAGGCGCCTGGGCAACCGACCCGGCGACTGCCTTTACGACGTCCTTCGTCCCGCAGGGCATCGGCGCCGACCTGATCGCCACCCTCGAGGGCTTCTCGCGCGAGGACGTCGACGCCTTCGCCGCCGAGTCCCAGGCCCGCGCCAGCAAGGCACAGGCGAACGGCTACTTCGACGGTTCGGTCATCCCCGTCAAGGACATGAACGGTGTCACGGTCCTCGACAGGGACGAGTTCATCCGCCCGGGTACGACGGTCGAGACACTGTCCTCGCTGAAGCCATCGTTCGCGGCGATCGGCGACCAGGGCGGGTTCGACTCGGTTGCCTTGGAGAAGTACCACTGGGTCGAGAAGATCAATCACGTGCACCACGCCGGCAACTCGTCGGGCATCGTCGACGGTGCCTCGCTGGTGGCAATCGGGTCCGAGACGATCGGCAAGGAACTCGGCCTCACTGCGCGGGCGCGGATCATCGCGACTGCGGTGTCCGGCGCTGACCCCACGATCATGCTTACCGGACCCGCCCCCGCATCTCGCAAGGCACTCGCGAAGGCCGGCCTCGCGGTCGACGACATCGACCTGTTCGAGATGAACGAGGCCTTCGCGGCTGTCGTCCTGCGCTTCATGAAGGACCTCGGCATCACCGCGGACAAGGTGAACGTCAACGGCGGTGCGATCGCCATGGGGCACCCGCTCGGCGCGACCGGCGCGATGATCCTCGGCACCCTGGTCGACGAGCTCGAACGCCGTGACCAGCGCTACGGACTCGCCACGTTGTGCGTGGGCGGCGGCATGGGCATCGCCACCATCGTCGAACGCATCTGATGCGCCCCGGACTCGATAGGACTGAGGAACACATGACTGAAACCGCGCAGCAGAGCGCCGTCTTGTATGAAAGGGACAGCGACAACATCGTCGTACTCACCCTCGACGACCCCACATCGAGCGCCAACACCATGAACGAGCTCTACAAGGAGTCCATGGGAACCGCGATCGACCGGCTCGAGGCCGAGAAGGACGAGATCGCCGGCGTCGTCGTCACCAGCGCGAAGAAGACGTTCTTCGTCGGCGCCAACCTCCACAAGCTCATCGAGGCCGGACCCGACGACGCACCTGAGGTGTTCGCGACGGTCGAGGCGATCAAGGCGCAGCTGCGCCGACTCGAGACACTCGGCAAACCCGTAGTCGCTGCGATCAACGGCACCGCGCTGGGCGGTGGCTTCGAGATCTCGCTGGCCTGTCACCACCG
>Ga0136633_1002605_pt1 | contig 12315 bp, 8 predicted proteins | sample AntDrymeUQ832206_2_FD_105494 | JGI IMG/M metagenome (GOLD analysis project Ga0136633, IMG submission 105494) | Polar desert sand microbial communities from Dry Valleys, Antarctica - metaG UQ83 (22.06) | ecosystem: Environmental > Terrestrial > Soil > Desert | place: Antarctica: Dry Valley... | reverse complement strand
CCGGCGCGCTCGCGGACGCCGCTGGCGACGCGCTCGCGAGAGGGCTGGCGCCAGCCCCCGCGGCGCCTGGCGACGGGCTCGCACCGGGCGTGCCGCCGCCGAGCACTCCGGTCGAGGAGGCAGCGACGAGAACCGCGAGGCAGATCGCACCCACCAGCCCAACGATCGCCCCGGTCAGGTAGCTGGCGCGCGGAGCGAGGAAGCCGGACAGGAAGATCGCCCCGATCGGCGGAGTCACGATGAAGTACTGATAGATGAGGGCGGAGACGACGTCTCGTCCGCCCGTGACGAGCAGCACGCCCATTGTCCCGACCGAAATCAGGGCCGGCAACCAGATGCTCTTGTGACGGAGAAGCCGCGGCAAGGCGGCCAGATCCTCGCGGAAGTTGGCCGGCCGGAACGCGGCCCGGAACGCGTAGCCGATTCCGGGTCGGGCAGGCGGAGGAGGTGGTGTGGCGGCTGCGCGGGGCGGTGGTGTCCGGGTCGGCGCGCGGACAGGGCCGGCAGGCTCGCCGTCCTCGATGGGATCGAGCTCCTCGCTGCCGCCCTCGGCAGCCAGCTGAGCGCGGAAGCGGCGGCGAGCTTCGGCGCGGTCGGTTCGCTTGGCGCGGGCCACTGGTCCTCCTGGCTCGTCGAAAGATGGGCACGGGGCGCGGGAAGGGTCCGGCCATCGTAGTCGATGAGCCGGAGTGAAGGGCCGGGTAAGTGGCTGGTGAACGCCGGTTGATCGCCGGCGAAGCGGGGCCTGCTACAAGAAGCTCGCCGCCACCGTCCTCCCGCCCATCCCGCCGGGAGGTCGTCCACGATGGAACGCGCCCGACGTGCGGTGGTGATCTGGCTGTTGGTGGCGTCTGCGCTGGCGCCGGTCGCAGCGGGCAGTACGGGCCCGCCGCCGCCCTCGGCCGAGGTCGCGCCCGCAGCGGTCGCGAGCTGGCCTCCCGCGACATTGCTCGTGTCGGAGGTGATGACCGGTGGCGCGTCGGCCTCGGACGAGTTCATCGAGCTGATGAACGCGGGGCCGTTTGCCGTCGACCTCGTCGGGCTCGAGGTCGCGTATGTCACCGCGAGTGGCTCGACGATCACCCGCAAGGCGTCCTGGGCGGCGAGCAACCTGATCGAGCCGGGCCGCCACGTTCTGCTCGCCAACGCTGCGGGTCTGTTCGCGGTCGGGGCTGATGCGACGTACAGCGGCGGCCTCGCAGCGACCGGCGGGGCGTTGGTCCTGCGGCCGATCGGCGGCGCTCCAATCGACACGGTCGGCTGGGGTGATGCCACCAACGGCTTCGTCGAGGGCTCGGTTGCGCCGGCGCCGCCGGCGGGATCCAGTCTCGAGCGGAGGCCCGGCGGTTCGGCAGGGAACGGGTCCGATTCGAACGACAACCTCGCGGACTGGTTCGTCCAGGGTATCCCCTCGCCGCAGAACCTCGCCTCGTCGCCGACCCCTGCCGTCTCGCCGACGCCTGATCCATCGACCGAGCCGACGCCCACCCCGTCCCCGACGCCCGGGCCGACTGCGATACCTTCGGCGACCGCGACGCCGACTCCGAGTCCGACGCCGGAGCCGTCACCGGTCCCGATCGCCGAAGCTCGCGCCCTGCCCGACGGCAGCACGGTGACCGTCTCGGGCACATTGACGACGGCGCTCGGGTCGCTGGAGGCCGGTCGCGCGGCGTTCCTCCAGGACTCGACCGCCGGAATCTCGCTCTATCTCGACGCACCCGCGGTTGACGGGTGGCCGGCCGGCACGACGCTCGTCGCGACCGGAACACTCGACGATCGGTTCGCGCAGCGGACGCTCCGGGTCGCGCTGTCGGATCTGGTGCCCGCGGGCTCGGGGCCCCTGCCCGCGCCGATCGCGGCGTCGACAGGCTTCGTCGGGGAGGTGGTCGAGGGGCAGCGGCTCGCCGTGACGGGCACGACCGTCGGATCGCCGTCGGCGATGGCCGACGGCACCGGTCTGCTCGTCGACGATGGCAGCGGTCCCCTTCGGCTCATCGTCGCACCGGCAGCTCTCGATGACGCGGCCGTCCCCTCGGGAACCGCGGTCAGCGCCACCGGCCCGCTCGGCCAGCGCGACAGCACCGGCACGGGGCTTGCCGGCTACCGGCTTCACATCACCGAGCCCGGCGACTTCGTGCTCGCGACCCCGAGCCCGACACCGACGCCCACCCCGTCGCCGGAGCCGTCCCCCGAACCGACCACTTCACCCGCGCCAACACCCACGCCAGCAGCGACACCGACACCCGAGCCCATTCCGTCGCCGACACCGACAGCGATGCCCACCCCGTCTCCGACCCGCAACGCGACGATCGCCGAGGCTCGGGCCCAGTCGATCGGATCGATCGTTCGTGTGGGCGGAGTCGTGACCGCCGAACCGGGGCGCCTCGGAGCGGCGGCCCTGATCGCCATCGACGACGCCAGTGCGGGGATCGTCGTCAAGCTGCCGTCCGGCGTCGCCGCGCTGCCGCGCGGCACCTGGGTCGAGGTCCGCGGGACGCTCGCCGCGCCGTATGGCCAGCTCGAGATTCGAGCCGCGACCGACGAGGTGACGGTGCTGCCGTCACGGGCGCTCCCGGCACCCGTCGAGATCGACGGCGCTGAGCTTGGCGAGGCGGTCGAGGGCCGCATCGTCACGGTCATCGTGACGATCGATGCGAAGCCGAAGCGGGCGCAGGGCGGCGACCTGTCGATCGCCGCGACAGCCGTCGACGGCACGGCCGTCCGCGTGCTTGCCGATGCGTCGAGCGGCGTCGCGCCGGCCCTGTTCGTGAAGGGAGGGTCGTACACGCTGACCGGGATCGCCGGCCAGCGCGCCACGCGCAAGAGCGCCCTCGACGGTTACCGGGTCTGGCTCCGCGACGCCGACGACGTCGAGCCGATCGGAGGGCCCGATGCGCCCAAGGCGAGCCCGTCGTCTACCGCATCGTCGAGCCCCACCCCGGCGGGCGGTGTGCCCGGACCCATGCCGATCGCCCGCGCACTACTCGCACGCTCCGGGACGGTCACGATCGAAGGCGTCGTAACGCTCGACGCCTCGGTTCTCGACGCCACCGGCCGCAGGATCGTCGTCGAGGATGCGACCGGCGCGGTCGAGGTGCTCGTCCCGGCAGGTGCGGCGCCGCCCGGCGCCGGCAGCCGCATCTCCGTATCGGGGACGATGGCGCGGGCGTACGGAGCGCCGCGGATCCGCGCGACGGAGCTGCTCGCGCTCGGGCCGGGAGTGCCACGGCCACCGCTTCCCCTTCGCACTGCCCCCGGGCCCGCCCACGAATGGCGCCTCGTCCGGCTGAGCGGGACGATCGTGGAAGTTCAGCGGCTCGGCAGCCGCTGGCGGATCGAGCTCCAGGCAGGCGGCGCCCGCGTGCCCGTGTCGGGTCTCTCCGGAGCGCGTATCCCGGTGACCCTGTTTGTCGAAGGACGGCAGGCCACCGTCGTGGGAATCGTCCGGCGCGCGCACCCCTCCGCGAAGGACCGCCGGCTCGCGCTCGTCCCGCGCTCTCCGGCTGACGTGGCCATCGGCCCAGCCGAGCCCCAGCGATCGCCTGGCGCGGCGCCGAGTGGTGGGCGCGTGTCCCGGCCCCGCTCCGCGGACGCGCCGACGTCCGGTCCGGTAGGCCCGGCGGGCCCGACCGACGTCGACCTCGCCCACCTCGCCGATCACCTCGGCGAGACCGTCCGCGTCGGTGGGCTGATCGTCGACCTGACCTCCGCCGGCGTATCGCTCGACGACGGAACGGCCGTCTCGGGCGTTGTCCTCGAGGGAGCAGCGGGCGAGTACCTGCCGCTGCTGGAGCCCGGCGACGCGATCAACGTGACCGGTCGGGTGGAGCGCCGCGCGAAGGAGTTGATCGTGGCCGTGCAGGATCCGGCCGGCCTGGCCCGGGTGGGCGACCTCGCCGAACCTCCCTCGGCCCCGCCGGTCCCGACTCCCGAGCCCACGCGGGTAGCCGTGGCCCCGCGGACAGCGAGCACAGACGCATTCGGGCTGGGAATCCCGGGCACGGCGGGCCTCGCCTCGCTCGTCCTGATCTCCCTCGCATCGGCGGGGGTCACGGTCCTCCGCCGGCGACAGCTCCGGGACAGGGTCCTCGCGCGGGTGGGCCGTGAGGCTGCCACTCAGCGCCCGGCGGAGGCCGCCGATAGGCCCTTCGAGTGGCCAATCGGGGGGCGCTGAAGGGCCCTGAACTGCCCCGAACAGGCCCTCGAGCGGCCCATCCGGCGGCCAAGCGTGATTGAGCGTGCTTGACGCTCGTTTGAGCACGGGACTATCCTCGCCCCGGTTTCACGCTCAGGTGAACGGGAAATGAGGAGGTAGATAGGGTTTTGCCGAACGCGGATCACCGCGTCGCGCTCCCCGTCGGAGAACGGCAGTATCACATCGGCCTTGGCCGGGGTGAACTGGCCGAGTTCATCCTCCTCCCCGGTGACCCCGATCGGACAGCCCGCATCGCCACGCGCCTCGACTCGATCGAGCTCGAGCAGCGCCACCGCGAGTTCGCGACTGTCACCGGCACCTACCGCGGCCTCCGGATCTCGATCGTGTCGACCGGCATCGGCGCGGACAACGTCGAGATCACGGTCGCGGAGATCCTCGCGATCACGGACCGGCCCACGTTCATCCGGGTGGGGTCATGCGGAGGCCTCCAGCCGGACATGGAGCTGGGCGACCTCGTCGTGACGACGGCCGCAGTGCGCCTGGAGTCAACGACAAGCTATTTCGTCCATGACGGCTATCCCGCCGTCGCCGACTACGAAGCAGTTGTAGCGCTGTTGGAGGCCAGCGCACGTCTTGGACATCGCACCCACGTGGGGCTGACGGCAACGGCGCCCGGTTTCTTCGGTGCGCAGGGACGCCCGATCCCGCAGCTTCCCATCCGCTACCCTGACCTCGCGGAGGACATGGCACGCCAGCGTGTCCTGAACTTCGAAATGGAGGCTTCGGCACTCCTCGTCCTGGCCAGCCTGGCACGTTGTCGGGCGGGCGTGGTCTGTGCGGTATACGCGCAGCGCTCGACCGGCGACTTTGTCACCGGGGCGGCCAAGGACGCAGCCGAAGCCGCGTGCGTGGAGACGGGGCTCGAGAGCCTCCTGATCCTCGCTCAGATGGATCGCCAGAAACAGCAAGCTTCGACGGATCGCTGGCGACCGTCACTCTGGACCTGATCAAACGGGCGGACTCGGGACGAAGATTCCCGCGACGCCATCTCGACGAGGAGGAAACCTCATGGCCGAGGCCTATTGCGTCAAGGACAAGATGAAGGTTGAAGTCCGCAATCCCCAGCGGATCACGATGAAGAACGGCAAGCCGGCCCTCCAGGGCACCTGCCCGAAGTGCGGCGGCAAGGTCTTCAAGATCGGCGGCTGACGCAGCAACGACACTCGCGACAAAGACCCCCGTCGGGCGACCGGCGGGGGTCTCGCGTTGTCTAGGATGCGCAGGTGCGCACAGCGAGCGACGGCCGAGCGAGCGGGGACAGGGCATCCGCGATGAACGGCCCCGTGCTGGCACTCGACCTCGGGGCGAGCCGGATCCGGGTCGCGGCGGTCGGGACGGATGGTCGGCTGCTCGTGCGTGACGACGGCCGGACGCCCGGCGCCGAGGGGCCGCCCGCCGTGCTGCGGGCGTGCATCGAGAGCCTCCGCGGGATCGTCGAGCGTCTCGATCCGGCGACCCGCGCTGGTCTCTCCGGGGTCGGGATCTCTGCCCCGGGCCCCGTCGACCCACGCGCCGGGACCCTGGTGGAGCCACCGAACATCGGCCCGGGCTTCGTGGACGTGCCATTCGCGGCCCCGATCGGCGAGGCACTCGGCCTGCCGGCGCGCCTCGAGCGCGACACGAACGTGGCCGCGCTCGCCGAGCAGGCGTACGGCGTCGCGCGCGGCGCGCGGGACTTTCTGTACATCACGGTCTCGACGGGGATCGGCGGCGCGATCGTCGCTGGCGGCGAGCTGTACGGGGGGGCCGACGGGGTCGCGGGCGAGGTCGGGCACGTTCCCATTGAAGACGCCGACGCGGTCTGCCTCTGCGGGACGCCGGGTCACCTCGAAGCTGTGAGCTCGGGCAGCGGGATCGCGCGCCGGGCGGCGACGGCCATCGCGGCAGGCCGGGCTCCGGGCCTGGCGGCGCTCGCCGATCGCCTCGCCCCGGCGCAGCTCGAGGCGCGGCACGTGGCCGAGGCGGAGGAGTCGGGCGACCCCGACGCGGCCGAGATCATGGAGCGTGCACGGGACGCCTTCGCGGAGGTGCTCGTCGGCCTCGTGAACGTCTTCAACCCGGAGCTGATCGTGATCGGTGGAGGGCTCGCGATGGGGCAGGGGGATCGCTGGCTCGAGCCGGCTCGCCGCGCGGTCGCCGAGAAGGCCTTCCGGATCCCGCGTGAGCGAGTCCGGATCGTCCCCGCGGCCCTTGGCGACGACGTCGGCCTCGTGGGCGCCCAACCGCTCCTCGCCCGGCACCTCTGAACGGCCCGCGCCCGTCCAACTGTGCGTCGTCCGCTACTGGGAGTAGCCAAACGACCGGGATCGTGAGTGGTCATGTGTCGGGGCTGCAGGTCAGGCGGGCGGTTGTGCAAGGTTCGTGCCGGCCTGGCTACCACGGGTAGCGCCAACGCCCGGGACAGCCGGCCCGGCAGGCCACCCGATCGGGACCCACGAGGGGCTCTGCTAGAATGCCCGGGCATCCCCGAGACGCAGCGGAGGCCGGCGGCGCCTGCGCTCGCGCACCTGGAGGTCCCCTGATGGCAGTCCGCGTCGGCATCAACGGCTTCGGCCGGATCGGCCGGCAGTCGCTCAAGGCGATGATCGAGCGAACCCCCGATCTCGAGGTCGTCGCGGTCAACGACCTCGTCGACGCCGAGATGAACGCCCACCTCTTCAAGCACGACTCGACGTACGGGGCGTACCAGGGCACGGTCGAGGCCCGCAACGGCAACCTCGTGATCGACGGGCACGAGATCCGGATCCTCGCCGAGAAGGATCCCGCCGCGCTGCCGTGGGGCGACCTGGGCGTCGACATCGTCCTCGAGTCGACCGGCCTGTTCACGGACGCGGCCAAGGCCCGAGCGCACATCGACGCCGGCGCGAAGAAGGTCGTGATCAGCGCGCCGGCGAAGGGCGAGGACATCACGATCGTCCTCGGCGTCAACGAGGAGCGCTACGACCCCGCGGCCCACGACATCATCAGCAACGCGAGCTGCACGACGAACTGCCTCGCGCCCGCGGCAAAGGTCGTCCACGACCTGCTGACGATCGAGCGCGGCCTGATGAACACGATCCACAGCTACACGAACGACCAGCGGATCCTCGACGTCGCCCACAAGGACCCACGCCGGGCTCGGGCCGCGGGACTGAACATCATCCCGACGACGACCGGCGCCGCGAAGGCGCTCTCCCTCGTCATCCCGGACCTCAAGGGCAAGTTCGACGGCTTCAGCCTGCGGGTGCCGACGCCGACCGTGAGCGTCGTCGACTTCACCGCGGACGTCAGTCGCCCGACCTCCGTCGAGGAGCTCAACGACGCATTCCGCCGGGCCGCGGCCGGGCCGCTCGACGGGATCCTCGGCGTGTCTGACGAGCCTCTCGTCTCGACGGACTTCCGGGGCGACTCCCGCTCCTCGATCATCGACGCCGAGTCGACGATGGTGCTCGGCGGGACGATGGTCAAGGTCATCAGCTGGTACGACAACGAGTGGGGCTACAGCTGCCGCGTGGCGGACCTGATCGGGTACGTCGCCGCGCGACTGCCTTCGGCAAGGCCGGCCGCGGAGCCTGCTCGCGCCTGACTCGGGGGGCCGCATGGACAAGCTCACCGTTCGCGACTTCGACGCGCGGGACAAGCGCGTCTTCGTGCGGGTCGACTTCAACGTCCCGCTCGAGGATGGCCGGGTCACCGACGACTCCCGCATCCGGGCGTCGCTGCCGACGATCGTCCACCTCATGAGCCAGGGGGCGCGCGTCGTCCTCGCGAGCCACCTCGGGCGGCCCGAGGGCAAGGTCCAGGACGGGCTCCGACTGCGGCCGGTCGGCGAGCGGCTGTCGCTGCTCCTCCGGCGCAACGTGCCGGTCACGGGCGACGCCCTGGGCCCAGGGACCGAGGACGCGATCAAGCGAATCCGGCCGGGGGAGGCGCTGCTGCTCGAAAACCTCCGGTTTCACGCCGCCGAGGAGAAGAACGACCCGCAGTTCGCGGCCGCCCTCGCATCGTACGCCGACATCTACGTCAACGACGCGTTCGGCACGGCGCACCGCGCCCACGCCTCGACGGTCGGGATCGCGTCGCTCCTGCCCGCCTATGCCGGCTTGCTGATGGAGCGCGAGATCCGCGCCCTCTCCAGCTTGCTCGAAGAGCCCGAGCATCCCTACGCGGCGATCCTCGGCGGCGCGAAGGTGTCGGGCAAGCTCAAGGTCCTCGACAACCTCCTGACGAAGGTCGACGTGCTGATCCTCGGCGGCGGAATGGCGAACACGTTCCTCCTCGCCCAGGGCAAGTCGGTGGGCAAGAGCCTGGCTGAGCACGACATGGTCGAGGAGGCGCGGGCGCTCCTCGCGAAGGCCGAGAAGCGCGGTGTCCAGGTCGTCCTCCCGGTCGATGTCATCGTCGCGAAGGAGGTCACGCGAGGGACCGAATACAAGACGCTGCCGGCCGAGAAGATCCCTGCTTCATGGCACATCGTCGACGTCGGCAAGCAGACGCTCGACCTGATCGAGAGCGCGTTGCGTGACGTCCGCACGGTGGTGTGGAACGGGCCGATCGGCGTGTTCGAGATCCCCGTCTTCGGAGCGGGCACCCGCCACGTGGCGCGCATCCTCGCCGACAAGGCGCAGGCCGGGGCGACGGTCGTCGTCGGCGGTGGCGATTCGGTGGCGGCCGTGCAACAGCAGGGGCTCGCGAGCAGCATGACCCACCTTTCGACCGGCGGCGGCGCCTCGCTCGAGTTCCTCGAGGGTCGCGAGCTGCCGGGAATCGCCGTGCTCCTCGACCGCCCGAAGCCGACGCTGGTCCGCGCGGAGTCGCCCGCACCCGCCGAACCGCCAAGGGTTTTCAGGCCCGCGCCGCGCGCATCGGAACTCGCCGCTCCGACACGTACGCCCATGCCGGCCAAGGCGCCGGCGAAGAGTCCGGCCAGCGCAACCACAAGGGGAGGTCCCATGAACGAGAATCCGGCAGCCGCAACGACGCCAGCCCCATCGGCGGCGCCCGCAGGAAAGCCTGCGGCCCCCGCGACAAGGAAGCCCGCGGCATCCGCGACGAGGAGGACCGCAAGCGCGAAGCGCAAGGCCGGGGCCCCGAAGACCTCGGCCCGCAAGCCGGCCGCGACGAAGCGCAAGCCTGCCTCGGCCAAGAGGGCTGCATCGGCCGGAAAGAGGTCGACCGCGAAGAGGAAGCCGGCCGCGACGAAGTCGGCTGCCCGGAAGCCGGCAACCGCCAGGAAGTCGGCCACCGCGCGGAAGCCGGCAGCATCGAGGAAGGCTGCAACGGCGAAGAAGGCGGCAACAGCACGGAAGGCTGCAACGGCGAAGAAGGCGGCCACCGCGCGGAAGGCAGCGACGGCGAAGAAGTCGACAACCACCAGGAAGTCGACAACCACGAAGAAGTCCTCGCCCGCTCGGAAGCCGGCGAGCGCAAGAAAGTCGCCGGCAGCGAAGAAGCCGGCCTCCAGCGCGAGGCGCCCCGCAGCGGCGAAGAAAAAGCCCCGGCGTTGAACACAGCGATCGAGCTGATCGACGCCCGCGAGATCCTCGACTCGCGGGGCAATCCCACCGTGGAGGTGGACGTCGTCCTGGCCGACGGATCGGTTGGCCGGGCGGCCGTACCGTCGGGTGCCTCGACCGGCGCGCACGAAGCCGTCGAACTGCGCGACGGCGACAAGCGCCGCTACGGCGGCAAGGGGGTCCTCAAGGCCGTCGGCAACGTGACCGACGCGATCGCGCCGGCGCTGTACGGGATGGACGCCGCCGACCAGGCCGGCATCGACGCCGCCCTCATCGAGCTCGACGGCTCGCCCAACAAGGCGACACTGGGCGCGAACGCGATCCTCGGCGTGTCGCTCGCCTGCGCGCATGCCGCGTCGGCCTCGCACGACCTGCCGCTCTACCGCTACCTCGGGGGAGTCGGTGCGCGGGTCCTCCCGGCGCCGATGTTCAACATCCTCAACGGCGGCAAGCACGCCCAGGACTCGACCGATTTCCAGGAGTTCATGGTGATGCCGGTCGGGATCGCCTCGTATTCGGAGGCCGTTCGTGCCGGCTCGGAGATCTTCCAGGCGCTGCGGACGATCCTCCACGACGAAGGCCTCGCGACCGGTCAGGGCGACGAGGGTGGCTTCGCCCCCTCGCTGCCGTCCAACGAGGCGGCGATCCAGGTCGTGCTCCGGGCGATCGAGGCCGCCGGGTACAAGCCCGGCGACGAGGTCGCGATCGCGCTCGACCCGGCCACGACGGAGCTCATCGAGGACGTCAGCGGCGACGGTCGGGCAGGCGGTTCGGTCCGCTACCGGCTCGCGACGGAGAACCGGACACTCGATTCGGGCGAGCTGATCGACCTGTGGGAAGACTGGACGGCCCGCTACCCGATCGTGTCGATCGAGGACGGGCTGGCCGAGGACGACTGGGCCGGCTGGGTGGAATTGACGCGGCGTCTCGGCGATCGCGTCCAACTCGTGGGCGACGATCTTCTCGTGACGAACACCACGCGAATCGCGAGGGCGATCGAAGAACGAGCCGCCAACGCGGTGCTCGTGAAGCTCAACCAGATCGGGACCCTGAGCGAGACGATCGAGGCGATCGAGCTCGCCCGGCGCTCCGGCTGGGCGGCGGTCGTGTCGCACCGCTCCGGCGAGACCGAGGACACGACGATCGCCGACCTCGTCGTCGCGACAGGGACCGGCCAGATCAAGACGGGCGCCCCTTCGCGCTCCGAGCGCGTCGCGAAATACAACCGGCTGCTCCGGATCGAGGGCGAGCTGGGCGACGAGGCGCGCTACCTCGGACGGGCGGCGCTGGCCGGAGGGGCAAGCGGTGCAACCGCGGCAACCGGGGCGGAGCGGCCCGCGGAGGTCCCGGCAGGCTCGTGACCCGCGTGGTCGATCGCGGCGCCATCGCCGCGGCGTGGGTGGGCATCGGTGTCGCGGTGACGATCGGCGTCAGCTTCCTGCTGATCATCCCGATTGAGCCGATCTACTGGCTGTTGACGCTCCCCGCCGGCCTTCTCATCGGCTACTACGCGAACCAGCGCTCCGACCGGCGTGCCGGACCTTGGCCCCGAATCGTGACCAATGCGCTGATCGCGGCTGCGTTGACCGGCGCGACGATGGCGCTCCTGCTCCTCGGAGTGAAGGCGCTGTTCTTCTCCGCCGACAACGGGTATCGCGATCCGGGGCTCGGTGGCCCGATCACGTGCCAGTCCGGAGCGGACTGCGTCTACCGGCGTTACCTCGACGCTGGCCGGGGGCAGGATCTCGCGGCCGCAGGCGTGACGGACGCGGCGACGTTCTCCGCGTTCTACTGGAGCCAGCAGCTGGGAACTGCCGGGCTGCTCTTGGCGGTCACGACCGCGGGCGGACTTGGCGGCGCCGTGCTTTACGGCCTGTTCCGCCCGAAGCCGCTGCCGCCCCGCCGCGGCGAGGCGGAGACCCAGCCGGCGACCTGACGCCGGCCGACCGCTAGCTCTTCGCGGTCCTCTTCGCCGGAGCCTTGGCCCTCGCGGCGGGCTTCGAAGTGGTCTTCTTCGCGGCGGCTCTCGTGCCGGCTTTCGGCTTGGCCGTGGTCACGGCCTTCTTCGCAGGCGCGGCCTTGGCCCTGGCGCGGGCCGGGGCCGTGGCCGTCGTCTCCGCGGCCGCGGCCGGAGCGGCCTCGGTGCGGGTTGTCTTCGTCAGCGCGGCGCGGGCCTTGCCGGCTGCCGTCTGGGCGCCCTTGGCCTTGCCCGCCTTGCCGGCCGCGATTCGCGACTTGGCGGCCTTGGCGGCCTGCGCCTTGCTCGTCGTCTTCGTGACGTGGCCGGCGCTCGTGATCCGGACTCCGCCCACCAGGTCGTTGATGTGGCGAGTGAGGCGGGACTTGCGGCGCGCGGCCGCGTTCGCGTGGATCGCGCCGGCCTTGGCCGCACGGTCGAGTGCGCTGAGGGCGTCACGGAGCGCGGCGCGCGGGTCGATGCCCTCGACGGCCTCGGACGCGGTCCGGATCGCCTTCGAAACGAGACTCTTGGCGGCGGTTCGACGGGGCTGGAGCTTGGCCCGCCGGGTCTCGGTCTGGCGGACGCGCTTCAGTCCTGAAGGGGTGCGTGCCCCCTTCCAGGTGCGGGGCGTCTTGGCCATGTGT
>Ga0136633_1002604_pt1 | contig 12319 bp, 11 predicted proteins | sample AntDrymeUQ832206_2_FD_105494 | JGI IMG/M metagenome (GOLD analysis project Ga0136633, IMG submission 105494) | Polar desert sand microbial communities from Dry Valleys, Antarctica - metaG UQ83 (22.06) | ecosystem: Environmental > Terrestrial > Soil > Desert | place: Antarctica: Dry Valley... | reverse complement strand
GCGGCCGTCATCGAGGCGATGGGGTTTCGGGACGGCTTCACCCACATGGAGTGGTTCCTGAAGGAGGACGGCGAGGCGGTGTTCGGCGAGATCGGGGCCCGCCCGCCCGGAGCGCGGACGGTGGACCTCATGAATTTCGCCACCGAGATGAATCTGTTCGTCGGATGGGCCGAAGCGGTGGTGCACGGACGGCTGTCCCAGCCCGTCACCCGCCCCTACAACGCGGTGTCGATCTTCAAGCGCGCCCAGGGGCAGGGTGTGATCCAGCGCATCGAAGGTCTCGGGCCTCTAATGGCGGACTTCGGGGAGCACATCGCGGCCCTCGACCTACTGCAACCGGGAGAACGGCGACGTGACTGGGAGCAGGTCCTCATCTCCGACGGGATGGTCGTGGTGCGCCACCCGGACCTCCAAGCCACCATGGAAATGGCCGACCGCGTCGGCGTCGAACTCCAGATGTACGCGAGCTAACAAAACCTCGGGAGATGGTGCGCTAGCTGCAATCGCCACCAGGGCCAGTCGTGGGCCACGTCTTGGCCCCACACGTCGAGCTCGTGGGGTATGCCCTTCTGGCCCAGCAATGACGCCAGCTGCCGTGAGCTGTTTAGTGCGCCGGTGGTGTCCTCCCACTGACCCTGTCCCGCGGTGATCACCAGGTGCACCCGACCTCGGAGCCAATCGAGGTGCGGTCCGTCGAGGTTGCCCACGTAGTCCATCGGATTATTGAAATAGAGCTCCTCGCTGCCCTCGCCCCACACCCAGTGCAGCGCCGACATGTCGTAGACACCGCTGTGGCACAGCGCCAGGGGGAACAGGTCGGCCCGCTTCAAGGCGAAGTTGGCTGCGTGGTAGGCGCCGAAGCTCGGCCCGGTCACCATCAAGTCGGTGAATCCGCCGCAGTCGTTGTGGATGGCGGGCACGACCTGGTTGACGATCCAGTCTTCGTACGCGGCGTGGCGGCGAGCCCGCTCTCCGACGGGAATGCTCTTGTCGCTCCACGTCAGCTCATCGAAGCTGTCGACGCAGTAGAGCTTCACCCGCCCGGCATCGATCAGCGGTGCGACCGCGTCGATCATCCCGTTGGATTCGTAGTCGGTGCTGTGCCCCATCTCCGACGGAAACACCAACACAGCCCGACCGAGGTGGCCGTAGGCAACGAGATTCCCGCTCCTCTGCAAAGCCGGCGACCAGATCTTCACGCCTTCTCGTCTCATTGCGGTGACCACACCCGATTCAACAGGTCGACCAGATGGGGATCCCAGGTGTCGCGCCACGCGGTCCAGTTGTGAGCGTCGGGCTGTTCGTGCCAGTCGACGGGGTAGCGCTGTTCCAGGAGTGCCGCCCGCATGGCGCGGTTGTTGTGCAGGTTCTCCTCGGCGGTGCCGGCAGTCATCGTGACCGGGATCGGACGGGGCGAGTCCGGCGCGTCGAGAACGCGGCCCACGAAACGGGTGACCGGCACGAACAGCTCGCGGAAGGACTCGATGATGTCGAGCGTGGGCTGGAAGTAGCTCCCCGACTGCAGGTAGAGGCCCCCGAGAGCGGGGGGATACGAGCGATGGACGTGCAGCATGGCCAGCGCGCCGAGGCTGGCGCCCATGCCCACCTTGGGCGTGCGTCCCGACGGGGCGAGCTTGGCGAGGCTCGGCAGTATTTCCTGCGCTACCGCGAAAGCCCAAACCGGCCACGCCGCGTAGTCGCGGGTCCGGTCCAAAGGTGCCAGCAAAGCGGCGCGCATCGGCGGGAGCCGTCCTGACCCGACCATCGAATCGAGAAACTTGATCAGCCAGCCGTACTTGGCGAACTCCGGACCGTCATGCGCGATCAGCAGGGGCAGCGGCTGCCGGGCGGACGTACCCGCGCTGCGCCACAGCAACCCGTGGATCTCCTCCTGCAGGGCGAGGCTGGTTACGACGACGTCGTTGACTTCACCCTCGGGCGGTTCATCGTCGAGCCACTTCGGCGCCTCGTACTCGGGAAACTCGAGCACGGACTTGTCGCCGAACGGGCCGTGCGCTCGCCCTTCGACCTGCGGGTCGCAGATGGTCTCCGTGCCGTCGTCCGTCTGGATCTCGAGGCGGTACTCCATCCGATGCGCGGGTGGTCGCGGGATGGAGATGCGCCATTCGCCGGTGCCGGGGAAGCGGACGAAGGGAAGCCCATGGCGAGGTCGGGCGACCTCCTGCAACAAGCCGACCCCCTCGAGCTCCTCGTCGGGGTCGGCGACGCAAAACTCCACGTGCGTGTCGGTCACCACCGGTGGTCCGCCACTCATCGTGCCCCGACCTTAAACAGTGAAGACCGGGCGCCAGAACTCCCGCACCTGAACTCCTGCCCCAGAACTCCGGACGCCAAAACTTCGGGGCTGGAGTAGAAGATGGTCGTGGAGATCATCACCAACGCAGAGGGCGTCTCCTCGGAGCGGATAAAGGAGCTCCGCGAAGAAGGCCGCAAGGTCCCCAAGAAGTTGACGTCGCTTCCCCGCCTGCTCGCCTGGGCCACGGGCCTCCTCTGGCGTAGCTCGCCGAGACTCGTGGTTGCGCTGGTGGTGAGTCGCATGCTGAACGCGCTGCAGGCCGGCGTGCTGATCCTCGTGGGGCGCGACGCGCTGGGATCCGTCATGGGCGGTGGAGGGGAGGCCGATTTGGGCAGCGCCTCTGTCATCGCGGCTTGCCTCTTCTTCGCCGTCTCGACGATTCTGGCGACGATCGCCACCGAGTTCCAAGTGCAGTTGGCCGCCCGCGTCCAACGCACGACTTTCGGCCTGCTCGTCGACGCGGCCAGCCGGGTGGAACTGGAGGCCTACGAGTCGCCGGAGTTCTACGACCGACTCTCCAGATGCGAAACCAACGCCTTGGTACGGCCCTCGATGGTCGGTGCGGCGCTCATCGGGCTCCCGGCCCACTTGGTGGGCATGCTCGGTGTGGCGGTGGCGCTGATCGTCGTGGAGCCCCTCTTCATCCCCGTCCTGCTGCTCAGCATCGTGCCCTTCGTGCTGATCGCCAAGCTCTTCGGGCGCAAGGAGTTCGAATTCGCCACCGACCGCGTTCTCGGCGACCGGCTGCGGGCGTACCTCCGGACCGTGCTGGTGGGCCGGGACGAGGCGAAGGAGGTCCGCGCCTTCGGATCGGGCGGCGAGATCCGTAGCCGCTGGTCGAGCCTCTATGACGAGTACATCGCGTTGTACATGCGCCAATCCAGGCGGCGTGTGTTCATCAACCTGCTCGGAACCTTCGTCACCATCGGCGTGGCGGCGGCCTGGATCGCTCTGATCGTGCAGATGTATTCCTCCGGGCGGGCCAGCGGCGTGGACCTGGTGGCCGGCGCCGCCGGAGCGGGCTTCCTGCTGTTTCGAATAGCGGCCCTCGCATCCAGCATGAATCTGCTCTACGAGTCGAGCCTCTTCGTCGAGGACTTTCGCAGTTTCGTGGATCTCCGCGACACCTACGAGGTGCCCGACGTCCTCAACCCCGCGCCGCCTCCGCCCGATGGCTTCCGCGAGCTGGCTTTGGACGGCGTGACCTTCCGCTACCCCGGCGCCGAAAGGAACGCGGTGTCGGATGTATCGCTGTCGATCGAGAGGGGAGAGGTAGTCGCGCTCGTCGGCGAGAACGGCTCGGGCAAGACGACTCTGGCCAAGCTCCTCGCCCTGCTCTACCGGCCGACGGGCGGACGGATCCTGTGGGACGGCGTCGACGTCGCCGAAGTGGACCGGGGCGCGTGGCGCTCGCGGATCGCGGTGATCTTCCAGGACTTCGTGAAGTACCAGCTGACTGGCATCGACAACGTCGGGCTGGGAGACGCGGAGCGATTGGCGGACAGGGACGGCATATCGGCATCTGCCCGCCATGCCGGCGCTGACTCGTTTATCGAGTCCTTGCCGGAGGGCTACGACACTTATCTGTCGAAGGCGTTCCCCGGCGGAGTGGACCTATCGATCGGGCAGTGGCAGCGCGTCGCGCTCGCCCGGGCATTCTTCCGCGACGCCCCGTTCCTCATCCTCGACGAGCCCACCGCCGCGCTCGACGCCCGGGCCGAGCACTCGCTGTTCGAGTCGATCCGCCACCTCCGCCAGGGCCGAACCGTGCTCCTGATCTCGCACAGATTCTCGAGCGTCCGATCCGCCGACCGCATATTCGTGATGAAAGAGGGGAATCTTGTAGAGCAGGGTGACCACGACTCCCTGATGGAACAGGACGGGCTGTACGCCGAGCTCTACAACCTTCAAGCCGCGGCAACCCTGGCCGGCCGGGAAATCGAGGAGGCCTCAGATCGAGCGCCAGGCGAACGAGAGGAAACATCCGTTGGAAGTGGGTGAGAGTCACAAGGGCCGGTTGTTGGTGGCTTCGCCCACGCTGCTGCACTCGAACTTCCACCGCACGGTCATCCTGGTGCTGGAGCATGACGAGCTAGGTGCGGTTGGTGTGGTCCTGAACCGTCCCAGCGAGACGGACCTACTGCGACCTCTGCCCGCGTGGTGGGATCGCGCCGCGCCGCCATCGGTGGTGTTCGTCGGGGGGCCGGTCAAGCAGACCGCTGCCATCTGTCTCGGCATCGCCCGCGCCGAAGTCGACGACATGGCCTCGGCTGCCGGCTGGCAGCCGGTGCTCGACGACCTCGGCGTCGTCGACCTCAACCTCACGCCCGAGGAGGTGCCGGTCGAGCGGATGCGGGTGTTCGCCGGTTACGCCGGATGGGGTCCGGGCCAGCTAGAGGCGGAAATCGACGCCGACGCCTGGTTCGTCGTCGACGGAACGCCGAGAGACGCGGTCGACTCCGATCCGGAACACTTGTGGCGCACGGTCCTGCGCCGCCAGCGACGCCCGGAGCTCGCCATGGTCTCGACGTACCCCCCAAGCCTCTCGCTCAACTGAGCAAATGTGCCAGAGTCCAATGCGGGGGTAGCCGTGGACGGCACTGAGATCGAAGTCGAGATGCTCGAGCCCCGCTCCATCTCGGGATCGGTCCTCGAGGAGTTCCACGCTCTGCGGGTCGGTGAAGCCGCGGAGGCGCGCCCGCATGACAACCCGACGCCGATAGAGGTGACGGCTGCCGAGCTCGCCGCCCTACCCGATTCCCTCGAGGTGACGCTCTTCCTGGCACGGGACGGCGGGGGCCACCCTGTCGGCTACGCCTACCTGAGGCACCGACGGACGGGGGCCAATTCCCGTCCCGCGGACCTTGAGATGTGGTCCGACCCCCTGCATCGCCGCCGCGGCGTAGCCGCCGGTCTGGTCGATGCCGTGTCCGCCCGCTCGGAAGTTCAAGGCCACACCCTGCTTCGAACGACGACCACCGCCGGTGTGGGTTGGGGAGAGGACCTGTGCCGCCAGGCCGGCGGGCAGCGCTCCCATGATCGCCGCACGTGGCGGCTCGCGCTGGCTCGGGTCGACCGCGACGAGATCCGGCTGATGGCCTCCCAGGCAGCCGAGCGCGCCCGCGGATACACACTCGAAGAAGTCTCCGGTGAGCTTCCCGACGAGATTGTCGAAGACGCCGTGGACCTCCTCCAGTTCCTGAACGACGAAGTCCCGACTGATATCGCCATCGAGCAGACGCGCATCACCATCCCGATTCTCAGGGAGCTGGAGGCGACGTGGCGCGCCGTGGACCTGGGCCGGCGTTGGCTCTTCGCCCGTCACGAGCCGAGCGGGGCGCTGGCGGGGCTCGCCACCGGGGCGTGGCAGCCCAGGTCGCCGGAGGTGATCGTCCAGGACAACATCGTGATTCGCCCGGAGTTCCGCGGTCGAAGCCTGGCGCTCTGGATGAAAGCCTGTCTGATCGACAAGCTGCTCGATGAGTGGCCCGACGCGACTGACATCCGAACGACGACCAACTTTCCCAATCCGACGATGGACTCCGTCGACGAGCGCTTGGGCTTCGAGCCCTACGTCCGCTACACGGTGTGGCTGCTGGAGGTCGAAGCTCTCCGAGCGTGGCTGGCCGGCGGTCGAGGGTGAGTCTCTTCGACGTCGAAGCCGCGGGCAACGATGAGCCGCGGCGGCTCACGCTCGTCCGCCTATCCCGCGAGGTCATCGATCGTCTGATCGGCATAGGGAGAGTGCAGGTCGAGGGAGAGGTGCACGGCCTGAAGACCTACGCGTCCGGTGCGTCCTTCACCTTGCGAGACCGGGCGGCGCGCATCAGCGTGTGGTGGTCGGCCGGCGGGCGCAACCAGGGTCAGTGTCGGGTGACCGAGGGGCAGTCTGCTCGGGTCGTCGGCCGCGTGCAGTTCGAGCCGGGACGAGGGTCGCTGCGGCTCGCCGCGGAGGAGGCCCTGCCGACAGGTGCGGGCGCGGTGGCCGAATTGGTGGCCGAGGCGCGGTCGCGGCTCGCGGCTGCAGGCGTCTTGGACCGTCAGCGGCATCACTTGCCGCGTCTCCCCACGGCTGTTGGTGTCGTGTGCGGCCGAGAGGCAGCGGTGCGCCGCGATATCGAGTCGGTGATCGTCGCCAGGTGGCCGGGTTACCCGATCCGGTTCTGCGAGGTCGGGGTATCGGGGCCAGCGGCTGCCCAGTCGATAGCGGACGGCTTGGCGCGACTCTGCGCCGACCCCCAAGTGCAGGTCGTGATCTTGGCAAGGGGTGGTGGGGACGCGGCCGACCTCTTGCCGTGGAGTGACGAGGCCTTGTGTCGCGCTATCGCAGGCGCACCCGTGCCGGTCATCTCGGCGATCGGCCACGAGGAGGACCGGCCGCTATGCGACGAAGTCGCCGATCTGCGGTGCGGCACGCCTTCACTTGCGGCCACCGCCGTTATCCCGGACCGCGAATTGCTGTGGGCTGAGTTGGACGGCTGGATCGCGCAAGCCCAAGCCGCCACAGAGGTGGCAGCGGAGCGGGCGCGGCGTCGGCTCGCCGCGTTGGCGCCTGGGCGGGCTCTCGACGCCCGGGCCGCATCAGCGCGTCACCGCCTCGGCCGTGCCGGGGACGCGGTCGCGCATCATCATCCGCGTGTCGCGCTGGCGCGGGCCAAAGCCGTGCTCACGTCCTTGGGGCGCGAGCGGGAGGCCTTGAGCCACGTGCGGGTCCTCGAACGGGGATATGCGGTCGTCCGACCGCGCGGGGGCGGACCGGCGCTGCGCCGCGCCGCCGATGTGCGACGAGGCGACAAGGTTGACATCACGCTGGCCGCCGGCGCATTGGTTGCCGCGGTAGAAGATGTAACGAATGACTGAGGACGCCCGCTCGTTCGAGGAAGTCGTCGCAGAGCTCGAGGATGTCGTGCGCCGCATGTCCGGCGCTGACATCGGGATCGAAGAAGCGGCCGATCTTTACGAGAAGGCGAGGGCCTTGCACGACGCGGCCGCGGCGCGGCTGGAGGCCGTTGAAGCGCGTATCGCCGAGCTGGCAGACCCGGAATTGTCGGAAGGTGGGGAACCAGGAGTGGGGAAGCCCGACTAGCTCAGGCGAGGACCTTGCGCCCGATGGCGCTCCAGTCGCACCGAGCGCCGAGCGTGGACAGTACGGCTTGCACTCCGAGGAGGGCGTTGGCGCTCTGACCGATGTGCTGGGCCATCTGCCCCACGAAAGTCTCGTCGGGTTCGTTCTGGAACGTGAAAGTCCGTCCGCCGGTCATCGTGGCCAGCAACGAATCCATGGGCTGCGGCAACTGCCGCGCTCCGGGCACGATGAGCTGGTCATAGAACCAGCCAAGCGACGCCATGGGCGACGGTGTGGAGGTTCCGCCCTGGCGAGAGATCTTGGCGAACGCGGCCGGATCCACCGGAGCGTCGCTCGTCTCGACTTTGGCGCGGTCGAGGACCTCCAAGAGACGCGGGCTTCCCTCGCTGAACTCCTTCGGCACTTCCCAGATCGCGCCGAAGTCGAGGAAGGTGACGCGACCGTCAGGACCGAAGATGTAGTTGCCCGGGTGCGGGTCCGCGTTGTGGTGTCCCACGCGGAAGACGCACTCGTAATGAAAGCGGAAAAGAGTCTCGCCGGCGAGGTCGCGCTGATGCTGATCCCACTCGGTCGCTTCCGCGAATCGCGTCCCCGTCGCGAACGTGGTTGTAAGCACGGTCTTGGCCGACAGATCTCGATAGACCGACGGCACGGAGATCCGGTCGTCGTCGCCGAAGGCCCCCGCGATGAGTTCTTGGTTCTCCGCCTCCCGTACATAATCGGTCTCCTGAATCAGACGGGCCTTGAACTGCTCGAGGATTGCCGGCATGGAGAGTGGGTCGACCCCCGGCGGAGCGCTGAGTGTCGGCTCGCCCTCCTGCGCCTTGGCTTCGGCCTTCTGGGATCGCTTGAGGGCAAGGCCGCCTACAACGCCGAGGTTGTCGATGTCGGCGCGCAGCGCGTTCTCCGCACCCGGGTACTGCACCTTGACCGCGACCACATCGCCCCCGTGGGTGACAGCGCGGTGCACCTGACCGATGGAAGCTGCCCCGATTGGGTTCGGGTCCCACTCGGCGAACAGCGCGGCGGGGGGCTTGCCGAGGGCCTTCGTCACGACTCGCGCCGCGATGGACGAATCCATGGGCGGAGCGTCCTGCTGCAGACGCGACAGCTGTTCGGCGACCGGCTCCGGCGTGACGGTGGAAGCCATGTAGCTGGCCTGTTGGCCGATCTTCATGGCGAGGCCCTTCATCTCGCCCACCGTGTCGACCACGTGCGACATCGTCTGCTTTTGGTGCTCCTCGTTCAGCTGCTCTCGGCGGCTCGCTGGGGCGGCGCGCTTGCGGACCTCGTGTACGACGGTTCGGACCAAGGTCTCCGCACCGAGCCGGGCCAGCCTGCCTACGCGGCTGAGCCTCGGCGGGATGGGAAGCGATGGGAGCGAGGGAACCATGACCCCGCACCCTACGAGGCGTGTAGCCGGCCGGGGCCGGGTCTTTCCTCCGGTCTCGTGCCCGCCATTCTCGTAACCTTTGCCATGGCCGACGTGCAGATGACCTCCAAACCCGAGGGGTTCGAGCCGCCCATCACCGACCTTTTCGGCCCGCCGGCACGCGAGCTCTAAGCGTCAGTCACTTCGTGGCTCAGACGAGCTGCTTCGTGAGCTCGGCAACCTCGTCGAAGTTCTTCTTGATGTCCGGCAAGGACTGGCTGCCGTCTCGGTAGGCCTGCTTCGACATGTCCTTGTCACCGAAGCGGAGTCGCCCGGAGTCGCTATCTATGACGTCGGCGACCAACAGAGTGCCGTGCTCGTGGTCGAAGCCACACTCGATCTTGAAGTCCGAGTACGTCCCGCCAAGTCCCGCCCACGCTTGCTCGACTATCTCGAAGGTCCGGATGGTGAGCTCGCGGAGTTGTTCAAGCAGCTCGGAGGTGACCGTCGCATAGCGACTGTGCGAGAGAGGCTCCTGGCTGATGAGGTCGCCGGCGTGGACGCCGAGCTGAATGGCCGCCTTCGTGTTCGGCACCAGACGCCGCAGCCCGTCGCCCGCGAAGTCGAATTCAAGGAGCGGATCATGGTTGGCGTCATCCTTCTCGAAGACCTCGAAGACCAGGTCGGCAAAGACGGTGCCGTCGGCGACGTCGGCATTGCGGTCCAGGAAACCGCCAGTGGCTATACGCCGAGCGACGAGTTCGAGGGGAATCATCTCGACCCGGCGCGCCCGGAACGTGACTGCGTCGAGCTGCTCGAGGAAATGAGTTGGCACGCCTTGGCCGTTGAGCAGCTGGAAGATGTTGCAGGTCGTCGTGGTAGACGCCGCCGCCTTGCCGTCGATGACATCGTGCTGCGCCCCGTCGCCCGCCGTGATGTCGTCCTTGCTCCGGATCATCACCGTGCCGTCTCCGGCGTCGATGATGATCTTGGTCTTGCCTTCGTCGATGGCCTGCATGAGTAGCTCCTTTTCTCGGTTGAGCAATGACGCGGGCGCGTCGGGCAATGGCGCCAGTCGGTCGGGGCGGACCGAGCGGACGCCGTCGATCTCGTCGGTCGCGGCGCGCAGCCGCTGCCGCACGCGGTTGAGTCGCGACCGCACCGTCCCGGTTGGAACTCCGAGCGCGCCCGCGATCTCGCCGTAGGTGAGGTCCTCCCAGGCGTAGAGAAGGAGCGCATCCCTCTCGCCGGCGGGGAGCTCTTCGAGCAGCTTGGCCATGGTTCGAAGCTGTACCTGCGCATCTACCGACGCCGTCACCAAGTCGGCATGATCCTGAGGATCGTTCTGAACGCGCATTCGCTCCACTACCCGGAGCTCTGACACACGGTGGCGGTAGTGCTTGTTCAGCAGGTTGGACGCGATGCCATACAGCCAAGGCAGTGCAGAGGGGCGGTCTCGGTCGTAGCGCGTCCTGGCTTCGAAGGCCGCGAGAAAGACCTCGCTGAGGAGGTCGCCGGCATCATCGGGGCCGATCCTCCGGCCCAGGAACCGGAAGATCGCCTGCGCATGGCGGTCGAAGATGTCTCCGAACCGAGCGGCGTCGACAAATGACTCCTCCATCAACTCGGCGTCCGAGGAGGGGGTCACATCTAATACTTACCGCCCGGCACAATTGCGGTTCGCGGGCCGACGCCGAAGCACTGTCCTAGTTGGTTGTCGCGCCCTATTCCTGGGACTGATCGAGAAGCAGTTCCAGCACCTCTGCGGGGTGGGCGCGTAGGTCCTTGACCTCCCAGGCACCAACGACTTTCGCCTCCGGGTTCACGAGATAGGTAACGCGCCGGGGCCAGTCCTTGTACTGATGGTCCGCCGGTCGCGACGCCCCCCATGCCTCGCTCACGGCGCGCGTCGTGTCCGGGATCAGCCGGAAGTCGAAGTTCTGGCTTTCGCGGAACGTCTGCTGGGCGTCGGCAGGGTCGTAGGAGACGCCGACTATCTGGGCGCCCGCCTGGTTGAACTCTGGGGTTCGATCACGGAACCCCTGGCCTTCGAGGCTTCAGCCAGGGGTATTCGCGATGGGGTACCACCACAGGACGGTCCACTTGCCGCGGAGGTTCGCGTCGCTGAAGGGTTCGCCGTCCTGGTCGGCCACCGAGAACTCGGGCGCGGGGTCACCTGGAGCGAGCACGAGGCCATTCTGGTTGCCACGGCTACGGTCGGCGGCCATGGCTGAAACCGAAGCGGATGTACCCCCGGTCAATGTGGCGATCGATGTAGTGGCGGTCGGTAACGCGATCGTGGACGTGCTCGCACCCACCCCCGACGAGGTGATCTCCGACCAAGGGTTGGTCAAGGGGACCATGCGGCTGGTCGAGTCTGATGAGGCCGAGCGGCTTTACGCGGCGATGGGTCCCGGCACCGAGATGTCGGGCGGCGGCGCGGCCAACACCGCGGTGGGGGTGGCCCTACTGGGTGGGAGCGCGCATTTCGTCGGCAAGGTGGCCGACGACCAGCTCGGGAAAGTTTTCACCCACGACATCCGCGCCGTGGGCGTGGGCTTCGACGTCCCACCCGCGCCGCATGGCTCTACCGGACGCTGCCTCGTAATGGTGTCCCCCGACGCACAACGCACGATGAGCACGAGTCTCGGTGTGGCCGGCGACTTGGCACCGAAGGATCTCGACGAGGAACTGCTGAAGTCTGCCTCGTGGGTATTCCTCGAGGGCTACTTCTGGGACCCGCCGGCGGCGCGGGCCTCACTCATCGCTTCGGCGCAGGTCGCTTCCGCTGTGGCGTTCAGCCTTTCCGATCCGCTTCTGGTCGGGCGTCATCACCAGGATCTCTGGGCCTTCTGTGATGCCTACGTCGATCTGCTGTTCGGCAACGAGGACGAAGTGCTGGCTCTCGGGCAGACCGACGACCTGGCTGAAGCCATCGCCAAAGTGCGGTCACTCTGCGAGACGCTGGTCGTGACGCGTAGCGAGAAGGGCTCGATGGTCGCCAGCTCCGACGGAGACGTGGAAGTTCCGGCCGCACCCGCTCAAGTGGTCGACACGACGGGCGCCGGCGACCTGTACGCCGCCGGCTTTCTCATCGGCCGATGTCGTGGGCTGGACGCGCGCCGGTGTGCGGAGCTCGGAGGGCAGGCCGCCGCCGCGGTGATCGCGCGGCTCGGCGCCCGCCCCGACCCCTCCGTCCCCCCCTTCTCGAGGCAATAGCGGCCAGTTGTGCCAGACAAGGTTGTGCCAGGGGCTGCCTCCAGTTCGGGGACTCGGCGGGCCAACCCCTGGTTGGAGCGGCGCGTCCTCAATTGGGCCCATCAAGGCGGGGCACGCGAGGGCCCGTCGTCGACGTTGTGGGCCATGCGCCAAGCGGTGGAGGCCGGCGCGCATGCCATCGAACTAGACGTGCATGCCACCAAGGACGGTCACATCGTCGTCTGTCACGACCACACGGTGGATCGCACGACGGAAGCCAGCGGCGCGATCTCGGACCTCACCCTCGAAGAGGTTCAGTCGCTCGACAACGCGTACTGGTGGGTGC
>Ga0136633_1002602_pt1 | contig 12322 bp, 14 predicted proteins | sample AntDrymeUQ832206_2_FD_105494 | JGI IMG/M metagenome (GOLD analysis project Ga0136633, IMG submission 105494) | Polar desert sand microbial communities from Dry Valleys, Antarctica - metaG UQ83 (22.06) | ecosystem: Environmental > Terrestrial > Soil > Desert | place: Antarctica: Dry Valley... | reverse complement strand
GCCGCCTCGAGGGCGGCGGGCTCCGAGGAGTCCAGGGCCGCCGCCGCGCGCAGGCCCCGCGAGATGCCCAGCGCCCGCTCGCGCTCCTCCGGGGCGAGGCGCTGGTTGCGGCTGGAAAGGGCGAGCCCGTCGGGCTCCCGGACCGTGGGGAGGACGTCGATGCGCACGGGCAGGTCGAGGTCGCGCACCAGGCGCCGGACGAGCGCCGCCTGCTGGGCGTCCTTCTGCCCGAAGAGCGCGACGTCCGGCTGCACCATGCTGAGCAGCTTGGTGACGACGGTGGCCACGCCCGCGAAGTGCCCGGGCCGGTGGGCGCCCTCCAGCACGTCCCCCAGCCCCTCGACGGTCACCGTCGTCGCGAACCCCGGGGGATAGACCTCCTCGATGGGCGGCGCGAAGAGGACGCCGACGTCCGCGTCTGTGGCCAGCGCGGCGTCCCGCGCCTCGTCGCGCGGATAGGCGGCGAGGTCGGTGGCCTCGCCGAACTGCGACGGGTTGACGAAAAGCGACACGACGACGTAGTCGCAGGCCTCCGCCGCGGCGCGCATGAGCTCGAGGTGGCCGGCGTGAAATGCGCCCATCGTCGGCACGAGCGCGATCGTGCGCCCCTGCCCGCGCCGAACCGACACGTGGGCGCGCAGCTCCGCGACCGTGCGCAGGGTCCTCATCGCAACGCCGCCAGGTCGCGGGTGGCAGCCGCCAGGGCGTCGTAGAGGGGCAGGAGGTCCGCCGCGCGCTCCGCGATGGCGGCGCGATGCCGCGCGACGGTGGCCTCGTCGCCGCGCGCGATCGGCCCGGTCAGGGCACGCGGGGCTCCGAGCTGCGCCCACGCCTCGACAGAGGCGCGCACGAGCGGGACGAGCAGCGCCCGGTCGAGCCCGGCCGTGGCGCCCACGCGCTCCGCGGCCCCCTCCACGGTGGTGAGGAAGTTCGCGGCCATGGCGGCGGCGGCGTGGTAGGCGGCGCGGTCGGCGTCGGCGATCTCGACGGGCCGCATCCCCAGCCGCGCCGCGATCGCGCGTGCCGCCCAGAGGGCGCGGTCGGTCGAGCCTGCCACGGCGGCTCCGGCGCCCTCGAAATGCGCCACGCCGTCGCCCGGCACCGTCATCAGCGGGTGCATGGAGAACGCCTCATGCCCTGCGTCGAGCAGGGGGGCCAGCGTGGTCGCGCCGGAGCAGTGGCCCACGAGCGGCCCGGGCGATACCGCGGCCGCCGCGCGGGCGATCTCGCCGTCGGGCACGCACAGCAGGACGGCCTCGGACCCGCGAGGGTCCGCGCCCCGCCCGAGCGGGCCGGCGGCCCCGGGAAGGGCGGCGGCCAGGGCACGACCGAGGCGGCCGTCGCCGACGATGGCGCAGGAGGGAAGCATCAGATGGGTCCAGTTCTCGTCTCGAGATACCGGCGGAGCTGATTCTACCCCTGCCCGGCCGGCCGGCCGGACACGGGCCGGGTTGCATCGCGACCACCCACGGCCTGTCTAACCTCGGGCGGGATGGGCACCGCCGAGGAACGCCGGGCCGCGCTCGCCGCCGTCGCCGCGCTCACCGCCGGCTGCACGCGGTGCCCGCAGCTGGTCGCCTCGCGCTCGACCGTAGTGTTCGGGGCGGGGCACGCCGACGCCGACCTGATGATCGTCGGAGAGGCGCCCCGGGTCGCCGAGGACTCGGCCGGGCTCCCGTTCGCAGGCCAGTCCGGGCAGCTTCTGGACGAGCTGCTGGCGGGCGTCGGGCTCCGGCGCGAGGCGGTGTTCGTGACGAACGTCCTCCGCTGCCGCCCGCCTGGCGACCGCGAGCCGCTCTCGCAGGAGATCCAGAACTGCCAGGACTACACGTCCCGCCAGGTTGAGCTTGTCCGGCCGCGGGTGGTCTGCACGCTCGGGGCGTTCGCCACCAAGGTGTTGCGCGGCGGTGGTGGGAGCATCCGCGAGCTCCACGGGCGCGACGAGGTGCGGCAGGTCGGGCCGCGGATGGTGCGGCTGCTGCCGCTGTTTCACCCCTCCGCGGCGCTCTACGCGCCCGCGCTGCTTGAGGTCCTGCGCGAGGACTTCGCCCGTCTCCCCGCCCTGCTCGCCCTCGAGCCGCCGGCCCAGCCCGAGGCACTCTCGCCGGTCACCGCATCGCCCGCCGCGGCGAGCTCCGTTCCTGCGCCGCCCGCCGATCCCGACGACGATCAGCTCGGGCTGTTCTGAGCTAGGCCCCGGGCCGCGGCGGCCGCTCCTCCGCGGTCATCGCCCAGCGCTCGTGGTCACGCCAACGGCCGCCGATCAACAGGTAGCGCGGGGAGAACCCCTCGAGACGGAACCCGGCGCCACGGGCCAGCGCGAGCGACGGCTCGTTGCCAGGTTGGATGTTCGCCTCCAGTCGATGGAGCTTCAACGGTCCGAAGGCGTGGTCGAGCACGAGCTCGAGACCGTCTCGCATGAATCCCTGCCGCGCATGATCCGCGCTGCCGTAGTAGCCGAGGAAGGCGCTCTGAAAGGATCCACGGACGATCTGCGAGACGGTGAAGATGCCGGTGATCGCACCATCGCCCGTGCGGCACGCGAGCAGCGTGACGACGTCGTCACGTCGCGACCGGGCGACGAGCTCGACGAACTGATCCGGCCGCTCGGGCGGGTAGGCCCAGGGGCGATGCAGCTCGCGGCTGCTGCGGACCATCGCGAGGAACTCGTCCCGGTCGGAGTACTCCAGCGGCCGTAGGGCGACGGCCGGCGCGTGAGCCTCGATCGTCATGGGCCAAGTATGCCGCCCGTCCCCGGATGGGCTCGTCAGGTGCCGAGGACGAGGGCCAGCGCGAACAGGGCGAGGACGTGGAAGCTCTGGTCGACCGCGATGGTCAGCACGCCGGGCTGGTACTCCGTCCGCTTGACGCGCCGCATCCACGCGCGGATCACGCGCCCGTCGTCCTGGATCGCGTGCGGGATGACGATGGCGGCGGCGGCCGCCAGAATCGCCGCAGCGCCCGGTCCGGTCTCCGCGGCCACCCACGCGAGGGCCGGGGCCTGGCAGGCCAGATAGGTGCCGACGTGCGAGGCCAGCGCGCGCTGCGCCACGGGGTCCCGGCCCAGGCCGCCGTGCTTGTGCCGGGCCTGGAACTCGGTCTGGACGAGGAAGTCGCCGGCGAGATGGCAGACGACGAGCGCCGCGAAGACCTCGATCCAGAGCACGTCGGTCAGCGGGTGGGGCCGGCGACGAACGTCCCGCCCGTGCGCACCCGCACGCGACGCGGCTTTCTCGGAGCACGCTCGGGCGAGGCGGCCGGAGCGGGAGCGCCGGCGGGCTGCGAGCCGTCTGCGGGCGGCGGCGCCGGGGCCGCTTGGGTCTCATCGGGCGCCGTGAAGTCCTCCACCTCGACCTCGCCGCGGGCAACGCGCGTCAAAGTGCCCTGGCAGCGGTCCTCCACGAGCCACCTGGTGCCGCGGACGGTCGCCGCCGAGTAGCGGCCCCGGGTGCGGAAGCGACCCTTGCCGTCGCCCCACAGCCGGCGGATCCGCCGGCGGCGGTCGGCGGCGGGCACGCGTGAGGCGCGGGGAGGACATGCCTTCGGACCGAAGTCGCCGCCGATCAGGCGCAGCGTGGTGACGCTCCTCTCCGCGGGGCGCTGGAGGGGAACGAACTTGCCGCCATAGAACACGGAGCGCTCGCGCCGTCCCGACCGCGTGACCGCCACCGTCAGCCGGACGCGGCCGCGGCGGGCGTCCACGATCGTGCCGAGCGGCACGCGGATCCGGCGGCGTAGGCGCACGTGGCGCTCCATCGAGCGGCGCCGGAAGGTGACGACACCGGCCATCGGCTCGATCCAGACCGACCGGCCGAGGACGGGCGCGCCGGGGAGCGGACCGGGTAGATATCCGGCTTCCTGTCCGCCCGCGGACGTGGCGGCGAGCAGGGCGACCATTGTCGCGGCGGCGAGTTGGATCCGGCGCACCATGTCGACGCTAACGCAGCGCGGGAGCGACGGATGTGGGGTTTGTCACGCCCGGGGCGCCGCGGCCGCGCGCCGCGAGCACGACGATGGCGATCGCCGCGGCCGCCTGGACAACGAGCACGGTGACGGCGAAGCTGCCGAGCGACTCGGCTCCCAGCAGTAGGAGCGGCTGTGCGACGGCGGCGACGAGCAGGACGACCACGAAGCCGCGGCGATGGTCGCCGAGCAGGAACTGCACGCACAAATAGGTCGCCGCGAGCAGCGCGTAGGCACACCCGAGGGTGAACAGGACGGACTCGCCGCGCTCGTACTCCGGCCCGAACGCGGCGCCGAGCAGGAGCGCGGGGACCGTCGCGAAGAGGACCAGCGCGGGAAGGGCGATCGCCACGATGAGGCCCAGCGCGCGCGCGATCACGCGCCGCGGCTCGAGACCCTCGGCGCGGCTGCTCGCCGTTTCCGGGAGCACCCACAGCCCGAGCCCGACGGCGATCCAGACGATGAACTTGGCCGCGACGGTCGCGGCGGCGTACACCCCCGCGTCCTCCTCGGCGAGCGTGTGGCGCGCGAGGATCACGTCGGCATTCTGCAGCGCCGCGACGAGCACGAGCGCGGCGATCGGCACGGCCGAGGCACGCGTGAGCGCGCGAAGGGAATGTCGCGCCCCCGTGGGGGCCGCGGGGCCGAGGCGCCGGCGCAGCAGGAAGTGGAGCGCCACCGCAGCGCAGGCGAACGAGGCGAGCGTTCCGAGGTAGGCGCCCGTGATGCCGGCCCCAAGTCCGACGAGGGCGACGGCGGCCACGATCCGGCCGATGCCCTCGAGAACGATCGAGGCCGCGACGGGAACGTAGGCGCGGGCCGCCTGCAGCAGGCCCCGCTGCACGCAAAGCAGCAGCCAGAGCGCGCCGCAGACCGGCACCGCCGCCGCCGCCCACGCCTCATCCACGTTGAGCAGGGCGGCCAGCGGCTCCCGCGCTAGCGCGCTGAGCGCCGCCAGCACGGCGAGGCCCATGAGCAGATGGCGCGTCCACCGGGCGAGCGTGGCCGCCAGCTCGGGCCCCTCGCCGAGCCGCCCGAGCGTGCCCTCCCGCGCGGCCGCGATCTGCAGCGCAGACCCCGGGACGAGCAGGATCACGGTCAGGTTGAGCAGCGCCGCCAGCGACCCGTAGCCATCCGCCCCGAGCCAGCGCGTGAAGACCACGGTGAAGGCGAGGCCGAGCAGCTGCTGACCCATCGTGGCGGCGGCGAGTGCCGCCGCCTGGCCCGTATCGGACCTCCGCAGGGCGGTCAGGCGCGCCCGCAGCGCCACCGGGGGCTCGACCGGGGTTCCCTCCATTTCCTACGCAAGCTACCGGCGCGGCTCGAGGTCCGTCTCCCGCACCCGAGGTCCGCCTCTCAGAACACTAGGCTTCGCGCCGCATGGTCCTCCCGCCTCGAACTGCGGTGGCGCTCGTCGCTGCCGGTGTCCTTCTCGCTGCCGCGGCGCCCGCGCCGGCGGCGGCGCCCGTGCTGCTCGCGCAGATCGACGAGACGGCGTCGGGCGCCCAGTTCCCGCCGCTGCTGGACGACGCGCCGATCGAGGAGCCCGAGGGGCCCGGCGACGAGGAACCCACCGGGCCGACGGGTCCCGAGAAGACGGACGGCGACGCCGACGGCGACGGTCCTGCGGAGCCCGGGTTGCCGAACACCGGGGCCGAGGCGTGGCTCGTCGCCCTGCTCGGCACGGGCATGGTCCTGAGCGGGGGCGGCCTTCGCCTGACGCTCGCCGACGGCCGTGGCCGCCGGCGCTGAGCCGCTGCGCCTCGAGACGGCGTCCGCCGAGGAAACCGAGCGGGCGGGCGCCGAGCTCGCCGCCGGTCTGCGACCCGGCGACGTCGTGCTCGTCTCGGGCGACCTCGGGGCGGGCAAGACGACGTTCGTCCGCGGCGCTCTGCGGGCGCTCGGGGTGACGGAGGCGGTGACGAGCCCGACCTTCGTCGTCGGCATCGCCTACGGCCAGTTCGCCCACCTCGACCTCTACCGGCTCGACGGCCTCTCCGGTGAGGATCCCGGGCTGCTGGATCCCTACTTCGGGCCTTCGATGATCTCGTTCGTCGAGTGGCCTGAGCAGGCCGAGGACGACCAGGCCGCAGCGGGCGGGCGCACCGTCGCGCGCAAGGTGCGCATCGAGCACGCGGGTGGCGACCGCCGCCGCCTCGAGGTGACGTCGTGATCGTCCTCGGCTTCGACACGGCGACGGCGTCGACGGTGGCCGCGATCGAGTTCCCCGACGGGACGGTCCACTCCGCCGGGCACCATCCGGGGCCCGACGAGCGACCGGGACACGCCGAGCGGCTGCTGGGCGCAATCGACGAGGTCATGACGTCGGCGGGCGTCGGCTGGGAGGACGTGGGTCGCCTCGCCGTCGGTGTCGGCCCAGGAGGATTCACCGGCCTGCGGATCGGCATCGCGACCGGACGCGCGCTCGCCCAGTCCCACGGGATTCCGCTGGCCGCCGTCTCCTCGCTCGAGGCGCTCGCGGCCGAGGCGCAGGGGGAGCGCGATGCCGTGCTGGCGGTCATCGACGCGCGTCGCAAGGAGGTCTTCGCCTCCGCCTGGGCGGGAAGCCGGCGCATCTTCGGGCCGGACGCCATGCGGCCGGACGCCCTCGCGACGCGGGTGCGCGGGCTGCGCCCGCTCGCCGTCGGGGACGGCGCCCTGAAGTTCAGGGGGGTGCTGGAGGCGGCGGGCGCGGTGGTCCCGACCTACGCGGACGCGCACCGCATCCAGGGCGGGCGCATCTGCCGCCTGGGGCGCGCGGCGGAGGCGACCGACGTGGCCGGGCTGCTCCCGGACTACATTCGGGAACCGGACGCAAAGCCCCGCCCCTAGTGTCACGAGTCGCAAGTTCGGTCGCACTCGGCGGCGCCGACCGCGTCTCTGCCGGCACCCGGCGAACGCAGCCGGACCACCAGTACGACACCGTTCACCGTGCACCGGCAGAGCCGACTCGGCATCCGCCGTGCTGCACCCGAACTAACGACTCGGGACACCAGCCGTGACCGACCCGCTCGAGATCCGCCGCCTCACCTACACCGACCTGCCCGAGGTGGTCGCGATCGAGCGCAGCGCCTTCCTAGCTCCGTGGTCGCTCGCCATGTTCGTCCTCGAGCTGTCCAGGCCGGCCGGGATCTGCCTGTCGGCGGTCTGCGAGGACGCGGTGGCCGGCTACCTCGTGTGCTCGCGCCAGGCCGATGTATGGCACCTGATGAACGTGGCGGTGGCGCCCGAGCGCAGGCGCCGCGGTATCGGCCGCACGCTGCTGGGCGCGATGCTCGAGCGGCTGCCCCCGCGCGCGCAGGTGACGCTCGAGGTCCGCCGCACCAACGCGGCCGCGATCGCGATGTACGACGCCTACGGCTTCCGCCCGGCCGGGGTGCGGCCGCGCTACTACCAGGACAACGGCGAGGACGCCCTCATCATGTGGCGGACGCCCGGCACCCTGCGCGGCACCCTCGACGACGTCCCCAACCCGGACCCGCACGCCGCCGCGCTGCGGGCGCACTGACCGGCGGCATCGTGATCCTGGCCCTCGAGACGAGCTGCGACGACACGTGCGCGGCGGTCGTCACGCCCGGCGGGGACATCCTGAGCAACGTCATCTCGTCGCAGCTCGTGCACGACCGCTACGGCGGCGTGGTGCCGGAGATCGCCTCGCGCCACCACCTCGAGCTCGTCAACGTCGTCGTCGACGAGGCCCTGGCCGGAGCGGGAATCGATCTCGGCGGCATTGCGACGGTGGCCGTCACGCAGGGCCCGGGCCTCGTGGGCGCGCTGCTCGTCGGCGTGGCCACGGCCAAGGCGCTGGCGGCCGCGCGGCGGCTTCCGCTCGCGCCGGTCGACCACCTACAAGGGCACGTCGCGGCGAACTTCCTGAACGTCGGCGACGGTCCGGTCGAGCCGCCGTTTCTGTGCCTGCTCGCGTCGGGCGGTCACACGCTGCTCGCGCGCGTCGAGGACCACGAGGGCTACACGACGCTCGGGCGGACGCTCGACGACGCGGCCGGCGAGGCCTTCGACAAGGGCGCGCGGCTGCTCGGCCTGGGCTATCCCGGCGGTCCGGCGCTGTCGGCGCTCGCTGCCCAGGGGGATCCGTCCGCCTTCACGTTCCCGACGGGCGCCGGGGTCGCCGGCCTGGACTTCTCCTTCGCCGGCCTGAAGACGTCGCTTCTCTACAAGGTGCGCGACCTCGGGGAGCAGCAGACGCGCGACCGCGCGGCCGACCTCGCGGCGGCCTACGAGCACGCGATCGTCGAGGCGCTGCTCGCCCGCACGCGCCGAGCACTCGAGGAGACGGGCCTCGACCGGCTGGCCATCGGCGGCGGGGTGGCGGCGAACCGCCTGTTGCGCGAGCGGGCGGCGCAACTGGGCGTCCCGGTCAGCATCCCGCCGCGCGAGCTGTGCACGGACAACGCGGCGATGATCGGGTCCGCCGCCCGCTGGGTGGAGCCCGTCGCCTTCCCGGGCTACCTCGGCCTGGACGCCTACCCGACGTCGCGAGCCGCCTGAAGATGGAGCTCCTGGCGATGCTGCTGCGCCGGCGCGCGCGCCTCGGCGCCGTGCTCGCGGCGCTCGTCGCTCTCGCCGTGATCGTCTCGCTCGGAGGTGGGAAGGAGGCCCCCGCGCCGGGCCTGGCGCCGCGCGTGGAGAGCGAGCCTGCCGAAGCGCTGCGCGTCCCCTACGACGGCCGGTCGCCGCGGCTGTCCCCGGGGGCGGACGAGCAGCGGGTGCTCGTCGCGCTGTCGCGCCCCGCGCTCGGCGGTCGGGAGGACATCGAGGGGATGAGCGCCTCGGCCCGCCGCCGCTACATCCGCTCGCTCGAGCAGGAGGCGGGGTCGCTTCGGTCGGCGCTCGGGGCGCGCGGCGTGCGCCTGCGCGAGGTCGTCACCTACTCCCGCGTGTGGAACGGGTTCGCGGCCACCGTGCGGGCGCGCGACCTCGCGCGGCTGACGAGCCTGGGCGTGCGCACGCGGCCCATTCGCCGCTTCTTCCCGGCCATCTCCGAGCCCGTCGGCCGCCGGGAGGATGTCGCGGCCATCCCGCCGGGCGCGCCGGCCGTCGCGCTGCTGGCGGGCGGGACCGAGGGGGAGGGCGGCTACGACGCCGTTGACCGCGACCGCGATCCCGCCACCGGGCGCGACCCGCGCGGAGACGACCGCGCCGAGGTCAGCGGCGACGCGCTGTCGCGGGTGCTCGCCGCCGAAGGCGTACGCGTGGTCCCCGTGAGCGTCGCCTCTCTGCGTCCCGACGGGGAGGGCATCGACGAGCACGCGCGCACGGACGAGCTGTTGGCGGGCCTGGAGTTCGCCGTCGACCCCGACGGCGACGGCGATCCCGAGGACGGCGTCGCGGTCGCGCTGGTGGGCGTCAATGCGCCCTACGCGGGCTTCGCGGACGCGCCGGAGGCGCAGGCCGTCGCAGGGGCGCGTGCGCTCGGCACGACGGTGGTGGCGCCGGCGGGCCACGAGGGCTCGGGAAGCGGTCCCTTCGGCACCGTCGGATCACCGGGCGCCGCACGCGCCGCGGTGACGGTGGGCGCGCTTGCGCCGCCCGATGCCCCGGCGACGGTCGAGCTGAAGGTGGGCGGCCTGCGGATGCGCGGTGCCGCGGTCCTTGCCGGGATGCCGCCGCCGGCCCCGTTGCGCAGCGGCGCTGCCGGGCTCGCCGTGGTGCGGGCGGGGAGCCGGCCCTCCGCGGCGGTGGCCGAGGCGGTTGCGCGTGGCGCCCGCGCGGTGGTGCTCGCCGAGCCGCGCGGCGGGCGCCCGCTGACCGCGCTCCCCGCCGGCCTGGCCAGGGTGCCGGTGCTGGGCGTGACGGGTGCTGCCGCGCGCGCGCTGCTGGCGCTGCCCCTGGGACTGAAGGCGACGGCGAGCGCCTTCCGGCAGATCGACTCCGCCGCCGCGCCATCCGCCGCCCCGGCCTCCTCGTCCGGAGCGACGTTCGCCGGGCGCTTCAAGCCTGACCTGCTCGCACCGGGCGTGGCCGGCGGCGTGGCGGGCACGGGCGTGGCCGCAGCCCGCGTCGCGGCCGCCCTCGCTCGCCGTGCGGGATCACGTTCAGTCGGAGCGAGTCGTCCCCTGCGCACTCCGACCGGGGAGCGCCCCGCCCGGGTGCCCGTCGGGCGCCCGCAACTGGCGCGCGAGGGCGGCCGCGTCACGGGCGTCCGCTTCACCGTGGGGGCCTTCACCCGCGGCGAGCCGCTGCGGCGCGGCGCCACGGGCACCCGCATCCTTCCCGTGGAGCGCCTGGAGCTCGCCCTGCAGGGCTCCCGCGGCGGCGTGGTGCGCCGCCTGACCCCCGCCGGAGGCGAGCGCGGACTGCTGCCGGGGGAGTACGCCTACACCGTGCCGCGACGGGTCCTGCGGGACCTGGAGGCGGGGCGCTACCGCTTCGTGATCCGCGCCCGCGGCCCCCGGCAGCCACGGCCGACCCGCTCGTCCTCTCCATCCTTTCCCGCTCCGTGAGCCGTACCGTGACCCTCTACGGTCGCCCGGGCTGCCACCTCTGCGACGACGCGCGCAAGGTCCTCGCCGGCGTCCGCGAGCGCATCGCGTTCACCCTGCGCGAGGTCGACATCGAGTCCGACGACGACCTGCACCGGCGTTACCTCGAGCGCATCCCGGTCGTCGCCCTCGACGGGGAGGAGCTGTTCGACTTCTTCGTGGACGCCGCCGCGCTGGAGGCCCGCCTCAGGCTGCGGACGCCGGCCGGGGACGGTGGGTAGTCTCGGCGAGGTGAGCTTCGGCGACGTCGCAACGCGGACGGGCGACGAGGGGCCGTCCGGCGACGGGAGTCCCGCGGACCGCCTCTCCCTCGGGGTGGCGGCCCGTCTGTCGCGCTACCTCCAGGTGCTCACGCAGGCCCGCAAGATGGGCAAGGAAACGATCTCCTCGCAGGAGCTCTCGGAGTACACGCACGTCAACTCCACCCAGATCCGCCGGGATCTCTCCGGCTTCGGAAAGTTCGGCAAGCGGGGCGTCGGCTACAACGTCGACGCGCTCGTCAGCCAGATCCGGAAGATCCTGCGCACGAGCGGCCAGCACAACATCGCCCTGTTCGGCGCGGGGCACCTGGGCCGCGCGATCGCGTCCTCGGACATCTTCGCCGACCACGGCTTCCGCGTCGTGGCCATCTTCGACAACGACCCGGCCAAGGCGGGAGAGCGGATCGGCACCCTCGGCGTCCGCCCGCTCGACGACCTGAGGGGGCTCGTCGAGGAAGAGGACATCGTCGTCGGGGTCCTCGCCGTGCCGACGGCCGCCGCGCAGGGCCTCGCCGACCGGCTCGTCGAGGCCGGGGTGAAGATCATCTTCAACTACTCCGAGGCTCTCCTGCAGGTCCCGCCGGAGGTGACCGTGCACACGTCCAGCCCGGCGGTCGACCTCCTCTACGCGCTCTACTTCTACCTAACGTAGGCCGCATGATCGACCTCGACGCCGCGCGCGAGCTCTTTGAAGCCTCGTCCGACCTGACGGTCGGCATCGAGGAGGAGTACGCGCTCGTCGACCCGTCGACGCTGCTGCTCGTGCCGGCCTTCGAGCGGCTGCGCGACGCCGCCCTCACCGATCCGCTGCTCGCCACCTCCGTCGCGGGCGAGCTGATCTCCTCGGAGATCGAGATCCGGTCGGGCCGCGGCGAGGACCTGGCGGACGCGCTGCGCCGCCAGGCCGACTGCCGGGAGCGGCTGTTCGCGCTCGCGCGCCGCGAGGGCATCGCGCTCGGCGCCACCGGTACCCACGCGCTGAGCGACTATCGCGAGCAGCACATCATCGCCACGGAGCACTACCGCCTCGTCGAAGAGGGCCTCAAGTACGTGGCCTGGCGCAACAACACCTTTTCGGTGCACGTGCACGTCGGCGTCCGGGGCGCCGACCGTGCGGTCCGGGTCTGCGACCGCCTGCGCCCCATCCTCCCGAGCCTGCTGGCGATCAGCGCAAACTCGCCCTTCATCGACGGCCGTGACTCGGGGCTGCACTCGGGCCGCACGCAGACCTTCACGAAGTCCTTCCCACGCTGCGGGATCCCGGACACCTTCGGGTCGTGGGACGCGTGGGCGCACTACGTCGATCTGCTCGTACGCACGGGGTCGATCGTCGAGTTCACCCAGCTGTGGTGGTCCGTGCGCCCGCATCACGCGTTCGGGACGGTCGAGGTGCGCATCTGCGACGCGCAGACCACGGCCGCCGAGAGCGACGCCCTCGCGGAGCTCATCGTGGCGTGCGTGCGCCAGGCCGCACGCGAGGTCGACGCCGGCGAACTGCCCGCCGAGGTCCCGGCCCGGCTGATCGAGGAGAACATGTGGCGGGCGATCCGTTACGGCCTCGACGGCCGGCTGCTCGACCTCGAGGCCCCGGTGATC
>Ga0136633_1002601_pt1 | contig 12322 bp, 11 predicted proteins | sample AntDrymeUQ832206_2_FD_105494 | JGI IMG/M metagenome (GOLD analysis project Ga0136633, IMG submission 105494) | Polar desert sand microbial communities from Dry Valleys, Antarctica - metaG UQ83 (22.06) | ecosystem: Environmental > Terrestrial > Soil > Desert | place: Antarctica: Dry Valley... | reverse complement strand
CAACCTTGACCGCGCCCTCGGCTAGTGGTCCGTCCTGTAGATCCGTGCCCGTTTGGGCGGTTGCCGGCGCGGGCTGGCAAGGACGCAGTGAGGGAGTGGGCCTTCAGGCCCATGACTGAGCGAGGACGCCGCCAGGCGGTGATCGGCGGCCGATCCAAACGGGTGCGGATCTGCAGGATGGGCCACTCTGGGTGAGGTTCGATTGCGCGCGTTCACTTGTCCCACATGCCGCCACCTCGTGGTCTTTGAGAGTCTTCAGTGCCTGTACTGCAAGACGGCGCTCGGCTTCGACTGGGATCCGCGGGAGATCCAGGGCCTCGGCGACGGGCCTGCGTGCGTCAACCGCCAGGTTGCGGCCTGCAACGGCCTCGCCGGCACGAGCGGGCTGTGCTTCAGCTGCGCGCTGACGCGCACGCGCGCGAACGACGAGGACGTCGAGGGCCGCGAGCGCTTCGCGAAGGCCGAGGCGGCCAAACGCAGGCTCATCTTCTCGCTGCTCGAGCTCGGACTGCCGGTCGTCGGCCGCCGCGAACGCTGCGGAGGGCTTGCCTTCGACATGCTCAACAGCCGGCGCGCCGAGGTGACGACCGGCCACGCCGACGGCCTGATCACGCTCGATCTCGCCGAGGCCGACGACGCTCACCGCGAGCGGACTCGGACGCAGCTGGGCGAGCCCTACCGCACGCTGCTGGGGCACATGCGCCACGAGATCGCCCACTTCTACGAGCCGATCCTCTGCCCGGAGGTATCCCGACGACGCGAGCGCTTCCGCGAGCTGTTCGGAGACGAGCGGGCCGACTACCAGGCGGCGCTTGACCGCCACTACGAGCACGGACCGCCCGCGGACTGGCCCAGCCGCTTCGTCTCGGCCTACGCCACGACGCACCCGTGGGAGGACTGGGCCGAGACGTTCGCCCACTACCTGCACATCCGCGACACGTTGCAGACCTCGGTCGCCTACGGCGTGAACGTCGCCGGGCCCGCGGTGTCCCACAGCGACGAGGCGCCGCTGCACTCGTTCCCCGGCGCCATGCCGGACGACATCCGTGGGCTGCTCGACGCCTGGCTGCCGATGACCTACGCGCTCAACGCGCTGAACCGCAGCATGGGCGCCAACGACATCTACCCGTTCGTGCTCGCGCCCAAGGTCGTCGAGAAGCTCGGCTTCATCGACGAGCTCGTGCGCGAGGCGGACCCGCACGCCGAGACCGAGCCGGCATCCTCGATCGTCGATGACTGACCGCACGCCGCCGATCGACCATGCCCCCGCCACGCGCGAGCCGCTGGCGCTGATCGTCGGATGCGACTTCGAGTTCGAGGCCGCTGCACCCGTCGCGGCGATCATGCAGGTCGCTCCACGTCCGGCGCCGCAGCTGCGCATGCACCGCGAGCAATGGGAGACGGGCGACGACCATCACAGCTACATCGACCTGTACGGAAATCGCTGCGAGCGGTTCATGATCGCGGCGGGCAGGTCTCGCATCGGCTACGAGGCGCAGCTCCTGCTGACAGATCCGGCCGACGTCGTCGAACCGGACGCGCGCGAGACGCCGGTCGCCTCCCTCCCTGACGAGGTCCTGAACTTCATCATGCCCAGCCGCTTCTGCCTGCCCGACGAGCTCGGGCACGAGGCCTGGCAGCGCTTCGGCGACCTGGCGCCGGGCTGGGCGCGCGTTCAGGCGGTCGTCGACTTCGTCCACGACCATCTCGAATGGGTGGCCGGCGCGTCGAATCCGTGGACGACCGCCGCCGACGCCTTCCGAGCGCGTCAGGGCGTGTGTCGCGACTTCGCCCACCTCGCGATCACCTTCTGCCGAGCCCTGAACATCCCGGCCCGCTACGTCTTCGGCTACATCCCGCTGACCGACGCACCGCCGCCGGCCGAGCCGATGGACTTCGCTGCCTGGTTCGAGGCCTATCTCGATGGTCACTGGCACACCTTCGATGCCCGCAACAACACCCCGCGGGTCGGACGGGTCGTCGTCGGGCGTGGCCGGGACGCGATCGACGTCGCGCTCATCACGTCGTTCGGTCCGGTGACGCTCACCGGCTTTCAGGTCCGCGCAGAGGAGCTTTCCCAACCGGCGACGAGCTGACCTAACAAGACGTGGGCGGGCGTGGATCGGCCGCCGCTCATGCGCGAGCGCCGGCCTGGGGATCCAGGCGTGTCATCTGGACGCTCGCTTGGAGCTTGGAGGTCGCGCTGCCCTGGTAGACGCCACGCACGGGCGGGACGTCCGCGTAATGGCGGCCGTGGCCGATCTTCACGTGGCGCTCGCCGGCGAGCCGGCGATTCGTCGGATCGGCACCGACCCAGACCGGCTCTCCGCGGCCGTCGTATGCGGGCAGTAGCGCCTCGAGCCAGGCGTGCGTCTCGACCTCGACTGAGTCGTCGCCCTCGTCGGTCTGCGCTGCCCAGAGATATCCGCTGACGTAGCGCGCCGCGATGCCGTTGCGGCGCAGCAGGATCAGCCCGAGGTGGACGTAGTCCTGACAGACGCCGGCGCCGGCACGCAGGAACTCCTCGACCGTGGAGCCGACGTACGTCACGCCCGCGCGGTACTCGTAGCGGTCGGGGATCAGGTCGCAGAGCTCTCGCAGGGTCGCCAGCGGCGTCTCGCGGCGGATGGCCGCGCAGAGCTCGTCGAGCGTCTCGTCGTAGGGCTCCTCCACGGCGGGCAGCAGGTACTCGCCCGCGGCCTCGGCGTAGGCTTCGGTGTCGAGCGCGGGCCACGGGACGTCCGGGGGCTCGAGCGGCTCGGCGGTGACGACCCGCGCACGAACGTCGATGCTCATCCGCGTGTGCGGGCGGACGATGCCGAACTCCAGCACCTCGGTGCCGAAGTAGTCCGAGTGGCGACCGACGCGCGCCTCGGGTTCGATGCGCACCGTGAACTCGTCGCAGCGCTGGGTCGAGGTCGTCGCGGGTCGGACGCGCAGGGCGTTGAGGTTGTCTGTCACGGAGGCGTCGTAGTCGTACTCCGTGAGAAAGCGGATAGCGAAGTGCATGCCTGGTCGCACGGGACTATGCCGCCCTCGAGCCGCCGAAGTAGCGTTGGGCGATGTCGGCGTCGACGAGGCCGAGCTCGCGCTGGACCTCGCGGCAGGTGACGACGAGGTCGGCGTCGACCTCGGCACTGCGACGAAACTCAAGATCGGCGCTCAGGCGGCTCAGGCGCAGGATCGGCTCGGAGCTGCGCGGCTGGGCGTCGGCGGTGCGTAGCGCACGGTCGACGGCGTCGACCGCGGCCGCCACGGAGTCGGGATAGTTGCGCTCGAACAGCAGAAAGCGCGCGACGGGGCCCGCGTGGGCGGGCGCGGGCACGGCGCGCCGGTACGCCTGGACGCCTCCGACGGCCTGCAGCAGCGCTATCGCCTGCCCGTCGGTGCGGCCGTCCACGTCGGTGCTGGGGAGCGCGACCCGCAGCATCCGCAGCACCATGTCGCCCGCCTCGATGCGCCCACCGACGCTGAGGAACGCGCTGGCCTCGTCGCGCAGCATCGTCCGCGCGGTGAGACCCCAGAAGAGCGCCGATCGCTCCTTGACGTGCTTGTAGATCGAGTAGGGCCCCGAGTACAGCCGCGACGACAGGTCGCCGTCGCGCAGGCGCAGGTGGGTCGTGTTGATCGCCTCCCACATCTCGGTCGAGATGACGTCGCGGACCGTCGTCGCGCCCTCGCGCGCCCGGGCGACGCAGGCGACGACGGAGGCGGGATTGGCGCGGTCGAACGTCAGCGCGTCGAGCACCTCGTCGCGGTGGGTCGGCCGCTCGCCCTCGCGGCTTGCGCCCATGATGTGCATGAGCGAATCCCAGCCGAGACGGCTGGCGGCTGGATCGTCGGGGCTTCCCTGCAGATCGGCCCGGAAGACGCCGTCGAGCAGCCGCGACATCTGCTCGGCACGGGCGAGGTTGCGCCCGAGCCAGAAGAGCTCCTGAGCTATGCGGGCGAGCACTTGCCCTGCTGCTGTTGCTGTTGCTGGCCGGTCCAGGCGCCGTAGCGCAGGTCGGGGAGCGTCGGCGGCAGGCTCTCCGGACGCAGCGGCGCGGCCCGATCGCCGCGATCCTCGCCGTTCTCGAGCACCCAGGTGTCCTTCGAGCCGCCGCCTCGGGAGGAGTTGACGATCATCGAGCCCTCCGTCAGCGCGACCCGGCTCAGGCCGCCCGGGACGATGCTGATCGTCTCGCCGAAGACCGCGAACGGCCGCAGGTCGACGTGGCGCGGCGAGAGCACGCCGTCGGGGTCGGCGGTCGGCACGGTCGACAGCCGGACGACGTCCTGCGCGATCCACTTGTCCGGCGAGCGGCGGATGACGTCGGCGAGGCCGGCGAGCTCGACCGGATCAGTCGCCGGCCCGATGAAGACGCCCTTGCCGCCGGACCCACCGGTCGGCTTGAAGACGAGCTCGTCCATGCGGCCGAGTGCATCCTCCATCGCCTCGGGGTCGGACATGAGGTGGGTCGCCACGTTCTCCAGCAGCGGCTCCTCGTTGAGGTAGAAGCGGATCATCTCGGGCACGTAGTGGTAGATCGCCTTGTCGTCGGCGACGCCGGTGCCGACCGCGTTGGCGAGGGCGACGGTACCCGCGCGGTAGGCGCGCATGAGCCCCGGAACACCGAGCGCGGAGTCCGGGCGGAACTCGAGCGGATCGATGAAGTCGTCGTCGAGGCGCCGGTAGACGGCGTGGACGCGCTGCAGCCCGTGCGTGGTGCGCATGTACACGACGTCCTCGCGCACGACGAGGTCGGAGGCCTCGACGAGCTCGACGCCCATCTGACGCGCGAGAAACGAGTGCTCGAAGTAGGCCGAGTTCCGCGGGCCGGGCGTCCAGACGACGACCGTCGCCTCGCCCTCGGCAGCCGGCGCGACCGCTCGCAACGCGGCGAGCAAGAGCTGCGGGTAGTGGTCGACGGGTCGTACGTGGTAGTCGGCGAACAGCCCCGGCAGCAGGCGTGTCATCGCGACGCGGTTCTCGAGCACATACGAGATCCCCGAAGGCGTGCGGACGTTGTCCTCGAGCACCTTCCAGGAGCCGTCGGCGTCGCGCACGAGGTCGCAGCCGGCGACGTGGCAGTAGACGCCGCCCGGCGGCCGGATCCCGTGCGCGGCCCGGGCGAAGTGGCTGCGGCTGACGACGAGACGCCACGGCACGATGCCGGCGCGGACGATCTCGCGGGCGTGGTAGACGTCGTCGACGAAGCGGTTCAGCGCACGGATGCGCTGGGCGAGCCCGCGCTTGATGTGCGTCCACTCCATCGCCGGCAGGATGCGCGGCACGAGGTCCAGTGGAAAGGGCCGCTCGAGCGTCGGACCATCCTCGCCGGTCGTGTCGAAGGTGATCCCCTGCTCGACGAAGATCGCGTCACGGCGACGGCCGGCCACGGCGAGCAGCTCGGGCCCGAGCTCCCGCAGGGCGGCGGCGAGCGCGGCCGCGTGCGGACGCGCCGTCCCGTCGGCCTCGAAGAGCTCGTCGAAGAATCCGTCCACCGGCTCGTACCCCGTCGGCGGACGCGCGCTCTCCAACTTGGTCACGCCCTCATTCTCCATGGCCCGGGGGCGCGCCGCCACCGCCGTGGGGGCCAGCACCGGTGGGCGCCGTTCGCCCGCCCGGCCAGTGGTGGCCGTTTCTGCGATCACTCCATGCACCGAGGCGCTGTTCGCACCCGACGACGACGACGTCATCGCGTCCGTCGGAGACGTCGAGGCCGCGATCCGCACGACCCGCGGCCACAAGCCAGACGTCTTCGTCATGGACCTCAACATGCCCGGCGGCTCGAGCCTGGCCGCGATCCCGGACGATCTCCTTCTGGTGCAGTATGCGGCGACGACGGCGTTCATGGGACATGCGCCCCGACTGCACCACGGACACTCGCCGGGTGCTGCGAAACGCGACGCCCGGACACGCTTACCTCTCTAACGCGAACGGGAATCATTCTCTGGTACGGTCCCGTTGGATGGCTCCTCGCAGGATCAGCGCCGCGCTCACCGTCACCCTGGCCGCTGCGCTTCTCGCCGCGTGCGGCTCGGGTGACGGCGACGCGCAGACCGACTCCGGCGCTCGCCCGACCGTCGTCGCGACCACGACCCAGGTCGCCGATCTCACCCGCCAGGTCGCCGGTGATCGCGCCGAGGTCAGCCAGATCCTCGCCGCAAACGCCGACCCGCACGACTACGAACCGCGGCCCAGCGACGTCAAATCGGTCTCCGGTGCGGCCGTGATCGTGCGGTCCGGCGGCGATCTGGACGAGTGGCTCGACGGCGTGCTGCGCAACGCTGCGACCGACACGAAAGCCCTGACGCTCATCGACACGACGCGCACCCGCAAGGGCGAGGGCGAAACCGACCCGCACTGGTGGCAGGACCCACGCAACGCGATCGCCGCCGTCGGCGAGATCCGCGACGCGCTGATCGCCGTCGATCCCGCCGGCCGCGACACCTACACCACCAACACCGCCACCTACCTGATCAAGCTGCGCACCCTCGACGAGACGATCAAGTCGTGCATCGACAAGATCCCCGCGTCGCAGCGCAAGCTCGTCACAGACCACGATGCGCTGGGCTACTACGCCGACCGCTACGACATCGACATCCTCGGGACGGTCATTCCCGCCCTGTCGACCCAAGCGCAGGCATCAGCCGGAGACACCGTGCGCCTCGTACGCACGATCCGCGCCGCCGGCGTCACGACGATCTTTCCCGAGAGCTCCGCCAACACCAAGCTCGCACGTGCGATCGCCCGCGACGTCGGGGCCCGGGTCGGACCTGCGCTGTACGCCGACTCGCTCGGCGCCGAGGGCACCCCCGGCGAGACCTACGTCGGCTCGATGCAGGCCAACACAAGGGCGCTCGCGGCCGGGTTCTCCGACGGACGCCAGACCTGCCGCTTTCAGGGCTTGGGTGGCGCGCCCAACTGAGACCTCCTCGGTGCATCCCACCGCGGGCGGGATTCCGAGCTGGACGCCGGCGTCAACTTGTGACGAGATCTTCAACGACTATCAGCTGACCGGCCGTCGGCGCCGTACGCGGCCTGTACGTCGCCGAGCGTGAGCGCCACGAGCTCGGCGCGATCCGGCGTGGCGTCCCCGGCGAGCAGTCGCTCCGCCTGATGGGCGACCACGTCGTCGAACAGGTTGCGCGCCGTCCGCGCGTTGCCGAAGTAGCGGTCGCGGGCGGCGTGCAGGCGCTCCATGACGCGCTGCAGCTCCGCGCGTGCGTCGGCGTCGAGGGCGTAGTCGGCGGCGGTCGCGAACGTCTCGAAGATCTGCACGAGCTCCGTCGGCCCGAAGTCCTCGAAGTGGATCGTCTCGCCGAAGCGGCTGCGAAAGCCTGAGTTCATGGCCAGGAACTCCGTCATCTCGTGCGGGTAGCCGGCGGCGATCACGGCGAGGCGGTCGCGTTCGTCCTCCATGCGCTTGAGCAGTTCCACGACCGCCTCCGGGCCGAAGTCGCCCTGACTGTCGGGGCGCACGAGCCCGTAGGCCTCGTCGAGGAACAGCACGCCATCCAGCGCACTGTCTACGGCGGCCGCGGTCTTCGTCGCGGTCTGCCCGACGTAGCCCGACACGAGATCCTCCCGCGTGACCTCCACGACGTGGTCGGTCGCCAGCAGGCCGAGGCTCTTGTACAGGCGCCCGAACAGCCGGGCGACCGTCGTCTTGCCCGTGCCGGCGCCGCCCTCAAAGACGAGGTGCAATGAGACCTGCACGGTCTTCAGCCCGGCGGACCGGCGGATCGTGGCGATCCGCAGCAGCTCGGCGAGCCGGCGCACCTCGGCCTTCACGGCGGCCAGGCCGATGAGGGCGTCGAGCTCGGCGAGCACCGCGTCGAAGGCCGCCTGGTCGAAGCGCAGGGAGTCCGCGCCCGCCCGCCCGGGCGCCGGCGGGCGGGGGTCGCGCTCGGCGGGCGCGACCGTGCGAGCGGCCGTCGCCGGCGTGGCGTCGTCGTCCCGTGCCGCGGGCGGAGCGGACGGGCGCGCGTTGGGGCGTAGCGCGTCGAGCGCGTCGTGCGCCGTCCGCACGATCTTGTCGCGGCCCTCGGCCGGCGACTGCTCGGCGACGGCGATCGCGAGGCGCAGGCTCGCCTCGGCGTCCGCGCGACGCGACAGCCGGCGCAGCGACTCGGCCCGCGCGATGTGCGCGTAGGCGACGGGATAGAACGCGGGCCCGATCGTGGCGGCGATCGCGATCGCCTCGTCGAACGCTTCCAGGGCGCGCTCGTCGGCGCCGCGGTGCATGCGCGCGAGTCCCATGCGCTGCAGCAGGTCGAACCGCTCTCGGCCACCGCCGCCGGCCTCGCGCAGCGCGCCGATCGCCTCCGTGAACGCCTCCTCGGCGAGCGGGTAGTCGGCTTGGCGCATCGCCCGCTCGCCGCGGTGGGCGTGCAGCTTGGCGGCGAGACGCGGCGGCGAGCCGAGCGCCTCCAGCGTCTGGCGGGCGAGGCGCTCGAAGCCCTCCGCGCGCGAGAGGTCGCCGTCGCGGACGAGGTCGGCGGCCTGGCGCAGGTAGGAGTCGAAGCGATCGGACATTGATCGCGAACGCTACTGGCGCCCGGCACGCGCATCTCCTCAGCGCGACTGGGGAGCTTCCAGCAGCGCCGCGATGCGCTCGAGCGCAAGCCGGCAGACCGCCAGGTAGGCGAACGCCGGCGTGGGCACGGCGAAGCTGACGCGACAGCCGCCGGGCGCCGGATCGACGACATGGCTCGTCGCCGGGACCGAGAGCACAGACCACGCCCATGATCGCGGCGGGTCGCAGTCGGTGATCTCGAAGGGCAGCCACAGCCCGAGCGGCGTGCGCACCCGCCCGCGCAGGCCGACCTCCACCGTTGCGCCGACGGGCTCCGCAGCCGACACGGTCAGACCCCAGTCCGGCCACGTGTCGGTGCTCGAGATCAACGCCCATGCCGCCTCCGGCGAGGCGCGGACGGACCGGCCGACGGAGAGGCTCGCGCCGCGCAGATGCCACAGATCACTCACCGGCAGCACCGTAGTGAACGACGCCGATCGGCCGCGACGTGCGTGCTGCGCGGGGTAGCCTGCAGCTCATGGACGCACGCCGGGCCGCGCAGGGCGCGAGCACCACCTTCGGAGTCGTCGCGGCCGGGCTCGCCGCACGCCGGGCGTGGCACTCCACGCCGGCCACGCTCGCGCGTATGAGCGGCACGTCGATCACCGCGCCCGACGCCGTCGGCTGGGTGACGGACTTCCTCAACGCCGCCTACTACGCCCGCCTGCCCGAGCTGCGCGACGTCGAGGACCTGCGGATCGCGTTCGCGATCCTGACGACGCGCTGGTACGCGCTCGGCCACCGCCGCCTGCATGCGCCCGACGTCCTCGCCTTTCACCGGGCGTTCTTTCGCGAGCGGCTCCTCGACAGCGCGCGCACGCCGCGCGGCACGCTGGACCGCGAGCAGCTCTTCGCCGGCGCCGCGCGCCTGCTCGGCCCGTGGTTCGAAGAGGCCTACGGCGATGACGAGCGCCGCGCGCACGGCGTCGTCTTCGAGACGACCGACGCGCGCGATGCCTACCAGCCCGAGTGCCGCCTGCGCCACGCCAAGCTCGGCGATCTGACGCCGCCCGCGCGCGATCGCAAGGAGCAGGTCTGGCACACCTATGAGCCCGTGCCGATCGCCTCGGCAGCCCGTACGCTGGCGGCGCTCGCGCGACCCGAGACCTGGCCGGACTACGGCAGCGACCTGGGCCGCTTCACCGCCGTGCGCGGCGGCGGCCTGGCCGGGCAGACGTTCGAGATCGAGATCATCAGCGCGCTGTCACCGAAGACCCCGGCGATCCTGCGCGGCTACGTGACGGTGACGCGCTTCTTCACCCGCGCCGGCGACCCGTCCGACCTCGAGCACTACGCCGCGCGCCTCAGCGAGCTCATGGTCCGCTACGGGCGCGACGAGCCGCCCGCGTTCCCGCCCGGCTGCACGCCGCTGGCCGTGATCTGCCTCGACACGCACGCCGGCCACTTCATGGGCCGCGCGCGCAACCGGCTGCTCGCCTACGACCTCGGCGGCCAGGCCTACCTGCGCGCGGCGGGGACCTGGGACGACATGCCGGTGACGCTCGAGCAGGCCTACCGCTCGGCGGGCCGCAAGGCCCAGCAGGCGTTCTGGGGCGACGAGCGGCCGGAGTCGAGCATGCTGCAGCAGATCGCGCTGCGGACGTCATAGGGACATGGGCGCCGACCGCTTCGACGCCGTCGTCGTGGGCTCGGGACCCAACGGGCTGAGCGCTGCCGTGACGCTCGCGCTGGGCGGGCGCTCGGTGCTCTGCGTCGAGGCAGCGCCGGCGCTCGGCGGCTCCGCGCAGACCGCCGAGCTCACGCTGCCCGGCTTCCAGCACGACGTGTTCTCCGCGGTGCACCCCGCCGGGATCGCGTCCCCGGTCTTCGCCAAGCTGGGACTCGAGCACCACGGCCTGCGCTGGATCCAGCCCGAGCTGGCGATGGTCCACCCGCTGCCCGGCGGCCGCGGCGCCGCCCTGTCACGCGATCTGGCCTACACCGTCGCCTCGCTCGAGGCGCTCACCGACGGCGACGGCCGGCGCTGGGAGGAGCTCGTCGCGCCGTACCTGCGCCACTGGGAGGCGGTGCGGGCGACGATGCTCGCGGGCTTCCCGCCGGTGGCGGGGCCGGCCCGGATGGCCGGCGCGTTCAAGCTCGGCGGGATGCTCGAGTTCACGCGGATGCTGCTCATGCCCGCCGACGGGCTCGCCGGCGAGATCTTCCGCGGCGACGGCGCGGCCTTGCTGTACGGCTCGTCGCTGCACGGCGACGTGCCGCTGAACGGGTCGGGCAGCGCGATCGCCGGCGTCTGGCTGAACCTGCTCGGGCATGCGGTCGGATGGCCGAGCCCCGCGGGCGGCGCAGGCGCGATCACCGGGGCGCTGGCCGGCCGCCTGCGCGAGCTGGGCGGCGAGACGCGGCTCGCTGCGCCGGTGCAGAAGGTGCTGACCAACCGGCGCGGCGTGACCGGCGTCGAGCTCGCCGGCGGCGAGCGGATAGCGGCACGGACCGTCGTCACCACGACGACCCCCCAGGGGCTCGTCGCCATCGCCGGGGACGCGCTCGGCGACGCCTACGTGCGCCGCGCGACGCGCTTTCGCTTCGGACCGGAGACGGTCAAGCTCGACTGGGCCCTCGACGCCCCGATCCCGTGGGAGAACGAGGACGCGCGGCGGGCGGGCACGGTACACGTCGGCGGCACGCCCGCGCAGATGCGCGAAGCGCTGCACGAGGTCGCGGGCGGCAAGCTGCCCGAGCACCCGTTCATGCTCTGCGGCCAGCAGACGATCGCCGACCCGTCGCGCGCCCCCGCAGGCAAGCACACGGTCTGGGCCTACACGCACACGCCCCCGGGCATCGAGTGGACGGCGCAGGCGCAGCAGCGCTTCGCCGACGCGATGGAGAATCAGATCGAGCGCTTCGCACCCGGCTTCCGCGAGCGCATCCTGGCCCGCCATGTGATGGTGCCCGGCGACCTGCTCGCCCGCAACGCGAGCCTGCCCGGCGGCGACGTCGGTCACGGCAGCTACGCGCTCGACCAGCTCATCTTCCGCCCGGTGGCATCGCTCAAGCCCTACGCGACCCCGGTGCGCGGGCTTTTCGTCGGGGGCGCGTCGACGTTTCCGGGCGGCGCGGTGCACGGCGTCAACGGTCACGCCGCGGCGCGGGTGGCGCTGCGCGAGGCGCGGATGCCGCGGTTGCCGGCGCTGCCACGCCGGCCTCGCCACCAGTCGCTTTGAGCGAGCGGACGGCAGGAGTAGCCTGCGCTCATGAGCCCTATTCCAGGTGAGCCGCTGCATCCCGAACGTCCCGACATGGGTGAGCTGACGACGAAGGACGGCCGCAAGGTCCGGCTGAAGATCCCCGGCATGTTTCCCCCGCGGATGAAGCCCGTAAGGACGGAGGAGCGCGGCGCCGAGGAGCCGCCGCGCGACAACCCGGCGCCGCAGCACAACCCGCTGCACGGGCTGTAGGCCCCCGGCGGCCCACCGCGGTCGTGCTCATATGAGCCGCCGCAGCGTGACCAGGGCGTCGTCGGGATGCCGGAGCATCGCCGCGAACGCGTCGGCCGCGGCGCGCACGTCGGCCACGCTGGCCGCCCGCTCGACGGCGTAGCGGGCCAGCCAGCGCAGGGCCGCGCGCTCGAAGCGCTGCGGCTCGGCGTCGCGAATCGCCATGCACACCGCGAGGGCGTCGGCGAGATCCACCCGCGGAAGCTCCGCGGCGGCGGCGCGGATCAGGTTGAGGTTGCCGGTCGCCAGCGCCCTCTGAAATCGCGCATACGCGCTGCCGGCGTTCCCCATGGGAACGCATGT
>Ga0136633_1002600_pt1 | contig 12325 bp, 12 predicted proteins | sample AntDrymeUQ832206_2_FD_105494 | JGI IMG/M metagenome (GOLD analysis project Ga0136633, IMG submission 105494) | Polar desert sand microbial communities from Dry Valleys, Antarctica - metaG UQ83 (22.06) | ecosystem: Environmental > Terrestrial > Soil > Desert | place: Antarctica: Dry Valley... | reverse complement strand
GGCCGCGACATGCGCCTGACCGCTCCCGAGCTCGCGGCGCGCTACCGCGAGGGCATGGTCGCCGAGGGTGCGACCGTGGTCGACGCGGGGCAGGTCGGCAGCGAGATGCTGTATTTCCTCGTCGGGTCGCGCGGGCTCGACGGCGGCCTGATGTGCACCGCCTCGCACAACCCGAAGGCCTACACCGGCGCGAAGCTCGTCAAGCAGGGCGCCATCGCCCTGAGCGGCGACGCCGGCATCCAGGACGTGCGCCGGCGGATCGACGATGGCCTCGGGGACGCTCCCGGCGGGGGTTCCGTGGAGGAGGTCGAGATCTACGAGGAGTTCCAGGCGGCCGCGCTGAAGTTCATCGACCCGTCGAACGTCAAGCCGCTGCGCGTCGTGGTCGACGGCGGCAACGGAATGGCGGGCCCGATGGTCGGGCCGCTGCTGGAGGCGCTCGGCCTCGATCTCGTCACCGCATATTGGGAGCCCGACGGCGAGTTCCCCGACCATGAGCCCAACCCGCTGCTGCCGGAGAACCGCGAGTTCATCATGCGCAGGGTCGTCGAGGAGCAGGCGGACCTCGGCATCGCGTGGGACGGCGACGCCGACCGCTGCTTCTTCATCGACGACGAGGGCAGGTTCGTCGACGGCGACTTCCTGACGGCGCTGCTGGCCGAGTCGTTGCTGCGCAGAAGCGCGGGCGAGGCGATCCTCTACGACGTCCGCGCGAGCCGCGCGGTCGCCGACACCGTCACGAAGGCCGGTGGCACGCCCCACCCCAACCGTGTCGGGCATGCGTTCTTCAAGACGCGGATGCACGACGAGGGCGCGATGTTCGGCGGCGAGGTCTCCGGTCACTACTACTTTCGCGACTTCTACTGCGCCGACAGCGGAACGATCCCGGCGCTGCTGATCCTCGAGCTCCTCAGCGTCGAGGACCGCAAGCTGTCCGAGATGCTCGGCGACTACCGCTCGACGTACTTCATCTCCGGCGAGATCAACTCCGAGGTCGAGGACGCCGAGGCGAAGATGGCCGAGATCGAGGAGCGCTACTCCGACGCGCGCATCGGCCACCTCGACGGGGTCTCGGTCGATTACGACGACTGGCACTTCAACGTGCGCAGCTCGAACACCGAGCCGCTGCTGCGACTGTGCCTCGAGTCGCTCGTGTCGCTTGAGGACATGGAGCGCCGCCGCGACGAGGTCCTGGGGATCATCCGCTCGTGAGCCACGGCTCGCCCCGCGCGAGTCCAGAGGTCGCCGGAGCGTTCGCGCGGGCGGCTGACGCGGGCATCCGCCGCCTCGCGATCCCGACGCCGTTTCAGGTCGGGACGGTCAACACGTACCTGATCGAGGACGACCCGCTGACGCTGCTCGACAGCGGCCCGAACTCCGGCACTGCGCTCGACGCGCTCGAGCAGGCGCTCGCCGAGCTCGGGCATCGCATCCAGGACCTCGAGCTGATCGTCGTCTCCCACCAGCACATGGACCATCTCGGGCTCGTGTCGATCCTCGCCCGCCGCTCGGGCGCCGAGGTCGCGGCGCTCGACCTGCTCGCGCCGTGGGCGGCGCGCTACGACGACGGCATGGAGGCCGACGACGCCTTCGCCAACAGCGTCATGACCGAGCACGGGATCCCCGAGGACATCCGCCTGGCGCTGCTCGCCGTCTCCCAGAGCTACCGCAACTGGGGCGCGTCGGCGACGGTCACGCGGCCGCTCGCCGCCGGCTCGGAGATCGCGCTGCGCGACCGCACGCTACGCGTCCTGCACCGCCCGGGACACTCGCCGTCGGACACGATCTTCCATGACGTCGAGCGGCGGATCGTGCTCGGCGCCGACCACGTGATCGGGCACATCTCGTCCAATCCGCTGATCTCGCGGCCGCTTGAGGCGCCGCTGGACGGCGGGCCGCCGCCTGAGCGCCCGCACGCGCTCGAGACGTACCTCGCGTCGCTGCGCGCGACGCAGGCGATGGACGGAGTCGACGTCATCCTGCCGGGCCACGGCGACCCGGTGATCGACCACGTCACGCTGATCGAGGAGCGCTTTCGTATGCACGAGCGTCGCGCCGACAAGATCCACCACCTGCTCGACGGTGGCCCGATGACGGCCTTCGCGATCGCGCAGGCGCTGTGGGGCGCCGTCGCGGTGACGCAGGCCTACCTGACGCTGTCGGAGGTGCTCGGCCACGCCGACCTGCTCGTCGCCGACGGACGCGTCGTCGAGCTGCGCGACGACGGCATCACGCGCTTCGCCGCGCAGTAGGAACGCCATCGCGGCAGGCGACTTCGCCGCGCCGGATTCACCGTAGATCTCCCCGGAGCGCTCGCGTGACAGTGTTGGGTGATGCCAAAGCCTTGCTCGCTGCTGAGGTGCGTTATTGGCGCTGTTCACCGCACCGGCGCATGCGCGCGCCGACCACGTCGTCGCCTCGTCGCCGCTGAAGCTGTCGCGGCCGCTTCGGTCGGTGAGGCGGTGGGTGCCCGCAGCCCCGCTCATGCGAGCGGTCGGCTCCTGGCCCACCGGACAAGTTGGCGCCGCCGCCGCGCAGGCGGTCCGCGTGGGGTCGCCGCGAGACGGCTCAGACAGCCCGGTGTCAGCCCTCGCGCAGCGCCTGTTCGACGACCTGCGCGGCGATCTTCGTGCCCGCGACGTTGAGGTGGATGCCGTCGGGCTCGCGGACTTCCACGTCGCGGCCCTTGTAGCGGATCTTCTCGACGTAACCGTTCGGGGAGAACAGCGTGTCGAAGCGCAGCACCCGCACCCCCGCGACCCCCTCGGCCGCTCTCAGGATGCCGGCGTTGACGGCATTGAAGATGCGAACACTGCGCGGGTCCTTCGGGGCGGGGATCGTCAGCCAGTACACGCGGCCACGGCCGCCGCGCAGGTAGGTGACCATGATCTTGCGCACGCGCCGCGCGTACTCGGCGACCCACGGCTCCTCGCAGCAGGGGTGCTCCAGCCCAGTAGGCGCGTACATCGGAAAGCCCTCGTTCGCTCCGATCGAGATCACCGTCTGCACCGGCCGCAGGCGTTCGACCTGGGCCGTCGCGATCGGCGCCCAGCCATCGTCCTTGCCGATCGCAAAACCCGGCCGGACATCGCTTGCGAACTGCACGGCGTCGCCGAGCTCGTCACCCAGGAAGCTCTCGATGCCCTGCATCGTCGAGTCCCCGGTGGCGAGGAGGGCCGGCCGCACCTTCCTCTGGACGATCGCCGGCACCCCGACCGCGACGGTCGCGCGGACGCGATGCTGCAGAACCCGCAGCTCGATCCTCCATCGCCCGCGAGTCGACGCGCGGAAGTGGCGCGTGGCGAGCTTCGCGGAGCGCGGGAACACGACGAGGCGGCAGTTGCGGATGCCGCCCGGCGACGTCACGCACAGCCGCGGCCGGATCCGGCCGATCCCCCACGCGTCGGCGATCTGGACGCGCACCCGGTTGCCGCGCTTCGCGCGCGGCACGGCGTCGAGCGAGAAGCGCTGAGCGCAGGACATCGTGCGGACACCGGTGGTGCCGCGCGCGAACGAGCCGTCGGGCAGCGTCGCGGTCGCCGCAAAGTGACGCTCGACGCGGCCGCAGCGCCAGTACGTCGCGACGGGAAACGACGTGATCGCGCCGCCGGTGGGGTTCTGCCGGCGGCCGAGCTCATATGCGCGGCCGCGGAGGCACTCGTAGTAGGTGACCACCGCCGCCTGCGCGAAGAAGAAGTGCAGGCTGATCACGCCGGTGATGTTGGTTTTGGAGGCCAGCGTGGCCGTCGCGGGCGTGGGCGCGCACGGGTTCGCGGGCGTCACCTGCCCCACGGCGGGCGCCGTGCCCGTGATCAGCAAAAAGGTGACCATGGCCCCCAGCGAAGCGAGACGACGAGGCCGGGGCCGGCGCCGGCGACTAGACAAGCGGCTTGCGCGCCTCGATCTCGGCGCCCGTGTAGAGGTTCTTGAGCTTGAGCTTCGAAAAGCGCTCATCGAGCGGATAGCCGATCCGAAACAGCAGGAACAGCGCCTTGTTCAGCGGCCGCACCCAGCGCCGACGGTCGGTGCGCGGCAGCACGAAGTGGACGAGGTTCGTCATCTGCAGAAAGGCGCCGGCGTACGGCTTCTCGTCGATGCGGACGATCTCGAAGCCCGCGCGCTCGAACAGCCGGCGCATGCCGAAGGTCGTGAAGCGGCTGACATCCTCGGGAAAGCCGTGGACGCCGAACGTGAACGGGATCCAGGCGAATACCGGCGCGCCGGGCTTCAGCACGCGGTACATCTCGCGCACCACCTGGTAGGGATCGTCGACGTGCTCGAGCACGGAGATCGCCAGCGCCGCGTCGAAGCGGTCGTCCTGCATCGGCATGGCGTGCGCGTCGCCGACGATGTCGGGCCTCTGGCCCTCGTCGGCGTCGAACTTCGTCAGCCTGCAACCGAACAGTGGCCGGTGGTCGTAGTGGCCGGCCCCGACCTCGAGCACCTCGGCGTCGGGCGGATGCGAGCGCGCCCACGCCTCGAGGTTCGGCCGCAGGATGCGCCGCGCGGCGCCATGGTTCATGTCGTAGCGGACGGTGCGCAGGCCCATGGGGGCGCCAGCTTACTGCGAGGTCCGGCGCCCGATCCCGATGATCTGATAACCGAGCAGGCCTGGGGCGCGGCGGCCGAGCGCCTGCCACGCGGGCTCCAACCGGTCGGTCAGCCGTCGCGCCCCGACGTGGTTGCGCAGCGCCGGCACGATCGCGTCGAGCTCGGTCTCGAGCAGGCCGGCGTCGGCGAGCAGCGCGGCGAGCGCGTCGCGGGTGAACCAGCGCAGGTGGCTGGCGTCGAAGGTGCCACTGTCGTGCGCCGGCCAGCGGCCGCGCACGATCGTCAGCCGCGCGATCCAATGCGCGACGTTCGGCACGCTGACGAGGACCGCTCCACCGGGCCGGCACCAGCCGGCGGCGCGCCGCAGCGCGCCCAGCGGGTCGGCGAGGTGCTCGAGCACGTCGGCGAGCACGACGAGGTCGAACGAGTCGGCCTCGAACGGCAGCGCGGAGTCTTCGAGCGCGCCCCGCACGACGAGGTCCCCGACCTCCGCCGCCGCACGCGCGGCGGTCCCCGACAGCTCGAGGCCGGCGAGCAGGCTCGCGCGCGGGCGCAGCAGCGCGAGCAGCCCGCCCGACGCGCAGCCGAGGTCCAGCACGCTGCCGCCCTCGGGCAGCAGTCGCAGCGCGTGCGCGGCGATCGCTCCGTTGCCGAACGCGGCATACGTCTGCGCCCTGGCCTCGTACAGCTCGGCGAGCGCGGGATCGATCGGCACGGTCGCGAGCGTACCGGCGAGCGCGCGGACCTACACTGCGCCCGATGCCGAGCCCGGCCCGACGCGCCACCGACCTGCTGCGGCGCGGCGCGCAGGAGGCCCGCCGCCTGCAGGCGCGCGCCGACGCGATCCAGGCCGGCCGGCGCAACCTGTCGATGAACCCCGCCGAGCGGGTGGTCGCGCTGCGCGAGCAGACGCGCCGGCAGATCGAGGACGGCACGCTGGTCATGGGCCGCGCGAGCCAGGTCGCACCCGTGGTGCGCAGGTTCAAGGGCGACAGCGGGCGCATCTTCGTCGGCAGCTTCGTCACGCTCGCCGAGGGCGTGGAGTTCTACTCGGGCGGGCTGCACCGCACGGAGTGGGTCTCGCAGTATGGCCTGCGCGCGATGCTCGACCTGCCCGGCGCATACGAGGACGGCTTCCCGCACGGCCGCGGCGACACCCACGTCGGCCACGACGCGTGCCTCGCGGAGGGCGTGATCGTCATGTCCGGCGTGACGATCGGGCCGGGCGCGGTCGTCACGACGCGCTCCGTCGTGACCAAGGACGTCGCGCCGTACGAGATCGCCGGCGGCACGCCGGCGAAGCGCATCGGCCGGCGCTTCGGCGACGAGCAGGTCGCGGCGCTGCTGCGGATCGCCTGGTGGGACTGGCCCGACGAGACGATCCGCGAGCGCGTGGACCTGCTGTCGAGCCCCGACGTCGACACGTTCATCGCCGCCTTCGATCCCGGTCCCGGCACATGACGTCCAGCGGCGTCGCCATCGTCATCGTCAACTTCGACGGCGAGCGCCTGTTGCCCGCCTGCCTCGCGGCACTGGGCGCCCAGACGCTCGCGCCGGACGAGATCGTCGTCGCCGACAACGGCTCGCGCGACGGCTCACTCGCCCTGCTGCGCGCGCACCACCCGGACGTCCAGATCGTCGCGCTCGGCCACAACCACGGCTTCGCCGGCGGCGCCAACCGCGGCGTCGCCGCCACGCACGCACCCTGGGTCTGCGTGCTGAACTCCGATGCGACGCCGCAGCCCGACTGGCTGGAGCGGTTGATGGCCGCGCCGCGTGACGCGCGACGCACGTGGGCGCTCGGCAGCGTGCTCGTCAGCGCGGCGACCGGTCGCATCGAGAGCGCCGGCGACCAGTACGACCCCGCGGGCTTCGCCTACAAGCTGCTGCGCGACCGGCCGCTGAGCGAGCTGCCGTCCGAGCCGTACCGCGTCTTCGCGGCGCCAGGCGCCGCGCCGGTCTTTCGCCGCGACGTCTATGACCGCCTGGGCGGCTACGAGGAACGCTTCTTCCTGTATTACGAGGACGTCGACCTCGCCTTCCGCGCCGTCCTGCGCGGCTACCACGCGCTGCTCGTGCCCGACGCACGCGTCGTGCACCGTCTCGGCGCGACGACGAAGTCGCTCGCCCGCGCGCGCTTCTACGTCGCCCGCAACAGCGCCTGGTGCGCCGTGCGCTGCCTGCCGCAGACCGGTCCTCTGCGGCTCGGCAGGCGCTGGGCGAGCGAGCTGCGCTCCAACCGCCCCCGCAGGCTGATCGCCATCGAGCTCGCCGGCCGTGCCGCGGGACTGGCCGGGCTGCCGCGCGCGCTGCGCGAGCGTCGCGAGATCCAGGACGCGCGCGTGCCGGGTCTCGACGAGCTCGCCGCGCTGCTGCGCCCGCCCGCCGCGATCGGGACCCGGTCGCCGCCGCGGGTATGAAAGGGTCGCTGTCGTTCTCGAGGAGGTAGGCACATGCAGCTCGTACGGATAGCCGGGCCGACGGAGCAGATGCGGCTCCTCGGAGAGGTCGGCGGCCTGGACTTCGAGCGCACGAGCGCCATTCGGCTCAAGGACGACACCTGGCGAGTCTCGGGCTACGCGACCGACGAGGCGCTCGAGGATCTGCGCGGCCGCGGGCTGAGCATCGAGCTCGTCGTGGAGTCCGAGCAGCTCAGCGAGCAGCGCGCGACACTGTTCGCGTCCATCACCCGGCTGGATTCCGGCGGCGGCGCCGGACCGGGCGGCTCCTGATGGCCTACCCGTCGACCTGGGACGAGATCGAGCTCGGGCTTGGCGCGCTCGCGGCCGCCCACCCGACGATCTGCACGCAGATCGACCTGCCCTACACGAGCCACGAGAGCCGGCGGTCGTCCTACGTGCGGGTGGCCACGGCGGATCCGCGTGATGGCCGCGCCACCGTCCTGCTCGCCGGCGGCGCGCACGCGCGCGAGTGGGCGCCGCCCGACGCGCTGTTGACGCTCACGCAGCGGCTGCTGGCCGCCTACGCCGGACAGACTGCACTCGAGATCCCGGCGTTCACCGATACCGCCGCCTCGCCGGACGTCGAGTATGCGGCGACGTCGGTCTCCGCCGCCGACGTCGCGCGGATCGCCGATCGCGTGGAGCTGTTCGTCCTGCCCCTGATGAACCCCGACGGTCGCGTGTTCTCGCAGTCCTCGCCCGCGAACGCGATGTGGCGCAAGAACCGCCGCCCGGCGCGCCCTGGATCGACCTGTCGCGGCGTCGACCCCAACCGCAACCACGACATCGCGTGGGAGTACGAGCGCTACTACTCGGCATCGGGAGCCGCGGCGAACTCGGCCTCGAAGGACCCGTGCGACCCGCAGGTCTACATCGGCCCGCGGGTGGGGTCCGAGCCCGAGGTCCGCAACCTCGTCCACCTGCTGCGCCGGGAGGACGTGGACTTCTTCGTCGACGTCCACAGCTTCAGTCGCAAGCTGCTGTATCCGTGGGGCATGGACGGCAATCAGCTGCGCGACCCGTTGCAGCACCACCGCAACCCCGAGTGGGACGGTCGCCGCGACGGCACGGTGCGGGGCCCCTACGGCGAGTACATCTCCGCCGAGGCGCTGGACCGCCACGTCCGTGTCGGCGCGGCCATGCACGACGCGATCGTCCGCGCCGCCGGCGCCGACCGCGGCGCCCGCGCGCGCTCGGAGTACGCCGTCGAGCCATCGCTCGCGCTGTACCCGACGACCGGAACCGCGTCCGACTTCGTCTTCAGCCTGCGCGACGATGGCTCGGTCACGTCGTTCACGCTGGAGTGCGGCTCGGACGGCGACGGGGAAGGCGGCTTTCAGCCGGTGCCGGCGATCTATCCGAAGATCGAGCGCGAGGTGCATCTGGCGCTGCTGGCGCTGCTGCTCGAAGCCGCGGCGTAGGGCTCAGCCTGGCTCATACTTCAGGCGGAAACTGCTCGAGCACCCACTCGGGCCCGAGCGTCGGCCGGCCGTACCAGCGCCCGCCGACGCGCACGTAATCGCCCGTGCGCGGGTGCAACGGCAGGTCGCGCTCGATCGGATACCAGGCGTTGTGCTGCTCGATCAGCTCGTTGAGCTCGGCCGGAAACGGCCACGACTGCGCGAGCGCGCGCCAGCGCTCCGGAAACGAGCCGCCCTCGCGCAGGCAGGTCTCGCGCAGCCGCGTGTAGGCGTCCTCGAGTAGACGCCGCTCGCGCACGACGGCGCCGTCGATGTCGCCGACGCGCTCCATCCAGCGCGGCCGCACGCCGCCCTGCAGATAGGACTCGACCGAGCGCCGCGACTGGCGCGCACGCTCCGACAGCGGCCTGCCCTTGCCGGTCGTCTCGTCGACGTCGCGCGCGATCATCCGCTCGACATCCGTGCGCTGTCCCTCGTCGAACTGTCCGCGACCGTCTGGCAACGTCCCGGCATTCTGGCAAAAGCGGAGCGCTCAGAAGGCCGCACCGAGCTCGCGGCCGGCCCACACCGCGAGCAGCCCGAGCAGCAGGCCGGCGGCGAGGTTCAGCGCGGCGAGCGCCGGCGCGCCATCCTCCGCGAGGCGCCGGCTCTGCAGCATCCACGTGCTGAACGTCGTGTACGCGCCGAGCAGGCCGCCCGCGAGCAGCCTGTGGGCGTCGCCGTCGACGGCCGCCCCCGCGAGAACCCCGAGCAGCAGCGCCCCGCTGAGGTTCACGGCGAGGATGCCGAAGCCAAACGCGCTCCGCGATCGGCGGCTGATCGCGCCGTCGAGCAGGTGGCGCGCGACCGCGCCCAGCCCGCCGAGCACGCCGACCGCCAGCACGATGGGCGCGCTCATCCGGGCGCTCCTCGCGGGTCGCGACGGCGGGCGAGCCGTGTCGCGAATGCGACCGCTGCCAGCCCGGCGACGATGCTGACGCCCGCGTACGCGGTCGCGAGCGCGAGGCGGGACTCGTCGAGCATCTGCAGCAGCTCGAGCTGCAGCGTCGAGAACGTGGTGAGGGCTGCGCACAGGCCGGTTCCCAGCAGCCGGTGGCGGGCCGAGGGCGGCAGATGGCGCGTCGCGACCCAGCCCAGCGCGAGCGCTCCGGCGATGTTCGCGGCGAACGTCGCCCACGGCCACTCGCCGGAGCCGGCCGGCCACGCCTCCAGCAGCGCGACGCGCGCGAGCGTCCCGGCGAAGCCGCCCGCGAACACCGCGAGCAGCTCGCGGCCGGGCGCGATCCTCACCCCGCGGCCGTCCCGGCGCCCGGCCGCCGGCGCAGGTAGGCGACGATCTCGCGCAGCAGCCTGCGCTCGAGCACGGCCGTGGCCGCCAGCGTGACGACGACGTACAGCGCGACCATCGCCAGCGCGACGGGAAGCGATCCCTCCTCGCCGAATGCCAGGCGCACGGCGATCACGATCCCGACGGCGGGAACGCACGGCAGCAGCGCGCGCGCGGTGTGACGCAGGTAGCGGAAGGTCGGAAACAGGCGGCGCAGGAAGAACATCCGCACGCTGAAGTTCACGGCCTCGACGAGCAGCGTCGCGAGCGCCAGGCCGCGCAGGCCCTCGGTCGCCAGCAGCGGCAGCGCGATCGCGCAGAACGCGACGATCGCGATGGCGGCGGCGACACCGATCGGCTTCGTGCGGTTCAGAGCGCGGTAGAAGGCGTCCCAGTTGAAGCCGATCTGGTGGATCGCGACCGCGACGCCGATCGCCTGCATCAGCCCGATCCCGGGCCGCCAGCGCTCGCCGATCGCGAACTGCACCAGGTCCTCGGCGAACAGCGCGAGGCCGAAGCCGAACGGCGCGCCCCACATCAGCGCGAGCCGGTTGGACTTCACGAACGCCTCGTAGAGCAGGTCGGCGCGATCCTTGACGGCGCAGATCGTCGGGTAGATCGTCTGCGTGACCGCCTGGTCGGCGCGGTCGGAGTACTGCGAGATCACCGACGCAAGCGCGATGATCCCGACGCCGCCGAGGCCGAGCGTCGCCTCGCCGACGATCAGCAGGCCCTGCCCTACGACGACCGCCGCGCCGCCCGCCAGCAGCAGCGGCCAGCTGAACGACGCGTACTCGCGCAGCGTGGCGCGATCGAACGCGAAGCCGAAGCGATACGGCGATGCGCGCAGCGACACGAGCGCGCCGACCCACGCGCCGGTGACGATCCCGACGATCAGCGCCCAGTAGCCCGCTCCGGCGATCAGCAGCGTGACGGCGATGACGAAGCCGAGCACCGGGTCGACAGCCTGCAGCCTGCGCTGGCGGACGAAGTCCATCTCGCGGTAGAAGATCCACAACGGCGCCTGCAGCGCGTACGCCGGCACGACGAGCAGCGAGACGAGCGCCGGCGCGACGATCTCCGAGCGGTCGAAGATGGCGGCGAGCAGCGGCACGAGCGCCAGGCCGCCCGCGAGTGCGACGACGCTCAACCCCAGCTCGAACGTCATCGCCTTGCGAAACGCGTGCTCCTGGTCGGCCTCGTCCTGCTGGATGTACTTGTCGCCGATCCCGATCTGGCGCAGCAGCGCGAGCGTCGCGAGCACGACGAGCACCGTCCCCCACACGCCGTACTGGGTCGTCGTGAGGAAGCCCGCGACGAGGAACCCGCGGATCAGCGCAAGCGTGTTGATGCTCGTCAGAAAGACCGCGTTGACGATGGTGCCGCGCGCCGCGCGGATGCGCAGCCCCGATCCGGCGCCCGGGCGTCGCGTCTCGAGCGCTGCGTCGGGGCTTGCGTGCCTTGCGTCCGGGCTCGCGCTTCCCGCGCCGGGGCTCGCGCTTTTCGTCCCGGGTCCCGCGCTTCCCGCGCCGGGGTCCGCGCTGCCCGTGTCGGGGCCCGCGCCCCCGGTGCTCATCGCCGCGCCCCGGACCGGCGCGGCAGGGCGATCCGCCGCACCGGTGTCAGCAGCGGCGCCGGCCCGCCGGGCAGACCGAGCCCGCCGAGCGTGCCGCGCACCTCGCGCGGGTCCTCGCGCCCCACGACACACAGCGTGGCGCCGGCGACGGCGTCGAGGAGCAGGAGCGGGCCGAGCGCAGCGCGTGACGGCCTTCCCCACCAGCGCGCCGCGTAGCGTCGCAGCGATGCGACCCACTCCGCGCGCATCCGCGCCGGGTCGGCAGCCTGCGCCCGCGAGACGCTCGTGCCGTATCCGTGCGCCGCCCGCGCGGCCGGCACGATCTCCGCACGGCGCCCCGCGCGCAGCAGCCGCGCGCACAGGTCGCCGTCGTTGAAGAACAGCGGGTAGCTCTCGTCGAAGGGCTGCGGCAGCAGGTCGAGGCGGCTTGCCATGACGCAGGCGGCCGCCGGGCAGAAGACCGCGACCGGCTCGCGCGGCGGGCCCGGCGTCCACAGCTCCTCGTAGCGGCGCGAGGCGCGCGCGCGGCCGCCGCGCAGCCCCGCGTCGATCCGCCGGCCGGTGCCCGTGAACGCCCACAACGCGCCGCCCAGGCCGAGGTCGCGCCGCGCGAACAGCTGCGGCGTGCCGTCGGGGTCCTGCAGGAGTGCCGCGGCGAGCCCGACCTCGGGCCGGGACCGCAGGTGCGACAGCAGGGCGGCCGCGCAGCCCGGCGCCATCACGCAATCGGGGTTGAGGATCAGCACGTGCTCGCCATCGCACGCCGCGAACGCCGCGTTCATGCCGGCTGCGAAACCGCGATTGGAGCCCATCTCGATCAGCCGCACGCGCCCGTGCCGGCGGACGCGCTCTGGCGTGTCGTCGCGTGAGGCGTTGTCGGCGACGACGACCTCGACCTCGACGCTCTGCTGCGCGAGCGCGGCATCGAGGCACGCGTCGATCTCGCCGCCGTGGTCGAACGTGACGATGAGGACCGAGATCTGGGAGC
>Ga0136633_1002599_pt1 | contig 12330 bp, 5 predicted proteins | sample AntDrymeUQ832206_2_FD_105494 | JGI IMG/M metagenome (GOLD analysis project Ga0136633, IMG submission 105494) | Polar desert sand microbial communities from Dry Valleys, Antarctica - metaG UQ83 (22.06) | ecosystem: Environmental > Terrestrial > Soil > Desert | place: Antarctica: Dry Valley... | reverse complement strand
GGCGGTGGCGGGGCTGGCGCTGACGGGGATGTTCGGGCTGCGGGGGCCGCGGGGCATGCGGGCTTCCTACCCCGGAAGTCGCGGGACGAACTTGCGGCCGCGGCGCAGCACATCGACGTCGCTTGCCACTGTCGTCAAGTCGACCCTGCTGAGCGGCCGGCATCAGCCGATCACGTACTCACCCCCACCCCACAACCGCCCCCGCAACCCCGACGCCCGCGCCACCGGGCGCCCCACCGCAGCCCGAATCGTCTCCTCACCACCCACGACCACCAGCCGCGTCCGCGCGCGCGTCGCCGCCGTGTACAGCAGCTCGCGCGTGAGGATCCGCGAGGTCGGCGCGGGAAGCAGAACGACGGCGGTGTCGAACTGCGAGCCCTGGCTCTTGTGGATCGTCATCGCGAACACGGTCTCGATCGACCCCAATCGGGTGGGCGTGAACTCGAGCAGCTCCGTGCCACGCTCGAACGCGGCGCTGACACGATCGACATCGCTCTGGACGACGACGCCGGTGTCGCCGTTGAAGAGCCGCAACTCGTAGTCGTTCTCCGTCACCAGCAGCGGCCGGCCCACGTATGCCGGCCCATCCGGGTCGAAGTCCGCGATCGCCGCGGCGAGCCAGCTCTCGATGCGCGCCGTCCAGGCGGCGACGCCCTGCGCACCGCGCCGGTGCGCGCACAGCACGCGGAAGGCGCTGAGCGCGGCGATCGCTTCAAGCGCGGCGCCCGCTCGCGCGGCCTCCACGACGACGCGCCCGGCAGCGACTGCCTGGTCGCGGACCGCCACCAGCGCGAACTCCGCTTCAGCGTCGGCTGCATCGACCGGGATCCACGACACGCCGTCGGGCTGCGACGCGAGCACCGCCATGACTTCGTCGGCGTCGCCGCCGCGAATGGCGCCGGCAAGCTGCGCGATCGCGCCGCCGAAGCGGTGCACGCGATCGAGCACGACGATGCCGTCGCCGATCGCAGCGCCCGGCGGCGGATCGGGGGCGGCCGGGAGGTCGTGTCCGGTCGCCCGCGCGAGCGCCGCACGGGCCGGGGCGCGCATCAGCGGGCCGTCTGTCGCCGGTCCGACGATGTCGCCGAGCACCGCCCCCGCTTCGATCGACGTGAGCTGACCGGGATCGCCGACGAGCACGAGTCGGGCGTCGGGGCGCACGGACTCGACGAGCCGCGCCATCAGCGACAGCGAGACCATCGAGGTCTCGTCGACGATCACGACGTCGTGCGGGAGGCGGTTGGCGCGGTGGTGGCGGAAGCGGCTGTGACTTCCAGGACGCCAGCCGAGCAGCCGGTGCAGCGTGGAGGCATGCAGGTCGAGCAGCTCGGCGCGCACGGCATTCGCGACGTCGAGCGACGCCGCCTCTTCATGCACGGCCTCCTCGAGCCGGGCGGCCGCCTTGCCGGTCGGGGCGGCGAGCGCGATCAGCGGCGGCGGGTCGCCGGCCGCCGCGGCTTGCTCGGCGAGCAGCGCGACCATCCGCGCGACGGTCGTCGTCTTGCCGGTTCCCGGCCCGCCGGCGACGACGGTGAAGCGCCGCAGAACGCACGTGGCGGCAGCCAGGCGCTGGCGAGCGTCGGCCTCGCCGGGGAACAGGCGCGCGAGGCCGTCTGCGAGCACCTGAGCGTCGAAGGCTGCCGCCAACCCGTCGCTGAACGTCCGCAGGTCAGCTGCGACCTCGCGTTCCTCGCGCCAATAGCGGTCGAGGTACAACGCGCTGGCGACAAGGCGCAGCGGGCGGGCGGCTTCGACGTCGCCCTCCCCCACGGCCACCAGCGCGCTGCCGGCGAGCCGCTGCCGCCACGCCTCGGGCGCCGGCCACGGCAGCGCCGACAGATCGACGGGCTCGTCGGCGTCGACCGCCGCGGTCGAGCGGATCGTCGCGAGGTCGACGAGCACGTGGCCGAGACGCGGACCGCGCACGGCGAACGCGGCGCCGAGCGCAACCCACTCGTCCCGCTCGCCCGCGAGGGCGGTCAGGCGCACGGCGACGTGGACGTCGGCGGCCGACAGCACGCCGGCGTCGTTGAATGCGCGCAGCAGCCCGGGAGCGTGTCGCGCCCGGCGCGGGTCGTGCGCGTCGAGCGCCGTCGCTGCCGTCTGCGCGGTCATCGGCTCGTCCCGAGGTCGAAGACGTCGCTCAGCGCCTCGACGAGCGCACCCGGGGGGCGCCACGCGAAGACGCCGCACGGATCGCCGTCGCTTGTCGGCGTCTGCGCCCCGGTCATCCCACGCAGGAAGAGGTACAGGACGCCCGCGATGTGCCGGTCGGGGTCGTAGTCCGGCAGCCGCCAGCGCAGGTAGCGGTGCAGCGCGACGGTGTACAGCAGCGCCTGCAGGCCGTAGTGGCGGTGCAACATCTCGTCCGCGAGGGCCGCAGGGCGGTGATGCCATGCCGTCAGCTCCTCGCCGGGCGCCGCAAGCCAGTTGGTCTTGTAGTCGGCGATCGCGTAGCGAGCGCTGCCGTCGTCGCCGCGCACCCGCAGGATCAGGTCGATGCTGCCGGTCAGGTAGCCGCGCACGCTCTGGCGCAGGGCCGGGTCGGCGAGCCGCGCGGCGTAGCCGTGCAGCGGATCGCCGACCGGAAGGTGCTCGCGCAGGACCGCGGCGATCGCGTCGAGGGTCAGCCTCCCGGTCGGCTCGTCGCCGCCGACGAGCGGCAGCTCGAAGTCGAGCTCGTCCAGGCGGTCCGCGCGGCCGATGTCGCACAGGCGGGTGGCTTCCAGCAGCGGGCCGAGCGGCGTCTGCAGCGCCGCGCTCAGCCCGGCGGCGGCGACCGCCGGATCCCCGAGGTCGACATGGCGCCAGCCCTGGCCCTCGGCGATGCGCGCCGCGATCTCACCCGCGAGGTCGGGAGCCGCGAAATCCGCCGCCTCGAGCACGCGATGCACGAGCGTCCCCACGTGGAGGCCGACGGGCATCGCGGCCAGCGGCGCGGGCATCGCGAGCAGCGCCGCCTCGCGAAGATCGCGCGGCTCGGCGAGGACGGCCGGCGTCGTCCCAGGAGGCTCGTCCTCCAGCACTTCGTCCTCCGGCTCGCTCGTGACCCGAGCCTCGTACGCCCCGGCAGAGATGTCGCTGAACGACGTTCGCCGCCAGCGCACGTCCAGCCGCCGGTCGAACGCGGCCGCCGCGAGCCCCGTGGGCGCATCACGTGCTCCCGTCCACGCCACCGGCATCCCGAGCCACGAACGTTCGACCCCGATACACCCTGGCGCTGCGCCAGCCAACTCCTCAAAGCGCGCGACCGCGGCGGCGTCGGTCGGCGTCGAGCCCCCGGCAGGCGCCACGCGCCCGTCATCGGAGCGCGCGAACAGCAGGCGGCCGAGCGCGGAGTGGCGGCTGTCGTATGACCCCGCCCACCACACGACGGCCTGATGGCGCGCCCGCGTCAGCGCGACGTACGCCAGCCGCAGGTCCTCGCCGCGCTGCTCCTCCTCGTGATGGCGACGATGGCGCGGGTAGTCCGGGCCGTCGAGGCCGACGTCGATCGTGCGGTCGTCGTCGTGGGCGGGATCGTGGAAGAACACGGGCTGCGGGTCGCGCGGGATGAAGCCGGGCTCCCACAGGTCCGGGCAGTACACGATCGGGAACTCCAGCCCCTTGCTGCGGTGAATCGTCAGCACCTGCACGGCCTCCGCGTCGGATTCCAGGCGCCGCGTGCGCTCCTCGTCACTCGTCTCGCGCGCCGCTGCCGCGATCCGCTGGCGCAGCCACGCCGTCAGCGCGGCGCCGCCCATCCCCTCCGCCGTCGCAGCCGCGTGCAGAAGCTGGCCGACGTGGCGCAGGTCGGTCAGGTCGCGCTCGCCCTCGAGGGTCGCCAGCACGCGGCCGGGTAAGCGCTCGGCGCGCGTGATCGTCTCCATCAATGCGGCGACGCCGCTCGTGCGCAGCACCCGCGCCCAGCGATGCAGGCGCCGGTGGACCTCCTCCCACTCCGGCTCCCCGGCCAGCGCCACGCGCTCGGCGGTCCAGCCGAGAAACGGCGTCAGCGCCGCCGACCGCGCGCGCGTCGTCGAGGCGGGCCGCTCGATCGCCTCCAGCACCCGCAGCCAATCGCGCGCGGGGACGGTCCCGAAGACGCTGCCGGCGCCGTTGATGACCGCCGGAATGCCGCATCTGTCGAGCTCGTCGCGCACGAGCGCCGCGTTGCGGTGCGTGCGCACGAGCACCGCGACGTGGCCGGCGCGGATCGGTTCGAGGCGGGGCGACGCGCCCGCGCGGATCTCGACCTGCGCCGTCGACGACAGCAGCGTGACGAGATCGGCAGCGAGGTCCTGCGCGATGTGATCACGCGCCGAAGGCGCGCTCGCGAAGCCGCTGGGCGTCCGCGAGATCGACGGCTCGTCGCGATGCACGACGCGTACGCGCAGCGCCGCACCCGCCGGTGCGCCCGACAGCCCGGACAGCCGGTTCGCCGGCGCCGCGCGCACCTGCCGGTAGACGATCCCCTCGTGGCCGAGCATCGCGCTGCCGAAAAGCGCGTCGTAGGCGTCGATCAGGCCTTGGTCGCTGCGCCAGTTGATCTCGAGCGTCGCGTGCGCGTCGGCCGTCGCGCGCGCCGCGAGGTAGGCGTAGACGTCGGCGCCGCGGAAGGCGTAGATCGCCTGCTTGGGGTCACCGATGAGGATCAGCGCGACGCCGCCGCCACCGAACGCGCGGCGCATGATGTCCCACTGGACGGGGTCGGTGTCCTGGAACTCGTCGACGAGCACGACGCGATAGCGCTCCCGCAGGCCGGCGGCCGCCGCCTCTCCACCGGGGCCGCTGAGCGTGTCGTCCAGACGCGTCAGGAGGTCGTCGTAGGTGATCAGCGACATGCGCCGCTTGCGCAGCTCGAGCTCGTCGCGAACCGCCTGCGCGAGCCGCACGCGCATCGCGGCGATGCTGTCCGGCGGCGCGGCCTCGGGCTCGATCCGCGCGGCGGGGTTGAGGACGGCGAAGCGCGCGATCAGCAGCGCCTCGGCGCGGGAGAACTGCGGCGATCCCTTGCGATGGAAGCGCCGCACGAAGAGGTCGTCGACGACCTCCTCGACGAGATCGGCGGGATCCTCGACGAACGTCATGTCGGTCTCGACGTCGCCGACCATCCCGAGGCCGCCGAGCACCTCCTGGCAGAAGCCGTGCGTCGTCGCGATCGTCGCCGCGTCGAAGCGGGCCAGCGCGTGGACGAGGTTGGCGTGGCGTTGGCGGACCTCGTCAGCTGATCCTTCGGCGAGCAGCGTCACGACCTCGTCGGACTCGCCCTGCGGCGCCCCCGCAAGCCGTCGAGCGAGACCGCGCTCGGTCTGCACGAGCCGCTCGCGCACGCGGTCGCGCAGCTCGCCCGTCGCCATGCGGGTGAACGTCACGAGCAGGATCTGCTCCAGCGGCGTCCCCTCGGCGACGTAGCGCGCTGCCAGCGCCGCGATCGTGAACGTCTTGCCCGTTCCCGCGCTGGCCTCAAGCACGGTCACGCCGCGCGGCAGCGGGCCGCACACCTCGAACGGCTCGGGCGCCGTCACGCGAATCATTGGTCGTCGACCTGCTCGCAGGCCAGCAGGTTCTCCCACACGCGCCGCGCGTAGCGGCCGAAGCGCGTCGCGTCCGACGCGTCCCAGCCGTCGCCCTGCTCGTCGGGCCTGGCGGACTCGCCCAGCAGCTCCTCGACCGTGCGCTGCCCGCCCAGCACGAGCAAGTGGTCGGGCTCGCGGTCCTCACGGTCGAAGTTCCATGTCGACTCCCACCTCGAGCGCGCCGCAGCCGCCGGGTTCGAGCCGCGCCTCGCGGCCTGCGCGTACGCCGCCGAGCTCATGCAGGCGATCGGCAGCGGCTCGCGCATCCCGCGGTCGTAGACGTCGATGAGCTTCGCGAGGCTCTCGAGCGCCCGTTCGCGACGTGTCGCCGGCTCACCATCCAGAGCGGGGATCCGCGCGATCGTCACCCGCGACCCGCGGTCAGCTCCGGTCTGCGCCCTGCCGATCGTCACGGCCTCAAACGGCCGCTGCGGGTGCGACGCGGTCAGGGCGAGCAGCCGGACCCATGCGGCGAGGCGGTGTCGAGGGCTCACCCGCGAGTACGTCACCGACGAGACGACGTCCGCGCGAACGCCAGTCGCGGTGCCGCGCAGGAAGCGGCCGTCACCCAGGGCCGCGTTGACGTCCACCGATCCCGGCTCGCCGGCCGCGCCGAGCAGCGTCGCCGCCTGAGCGGCGATCGCCTGCACGGTCGGGCGCACGCGCTCGATGACCCCCGCGCTCAGCGCGCCCGGCGGCAGCGTCCCGCGCGCGACCTCGGCCGCGACGCACGCCTCCATCTCCGCGCCGCCGAGCAGCCCGTCGACGAGCCGCTGACCGACCGCCCACGTCTTTAGGCCATCGAGCTCGATCGGCAACGCGTCGAGGGTGTCCTCGTCGTAGTCGGCGACGCTGATTCCCAGCCGCTGGCGCAGGAACGCACGCACCGGGCGCTCGACGAACCTGACGAGGTCCTCGAGCTCGACGACCGGTCTCGCCGCGCTCGCAAGCGGGGCGCGCAGGAACGGCTCGGGCCGCGCGCGAGGAGCGACGATCGCGCGCGCCCCATCCAGCGCCACTCGGTCGAAGCTCCACGCTCGGTCGCGCACGCCCAACCCGGTCGCGAAGTTGCGCGGATCGAACGGCTGTAGGGGATGGCGCACCACGACCTGGGCGCGCGCGTCGCCCGCCTCGGTGCGCACCGTCCGATCGACGGCGTCGAGCAGCTCGCCGACGGGGACGGCCGGCGGGCGCGGCGCGTTCGTGCGCTCGTCGTTGCCGGTGTACGTGACGATCAGGCGGTCTGTCGCCGCCAGCAGCGCGTCGAGCAGCATCTGGCGATCCTCGGTGCGCGCGTCGCGATCGCCGACGTGCGGGTCGTCGAGCATGAGGTCGTCGCCGTCGCGGTGGGCCTTGCGCGGGAAGGCGCCGTCGTCGAGGCCGAGCAGGCAGACGACGCGGTGCGGGACCGAGCGCATCGGCACGAGCGTGCAGATCGTCAGGTGACCGGTGCGGAAGTTCGCCCGCGTCGGACGGCCCTGCAGGCGCTCGGCGAACAGCGCGCGCACCTCCGCCGGGCGCAGGCTCGTCGTGTCGGCGCGGCCGCCGGCCTGCGCTTGGTCGACGACGTCGTCGAGCAGGCGCTGCAGCTCCGCGCGCTGCCAGCCGTCGCGCGAGCTCGCCGCCGTCAGCGCGTCTGCCGCCGCCGCGATCGCCGCCGCCCACCCGGCGACGGTCTGCGAAGCGCTCAGCGCGTCGAGCGCTGCGCCCAGCCGGTCGACGAGCTCCGCGAAGCGGCCCGCGAGCTCGATCGCGCCGCTCTCGACGTCGTCGAGCGCCAGCACCCCCTCGTACAGCCGGTGACCGTCCTCGGTCATCGCCACGCCGAGCAGCAGGCGATCGAGACCGGCCCGCCACGTCCCGGCGCTCAGCGACTGGAGCTTGAACGGCGCGCGATGCTCGGCATCCAGACCCCAGCGAATGCCGCCGCCGGCGATCCACTCCTGCATCCGCGTGACGTCGTCGTCGTCGAAGCCGAAGCGCCGCCGGACGGCATCGCGATCGGCGAGGTCGAGCACCTGCGACGCCGTCAGCCGCGCCCCGGTCAGGTCCAGAAGCTGCGCGACGACGCCGAGCGCCGGGTTGGTCTGGCGCAGCGCCCGGTCGGCGAGCCGCACGCGCAGATCGGGCAGCCCAGTGTCGGGCGTGTCGTCGGGGTCGTCGTCGTCTTCCGCGAGCAGCGCCCCGACGCCGAACGTCGCATGGATCAGCGGCGCGAACGTCTCGATGTCGGGACACATGACGATGACGTCGCGCGGCTCGAGGCTCGGGTCGTCCTGGAGCGTGTGCAGGATCGCGTCGCGCGCGACCTCAACCTGGCGGGCGCGGCCGTGGCAGGCGTGGACCTGCACGCTGCGGTCTTTCGGATCGAGCAGCGGGCGCGTGTCCTCGGCGCCCGGCAGTGGCGTGCCGGGCGGGGCCCGGTCGGCGCGGACGTCGGCCTGGATGCCCGCCAGCAGCGTGTCTTGGCGCTGCGTGACCGGGTGGTGGTGGTCGACTCGGTCCTGCCCCACGCCGACGACAAGCTGCAGCTCGCGCGCGTCCTGCCCCCACGATGACAGCAGGCTGTTTGCCGGCAGCGTCGCGGTCGCGTCGTTGTCGCGGCGCACGATCGCCGGCTCGTGCGTTCGCGCCGCGGAGATCTGCTCCCACAGCACCGGCGACGGGTGCAGCAGGAACAGGTGCACGTCGCGCTTCACGGCGAGCGCGCGCAGCACGGCGAGCCGCCCGGCGGGAAGGCGCGTCAGCCCGAACAGCGACAGTCGCGCCGGCAGCTCGACGAGCTCCGGCTGCTCGCGCAGGCGCGCGCACGCGTCGTCGAGGCGCTCGGCCGGTCCGGGTATCGCGATGCGCTCGCGCAAGCGCCGCCACAACTCGGCTTGCCACAGCGCCTCGCGGGGCAGCGCCCGGCCAGTGCCGTCGTCGTCCTGCGACCGCGCCCAGGCCCGCACCATCTCGGGCCGGTGCAAGGCGTAGCGATCGAAGAGCTCCGCGATGTGCCGGACGGTGCTCAGCCGCCGCGAGCGCCGCGACTCGTCGGGCTCGTCGGCATCCGCGCCGAGGTGCGTGGCGAGGCTCTGCAGCCACGGCTCGTCAAGGCAGTCGTCGACGACGTCGAGCAGTGACCACAGCGCATGCTCGACGAGCCAAGGATCGGCCTCCGGATCGACCCCCGAGGCCGCCGCTACGACGTTCGCGACAATCCGGCGAGGCGACGGGAAGTCCACGTTCGCGCAGATCCCGTCCATGCGGCCGTCCGTGACGCCAAGCAACGCCGACATCCGCTGCGTCAGCCATCGCTCCATGCCGCGTGTCGGCACGGCGATGACCTCCGGCGCGAAGGGATCCGGCAACGGCGCGCGCAGCAGCCCGCCCAGCCCCTCCACCAGGCCGTCCGCGCGCTCAGCTCGATGGACGTGCAGCATGCGGGCGACACAATGCCCGACGACGCGCCGGGGCGCGCGCGACCGGGACGTCGACCCGCGTCGCCCGCAGCCGCCTCGCCGCTACCGCTGCGCGCAGCGCCGGGTCCGGCTCGCGGCCTTCCATCGCTCGTCGATCGCCTTCGTCAGGCTCTCGTCCGAGAGGCGCGCGCTCGTGGTCACGACCGGCAGGCCGCGCAGCGTGCACGGCCGCACGAGCGGCCTGCCGATGTTGCGCGCCAGAACGCCTGCGTGCAATTGCAGGATCAACTCGTCGTCGCGATTCAACGGCGGCTTCAGGAAGTAGCCGGCCACCACGCTCAGGGGCGCGGTCATCACCGCGAAGTCCTGGACGCGACGGCCCCGAAGCACGGCGCCGCGACGGTCGCGAAACTCGATCGGCGACGCGTAGACGGGCCGGTACTGGCGCGCGGGAATGACGAACCGGCGCTCCAGCCGCGGATTCGCGAGCTTGGCGAGCCCGAAGTCGAGCGCCACCAGCGCATAGCGCTCGCGGCTCTCATCCCAATCCAGGACGAACGGCACCATCGCGTGGCGGGCATCGGGCCGGCTGTAGCCGCCGACGACCTCGTCGGCGCCGTCGCCGTCGACGTCCAGCGCCCCGCGAATGAAGAACTGGGCGCGCGTGCCGCCGGTCGGCTCGAAGCTCAGCTTGCGCTCCAGCCGGTCGCCGTGGCGGTCGTACACGCGAATCTCATCCGAGCGCGGTGCGGCGTCGGACTGCGAGCGGACGTAGAAGACGTACGACCCCTCGCCGGTGCCCGTCAGGTCGAGCGTGCCCTTGACCGGGTTGAACACGCGCCGCCCCTGCTTCGCGGCCTGGCGCTTGATCGTCGTGAGCCGCTCGGCGATCGTCGGCGGCTGGCGCACCGAAAACCCTGCGCCGATCCACACAAGCGCTGCCACGAGCAGCGCCGTCGCCGTCACGCCGGCCGGTATCAGCACCTGCGGGTCGCGCCATGCCCGCGGATGCGAGGCGAGGGCTTCAGACGCCGCTGGGCGCACGGAAGGCGCAGCGGACTCCTTGCCAGTCGAGCCGAGGGCCGCGCCGACCCCGGCGCCGAAGTCGACGTTCGGATGAGCGCGACGCGCGGCAGCACGCTCGTCGCCCGTCAGCGTCGACGACACCTCGAACGCCCGCGCCTGACCGGCGACCGCGCGCGCTCCGTGGCTCGCCGCGTCGCTGCCGATCAGCAGGGCCGACCAGTTGTCCTCGCGCACGGTGGCGATGACGGTCGCGGCGACGGGCGCCGATTGCGGGCCGTGTCCGACGGCCCGTTGGTGATTCGCCGGAGCACCAAGCGCCTTCAGCTCGTCGAGGGTCGTCCCGTCGAGCATCTCGGCATAGCGCTCGAGCCCATCCAGCCACACGATGCGCGGCCCGCCGCCGAGATCCAGAGGCGGATCCAGGGCGAGCAGTTCCTCGAGCGCCGCCGGGCCCCGGGGCGCGATGATCGGCGCGTCCGGCACCGCGGCGGCCACCGCCTCGTAGCCCGTGCGCGAAGATCCCGCCGCATGCGGTCCGAACAGCAGCACGACCGCGCCTGGGCCGATCGCCGCGCGCACCTGCGCGTCCAGGGCGCGCGGCACGTACGGCGCGCCCGGGGCGATGTCGCGCCGCTCCGGCAGAACTCCGAGCGCCGTCCGGTCGCAGTCGCGCACCGGTCGGCGCGGTGAGACCTCGAGCAGTCGTGCCTCGCGCGCGCGTCCAACCGCCTCGGCGCGCTGTTCCTGGAGGCGCTTGGTCACGAACGTCGCAGCAAAGACCGCCACGACGAGGAGCACGGACATCACGGGCCGCGGGTTGAAGGCGCCGATCGTCTGCTGCAGGAGCTGCAAGAGGGCGAGCGCCGTGCCCGCGACCACGGCGCCGGTGACACTGGTTCGCGCGCCATGTCGCACGACGACCCACCCTACGCCTGGGCCGTTCGCCGCGCACGTGTTCTCGCGTCGCGGACCGGCGCGGGTCCAGGCGATGTCGCGGGGTGTCCGTCAGCCCTCGTCCGAGAACTGGCGTGATCGCAGTTGCGAGGCGGCGAGGTCGTGCGGCGAGATCGTGACCAAGGCCTGCGGGTTGATCCAGATGGCGCCGGCCGCCGAGGCCACCTTCAACGGCGTCCCATCCCGGCGGGCCGCGTCGCCGCGATGCGCGAGCGCCTGCGGATCTTCCTCCAAGCGCGTCAAGCCCGGCCCAGCGCCGGGCTTTTCGCTGCCCGCAACATCCTCACGCCGAATGACGCCAACGTCGTCATCCAGCGTGTCGCCCAACAATCTCCCGCGAGGAGTTCCGCGAGCTGTGGCTGGACTTCTGGCGCGGTGACGACCCGGACTCGCCGGGGTCAGTGGGTGTTCGGGCCGTACTGACGGGCGACTTGCGTGGTGACCGACGACCCGACTTTACGGCCGGGGCCGAGTGTGAGGCTCGTCACGCTGTCGTTGACAGCCGCCCGCGACGCCCGCTACGTTCGAGCTGTCTTTCATCTGCGTGTGGTTGCGCCGAGCGTGATCTGGCCGTAGGAAGCCACCCGCGTCTGCACAGTAGGGCCAGAAGCGCGGGCGCGGAGTTTACGCGCCGTACTAGCGTTGAGCCGCTACATCCGACGAGCCGCGAGCTTCCAGCACGTCGTCGAGACCCGCTCAGACTGCATCGAGCAAGCACACCACCGTCGGCGCGTTCCTCGAGCCGCGCGACTGACCCGCACGTCATGGCCGGCACCGTGCCCGCGGTTGCGAGCGACGTCGCTCGAGGCTAGGTTCGGCCGATCGTGACCGCCAAACAACGCGTCGTCCTCGGCGCCCTCCGCGATGCCCAGCACGAGCACCACGGCCAAGCCGTCAGCGCCGGTCAGATAGCCGCGGTGGCGCAAGCTCACCCGCCGGATCGGACCTCAGACGGTCAACGACGTGGCGCGCGAGCTTGATCGGTGCGGCGGTCCGCGAGCGGCGCTTCCAAGGTCGGGCGGTCAGGATCGACTCGACGGTGATCGAGGCCGACATCAAGTACCCGACCGACGCGGGCCTGGCTGCGCACGGCGTGACGGCGCTCGCACGGGAGAGCCAGCAAGCTGGCGTCAAAGCTCCGCGAGACCAAGGCGCGGATGCGCGACCGCTCGCGCGCGATGGGGCGCCTGCTGCGCAGCATCTCGCCCACGATCCGTCGGCGCACCGGCGAGGCGTAGGCCGAGGTGAACTCCAGGCTATTGCAGCACCCCGGGCTGGATTCGAACCAGCGACCTGCGGATTAGAAGTCCGCTGCTCTATCCACTGAGCTACCGGGGCACGCGCCGGCGGCGTGGCCGGCAGTCGGGATGATCCCATCATCGGAGCGG
>Ga0136633_1002598_pt1 | contig 12330 bp, 15 predicted proteins | sample AntDrymeUQ832206_2_FD_105494 | JGI IMG/M metagenome (GOLD analysis project Ga0136633, IMG submission 105494) | Polar desert sand microbial communities from Dry Valleys, Antarctica - metaG UQ83 (22.06) | ecosystem: Environmental > Terrestrial > Soil > Desert | place: Antarctica: Dry Valley... | reverse complement strand
TCGGTGGGAGCCAGCACGGCCGCGACGATCAGCGCCTCGGCCCAGGGCAGCCCGGCGACGGCCACGCCCAGCGCCGCCGTCAAGGCGAACGTCAGCGGCATCCCGAGCAGCAGGGCCCGGCCGGGCAGCCGCCAGGCCGAACGCAGATCGCGCAGGCCGACCCGCTGGCCGTCGGTGAACAACACCGAGAACAGCGCCAGCTCGGCGAACCCGCCCACCAGCTCGTCACCAGGACGCAGGTCGAGCACGCCGAGTACGCCGTCGCCGAGCGCGAAGCCGGCGACCAGGAACAGCACCGCGGTGGACAGCACGCTGCGGTGCGCCAGCCCGGACACCAGCACCGCCACCAGCAGGACGGCCGAGAAGGCGAGCAGCAGCGTCATGCGAGCAGTGTCTCCGCCGCCGGCCTGTCAGGAACGGGCGACACGTGGCCGCACCACCACGGTGAGACGAGCCGCTGCCCGCATCGCGAGACGAACGTCCCGCGACGGGGAAGGCTGGCCTCATGCTGCAACCGCTGATCGACGCCCGAGGCCGGATCCTCGTCGCTGCCCTCGTCCTGCTCTTCGCCTACCTGCTCGGCAAGGTCGTCGCCTTCGGCGTCCGACGCCGGTACACCCGGCTGCAGCGACCGTCCTTCGCGGCGGTGATGAGCCGGGTGGCGCTGCTGCTGCTCATGGTGCTCGGGCTTCTTGCCGCCCTCACGGTGGTGTTCCCGACTGTCCAGCCGGTGGACACGCTCGGCAGCCTGGGCATCTTCAGCATTGCCATCGGCTTCGCCTTCCGCGACATCCTCGAGAACCTGCTGGCAGGAGTGCTGCTGCTGTTCCGTGCCCCGTTTCTGACCGGCGACGAGATCGAGATCGAGGGCGTGCGCGGCACCGTGCAGGAGATCAACCTGCGCGAGACGGTGCTGCGGACGTATGAGGGATGGCGGGTCTTGGTTCCCAACTCGACGGTCTATAAGAACGAGATCACCGTCCAGACGGCGTACGACGCGGTGCGGACCGAGGCCGTCGTCGGGGTGGCATACGACACCGACCTGCGGCAGGCACGCCAGATCGCGCGCGACGTCCTGCTGGGCACCGAAGGCGTCGCAGAGGACCCGCCGCCACTGGTGCTCGTCGGCGAGCTCGGCGTGAGCACGGTGGACCTGCAGCTGCTGTGGTGGAGCGGGCCTCAGCAGCGGGAGGTGCGCGCGGTGCGCGACCGGGCCCTCGGCGCGGTGGTCGAGGCTTACAACGACGCGGGGATCGAGATGCCGGCCGAGATCGTGGTGCTCGACAGCACGCCCCAGACCCGCGAGGCACTGGCCGGGAGCAGATTCCGCAGCGAAGGTTCAGCCGGCGAGCGCGAGGACGACACCGCTGCCAAGGCCTAGCGGGATAGAGGCGACCGCACAGCAGTCACCTTGGCGATCTTGGGCCGGTGGCCGTACCCGCTCTGACGTGGGCTTTTACGAGTGGGCGATACAGGACTTGAACCTGTGACCTCTTCCGTGTCAGCGAGAAAGGGACCGTCCGCGAGGGTCCGCAGAAGTCCTAAAAGCCCAGGTCAGGGGCTAGGTGCCGTCCTTCGGCGTCCGCAGGAAACCACTGACATTCGCCGGCTGTGGCTCCAGTTTGGCTCCCTCCGCTCCTCGCTGTGGTGGGCCTGTTCCGAACTCGTGATGACGGCTGAGGCAGTGGACACATCGAGAACAGGAGGCTAGATTTATAGCCATGTCAACACTTCCGCTCGCCACGGTAAAGAACACCCTGTCCGCGGTCGTGGACCAGGTCGAGGGCACGCACGAGCGCGTGGTGATCACGCGTAAAGGCGTCCCGGCCGCGGTGCTCATCAGTCCGGCGGACCTGGCCGCCCTCGAGGAGACGCTCGACGTGCTGTCCGACCCCGAGACGATGGAGCGGCTGCGCCGGTCCCGTGAGGACGTGACCCGAGGGGACGTGCTGGATGCCGAGCAGCTGCGGACGCTGCTCGAGGCGTCCGGCCGCTGACCGGCACCCGGCCGCCGCCCCGCTACCGGCTGGAGATCACGGCCACGGCGGCCCGCGCCTTGAGCGAGCGGCTGCCGTCGGCGGTCGCGGTCGCTGTGCTGGAGTTCCTGCACGGCGACCTGCTGCGGACACCTCGGCGCGTCGGCCACGAGTTGCAGCGCGAGCTCCTCGGCACATGGTCGGCGCGCCGAGGCAGCTACCGCATCCTGTACGAGATCCACGACGATGTGCCGGAGGTCGCTGGCAAAGGCCCGCAGGAGGCTGGCTTCGTTCGCGTGGTCGACGTCGACCACCGCAGGGACGTCTACCGCCGTCGTTGAGGAGGCACATGCCGCTGGAGTGCAGAACCTGGGGCACAAACAGGGGTGGGCAAGGGTTCTCGTCCAACTGGGCGAGGGGTCGTCAACAGCGCGTAAGCATCCGATCGTCACCGCGGCACTACTTGCTGTCAGGGCAGCGAGAGATCGGCGGCCGTGCAGCCTGTCATGTTCCCCGCTGGTGGGGTTGGCAGCAGTGTCGCGCTTACGTGGACATCCCCGACATCGCCTTCCGCGTGCGTGACCGGGTGCCGGCGCTACCGGTCGACCGGCACGACAGCCGGCTGCCGTCCCGGCGCCACCAACCGCGAATACATGGCGCCCGCATCGCCAGCGGGGGTGCGCCCGGCACGTCGGGTTTGAAAGAGTGCAGGCATGGACGACGACGTGGTGAAGATGCATCTTCAGCAAAAGTTACGGGCGGCGCGCGAGGCGCTCGTATGGAAGCTCGACGGACTCTCGGAATGCGACATCCGTCGGCCTATGACCCCGACGGGCACGAACCTGCTCGGCTTGGTCAAGCACAACGCGATCTCAGATGCCCGCTACTTCGGCGACGTCTTTGGCCGCCCGTTCCCCGAGCAGTTGCCCCGCTGGGACGACCCTGCCGTCGCGGGCATGGACCATTGGGCTGCAGCCAGCGAGACACGCGACCAAATCGTCGACCTGTACCGCCGCACTTGGGCTCATTCGGACGCAACGATCTCGGCGCTGGATCTCGACGACACCGGATTCGTTCCGTGGTGGCAAGAAACCGTGCCGCTGTTCAACGTCATGGCCGCGCGGCTCGTAGACGCCGCACGTCATGCCGGACACGCCGACATCTTGCGCGAGTTGCTCGACGGTGGTGTCGGTGTCGACGTCGATGGTCTGCCGCTGCACGGGCGTGACAGCTCCTACTGGGAAGCTCGCCGCAGTCTCATCGAAGACGCGGCGCGCGCCCAGCGAACATAGGAACTGCTCGCGGACGGTTCCCCCGACAACACAGACGGCCGGCGCAACCGTCCGGCCGGCACGACGGCCGGCGTTACCGGTCGACCGCCGCGCCGACGTGCTCTAAATGATCTTGGCTAACGGCATAGCCAAGGCTCCGTGCAGCCCGCATCAGATGCGGTCGCGAGCTCCCCGGCACCTACCGCGATCCGCGGTGGTCCACGCCTTAGCCAGCATCAGACGCTGCGACCGCCGTTGCTCGCTTTGGTCGGGATGACGTGGCAGATGCCCTCCTCGGCGCAGTCGGCTGGGTCTAGATCGGCGGCGCGCTCTCGCAGCCGCTCGACGTCGTCGCGAGCAGAGACGAGCTCGGCGATGCGGAGGTCGAGATCGGCGGCGTGCCGGTCGAGTAACGCGACGACGTGCGCGCACGGCGGTCCCTGCGCCTCGCGGACGGCGACGATCTGGACGATCTCGGCGAGGGTCAGTCCTGCTGTTTTGGCGCCCTTGATGAAGCGCAGCCGCGCCAGCGCTGTCTCGTCGTAGTCGCGGTAGCCGGATGGGCTGCGCGTCGGCTCGGGCAGGACGCCAGCTTGCTCGTAGAACCGCAGCGCCTTGGTGGTGACGCCGGTCTGCTGGGCGAGCTCCCCGATCCGCATGGTGGTGACGCTACGACTTGACCTTCCACCGTGCTGGAACGTCTACGGTCCGGCGATGAGCAACGACGCGTGGGACCTGATCGTGATCGGCACCGGGGGTGCGGCGATGGCCGCCGGGATCGAGGCCCGCGGCCGGGGCAAGAACGTGCTGCTGGTCGAGCACGGCGTGCTCGGCGGGACGTGTCTGAACGTCGGCTGCGTTCCGTCCAAGAACCTGCTCGCCGCAGCCGGTCAGCGGCACCGTGCGTTGTCGAACCGGTCGTTCCCGATGCTGCCGACAAGTGCTGGCACGGTGGATCTGCCGGCGCTGATCGCGCAGAAGCAGGACCTGATCGAGTCGTTGCGGACGGCGAAGTACGCGGCGGTCGCGGACGCGCACGGCTTCCCGATCAAGTACGGGCACGCCCGGTTCATCGACGAGCGGACGCTCGACGTGGACGGTGAGCGGTTGACCGCTCCGGCGTTCGTCGTGGCGACAGGCGCCGCCCCGCACGTCCCGGATTTGCCTGGGCTGGACGGCGTCGAGTACCTGACCAGCACGACCGCGATGGAGATGACTGACCTGCCCGCGTCGATGGTCGTGATCGGCGGCGGGTACGTCGGGCTGGAGCAGGCCCAGCTCTGGGCGCACCTCGGGACGCAGGTGACGCTCGTTGGGCGGTTCGCCCCGCACACCGAGCCCGAGGTCGGCGATGTCCTGCGCGGAGTGTTCGCCGACGACGGCATCGGCGTGCTCGAGGAGCGCGCCGTCGCGGTCGAGAAGACCGCGGCCGGGGTGAGCGTCCGCACCGCGGACGGCACGGAGGTGACTGGACAGCGGCTCCTGGTCGCCACCGGCCGGTTCGCCGACACGGGCGGCCTCGGGCTCGAAGCCGCCGGCGTGAAAACCGACAAGCGCGGGTTCGTCGTCGTCAACGCAGAACAGCGAACCAGCAACCCGCAGGTCTTCGCGGCCGGTGACGTCTCCGGCGCGCCGCAGTACGTCTACGTCGCCGCGCAGACCGGCCACGCCGCGGCCGCCGGCGCTCTAGGCGAACCGTCGACGGTCGACTACCGCGGCCTGCCCGCTGTCACGTTCACGACGCCGCAGATCGGCTCGGCCGGAATGACCGAAGAACAGGCTCTTGCGGCCGGGCACACCTGCGACTGCCGGGTCCTCGGCGCGCACGACATCCCTAGGGCGCTCGCGAACCGCGACACCCGCGGCGCACTCAAACTCGTCATCGACGCCGACACCCGCAAGGTCCTGGGCGTGCACGCGGCGCTGGACGGGGCGGGCGACGTCATGCTCGCAGCGACCTACGCGATCAAGTTCGGCCTGACGGTCGACGATCTTGTCGACACCTGGGCGCCGTACCTGACGATGAGCGAGGCCCTGCGGATCGCCGCCGGCCTGTTCCGCTCCGACAAGCCGACGAGCTGCTGCGCGTGATCGGCCAACGCGGTCGCGAAGCCTCAGGCCGGTGGTGGCTGGCGCTGTGCGGCCTCCCGCTCCTTTGTTGTGCTGGCACCACATTGCTCGGCGCGCTTGGCGTCGGCTCGGTCACCGGCGCCGTCGGCGGACTCGCGGGCAGCGCCCTACTCGAGGCCGCGGGGGTCGCGATCCTGCTCGCGCCGCCGTCTTGGTCCTGCGACGACGAGGCCGACGCTGACACCCGAGGAGGTCGCCGCGCTGCGGCGCGGGTAGTGCTTGCCGGATAGCCACAACGGCGATGGACCGGTCGGGGAACAGCAGGAGCTGCACGATGGAGTTGCAGCGTCCGCCTGCGGTACCGACACTGCGCCAGTGCCGGCGTTACCGGTCAGTCGCTATCGGGTCAGACGACTTGAGGTAAAGGTCGCGAAGCAGGCAGACCTCGGCGCCGTGGTGGAAGACCTCGACGCTCGAGTAGAGCACGACGCGTGCGACCGGAGCGTTGGAAAACGCCGGCGGGCTGCGGTGACCTTGCGGCTCGACCAGCCCGGCGTAACCAAGCGCCCGGACCCCGGCGAAGAAGTCAGCAAGCACCTCGTCGAGCCGTGCGAGAGCGGACGCGGCCGTGCCGGGGTAGTCGAAGGTCTCGGCATCCACGCGCGGTCCGCCGAAGTAGACCCAGTGGCCGCAAGCCATGCTTGCGATCAGGTGCCCAAGGCGCCACGCGATGGTGGTCACCGGCGTCGGCTCCGTGTGCGGCCCATAGTCCCAGGTGAACTCGCCCGAACCCCACGCGATCGGTGCCGTGCTCTCTCCGCGCCGGTGAACTGACCAACAGCCGGGAACCGGTTCCCAGAAGTACTCCTCGTCGGTGAGCCCCTCGAGTCGTGGGCGCAACCGCTCCTGCCAGTGGGTCTCGATCTGATCGAGCACCTCGGCGGTCCAGTCGATGGTGGCCATCGAGGGAGGTTGTCACAACCGAGTGTTCGCACTTCGGCGAGGCGACGATGATGGACGTGATGGCACCGAGAGAGCGGTTGCGCGACCGTCCGGGCTTCCTGGCCTTCTGGACGGCCGCAACCGTGTCGGCCTTCGGCACCTACGTCACCACCTTCGCGGTGCAGGTCGTGGTGGTGGTGACCCTGGAGGAGGGGGCGACCGAGGTCGGTCTGGTGAGCTCGGCGCGCTGGTTGCCCTACCTGCTGGTCGGCGTGCTGGTGGGTGTGCTGGTCGACCGGTCTCGGCGACGTGGCCTGCTGATCGGTGCTGATCTGGGGCGCGCGGTGCTGCTGACCTCGATCCCTGTTCTCGCGGTGACCGGGCAGCTGTCAATTGGTCTGCTGATGGCGGTCATGGCGGCGTTCGGGCTGCTGTCGCTGGTGCACGACGCGGCGTCGCAGTCGCTGGTCCCACGGCTGGTGCCGCCTCGGCTGCTCACTCGGGCCAATGCCCGTTTGGACCAGAGTGACGCGGTGGCTCAGACCTCGGGGCCGGCTCTGGCCGGTGCTCTGGTGTCGCTGCTGACGGCGCCGTTGGCAGTGCTGGTGGACGCCGTCAGCTATCTGGCCTCAGGGCTGCTCCTGCTACGGGTGCGGATCGAGGAGCCACCATCGCGACCGCGGTGGAGTCGCGGGATCGCGGGTGAGGCGGCGGAGGGGCTGCGTTGGATCTACGGGCACCGCATGCTGCGGCCATTGGCGCTGAGCACCCACGTCTGGTTCCTGAGCTCCGCCGCCGCCGGCGCGGTTCTGCCGCCCTTCGCCCTGCGGACTCTGGGACTGAGCCCCTTCGGTTTCGGTCTAGCCCTTGCGGTGTGCGGCGTCGGTGGGTTGCTGGGCGCTCTGGTAGCTACCCGTCTCGGGATGCGCTATGGCGCGGGCCGAGTCGTCATCGGTGCCCGGGCCACCACGGCGGTGGCCTGGGCGTTGATCGCAGTGAGCACGGATCAGTGGTCGGGCTGGTTGCTCTTCGGCGTCGGCCAGTTCGTGTTCGGACTGTCCATGGGTGCCGAGAACGCGAACGAGATGGGCTACTGGCAGGCGGTGACCCCGGACCGGCTGCAGGGTCGGATGAACGCCACGAGGCGCTCGATCAACCGGGCGATGATCGTGGTCGGCGCACCAGTCGGCGGCGTGCTGGGCGACGCGTTCGGCTTCCGCCTCGTCCTTGGCATCGCTGCTCTCGGCTTCCTGCTCAGCGCCGTCGGGCTCGGTGCGACGGGTTTCCGGCGGATACGGCTCCCGGCAGCGCCGAGCTGAGCTACTCCCGCCCCTGCCAGGCGACGAGCAGCAGCGGCCACCACCTGGCATGTCGACCCGCGATCCAGCCGCACAGCCGGCGCTACCGACACTGCCGCCGCGGTGCCGGCGTTACCGTCGGCCGGCCCGACAGCCGGCGTTACCGGTCGATCGCCGCTCCGACCTGCTCTAAGTGATGTTGGCTAACGGCAGGGATGCCGCGCAGGACTGTCAGGCGTCCTCCTGGTGACGCCCCGTTGGAACACCGTGACCGCAGCCAGAACCGCAAGCATGGCCACGATAAGTACGTCCTCGTCCGTCTCCAGCACTGCAGCGAGCCCTACAGCTGCCAACAGCGCCAGCAGGGTCGCCAGCGGTAGGCCACGAATCCATAGCGGAAAGCGGGTTTCCCTGATGAAGCCCAGTCCGAAAATCAGGATTGCCGCCGGGACGATAACGATCGAGGTTAGGGAGGCGACGAGGGTCCCCATCACGGCTACGGGCGCGTCTGCGTTGCTGAGCAGGTCAGAGCCCGCTCTGCCGACCAGCCCCAGGCTCAGGAAAAACACCGCGAGTCCGAAAAGCCCAATGACTGCGACCCATCCGGCAACACGCGGCACCGTGGACCGAACCCCGGCGCGAGATCTCAACGCGCCCACCACCGCTAGTCCGTACGAGACAGCGAGCGTGGCGACGGCCCAAGGAATGAATCCCGTCCGAAGTGTCGTCTCAGACTGGAAAAGCTCTAACACGAACAAGGTGGCTGACAAGACACACCCGGCTAAGATCAAGTCAAAATGCTGACCGTTCCGAAACATGAGCACCGCCCCCTTGCCGGGCAATGAGACTAGTGGCCTATCGGAGGTCGTTGCGGCGTGTCAGGCCGATGCTGCCGAAAGTTTGCAGAAGCGGTATCAGTTCGGCGGGCGGGGCGCTCCGAGATCGATGCCGCAGGGGCCCGTGAGTTCGTTGACGATCGCGGGAGTGAGGGCGTGTGAGGTCTCCGCGGCCAGCTTCGCGCCGTCAGCGGTACTGAAGACCGCATCGAGCCTGTAGCCAACGTTCGCGAGCGCCGCGTCGAAGCCATGGATCGCGTTTGCAAAGGTCGCAATATCAGCTGTCAACGCGGGAGGAGCGGAAATCCTTGCCTGCTCGAGCAGGACCGACAGACTCGCGTAGCGAGCCTTGTTCGCTTCTGGAGTGGGGGACTCGGTAGCGGGCTCGAGGAGCCCGACCACTTCTTTCATAGTGCTGCAGAACGGCGGGACGCCGGACGCCGACGGCGTCCCGGCTGCGTCCGTATTGGCAGCCGTGGTCCCCCCACAGCCAACGGCGAGCAGAGCCACCAGGACTCCTGTCGCGAGGCGATACATCTCAGAGAGGCACGTTGTGGGAGTGGCGACCGTTCAGACGAGCAACTCCGAGGACAGACCCCGCCGCGAGCGCCGATATCGCTAAGGCGATCACGATCATCATCGGGATCCAGAGCCCGCCGCTGACCTCCCCGGTCATGGATGTGGCGGTGATCACTCCCGCAAGAGTCAGCGCGCCACCGCCGAACAGCTTCCACCATTGAGCCGTGACCGGCTGCGGGTTGGTGATCGCGCGGCCCTGTCTCCACGCAAGTAGGGAGAGCGCGCCGGAGGCGGCTGCGACGGACAGCCCGATGACGAGCATCCCGGCGCTCGAGCCCCCGATGATGGCGACGGTCAGGGCGGTCATGGCAAGCGCAGCGAAGGCGACGGTTGTTGCGCTGCTCGACGGACGCTTCATGCGAGTCTCCAAGTGGATGGTGGGGAGGGACAGCGCGAGGTCAACGACGACGCGCGACAGGACCCGAGCAGCTGGCTCCTCGCGCAGTTGGTGGGTAAGCAGCAGGACCATGTCCGGTCCGTACTCCTCACGAAATTTTTCGGGATAAAGCCTGAGCAGGATGCGGTAAAGGCCGATCGAGCGCTGGTCCTTCACGCGGTCAACGGACCCGGCAGGTGCCTAGCGATTTTGTGCACCAGGGCCTGAAGTCGGCGCAGCTCGTCGACGGCGACCAGGCGCCCAGTCGAGGTGAGTTGGTAGTAGCGGCGGCGCTCGCTGTCATCCCGAGAGATTCTGTCGGTCGTCTCCTCGATCAGGCCGTCCGCGACGAGTCGGTTCAGAGTGCCGTAGAGGGTTCCAGGACCCATGCGAACCGCCCCATCACTGAGCTCAGCGACCCGGCCCATTAGCGCGTAGCCGTGGAGTTCACCATCGAGGAGCGCGAGCGCGATGTGCATCGAGGCTGCGGGGAGAGGCTTCGTGGTCACACTCGAAGTCTGATACATCAGGAGTCGATAGTCAAGCGTAGGAATGGGAGTTCATCGCGCCTGCGGTCAGCCTTTGCGGCTACCTCGCGCAGCGCGAACGGAAGGCCGTCGCTGCCGCCGCGGAGTCGGCCGGCCCGACAGCCGGCGTTATCGGTCGATCGCGCTGCGGCCTTCTCCAAATTATTCTGACTAACGGCGCATGGCCGCGACGGTGCGAACGGGCTTCCCCGCGCTACTCCCGTCCTGTCAGTTGCTTTCGAGACGAACGCGAGCCAGAGCCAAAAACCGGGCTGCATCCTCCAGGGAGTAGGCCTGCATGGCCGGAAGCATCGGGTCCCATGGCTGGGCGGCGCGCCAGGCTTGGCTGCCGCCGAAGCTGACGAGCAGGTTCGTCACGGCCTCGCTGTGCTCAGGCGGCAACCACGATTGCAACCAGCTGTTGGCCTTGAGGGGATCAGACCGTTGAACAGCGAGCAGAGCGAGATCGAGCCAGTGCGGACCGAGTTGCCACATTCCCCAGTCCAGGATCACCGCAGTCCCGTCGGGGCGGATCAGCGTGTTGTCGTCCCGACCGTCGCAGTGGCAGAGCGACTCGGCCAGTAGTTGATCGGGTAGCGACAGCGCGCGATCGAGAAGCTCGTCCGCGCGAGTGACGGCCCAGGCCGGGAGGAAGGAATTGGGGTCTGCGGCGATGACTTGCCAGCGCGGCGCCCATCTGCGGGCATTGTTGGACATCATCGCGCCGCTCGGCACGCCTTGCGGTGCAGGGGTGAGTTCTCTCGACTGCTGAGCCATCGCGGCCGCCAATGCGTTGAAGTGGTCGTCATCGTCGAGGTCGGGATAGCGACCCTCGACATGCTCCAAGAGCAACGCGACCCACCCCTCCTCGTCATAGATGCCGATCAAATTCGGTCGGTACTCCACGTTGGCCAGTAGTGGCAGCACCGCAGCTTCGGCGCGGAAGATCTCGACCGTCCGGGCGTTAAGGTGCTCGCCCATCGCCTTGATGAAGTAGCGGTCGCCCCCACTCGTTTCGAGGCTGCTCGCGCAGCCTGGGGACATGCCACCGGTGTGCTGCGTCAGGACTCTCACTGGGCCGACGCTGGCAGTCACCCAGGCCCGCACGGGATCGGGCAGGTCGGCGTATGTGAGGCGTCGCCCGCCTACGGCTCGTGGGCTCACGGTCCCAGTGTGCCGCCACGTGCCAGGTGCAGGGGTCTGCGACGCCCTGGCTCAGATGACAACGAGCGCCTCGGCGAGCCCAGCGAGGAAGAGTTAGGGGGGTGGACGTTGACGGACCCGCTGCAGTGATGGCATGTTCTCCATCGGCGCCGACTCGACGCCTCACCCCTGCTGTTCACCCTCAGCGTGAATGCATCAAGGGGCAAAGGAGGGCAGACCTTCCGAGTCGCTTGTCCTGTCGCGTTGTCCGCCCTTCGGACCGCCGAGTTGCTGAGGAACCTGCCGGTTACGAAGGGCTGGAGATTCACGTGACCGAAGACAAGGATTTCAAGAAGGTCGTCCGAGCACGGGCCGCGAAGACCGGCGAGACCTACGCCACGGCCAAGCGGCACCTCTCCGACGACGAGAGCGACGAAGGTCTTGCGTTCGCACGAGACGAGTTCGTGAACGAACTGGTCTACTTCTGGGGCGAGTTCCGGCCCAGTCTGGCGGGGCTGACCACAGACGAGTATCTATGGGAGCCCGTGCCTAAGTGCCCGACGATCAGGCCCCAGGCTGATGGCTTATTCAAAGTGGACGAGACGTTCCCGATCCAAGGGCTGGCGACCATCGCCCAACGGTTGTGCTGGGCGAGCCAGTTGATTCGGGTCAACACCAGTCAGCACTTCGGGGACAAGTCGGTGACGCACGCCGATGTCAGAGTGCCGGGTGACGCCACGGGTGGGGTTCGCCTTCTAGAGGAGTCGATCACCTCTTGGAAAGCGGTGGTCAGCGCGTGTGACCCGGCCTGGCTGCGTGAGCACAGCGACAACCGATCTCCCGGCGCTATCGATGTGCAGTTCCCTGTCCTTCAGGGACTGCTGTTCAACTTCGCACTGCTGGTGCAGTGCGCGACCAGCGTTAGTGTCACGCGTTCCTTCCACGCCCTTCACCGGGCCGACGTGGTTGGGCCGGTCTCGGGATAGGAGTGTCGGCCTGGCTGCGGCGGCTGCCCTTCGTCGCGGCCAGGCCCCCTCGGGCTGAAGCTTCAAATCTTCGTGCTGTCGGCAGCGAAGACTGCCGGTGACCCGTTGAGACCGGCTGGCTCCTACGCTCCCCCCATGTCCGATTCCCAGCGCGAGCAGGTGCGCGCTCTGTTCGATTTGGTGGCGGACGACTACGCGACCGTGGAGTTCTTCAAGCCGCTTGGCATGGCCCTCGTCGAGTTTGCTGCGGTCCCATCGGGTTCCGCCGCTCTCGACCTGGGCGCCGGGCGTGGAGCGGTGACCCGTCCGCTCGCGGAAGCTGTCGG
>Ga0136633_1002597_pt1 | contig 12332 bp, 9 predicted proteins | sample AntDrymeUQ832206_2_FD_105494 | JGI IMG/M metagenome (GOLD analysis project Ga0136633, IMG submission 105494) | Polar desert sand microbial communities from Dry Valleys, Antarctica - metaG UQ83 (22.06) | ecosystem: Environmental > Terrestrial > Soil > Desert | place: Antarctica: Dry Valley... | reverse complement strand
TCGGGGACGCTGAGGTCGCCGATCGTCTCGTGCCCGGTGCCGGTGAGCAGCCGCTCCTCCGACAGCAGATGCATGTCCTGCAGGAGGAACGTCAGGCGCTCGCCCTGCGACTGGAAGGTGGCGTCGTCGTCCCAGCCCGTGCCGCCCACGTGGGCCGCGGCACGCCCGACGTCGGCGAGCGCCACCCAGTCGCCCTCGGGCAGCGAGTTGTAGAGCGACAGCGCGATCGCGGCGCCGTTCCAGATGCTCGAGGTGAGGTGCTTCTCTCGCAGCTGCCGGCGCAGCGACTCCGCCTGCGCGTGCGAGACCACGAAGACGTCGCGCTTGTCGGCCGACCTGATGTACCGGCGTCCGATGTCGGAAAGCGAGAGCACGCCGCCCTCCTCCGTGAGCAGCGCCGCGGCCCGGGCGTAGGAGGCGAACTGGCGCAGCCGCCCGGCCGCGTTCTCGACGCCGGGCGGGACGAGCTCGGCCTCTGGAAGTGCGGTGGAGAGATCCTCTAGGCGGAGCGTACCGCGCTGATCGAGCGCCTTCAGGAGGCCGTGCGAGTGGCCGATGCGCTGAGCGGGGATGGGTCGCATGAAGGCTCGACCCTAGACCCCCGGCCTCGCGTCGGCAACACTCGCAGGATTACGACCGGTCCTCTTTCCCGAGCGGGGACGACTCCTTGCCCGCTGTGCCGGCGGTGCGCTCGGACGCCGTGTTCTCCGCCTTCTCCGCATCGGCGGCGAGCCGCTTGCGGACCGCGCGCGCCTTCTTCGGGTTGCTGATCTGGGCGCCGGCCGAGCGGGCGCCCGTCCGGCTCGTCGTCTTCGTGGTCGTCGAGGTCCCGCTCTTGGGGGACGCGGTCGCCGAGGCCGGACGCGGCTTGGCGGCGCGCTTGGGCGCCGAGGCCGCACGCGGCTTGGCGGCGCGCTTGGGCGCGGGGGGCGCCATCCGGGTGCCGCCGGGCTTGGCGGGACCGGGCTGCAGCTCGGCGACCCGGCCGGCGTCGCCGCCTCCGTTGGTGGCGGGAACCGGGGCGGCGCCGCCACGACCCGACGGAGCGGGCGCGACGGGCGAGTAGGTGTCGTCGCTCCCGCGGCCGCCGGACAGCGACTTGATGCGTTCGGCGGCCTGGCCGGCGATGAAGCCGCCGACCGTCGTGGCGGCGCCGATTCCCTTGGAGGCGAGCGAAGTTGCGATGTTGAGGATCGAAGGCATGCCTTCGTGGTACCGCTCACCGCCTCCCAGGAAACCACCGGAGCCCCGCCCGGCGGCCCCCGGCTACTTCGTGTTGAAGTAGCTTCGCTCGGTGAGCCGCGGGTAGCGCGTCCCGGCGAAGGGCTTCTGCTCGTGGCAGCCCGGCGTGGCCGGCGACCCACCCGGCTCCTTCTCGCCGCCGGCGTTGCGGCAGTCGAAGGAAGGCAGGACCTTGAACTTCGGCGATTCGGGCCGCTGGATGACTCCGAGCGGATTCAGATAGGCGTTGCCGCGGTTGCCCGCAACGCGGTTGGGATAGATCGCCACGGTCTCGGCTCCCTGCGGGCCGAACTGGCGCAGGTAGTGCCCGAGCTGCCCCGGCGCGGGGTTCTTCGTCTTGGCCGCGGTGGCGACGCCGAGGTTGGCGAACATGTCCGACAGCGTGTAGATGTGGGCGCCGATGTAGCCCAGGATCGGGTTGACCTGGCCAAGGAACGGCGCGAGCTCGCCGAGCAGCGGCTCGACGCCGCGGAGCACCTCGCGCGTCGCGGGCTGCGCGGTGTTCGAGATCGTGATCAACGGGCCGAAGTTCTTGAAGTAGCGGCGCAGGTCGGGCGCGAAGTCGCCCACGTCGTCGAGCGTGACGGACAGATCCTCGAACGCCGGCTCGAGGTCCTCGAGCACAGGCTGGGCCTTCGTGGAGAAGGCTCCGAGGCGCGCGAAGGTCGCCTTGGACTCGTCGAGGAAGGTCGGGAAGATGCGGAAGGTCTCGGCCCACGCCTCGCGCTCGTTGGCGATCGCCGTGAAGACGTCGTCCTGTGCCGTGATTAGCGTGCTCAGCTGCTCTTCGCGCTCCGTCAGCGCGCCGAACACGGTGCCCGTCTCCTTGACGAGCGTCTTGAGCGCGGTCTTCTGCGTGTCGAGCAGCTCGAACAGGTCGCCGCCCTCCACCGCAAACTCGGGGAGGTTGCCGAAGGAGTCGTTGAGATCCTTGCCGCGACCCTGCACCGACGACCCGAGGTCGCGCTGCCACGTGCGGAAGGCATCGCGGGTGAACGGGTCGAGCGAGTCGAGGATCTCGTCGAGCTCGACGGACGGCTTGACCTGCGAGTTCGGGATGCGCCCGTCCTCGGGCACCACCGGGGCGTTCTCCGAGCCAAGCGTCATCTCCACGAACGTCTCGCCGAGCAGCGTCTTCTGGCGCAGCAGGGCGCGCGCGTCCTGGTGGATCGGCAGGTACTTGCGGTCGATCTCGATCGTGGCCAGGGTGCGGTTGTTGTTCGGGTCGGCCCGCTTGGCGCGGACCTTGCCGATCGGCACGCCGGCGGAGCGCACGTCGGCCTCGACGGCGAGCTGGGTTGCCTCGTCGAAGGCGATCTGCACGCGGTAGCCCTTCGGCTTCAGCGGCACCGCGCCGCCGAAGGACAGCCACAGGAAGAGCAGCAGCCCGAAGCACGAGAACGCGAAGACCACCATCGTGATGATGCGCAGGGGGGACGGAGCGGCCTTGTTCACTTCGCCGCCTCCTTCCGGTCGACCTTGAGCGTCCGCTCGATCCGGTTGCGCGCCTGCTTGCCCAGCGGGCCGCCGCAGACGTTCTCGTCGTAGAGCGGGCTGAGCGGGACGAGCTGGGCCGGGACCGTGTTGGCGAGCGTGCTGCAGGTGCCGCCGACGATCAGCGGCCGGAACACGCCGTTGGCGTCCTGCTGGGAGAAGAGCGAAATCGACTGGTGCGCCAGCCACGCGAGCTGGAAGAGGTAGCCCTCTTCGCGGCCCTCGGCCTCGGGCGCCTCGCGGCCGTTGCGGTTGTAGCCGAGCATGTTGAACAGCGTGTTGAGCACCTTCACCGTGCGGACGATGTCCTTCTCGGAGCCGACGATGTTCCCGATGGCGGGATCGATGTCCCTGACCAGCGGGCGGAGCTCACGCACGAACGGGCGGATGTCGTTGCGCAGCAGCGGGGTCGCCTCGACGGCGAACGGGCGGGTCGCGCGGTTGGAGCGGTCGAGCGCTCCGGCCACCGGGATGAGCCGGGTCGAGGCCGGGCCGAGCACCTTGGCGAAGCGCTCGACGCGCTGCAGCGCGTCCGTCGTGGCGGCGAGCGCGGTGGGCAGCTCACGCACCGTCGCCTCCACGTTCGTGCGCTCCCGGGCGAAGGCGTTGAACACGCGGGCCGAGGTGCTCACGAGCTGCGCGAGGTCGTCGTCGGCCGACCCAAGCTCCGTGTTGAGGACGTTGAGCGCGTGGACGAGCCGCTCGAGGTCTCCGCGCCGCTTGGCGACCTCGCCCGAGACGGCGGCGATGTCCCGATAGGTCGGCTCGAAGCGCTTGAGCACCTGGCGCAGGTCGCCCGCGCGGCCGTCGAGGCCGCGAGCGGCGCCCTGGAGCAGCAGCGCCAGGTAGCTGCGCGTGTCGGCATCCAGCGCCGAGAAGAACTCGTCCGGGTTGACGTCCGGGAGCGTGTTGGCGACCGGCATGCGCCAGCCCTCCTTCGCCGACGGCGCGGTGCCCTTGCCCGGCATCAGCTCGATGAACATGTCCTTGAGGCCGGTCTTCGGCCGCAGCAGGCCGCGCCAGTTCGTCCTGACGAGGCCCTTGTGCTTGCGGTCGAGGTCCATCGTGATGATGGCCCGGCCGTTCTCGAGCTCGACCTTGGAGATGTCCCCAAGGCGCACGCCCGACAGGCGGACGGTCTGGCCCTGGCCGGGCGTGACCGCCTGGCCCGTCTCGAACTCGGCCTGCAGCTGGTAGGGCTTCTCCTCGAGGAAAGGAAAGCGCAGCCGCTGGTTCTGCAGGATGACGTAGGAGACGCCGAGGGCGATCGCGATCAGCCCGATGACGGCGATGAAGTCGGTCAGGTGTTCCCGGATCGCGCGCTTCATCGCTTCGGCATCCCGTTGCTCAGCAGCTTGAGCTGCGAGCGGTCGAAGGTCCGGTCGGACACCGTCAGGCCCGTGATGCCCTGCTCGTCGATGGTCCGCTGGAGCCACTTGACGGCGGCGCTCTTCTGCGCTGCCTGCACGTCGGCCGGCACCGCGTTCGTGTTGACCTTGATCGCGCGGGGCGCCTGCCCGGGCTTCGTGCGCAGGTCAGGCGGCTGCTGGGTCTCGCACGGCACGTCGGGCATGAACGGCGGCGACTCGGTCTGCTTGGGCGGGTTGACGCCCTGCAGCGGCGAGCCCGTCAGCGCGAACTGGCCCGGGCCGGCCGGGTAGGCGTACTCGACGCCGTTGGCAAGCGTCTTGACGAACTGGCCGTTGGCGTCGAAGCCGCGCGACTCGGCGGCGATGCCCGGCAGCCACTTGACCTGCTCCTGGAAGACGGGGCCCGAGGCCGGGAACTTGTCGTCGGGAACGGTGGAGTTGCGCCATGGGGTGATGACCTCGTTGCCGCAGGAGGACAGCAGGCGCAGCTGCTTCTGCACCTCGATGCCACCCTCGTTGAGCTCGGCGAGGTCGGCCACGAGCGGCCCGAGCTCCTCGAGCAGCGCGGGCAGCTCCTCCTTGGACACGAGCCCGCGCAGCTGCTTGACGAGCGGCAGCGTGGCATCGAGCGCCGGACCGGAGGAGCGGACGGCGGGGATCATCGCGGCGGTGAAGCGCCGCAGCGGCGGGAAGGCGTCGTTGAGCTCACCGAGCGCGGAGCGGCCCGCGATGAGCGTCTTCGGCAGCTCGCGGATCGCCGCGGTGAGGTTGACCTCCTCGTTGGCGAGAGCATCCGCCGTGGTGGCAAAGTCCACCAGCAGCGCCTGCAGCGCGGCGGGATCGCGGTCCAGGCCCTCGGCGAAGCGCGCCGCACCCTTGAACCAGCCCGCGAGGTCGTGTGGCTCGGTGCCCAACGTCGCCTCGTTGACGATCGCCGAATCGCGGAAGGCGCCTTCCCAGTGATCGATCGAGCGGGCATAGCCGCGGGCGCCGCCGCGCGTGAGCGCCCGGCCGTACTCGTCGAGGACCTGCTGGAGATCCTGGCGCGTGTCGGACTGAAGCGCGGTGAGGATCTGGCCGAACTGGACCGGCGCGGCCGTCCGCTGCACGGAGACCGTCGTGTTCTCCTTCATCGTCTTCGCGCTCGGTGACCCCGGGTGCAGGTCCACGAACCAGTTGCCCTCGAGGAAGATGCGCGGGCGCACCTTCATCGTCGCGTCCTCGTGGATCGGCAGGCCCTTGTCCTGGATCTCCATGCGCACGATCGCGCCGGCGCCCTTCTGCCCGAGCTCGGACGTCGGGTCGAGCGTCTGCACGTCGGTGACCTTGCCGACGTTGACACCGGCGATGCGCACGGGCGACCCCTTCTTGAGGTCGTTGACGTTCTTGAAGGCCGCCGAGAGGTCGTAGCCGTCGGCAAACGGGTTCTTCTTGGTGAAGCCGAAGAAGATGCCGACAGCGATCAGCATGATGGCGATGACCCCGGCCGTGAACGGCTTCATCCCGCGCTGACGTCGCCTCATGGCTGATCGAGCTCCGCGGGGAAGGCCGGCCCGATCTTCGGGTTGCGGTCGAAGGTCTGGCCCTGGGGGACACGCGGGCGGCCCGTGAAGGTGGTGCCCGAGTTGCCCGGCAGGTGCGGGTCGACGACGATCTTGTATTCCTCGGGGTAGTAGCGGGCGTTGCGCTCGAGGTAGCCGCGCTGGCCTGACTCGCAGTCGGCGTCGCCCTGCTGATTGACCGCGGCGGAGTAGTTGTTGGAGTGCAGGAACTGCGGGACGGAGTTCGTCGCGCCGCCGTTGGCCGGGAACGCCGTGCCGAGCACGGAGACGCCCGTGCGCTGCCCCTCGCCCTCGCCCTCGTCGTCGATCTGCTGGCCGGCCTGGTTGAGCAGCGTGCGCTGCGAGCCGCCCGTCGGCGTCGGTTCGGTCAGGTGCTCGCCCACGTTCGTCCAGGAGTAGTTGAAGTAGTTGCAGACCGTGATGTACGGGCCGAGGAAGCGCACCGCGGGGTTGAGGATTTCCACCGTGTCGCTGAGGCCTCGGAAGGACGCTCCCGTGCCCGGCGCCTTCATCAGGTCGCCGAGGCTGACGAAGGTCTTCTCGAGCTCGCGGTTGAACTGCGGCGAGCGCCGCAGGACGGGCACGCCCTCTTCGAGAGCCGGGATGATCCGCGGCAGGGTGCGCGGCAGCTCGGCCGCTGCGTCCTCCAGGGCGCCGGAGAAGTCCCGCAGCGCGACGAGAAACGGGCGCTGCTTGCGGAACGACGCGATGCCGACGCGCATCGTCGGAGCGGCCTTCGAGATCGTGGCCTTGAGCGACTCGGGTCTGCGCGACCAGGCCTCGAACGTGTCGGCGCCGGCGGTGAACGAGTGCGAGTAGCGGTCGGCCACGGGCCGCAGCACGCGCGTGAAGTCACCGAGCTCGCCGAAGAACTCCCGCAGGCCGGTCTCGCGCTCGCCGAGCACCTTCGCGACGGGCTCGAGATGCTCCAGAAAGCGCGGCAGCTCGGCGATCGTCGTGTTGAGCGATCCGCCGCGCTGGGCGAAGGCGTCGCCGAAACCACGCAGATTGCGCCGGGTGCCGTCGCGTGTTTCCTCGTCGAAGATGTTCTGGAACTCGTCGAGGTCCACCGGAATCCGCGACGCGCTCACCGGGATCGTGTCCCCGTCCTGGAGCAGCCGGTCGGAGTCCCCCTTCTCAAACTCGACGTACTTCAGGCCGAGCACCGACCGGGGGCGGATGACCACGGACGAGTCGACGGGAACGTCCGAGCGCGCCTTGTCGAGCTTGAGCGTGGCGACCGCGCCGATGGCCCCGTCCTTGAGCGGCAGGGGCTGCATGTCCGAGACGATGCCGATGCGGAAGCCGCCCTCGCGGACCTCGTTGCCCGGCAGCAGGTTCGCGCCGTTGACGAGCTCGATCTTCACGTCGCGCGTCGGGACGAACGGCAGGCCGCGGTTGGCGAACCACGCCAGCACCGTCGCGACGTTGACGACGAGCAGCGTGATCGCCCCGACGAGAACGGGGTTCCCGTAGACGGCTCCGGCTCCGCGACGCTTTCTCATGAGCCCAGGAGGAAGTCGAGGAGGGGCATGCTGTTCGGGTTGACGGGCTGCTTGGAGTTCGGCACGAGGCCATCGAGCAGCTCCTGGACCGGCCCGGGCTTGATCAGATCGGGAAGAATCGGCCGCTCGTCCGACGGGGCGGGCGCCGGCGCGGTGTCGCCCGGATCCTCGTCGGCGCTCTTCTGCTCATCGCGGTCGGCGCCGCGCTTCTTCTTCTTCTTGGCGGCCTTCTTCTTCGCGGTCGGCTTGAAGTCGTCGATCCCCGGCTGGGACTTGCCGAGGACAGCGCGGCAGTACTGGCGCTCAGGCTGACTTGACTGCTCCGGGCTCGCGTACTGGGCGCAGGTGTTGTCGAGGAAGGCGGAGACCTTGAGCAGGTAGGAGTTGCCGTCGAAGACGTTGGTCGCCTGGCTCTGGCGGAAGACATACTGGAGAATCGCCTCGAGGCCCGTGAACCCCTGGCCCCCTGGCGAGCGCACGTCCTTGTTGACCGCGAACGAGCGGTCGTCGAGGTGCTCGAGCGTGATGGCGAGGTTCTTGGCCACCTCCGGCAGCAGAGCCGCGAAGACGTTGAGCTCCTTGACGCGCGGGATGATCACCGGGATCTGCTTGCGGCCCTCGCGTGCGGTCGCGGCGAGTGAGCGGAAGGCGGGGCGCGAGGCCTCCGAGAACGGCCCGAGGTCGTCGAGGAAGCGCGTGATCAGCGGCGCCTGTGCTGACAGGGTCGCCAGGGCGGGGCGCTGGCGGTCGGCGGCCTGCCCGAGCAGCCGCATCGTCGGCCTGAGCTCGCGCAGGAAGGTCGGGAACTGCTGGAACTGCTCGCGCAGCCCGTCGTAGCGCTCCGCGGAGGCCGCGGAGGTGTCCCGCGCCTCGCGGATGAAGCGCGACACGTCCTCCTTGTTGTCGGCCAGGGCGACGACGACGTTCTCGGCGTTGTCCGTGAGGTCGCGAATGACCTTGCGCTGCTCGGCCAGGGCGGCGAGCACCTTGTCCGTCTCGCGCAGCGCGGGGTTGGCGCGGCGGATCGTCTCGTTGAGGTCCTCGCCGCGGGCGGCCAGCGTCGCGCCGAGCTCGCCGATGAGGATGGAGAAGCGCTCGCGGAAGGGGCGGCGCATGATGTTGTTGAGCAGGTCCGCGGGAATCGTCGAGCCCGTCTGCTCCACCGGGACCGTGCCGCCCTCGGGGATCTTCTGCGAGTCCTCGCCGGGCTTGCAGTCCACGAAGTACTCGCCGATCAGCGACTGCGGCCGCGACTCGCAGAACGCGTCCTTGCGCAGGTCGCCGAAGCCCTTCTTGTTGATGGAGACGTCGACGAGCGCCCGGTAGCTCTTCGAATCGACGCGGAGCTTCTCGATCTTTCCGGCGCGCACGCCCGCGACCTTGACGTCGGCACCCTCGATGAGGCCGAAGGCGTTGTCGAGCTCGATCGTGTATCGGGGGTCGCCGCCCTGGTCGGACGGGCCGGCGCCCGCGGCGGCGAGCGCGCCGGCGGTCACGAGCGCGAGGATGAGGGCGGAGAGGGCGAGGCGCTTCACGTCAGTTGCCCGGGGGGATCTGGGTTTCGTCACAGTTGAAGTCCGGCGACGGCTTGTAGGGGTTGGACTTGTCTTCGGCCGGGCGCTCCGTGGAACCCGGGCAGCGGTTGCGCTGACCCAGGGATGCCGACCGGCTGAAGACCTCGTCGCGCAGCGCCTCCGGCACGAAGCTCAGCTGGCCGTTGAGGAACGCGAATACGGACGTGGTCGTGGCAACGCGCGAGGCCGAGCCGTTGGCGTCGTAGATGCCCGAGTGGCTGAAGTCGTCGAACCAGCCCGTGAGGTCGACCGCGTACGGGCGCTGGAAGGCGAACTGCGGCGTCTGGCTCTTGAGGGACTGGGTGCTCGTGGCAAACGAGCCCGGGCGCTCCTTGCCGTTGTAGACGGCAGGGCGCAGCGTCACGTCGCGGAAGGGGAAGATCGACTCAGCCAGCTCGAAGAGGTCGTTGTTCTTGCCCTTCTGGCGCACGAGGTCGGCCAGGCTGCGGAAGGTGGGTGATGCGTCACGCGCGAACGGGCGCAGTTCGGCGAGCACGCGGCGCAGCTTGGGCGTCACGGGCGCGGTCGCCTCTATCAGCGGGTCGAGGTCGTCGAGCGTCGCACGGAGGTTGACGAACGTCGTGTTGGCGCGGCGCATGAACTGCGGCAGCTCGCCGACGGCGGTTTCCAGCGAGCCCTTCTCCTTGGCGATCGCATTGAAGGTCGTGGCGAGCCGGTCTACGAGCTTGACGACGTCGTCGCGCTTCTCGGCCACGTCGGAGACCAGGCGCGCGTTGTCGACGACGAAGCGCTCCAGCGCCCGCTCGTCGTAGGAGAGCTCTTGAAACAGCCGGCGGGTGGCGATGAGCGACGGGTTGAGGTACTTCCAGCCCGCGTTGGCTTCAGCGGCCTTGCCTTCGTAGGAGGCGCCGAAGCCGCGCACCACGTTCTTGAGGCCGCGGCGCGTGCGCTGGTCGAAGAGAGAGAAGAGGTGGTCGATGTCGACGGCGGTGACGGTGTCCGTCAGGGGGATGGTGCCGCCGTCCTCGATCTCCTTCCGTGACTCGCCCGGGGGCATCTGGAGGTCGATGTATCGGTTGGCGACGCCGGACAACGAGGCCAGGCGGATCGTGGCCGACGTGCCCGCGCGCAGCGGCTTCAGGCGATCGTCGGTGATCTTCATCTCGATCTCGGCCGACCCGTCGTCGGCGAGGTCGATCGATTCGACCGTCCCGATCCTGCGCCCCGCCGACTGGATGAGGTTGCCCTTGACGAGCTGGCCGGCGGACTGGAAGCGGGCCTTGACGGTGTATGACGGGCCGCCGCCGGCGAGAAGCACGAAAGCGAGCAGCGCAAGGACCCCCGCAAGGACGGCAACGGCAGCCGCCCTTCCGACCGGGCTCATCCCACCCTGGTCTTTTCTCTCATCGGTCCCCAAGTCAGTCCCTCGAACGGGCGAGACTAATGATTCTTGCGCAGATGTGCGCCTCCTGCCCGAGCGCTTAGCGGCGCCTCAACAAAGTCCGGGCCCGCTTCGCGCCGGCGAACGACCTCAGGCAAGTCGCGAACGGCGTGGAGCGGGCCCGGTCCCCTCAGGAGGGATATACAGGGTGCATAACGTTCATCGGCCGCAAGCGAGCCGCCGGCCATGGGGTCGGCACCCCAACTGCCCGAGCGTCTGGGGAGGCGCCGCTACCGGCCCGTGGGCCGGTGCATGCGCGGTCCGGTGTGAGCCGGGCGGCCCTTGAGGACGCCCCCGGCTGAACCGGGAGCCGCGGCACGCGCCTCGGCGGAAGCCTCGCTGACGAGAAGACGCAGGGCTTGATCGTGCGGGCCCTGCTCCTGGCGCCGGCTGAGCCTTCCCACGTGCACCGTGCGGAAGGCCGCGAGCCCGTCGGCGTCGGGTGCGACGACGACGACCTTCGGAAGTCCCGAGGTGTCGAAGATGATCGCGTCCGCCGAGCCTTCCTCGTCGGTCACGGTCACGAGCTGTCCTGCGCGCATCGACTTCATTCGATCAAGCCTAGAGGGCTCAACGAGCGAGGGCCGCGCCAATGGCGCGGCCCCCGGAACCCTCTTTGGAAAGGGGTGCTGCTTGCGGCCTAGGCCTCGTCGTTCTTGGCCTTCGCGGTCGCGGAGACGCACTTGCCGTACGCGTTCTTGCTGCTGCCCCACTTGGCGGCGAAGGCGGCGGCGTCGGCCTTGCGGTCGGCCTTGCAGCTCTTGGCGGCGTTGACCTTGTTCTTGGTCTCGGACTCGTTGGCCTTCTTGGCCGCAGCCGAGACGCACTTGCCGTAGGCGTTCTTGCCGTTCCTGTTGGTGCCGTACTTCACGGCGAAGGCAGCGGCGTCGGCGTCCTGCTCGGTCCGGCAGGTGTTCTTGGCCTTGGCGACCTCGGCCCTCTCGACCTTGGCCTGCCCGGAGACGCACTTGCCGAAGGCGTTGGACTTCCTGTTGTTGGTGCCGTAGGTCGTCCTAAAGAGGTCGACACCCATCGCGGTGCGCAGGGCCTTGCAGGTCTTGGCCGCGTTCTTCGCGGGGGAGGCCTCCTGTGCGGCGACGACGCCAGGGACGGCGAGGGCCAGTACAGCTGCGGTGAGGGCGATACGGGACTTCGGCATACGAGCCTCCAAAATTTGGGTTCGGTCGTAGAAACTCATAATCGCGCCTGAGGTTGGAAAGTTCGAAAAACTGCCGGCAACCCTGCTGACGTACTCGCTGTATCGGCACAACTGCACCGGCGGCTGAGCCGCGGCGTTACTGGACCTGTCAGGACACGAAATCGCGTTTTGCGACAGGTTCCCTCCCGTTTCTCGTTGCAGGCACCACGTTGTCGTCGGATCGTCATACACAAGGAGCAACCACCTGATGTCCTCCAGCCTCTTCCGCCGCGCGCCCCTAGCGCTCGGTTTCGCCGCCCTCCTGGCCGTGACCGGCCTCACGGCCGGTCCCGCCGCTGCGGCTGTCCCTGCTCCGTGCAACGGCCTCCACAGCGAGGACCCAACGGGCGACGCCGTGTTCGATGCCAACGGAACGCTGCCCGGAGGCGACAAGCCGGGCACGCCCAACATGGACATCACGGGCGTCTTCTTCAACTACGCGCCGGGCGCCGACGGCAAGCCGGCGCTCACGATGAACACCCGCATCGCGAACCTCGACAAGACGCTCCCGCCGGCCAGCGACACCGGTGGCTCGGGCGGCATCTGGTACTACGGCTACTACACCTTCGGCGACGAGACCCGCTTCGTCCGGGCCGCCAACAGGTCCGGCGGGGAGATCGAGTACGCCTTCGGCTTCATCATCGACGGCTTCTTCATCACCGACGGTGACACCACCGGCACCTTCAACGAGGGTCCGAACGGCGTCGTCTCGATCGTCATCCCGGACACCGTCGGGGGTAAGCCCGGCGACAAGCTCGTCGGTTTCGTGGCCACCGTGGACGCCGTCGAGGGCGAGGACGACTTCGCGGGCTTCAACCACCAGGTCGACGGGAGCAAGCTGGCCGAGGGCGACGCGTCACCGAGCCTGGCGACGCCCAACGGTCTCGACTACACAGTGACGGCGTGCCCGGCGGGGGCGCCGACGACGACTGGCCCCGGCACGGGTGGCGGCGGCACGGCTCCGCCTCCGACCACCGGCGGCGGT
>Ga0136633_1002596_pt1 | contig 12333 bp, 12 predicted proteins | sample AntDrymeUQ832206_2_FD_105494 | JGI IMG/M metagenome (GOLD analysis project Ga0136633, IMG submission 105494) | Polar desert sand microbial communities from Dry Valleys, Antarctica - metaG UQ83 (22.06) | ecosystem: Environmental > Terrestrial > Soil > Desert | place: Antarctica: Dry Valley... | reverse complement strand
GCGAAGCCACTTGCGCAGGCCGACTGACGTCGAACCGGACCGCCTCGCCGGCATCGTGCGGCCACGGAAGGAGCCACCGGTCCCAGACTGCTGGTGCCGCCGGTGAGGAGAGCAGACCTGCGTTCGTGACATGCACCGAGGATCACCCCCGAACCACGCTCAACAGGCAGACACGCCCTGGCCCTGCGGCCATGGCAGCCGCTCGTCCACTACGCCCATCTTGTCGACGTGCCCCGCGTGGCTGAAGCGGTCCGGGCAGGCCACGTTGCGGGCTCGTGACGGCCGTTCGTGCGGCGACCAGCCCGCCCGGGCCGCGCCGTTACCGGCGCAGTGCCAGAAAGCCGGTGACCGCACCGCCGACCAGCGGCGGGAGCCCCAGCAGGACCACGTCTGCAACGAACGACGGCGTGCTGCTGAGCGCGACGGCGGCCGCGACGAGGCCGAGCACGACGAGGCTGCCGCTCAGGGCGAGCGACCACGGACGGACGACGTCGCCGGAGGTCAAGACGGTCGCACCGGTCGCGCCGGCGAGCACGCCGGCTCCGGCCAGCACGGCCCCGAGCATGCGGTCGCCGGAGCCGTCAGACAGGGCAAAGAGCAGGAAGCCGACCGACCCGACGACCAGCGCGGTGACGAACCACGACGTGGCCAGGGGAGCGGAGAAACGGGCGGTGTGCGTTGCGGGAGGTGTCATGGCCCCAGTGTGGTGAGGCGGCAGCCCCCGCCACAGAGCACTTCTACCTAGCACCGCGCCTTGGCGGCACCATGTCTGGGCTTCGACGCGTCGCCGGCGACTGGGCAAACGGTCCCGTCCAGGTCGTGGCAGGGACCAGAACCCATCGCTAGGGGGGCCTGAATACCGTCCGCTCATGTCACTGAATGCTCGCTGCTGACGCTGGTCGCTGGTGGGCGAGGCTTGAAGGGCCCGCGCAGGGCGGCCCACTGCAGCAGCGGTCTTGGCGTCGGCGATGCGGCCGGTGCTGATCTGGTCAAGGGCTTGGTCGAAGGGGAGCTCGAGGACGTCGATGTCCTCGCCGTCGTCGGGCAGGCCGCCGCCGGCACCGGTGCGGCTGGCGGGGGTGTACGGGGCGGCGTAGACGTGCAGCTGCTCGGTGACCGAGCCCGGGCTCATCCACACGTCCATGACGTGCTCCATCTCCCCGACCTGCACGCCGAGCTCCTCCTCGGTCTCCCTGCGGATGGCGGTGGCGGGGTCGTCGTGGTCGAGGAGGCCGGCTGCGGTCTCGACGAGCATCCCGTCGGGGTGGCCGTTCACGTAGACCGGGAAGCGGAACTGCCGGGTAAGGAGCACCGTGCGCCGGACAAGGTCGTACAGCAGGATCGTGGCGCCGTTCCCGCGGTCGTAGGTCTCCCGCTGCTCGCGGGACCAGTGTCCGTCGGCGTGCCGGTAGTCAAAGGTCGTACGGCGCAGCACATGCCAGCCAGCGGCCAGCAGCTCGACGTCGCGAACCACCACGCCGGGGTTGCCGGTAAGGTCGCGGCCGGCGCGGTCCAGCCCGGTGCGGCCGCGCGCGTCCGGCACCTCGATTCCCGGCCACGCAAGTCCGCCCTGCCCTTCCCCCGGCTGCCCTGCCGGCGTCACCGTGCACCAGGGACGTGGCCGGGGACCTGCTCCACCTCGGCGAGCGGGTTCAGGACGCGGTGGCGCCGTCGCTTCGTCTCAGCCGTGGCGGGTCGTCGTCACTGCCCGCGCGGTAGCGAGCAGCAAGGAGGATCAGCACAGGATGGTTCATGGGGTGGCACACTACGCCTGAACGCGGAACACTGCGCTACAACATGGAGAAATGCGAATGCTGGCTGCACAGCGACGCGACCTTCTGATTGCTCGGCTGGGTGCCGACGGGCGGCTGGTCGCCAAGGACCTCGCGGCCGAGCTGGGGGTCAGCGAGGACAGCCTGCGACGGGATCTGCGAGAGCTGTCCACAGCCGGCTTGTGTCAGCGGGTCTACGGCGGAGCGCTCCCGGTCTCACCCGCCGTCGCCAGCTACGCCGCCCGCGGCAGCGTGTCGCATGCGAGCAAGCAGCGGGTGGCGGCCGCTGCCGTCGCACTCATCAGGCGAGGCAGCACCGTGCTGCTGGACGGGGGCACCACCGCGCTGGCAGTCGCCACCGCGCTGCCTCGGGACCTGACGGCCACGATCGTGACGCACAGCCCTACCGTCGCGGCCGCTCTGGTCGACCACCTGACCGTGGAGGTGTACGTGCTCGGAGGACGGCTGTTCAAGCACTCCGCCGTGACGTGCGGTGCCGCGGCAGCAGAAGCCGCCGCCGGCGTCCAGGCGGACCTGTTCCTGCTCGGCGTGACCGGGGTCCACCCCACCGCCGGGCTGACCACCGGCGATGCGGACGAGGCCGCGATGAAGCGCACCCTGGCCGGCCGCGCCGCCGACACCTACGTCCTCGCCAGCCGGGAGAAGATCGGCGCAGCCAGCCCGTACACCGTCCTGCCCTTGCACGCTGTCAGCGGCATCATCACCGATGCCACCCCCGACCTGGCGGTCATGAAGGAGCTGCGTCAGGCCGGAGTCGCTGTTCTGGAAGCCTGACAAAGCGCCCGCCGGCGCGAAGACGCCGGTCGGAACGACCCGGCAGAGCCGGGGTCGGCCGGTGGCGGGGCGTCGCCACACCCCACACAGGTGTGCGGCCAGCACCCTGTCGCCCCGCCCCCACGCTGCCTAGTGTCCAGCTCGTGGAGGTAACGCAGGTGGGCAGCGTCGTGCGGGTGGTCGTCGTGGACGACCAGCTCCCGTTCCGACGGGCGATGGCCGCGGTCGTGTCGGCGACCGACGGCTTCGAGCTCGTCGGTGAGGCGGCGTCGGGCGAGGACGCCCTGAAGGTCAGCGCGGCCGTCGAGCCCGACCTTGTGCTGATGGACGTGCACCTCCCCGGCATCGACGGCGCCGAGGCGACCAGGCGGCTGCGCAGCAGTGCGGCACCTCCCGTGGTGCTGCTGCTGTCGACCCACGACGCCGACGCCGGCGAGGCCCTCGTGGCGGAGTCGGGCGCCGCCGGCTACGTCACCAAGTCCGAGCTCGGGCCGGTGCGGCTGACCGCCGCCTGGGTCCGCGCCGTCGGCTGAGCGGTCAGGCGGGCCTCGACCGTCACGCGTTCGGCCGACCGGTCCTCGAGCAGCGTGCCGCCGACCGCCTCGACCCGGTCCCGGCCGCCCGAAAGGACAAGGGACCTGGTCGCCCGGCCCTCGACGACGACGAACAGTTCGGACGCGGAGGATCCGTGCCGCGCTGGCGGTTCAGCCTGGCGGCAGCAGCGACAGCAGTGTGCCCGCGACGGGGTCCGGGGTCCGGGGATGACAGGACGGGGCTGCTGTCCCTGGTCGCGGGCGTGTTCCGGCAGGCGGTCGTGGCCGTGGTCACCGAGACCGACGGTTTCGTCGTCGTGGCCGACGTCGGCACCGGCGAGCACGCCGTCGAGGCCTGGCCGCGGTTGCAGCCCGACCTCGTGCTCATGGACGTCAACCTGCCGGGCATCGACGGCGTCGAGGCCACCAAGTAGGTGCTGGCAGGAGCGTCGCCGCCCGTCGCGCTGATGATGTCCACCTACGACGAGGACCTCGGCGCCGACCTGGTCGCCGAGTCAGGAGCCGTCGGCTACCTGACCAAGTCCGCGTTCGGGCCGGCGACGCTCGCCGCCGCCTGGGCCCGTGCCGCGCCGGAAGGGTCCGGCGGCTGAGCCGTCTCGGATGCTCGCGCTCCCGCGAGCACGTCGAGCACGACCAGGTCGTCGGCGACCGACACCGCCATCGAGCCACCGACCGCCTCGATGCGATCGCGCATGGCTGGCAGGTGGAGGTCGTGCGCCGCCGCGCCGCTCACCACGACCCGCAGCCGGTCGTCCTCCGCACTCAGGTGCACGCGAACCGGCGGCCGGACGTCGCGCACGGCTTCGGCCACGCAGAAGTACGCAGCTGCTTCGCTGGCCGCCGGGAAGCGCACCCCTTGCGCAGAATCCGACACGACCAGGGCGGCGCCGTTGCTGCGCCCGAGCAGCGATCGCAGCGCCGGCTCCAGTCCGGACCGGACCAGCTGCGCCGGGTAGACACCCCGCGTGATGTCGCGCAGCGCCTCGAGCGCCGTCGTCGCCTGGGCGATCAACGGCTCGACATCAGCCGGAGCCAGGTCGTCGGCTGCCAGCACGGAAAGTCGGGCCGGCATCGGCGACAGGTGCGGGATGACGTCCCGGGCGATGGCGCGTTCCAGCCGGCTCCGCTCGACGTCGCCGGCCGAGATGAGCCGGCGCCTCGACGCCTCGAGGTCGCGCGTCTGCCGGTCGAGCGCCTCGACCTGCTGTGCCAGCTCGTCGGAAAGGCAGGTGGCCCGGAACGCCACCGCAGCCGACGCCGCGAGATCGTGGAGCAGGGCGAGCTCGGGGCCGCGCAGCTGATGGCCCGGCGGCATCTCCACGCCGATCGAGCCCAGCTGCTCGCTGCCGTCCATCACCGGCACCTCGACCGTTGCCCCGCCGCGAGACTCCGCACCCGCCGGCCAGGCCGAGGACCGGTCGCCACCGAAACGCACCGTCGCTCTGTGCGCACGCCCGGCCCGTACCGCTGCCTCCGCCACGGTAGGCAGGAGCGTCGCGGGATCCGGGCTGTCGCCGAGCCGGCGGCTGAAGTCGGCCAGGGCGTCGTACGGGATCGCTGCGGCGCCGTAGGCGAGGCGGTCCGCGAGGCGGACCACCCGGCGCCGCAGCGGCTGGAAGGCGATGGCGACGGCTGCCGTTGCCAGCAGCGAGGCCGTGCCGGCCCGGTCGGTCAGCAGCGGCCCGAGTGTGACGACGACGAGCACGTACGCCGTGCCCACGAGCGCGGTGGCGAGCGCGACGACCAGGGCCCGGTTGACGATGACGTCGATGTCGAACAGGCGGTGCCGCAGCACGGCCACGGCGGTGAAGACCGGCAGCGTGACGTAGGTGGCGTACTGGAGGGGCACGAACCACGGCCACTGCACGCCCGCCAGGTCGAGCACCATGCTGGTGGCCACCGCCCCTGCGATGAGCACCGCCGACGCAGTGATCCACAGGAGCTGACGCCGGGTGTCGCCCTGTGATTCCCGGACCCTGAGGACCAGGGACACCGCCCCGGCGACCAGCGAGACCGACAGGAGGAGGAAGCCGCTGGCGGCGAGCACCCGGAAGGCCGACTGCTCGATCTGGGCCGTGACCGAGAACGTCGTCGGCGACAGCGTCAGGATCGCCGCGTACCACAGGGCGAGACCGGTCAGGGAGGCATAGGCGACCCAGCGCCAGCGCGGCGAACGCAGGGACCCCTCGGGCGCCGTCAGGAACAGCAGCGTCAGCATCGCGAATCCGAGAGCTCCGTTGAAGAGCGTGGAGACCCAGCCAACGACGTGGCCCGCGACCGCGGGCCCGGGCCCACTCCCCTCGAGCACCCAGAAGCTGTACGACTCGGTCGGGCCGGCGATCGAGCAGAGTCCGATGACGAGCAGCAGCCGGCCGATCCGGTGTCCGGGCCGTCGGGTGAGGATCAGCGCACCCATGAGGCTGCAACCGACCGTCGTCACCGGGATGAGCGGCCACCCGTGCTGAGCCCAGAACTGCTCGGAGGGCACGGACCTCAGCGCGGTGGTGAACACCGTGTCCATCGCCAGGCATGCGGCGCTGAGCGCCACGAGCAGCCAGGCGATGCGGCGCTCCACCTCAGCCGCCCGACCGCGGGGTCGGCACCGGCGCTGCGGCAGCGAGCTCTGGCGACGTCGGCACGGTGGCCAGCACGGTCGCGCCCGAGCCCTGGCCCGGCACCAGGTCCAGCCGGCCGCCGACGGCGTCCACCCGGTCGGCCATGCTGCCCAGTCCGACGCCGAGCCCGTCCCGGCGGGCCTTCCGCGGGTCGAAGCCGACACCGTCGTCCGTGACGGACGCGGTGCAGACGCCGTCGGCCGTGGTCAGCCGCACGACGATCGTCGTGGACGCCGCGTGCTTGACGGCGTTCTGCACCGCCTCCATGACGACGAAGTAGAGGGCGGCCTCGACGTCGGCGGGCAGTCGCCGGACTCCGTCGGCGTCGAGCCGGACCGTCGCAGCGGTGCGGGTCAGCGCCACGCGCAGGGCCGGGACGAGGCCCTCGTCGGCGAGCTGCGCGGGGTAGATGCCGCGGGACAGCTCAGCGAGGCTCTGCATCGCGGCGCTCGCCGCCCCGGCCTGGTCGGCCAGGATCGCGGCGCTGCGCGCGGGGGAGCGGACGGCGACGGTCTGGGCGAGGCGCAGGTTCACAGCCAGCGCCACGAGGTGCTGCTGTGCCCCGTCGTGCAGGTCGCGCTCGAGCCGCTGCCGCTCGGCGTCCTGCGTCTGGATGAGGCGGTCGCGGGACCGGCGCAGCTCGTCCCCGCGGAGCACGAGCTCGTCGTGCCGGGTCGCCAGCTCGACACGAAGGGCGATCAGTCGCAGGACGAGTCCGGACTGCGACGCCAGGCCGTCCACCAGCCGCTCCTCCACCGACGTCAGCTCGACCTCCTGCTGCAGCCGGAGCAACCCGTAGACACGCCCGCCGTAGCGGACCGTGACCTCCCGCCAGCTGTCATCGTCTGGTCCGTCCGGGGCGAGGCGCTGAGGGTCGGGCGGCCAGGTGGCCGCGAGAACCAGCCCGTCCTGGACGGTCAGCCACACCTGCACCTGGGAGGCCGCGACGCCCTCGGCGAGCAGCCGGGCCATGCGCAGAGGCACGTCCTCGCCGGCTGGCCCGCCGGTCGCGGTCGCCGAGAAGCGGCGCAGGACGTCGTACGGCGACCAGCCCGCTCGACCTGCGCGCGGGGCGAGGACCTCCAGGCGTCGCTGCACCGGCTCGAAGGCAAGCGCCACCACGGCGGTGGCGAGCACGGACAGCGCCAGGGGAGGAGAGTCGGCCTGGCCGACGAGGGCGCCCCCGCCGAGGACGACGGCGGCGTAGACGCTCACCACGAACACCGCCAGGCCGGCCACGACGACCAGCCGCTCACCGGCGTCCCCCAGCTCACGTCGAGTCGGTCGCAGCGGGCGCATGGCGCAGTGTGCGCCTGTCCGACCGTCGTACGAGCGGGGTTAGCCGAACCCCGTGGTGGGGCTGGCCGCACAGCCGCCCGAACCGACCTCGACGGCTGGGCCGCGAGGGCGGGCACCTGGCCCTCCTGTGCCGCCGGCGGGACCGGCGTCTGCTGTGCCTCAGCCGCACTTCCGCGGACCACCAGCCGTTGAGAGGCCCCAGCGATGACCGCCATCACCACCTTCCGCCCACCGACCACCGGCACGTCTGCCGCGGCTCGCGCCGTCGGTGTCGGCAAGACCTACGGCGTCGGTGACGCCGCCGTCCACGCGCTCGACGACGTGACCGTGGCCATGGACGCCGGCCGCTTCACCGCGATCATGGGGCCCTCCGGCTCCGGGAAGTCGACGCTGCTGCACGTGCTGGCCGGTCTCGACCGACCCACGTCCGGCGAGGTCTACGTCGGCGACACCGAGATCACCGGCCTCAAGGACCGGGACCTCACGCTGCTGCGCCGGGACTCCATCGGCTTCGTCTTCCAGTCGTTCAACCTCCTGCCGACGCTCACGGCGGCGGAGAACATCGTGCTGCCGATCCGCATCGCCGGCCGCAAGCCCGACGCGGCGTGGGTGCAGTCGATCGTCGAGACGGTCGGCCTCACCGAGCGCCTGCACCACCTGCCGGCGCAGCTGTCCGGCGGTCAGCAGCAGCGGGTCGCGGCGGCCCGGGCTCTCGCGAGCCGGCCGCAGGTCGTGTTCGCCGACGAGCCGACCGGAGCGCTGGACTCGACGTCGGGCGCCGAGCTGCTCGCCTTCCTGCAGGGCGCGGTCCGCAACGGCGGTCAGACCGTCGTGATGGTGACGCACGACCCCGTCGCCGCCTCGTACGCCGACCGCGTCCTGTTCCTCACCGACGGCCGCATCGTCGACGAGATGTCCGACCCGACCGCCGACGCCGTCTTCGACTACATGAAGAACCTGGGGGCCTGACAGATGTTCACCGCCACTCTGCGCGGCATGCTCGCGCACAAGCTGAGACTGCTCCTCACGACCGCGTCCATCGCGCTCGGCGTCGCCTTCCTCGCCGGGACGCTCATGCTCACCGACACCATGCACGCCGCCTTCAGCCAGCTGATGGGCGGCGTCTCCTCCGGCACCGACACGGTTGTGCGGCAGGAGTCGGCGTTCACCTCCGTGTCCGGAGCCGGCACCGCCCACGCTTCGCTCCCGGAGTCGGTGCTCGAGCAGGTGCGCCAGGTCGACGGCGTCGCCGTCGCCGAGGGCGCTGTGAGCGGCTACGCGCTGCTGCTGGACACGGGCGGCAAGGCCGTGCTGGCGTCCGGCGGCGCGCCCACCATGGGCTACAGCATGACCGCCGACGCCGCGCTGCGCGGCGACGTGCAGGTGCGGTCCGGCCGCGCTCCGTCCGGCCCCGGCGAGGTCGCCATCGACGCGAGCTCGGCCGCTGACCACTCCATCGCGCTGGGCAGCGAGATCGGCATCCTGTTCCGCGGTCCGTCCGAGACCTTCACCGTGGTGGGCACCGTCGGCTACGGCGGCCAGGACGACCTCGGCGGCACGACGTCCGCCTACTTCGACGCCCCGACAGCTCAGCGCGTGCTCGGCGCACCCGGCTCCTTCAACGAGGTTGTGGTGCGGTCCAACGGCGAGCTGAGCGACACCGCTCTCAGCGAGCGGATCGCCGCCGTCCTGCCGGCCGGCACCGAGGCGGTGACCGGCGCCGCCGTGGCGAAGGAGGCCTCGGACGCCTTCGACGAGTCGTTCTCGATCGTGGGGGCGATGTTCGCCGTGTTCGCCGCGATCGCGTTGTTCGTCGGCTCGTTCATCATCTGGAACACCTTCACGATGATCGTCACGCAGCGCTCCCGCGAGATCGCGCTGCTGCGGGCCGTCGGCGCGACCCGCCGCCAGGTGCTGCGCAACCTGCTGGGCGAGGCGGCGCTCCTCGGGTTCGGGGCGTCCGCGATCGGCGTCGTGCTGGGCGCCGGCGTGGCCACGGGGCTCACCGCCCTGATCCATGCGCTCGGCTTCAGCCTGCCGAGCACCTCCCTGCAGGTCCTGCCGAGGACGGTCGTGGTGTCGTTGGTCGTCGGGACGGTGGTCACCGTCGTGGCGGCTCTCGTGCCGGCCCGGCGGGCCACGAAGGTCCTGCCGGTCGAGGCGCTGCGCGACGCGGCGCCCGGCGCGGCCGCGCCCTCGAGGCTGCGGGCGGCGGTCGGCGGAGTCCTCGCCGTCGGCGGTGCCGCGGCGCTCGCGACCGGCCTCACCGGCGAGGTCGCGTGGGCCAGCGTGGCGCTGGGGCTGGCGGCCGTCCTGGTCGCCGTCATCACCCTCGCGCCGATCGCGGCCCGACCCCTCGCCCGGGTGATCGGCGCACCGCTGGGCCTGCGTGGGATGCCGGGGCAGCTCGCCCGCGACAACGCCATGCGCAACCCGCGACGCACCGCCTCGACGGCCACGGCGCTGATGATCGGCCTGTCGCTCGTGGTCGGGATGAGCGTCTTCGCCTCCTCGCTCAAGGCCTCCTTCGAGCCGTCGCTCGAGACCGCCACGAGCGCCGACCTGTTCCTCATGGGCGCGAGCCTGCAGACCGACGGCTTCAGCCAGGAGGCTGCGCGCAGGGCGGCTGACGTCCCCGGTGTCGCCACGGTGTCCGCGATGGGCTGGGGGCAAGCGCGCTTCGACGGCGTGGACACCTCCTTCAGCTCCGTGGACCCGGCCACTCTCGAGCAGGTGGTCGACCTCAACCTGACGAGCGGCTCGGCGACCACCCTCGGCGACGACGGTGTGCTCGTGACGACTGACACCGCTGCCCAGCACGGCTGGACCGTGGGCAGCCCGATCCCGGCCGAGTTCGCGGCGACCGGCGCCTCCGTCCTGCAGGTGCGCGGGATCTACGAGAGCAACGCCTTAGTGGACGGCTACCTCATCAGCGCCGCGACGCACGAGGCGAACCTGCCGAACCGGCTCGACAGCACCGTGCTGATCGCCTTGGACGACGGCGCCGACCTCGCGCAGACCAAGGGCGACATCGCCACGGCGCTGGCCGGCCAGCCGGACGCCAAGGTGCTCACGCCGAAGCAGTTCGCTGCGGAGGGTGCCGGCTTCGTCGACTCGCTCCTCGCGTTCATGACGATCATGCTGCTGCTGGCCGTCGTGATCGCGCTGCTCGGGATCGTCAACACCCTGGCCCTCTCGGTGCACGAGCGGACCCGGGAGCTGGGCCTGCTGCGCGCCGTGGGCATGACCACCCGGCAGGTGCGGGCCATGGTGCGCTGGGAGTCGGTCATCATCGCCGTGCTCGGCGGCGCCGCCGGAGCGGCCCTGGGCCTCGGGTTCGGCACCGCGCTCACCCAGGCAGCGAAGAGCGGCAACATGATCACCGCGATCGACGTCCCGTACCTGCAGGTCGGTATCTACCTGCTGCTCGCGGTCGGCGCCGGCGTCCTGGCCGCCGTCGCCCCGGCCCGGTCGGCCTCGCGGGTCGACGTCCTGCGGGCGGTGGTGACCGACTGACGGCGGCGCTGCCCCGGCCCCGGACCGCATGCGGTCCGGGGCCGGGTGGCGCTCAGGACCTGGTGGCCCCGGCGTCCAGGAACGCCAGCACCGCCATGACGCGCCGGTTGACCTCCAGCTCGTCGGCGAGGCCGAGCTTCGCGAAGACCGAGCCGATGTGCTTCTCCACCGCGCGGTCGCTCATGTAGAGCTGCTTGGCGATGGTGGCGTTGTTCCGGCCGGTGGCCATCGCCTGCAGCACCTCGCGCTCCCGGTCGGTCAGGCCGGCCAGTGGCGACGACGCGTCGTTGGTCCGCCGCGCCATGAGGTCCTCGACCACCCGGGGGTCGAGCGCGGACCCACCCCGCGCGACCTCCTGGATCGCCCGGACCAGCTCCTGGAGCTCCGACACCCGGTCCTTGAGCAGGTAGCCGAGGCCGCCCACACCGTCCGCGAGCAGCTCCATGGCGTACCCCTCGCCGACGTGCTGCGAGAGGACCACGACGCCGACGTCGGGGTGCTCCTCGCGGATCCGCTTCGCGGCGTCGATGCCCTCGGTCGTGTGTGTCGGAGGCATCCGGATGTCGGTGAGGACGGCGTCCGGCCGGTGCTGTGCCACGGCCAGAAGCAGAGAGGGGGCGTCGCCGACGACGGCGACGAGCTCGATGTCGGGCGACTCCGTCAACAGGCTCGAGACGCCCTGGCGGACCAGGAAGTTGTCGTCGGCGAAGACGACCCGGAGGGCCATGCGCCGGACACTAGACCTGCGGGCCGGCCCGCGGTGATCGTCGCCCGCTGCAGCGGGCGACGGCGGTGTGAGCGCCCGACGGCTGACGAGTCCTTCAGCCCGTCGGCTTCTGGCTCGGTCCTGCGGTGGGCGCCTCGCTCGCCCGCGCCGCCCCGGGATCAGCGGCTGTGCCAGCTTGCTCGCAGGGGACGCTGAGGGGCCATTCACCTCGTGCGGCCGAGCCCGCGATGAGCCGCAAGCCGTGCGTCTCCTGGAATCTGTAGTCCAGGAACCACTGCGTGCACGTCTCGTCCGGCCGCTCCGCCGGTCCGGCACCGGCTTCCCTTCCTGGCGGCTGACGAAGCTGAGCCCGACGACGGCTGTCCACCGACCCAAACAGCATCCACACCGAGCGCGAGCCGGTTGCGGAACTGCTCAGTGCCCCCGACGAGCCCACCGGTGACCCGGGAGGCCGCGGGTGCGGCGGATGCGGCAGCGGCGCTGGCCAGTCCGGCGAACCGACCGAGACGTTGCGACCATGACCGCCAGGGTCGAGGACGCGGTCCACGTGGCAGAAGTCGGTCCGCCCACCCCGCAAGCCCCACTGCAGCAACGGCGCACCCAACGCGAGCTGCTCGTGCTTGCAGGCATGTCGACGACGGGCCTCCACGTGCCCACGTGTGTGCGGGTGAGCACACTGGCCTCGACCGGCCCGCACATCGCCGGGATGGACGGTGAGGTCACCGCTGCGTTCGGACCGCCTGCGACCCGCACGTACGGTCTGGACCTGACCGCAGCGATCGATGCTCCAGGTCCGGCGCACCCGGTCAGTTCACCCGCCGTTGTCGCATTCCGGCGCGCGCCCGACGACAGCGTCGATGAGTACGGCCGCGAGTCCTTTCCCGCCAGCGATCCGCCGAGCAGCTGGTGGGGCGGCACGGGGGACACCGCCGCGCCGCGTACCGAGGCTAGGTGACCGACGTCCAGCAAGTCCGAGCCGTTTCGCGCTCCCGCAACGAGGCCGGCGACCGGCCGGTTGCTGACCCTCGCCACCCTCGCCGCCCTCGCCGCCCTCG
>Ga0136633_1002595_pt1 | contig 12333 bp, 7 predicted proteins | sample AntDrymeUQ832206_2_FD_105494 | JGI IMG/M metagenome (GOLD analysis project Ga0136633, IMG submission 105494) | Polar desert sand microbial communities from Dry Valleys, Antarctica - metaG UQ83 (22.06) | ecosystem: Environmental > Terrestrial > Soil > Desert | place: Antarctica: Dry Valley... | reverse complement strand
TCATCGCGCCGTTGACGAAGTCGCCGAACTGCGCCTCCCACAGGACCAGCGCCTCAGGCCGGGCGACGGAGTAGCCGTACTCGAAGCCGACGCACGCGAACTCGCTCAGCAGCGAGTCGTAGACGTGGAACGGGGCCTGGTCCGCGGACAGGTAGCGCAGCGGTGTGCGCTCCTCTGCCGTCACCCGGTCGATCAAGGTGGCGTGGCGTTGCACGAACGTTCCTCGACGGGTGTCTTGACCGGCCAGCCGGATCGGGACGCCATCGAGCAGCAGGGACCCGAAGGCCAGAATCTCGCCGAAGCCCCAGTCGATCCCGCCTTCGGTCACCATGGCCGCGCGCCGTTGCATGAGCGGTGCGAGCTTGGGGTGCACGGTGAATCCCTCGGGCAAGGTGACGTGCGCCTGCCCGATCGTGTCGAGCACGGCCTGCTCGACCGCGGTCTCCATGGCCGACAGGTCAAGCGCGTCCGTCATGGCTGGCTCTGGGGTCGTGGCGGTCGCGGCGTCCCGGGTCTCGGCGAAGACCCGCTCGAGCTGCGCCTGGTAGTCCTTGAGCGCCTCCTCGGCCTCCTCGATCGTGATGTCGCCACGACCCACCAGCTGCTCGGTGTAGGTCTTGCGGACCGACCTCTTGGCGTCGATGACGTCGTACATCAGGGGCTGGGTCATGGAGGGGTCGTCGCCCTCGTTGTGGCCGCGCCGGCGGTAGCAGACCAGGTCGATGACGACGTCTTTCTTGAACTCCTGCCGGAACTCGAACGCGAGGAAGGCCACTCGCACGCAGGCTTCGGGGTCGTCGCCGTTGACGTGAAAGATCGGCGCCTGCACGGTGCGGGCGACGTCGGTGCTGTAGGTCGAGGATCGGCTGCTCTCTGGCCCGGTCGTGAACCCGACCTGGTTGTTGATGACGATGTGCACCGTGCCGCCGGTGCGGTAGCCGCGGAGCTGCCCCATCTGCAGGGTCTCCGCGACGACGCCCTGACCGGCGAACGCGGCGTCACCGTGCAGGAGCAGCGGCAGCACGGTGAAGCCTGCTTCGCCTTTGTCGATGAGGTCCTGCTTGGCCCGCACGATGCCTTCGAGCACCGGGTCGACCGCCTCGAGGTGGGAGGGGTTGGAGGTGAGCGTGACGCAGGTGGTCGAGCCGTCGACGGCGGTGAACGTGCCCTCCGCGCCGAGGTGGTACTTCACATCGCCTGACCCCTGGACCGTCTTCGGGTCGATGTTGCCCTCGAACTCGCGGAAGATCTGGCCGTAGGACTTGCCCACGATGTTGGCGAGCACGTTGAGGCGGCCGCGGTGGGCCATGCCGATGACCACCTCGTCGAGGCCCGCGCTTGCGGCGCCGTTGAGGATGGAGTCGAGCATCGGGATGACGGACTCACCGCCCTCGAGGGAGAAGCGCTTCTGCCCGACGAACTTGGTCTGTAGGAAGCTCTCGAATGCCTCAGCGGCGTTGAGTCGCTTCAGCACGTGCAGCTGCAGGTTGGTGTCCGGTGGCTGCGCCTTCTTCTCGACCCGCTCCTGGATCCAACGGCGCTGCGCCGGGTCCTGGATGTGCATGTACTCGATGCCGACGTTGCGGCAGTAGGCGTCGCGCAGCACGCCCAGGACATCGCGCAGCTTCATCACCCGGTTGCCTGCAAACCCGCCGACCGGGAACTGCCGGTCGAGGTCCCACAGGGTGAGGCCGTGGTTGACGACGTCGAGGTCGGGGTGCGTGCGCACCTTGAAGTTCAGCGGGTCGGTGTCGGCGAGCAGGTGACCACGGACGCGGTAGGCGTGGATCATCTCGTTGACCCGGGTCGCCTTGTCGAGGTCGCCCTCGTGCGAGCTGGAGACGTCGGGGACCCAGCGGACTGGCTCATAGGGGATCCGCAGTGACGAGAAGATCTCGTCGTAGAACCCATCGGCCCCGAGCAGCAGCTGGTGCATCCGGCCGAGGAACTCCCCGGACTGCGCGCCCTGGATGACGCGGTGGTCATAGGTCGACGTCAGGGTGATGATCTTCGAGATCGCGAGCTTGGCGATCTGCTCCTCGGACGCCCCCTGGAACTCGGCGGGGTATTCCATCGCGCCGACGCCAACGATGGTGCCTTGCCCCTGCATGAGCCGAGGCACCGAGTGCACGGTGCCGATGCCGCCGGGGTTGGTCAGGCTGACAGTCACCGACTGGAAGTCCTCGATGGTGAGCTTGTTGTTGCGGGCCCGCCGCACGATGTCCTCATAGGCGGCATGGAACTGCGAGAAGTCCAGCTGGTCGGCGTTCTTGATCGCCGCAACGACCAGCGACCGGGTGCCGTTGGGGTTCTGCAGGTCGATCGCCAGCCCCAGCCCGACGTGCTGCGGCGTGACCACATGCGGCTTGCCCTCGATCAGGGCAAAGGACCTGTTCATCACCGGTACGGCGGAAACGGCCTTGACGAGGGCGTAGCCGATCAGGTGGGTGAAGGAGACCTTGCCGCCCCTGGCCCGTCGGAGGTGGTTGTTGATCACGGTGCGGTTGTCGGCGAGCAGCTTGGCCGGCACCGCGCGGACGCTGGTGGCGGTGGGGACCTCGAGTGAGGACTCCATGTTGGTGACGACTCGGGCGGCCGCGCCCTTGAGAGCCGTGTGCTCGTCCTCCTCGTCAGCAACGGCCGGGACCGCCGGGGGCGCCGGGGTCGCCTGGGTCGGCGGGGCTGGTGGCTCGGGGGTGGGGGCGGGTGCCGGGGTGACGACCGGGAGCTGGGGAGTGGCGGTCGGCAGCGATGGGGTGCCACCCGGCTGGTAGTCGGCGAGGAACTCGCGCCACTTCTCAGGGACGCTCTCCGGGTCCTTCACGTAGTCCTGGTACAGCTCCTGGATGTACCACTCGTTGGCACCGAAGTCGCTGCTCTGCTCTGTGGTGGTCGACACCCTGGAAACGCCGCCTCTGCACTGGGCTCTGATGGGCTAGTTGCCGAGGCTCGACTTTACCTGCGCCTCGGGCGCGCACTCCTGGCAGACTGAGGCGGTGCGTAGCCGCCTGATTCTTCTCCCGGTCCTGCTCCTCCTCCTGACTGCCTGCGCCGATTCCCAGCCGCAGGTTCAGCCCCAGCCAGCGGTGACCACGTCGGCTCCGCCGTCCGCAACGCCCTCGGCCCAGCCCGACTTCGACCCCGGGACGCTCTCAGCCTGGACGCGCTGCGAGAAGGGCTTCGACTGCGCGACGCTCACCGTGGCCCTCGACCCGGCCAAGCCCGCGCTCGGCGACGTCAAGCTGGCGCTGACCCGGCGCAAGGCCACGGGGTCGCAGCGGATCGGCTCGCTGGTCTTCAACCCGGGTGGGCCGGGCGCGTCCGCCATCGACTTCCTGCAGGGCAACCCGAACGCGTTCCCGGCCACGATCCGCGAGCACTTCGACCTGGTGGCCTTCGACCCGAGAGGGGTGGGGCGCACCGCTCCGGTGCGCTGCCTGTCGACCGCCGAGCTGGATGCCTACTTCCACCTCGACCCGACCCCCGACGACGCCCGGGAGCTCGCCGCGGTCGAGGCCGGCAACAAGAAGCTGGTGCAGGGCTGCCAGTCCAAGTCGGGCCGGATCCTGCCCTACGTCGGCACGTCGATCGTGGCCGAGGACCTCGAGCGGGTCCGGATCGCCGTCGGCGACCCCAAGCTCACCTACCTCGGCTACTCCTACGGCACCGCGATCGGCGCCGCCTATCTCGACCGGTTCCCCACCAAGGTCCGCGCGATGGTGCTCGACGGCGCGCTCGACCCGACTCTCACCTGGGACCAGCTGCTCGCGGGACAGGCGAAGGGCTTCGAGGTGGCGCTGAACGCGTTCCTGGATGACTGCCAGAAGGTGCAGTGCGAGTTCCGCAAGGCCGTCTCCGGCGACCTCTACGCCGCCTTCGACAAGCTCGCTGCCCGGGTGGAGACGCGACCGCTCCGCGGCGCGGGCTCGCGCACGGTCGGCCCGGGCGAGTTCACCCTGGGAGTCGGCGCCGGCCTCTACAACGAGGAGTACGGCTGGCCGGCGGTGGCGAGGGGCCTGGCCGAGGCCCTCCGCGGCGAGGGCTCGACCTTGCTGGCGCTCAGTGACAGCTACCTCGAGCGTGACGAGGATGGCTACGAGAACATCCTCGAGGTCAACAACGCGGTCAACTGCATCGACCGCTCGTGGCCCAAGACCCGCGCGCCCTACGAGGCTCTGGCCCGCCGGGTGCAGCAGCAGTCACCGCGGTTCGGCCCGAGCATCGCGCTGGCCGGCCTGACCTGCAGCGTCTGGCCGGTCGAGCCGACCAACACCCCGCACAAGGTCACCGGTGCTGGCAGTCCGCCGATCTTGGTGATTGGCACGACCCGAGACCCGGCCACGCCCTACATCTGGGCGCAGGGCCTCGCCGGTCAACTGGACAACGGAGTCCTGCTCACCTACCGCGGCGACGGCCACACAGTCTACCGCAGTGGTGCGCCTCGCTGCGTGACCGGAGTGACCAACGACTACCTGGTGTCGCTGACCCGCCCGGTGGCGAAGACCTGCTAGCGGTGGCGCCGGTCAGGCGGTCCAAAGCCGGTCGACGGGGGCGGCGACGATGCGGCGCTGGCGGTCGATCGCCCACGAGTGCGCTCCCAGGTGCAGCACGACGCCACCCACCCAATCACGCCCCACCTTGTCGGCGAGGGCTTTGAGGTGCCGACCATCGTCGGCACGCACGATCGATCCCGCCTTCACCTCGACCCCAATGACACCCCCGTCGTGCCGCTCAATGACGAGGTCGACTTCGGCGCCGTCGTGGGTCCGCCAGTGCCCCAGCGTGACCAGGTCGTTGACCCAGCTGGCCTGCTTGTGGATCTCCGACACGACGAAGGTCTCCAAGAGCCCTCCGATCTCGGTTCCGGTGGAGGCATCGGGGGACAGGAGCTTGTCGCTGGTGGCACGCAGCACGTGGCTGGCCAGCCCTGAGTCGTACAGGTGCACTTTGGGCTTCTTGGCGACTGTCGGCCCGACGAGCCGAGACCAGGCAGGCAACCGATAGGTGATGTGGACCGCATCCAGCAACGCGGCGTAGGACTCGGCGGTGCGCTGGGCGATCCCCAACGACTGAGCGGCGGCGGTCATGTTGACCGTGCTGCCCAACTGTGATGCGAGGCGGGTGAGCAGTCGAGGGAGCTCTTGCTGTTGGTGGATCCGGCTCACGTCCAAGACATCGCGTTGAAGCACGAGGCGTAGGTGTGAGCTGAACCATCGGCGCCGGTCGGCCTCGTCGTCACGGGCTAGGGCGAGGGGGTAGCCGCCGCGTACGATCCTGTTGACGTAGTCCGCGCGCGTGCGGTCCGATCCGCCGAGGTCCAGGATGCTCAACGGATCGGCGAGCATCCGCTCGAGGAACTGCTCGCGTGAGCCGTCGATCTCCCCCTGCGACAACGGCCAGAGGGTGCCGATGTGGGCCCGGCCGGTTAGTGATTGGGACGTTCGCGGGAGCGAGTCATACGTCGTCGAGCCGGTCAACACGAAGCGACCCGGGCGCAGGTCGGTGTTGAGCTCGGCCTTGATGGCCTGCAGCAGCTCGGGTGCTCGCTGAAACTCGTCGATGAGGACGGGTGCTGGCCCTTGGGTGATCCAGGCTGGGTCATCGCGTGCCGCTGCGAGCGTGGCCGCCGCGTCCAGGTCGATGATCGTTGTGTTGTGGAGGTGCGCCAGGTGCCGCAGCAACGTGGACTTCCCCACGGCTCGTGGGCCGGTGAGGACGAGGACCGGTTCGGAGGTCATGAGGTCGCTGGCCACCGCGGTCATTCGACGCGCGAGGTCTCCCATGCTGGGAGCCTATCAGCGACTACTTTTTCCAGAACTTTATTCTGCGTTTTCCTGGCATCGGAAGTTCTGTTTCCACGGACGCATCGATCGGGGCCAGTGTCGTGCGGAAGGGGAGGTGAGCGGTCAGGTGCCCCCGGCAGGATTCGAACCTGCGCTTCTTCCTCCGGAGGGAAGCACTCTATCCCCTGAGCTACGGGGGCTCGGGCGGCTCTGAGGCTACCCCAGCCTGCCGCCCTGGATGCTCTCCTTAACCGTTGGTTGTAGGTTCGCCAGGTGTCGGGAACCCTGGGTCGCGTGCTCGTGGTCGACGACGACGCGGTCATCCGCCAGCTGATCACCGTCAACCTCGAGCTCGAGGGCTTCGAGGTCGAGACCGCCGTCGACGGGCAGGACTGCCTCGACAAGGTGAAGTCCTTCGCGCCGGACGTGATAACCCTCGACATCATGATGCCGCGCATGGATGGCTGGGACGCCGCTACTGCACTGCGCGCTGACGACGAGACCTCGACGATACCCGTGGTCCTGCTCTCGGCTCGGGCCCAGGAGGCCGACCTCCAGCGCGGCGACCGGATCGGCGTCGATGCCTACCTCACCAAGCCGTTCGACCCCGACGAGCTGATCAGCACCGTACGCCGATTGGCTGGCCTGCCCGAGGCCTGACCCTCCTACTTGGAGGCGGTGGGAGCGGGAGCCGCTGTTGGCGCTGCGCTGGGAGCCGGGGCGGGCGCCACCTTCAGCGGCCCCGTTTCCGTCGTACCCACGCAGGTCGCATTGCGCTCTGGTGCCTGGGGACCGCCGGTGAACAGCTCGGCGAACTCCTTGATGCGCTTGTCGTCGGTCTTGGTCGCGAAGATCTGCTGGCCCCAGGCCTGCACGCTGATCGGGCTCTTGAGGCCGGGGTAGGGGCTGAGCATCCTCGAGGGGTCGCCCTCGACCACCTTCTTGAGCTTGTCGATCTCGGCCTTGCTCAAGTCCCCGTTGTAGGTGATCCAGACCGCGCCGTGCTCGAGCGAGTGGATCGCGTGCTCGTTGGCGATGGCCTTGTCGTAGACCTGGCAGGACTGCGGCGTCGCGTTGTGCTCACCACCGGTCGGCGGGACCTGGTCGTCGTCGGGGTGAGAGAGCGCGAACTGCTTGTGGTCGCGCTTCAGGTCCTTGTACGTCGTCAGGTCGTCCACCTGGCTCTGTGCGTACTTCAGGGAGCTGGTGTCGCCCAGGCCCTGGTTCCTCGCGGAGTAGGTGATGATGCTGCCGAGGAACACGACGAGGACGAGGCTTGCGATGGCGAAGCCGACGGGGAACGGCTTCTTCACCGGCGCGACCTTGCGGGTGCGCGCCTTGGCGACGGGGTTGTTCTTCTTGGCCATCACGAGGGGGATCCATCCAAGCGGCTCGGGGGTCTCAGCAGGCAGATAGTAGGTGGCAGCCCCCCTGTAACCTCGGGAGGTGACTCCCGCAGAGCTCCAAACCGCCGTGCGCGCTGCGGTTTCTGCCTGTGTGGACAACGGTGAGCTGAGCGTCGAGGTTCCCGCCGACGTCAGCGTCGAGCGGCCCAAGGTGAAGGCCCACGGCGACTACGCGACGAGCGTTGCGCTGCAGCTCGCGAAGCCGTCGGGCCTGTCGCCGAGGCAGGTCGCGGAGCTGGTCGCGGCCCGGCTGCGGCTGGCCGAGGGGGTCGAGAGCGTTGACATCGCCGGCCCCGGCTTCCTCAACATCACGCTGTCCGGTGACGCCCTGGGTCAGGTCGCGCGGCAGGTGGTTCTCGCGGGCGCAGCCTACGGCAGCAACGAGCAGGCCGCGGGCGAAAGCATCAACCTCGAGTTCGTGAGCGCCAACCCGACCGGGCCGGTGCACCTCGGCAGCGTCCGGTGGGCAGCTCTCGGGGACGCGCTGGCGCGGGTGCTGCAGGCCAGCGGCGCCAAGGTCACCCGGGAGTACTACTTCAACGACCACGGCGCGCAGATCGACCGGTTCGCCGAGTCGCTGCTGGCCGCGGCCCAGGGGATGCCCGCTCCCGATGGTGGCTATGGCGGCGCGTACATCACCGACATCGCCCAGCGGGTGATCGCGCTGGCGCCGGATGCCCTCGAGCGGCCGGACCCGCAGGAGGTGTTCCGGGAGCAAGGCGTCGGCTTGATGTTCGCCGACATCAAGGCCTCGCTGCACGACTTCGGGGTCGACTTCGACGTGTACTTCCACGAGAACGCGCTGCATGAGAGCGGCGCCGTCATGCGGGCCATCGAGCGGCTCAGGGGCCTCGGTCAGATGTACGTCGCGGACGGGGCCGAGTGGCTGCGGAGCACCGCCTTCGGCGACGACAAGGACCGGGTCGTCATCAAGAGCAACGGCGTTCCGGCGTACATCTCCGGGGACCTGGCCTACTACCTCGACAAGCGCGAGCGGGGCTTCGACCGGGTCATCATCATCCTGGGCGCCGACCACTCCGGCTACGTCGGCCGGTTGATGGCGATGTGTGCCGCCTTCGGTGACACCCCGGGCGTCAACCTTGAGATCCTGCTCGGCCAGCTGGTCAACCTGGTCCGGGGCGGCGAGCCGGTCAAGATGAGCAAGCGGGCCGGCACCGTCATCACCCTCGAAGACCTGGTCGAGGCGATCGGGGTCGACGCAGCGCGCTACGCCCTCGTCCGGTCGAGCGCCGACAGCCAGATCGACATCGACCTCGACCTGTGGGCCAAGAAGACGAGCGACAACCCGGTCTTCTACGTGCAGTACGCCGCAACGCGGGCCGCATCGATCCTGCGCAACGCCGCCGACCTCGGGCTGGCGGTCGACGCTGACGCCGCCGTCAGCCTGCTCACCCACCCGAGGGAGAACGAGCTGCTGCTCGCGCTGGCGGAGTTTCCTTCGGTGGTGGCCACGGCCGCCGAGCTGCGCGAGCCGCACCGGGTCGCGCGCTACCTGGAGGAGAAGGTCGCCAAGTCCGCGCAGCGGTTCTGGGACGACTGCCCGGTGCTGCCCAAGGGCGACGCGCCCGTCGAGCCAGTTGCCGCGCCGAGGCTGCTGCTCTGGCAGGCCACCCGGATCGTGTTGGAAAACGGCCTCGGCCTGCTCGGAGTGTCCGCGCCGGAGCGGATGTGACCGTGGTGACCGCTGCGTCAGACCTGGTGGCTGGGGTCTGGCCGTGCACCGCGGCGAGGTCGGGTGAGGGCGTGCTCGAGATCGGCGGCCTCGACGTCCGAGATCTCGCTGCCACCTACGGCACCCCGTTGCTCGTGCTCGACGAGGACGACCTGCGGGCCCGGTGCCACGGGTGGCGCGAGGCCTTCTCTGACTGGCCTGCTGGCGCCGACGTCGCCTATGCCGGCAAGGCGTTCCTGGCCAAGGCGGTCGTCCGCATCGTCGCCGAGGAGGGGCTGGGCCTCGACGTGTGCACCGGCGGCGAGCTGGCCGTCGCCCTGGCAGCCGGTTTCCCGGCCGAGCGCCTGTGGTTCCACGGCAACAACAAGTCGGTCGCGGAGCTGGAGCGCGCGGTTGCGGCAGGGGTCGGGACGATCGTCGTCGACTCCTTTGAGGAGATCGTGCGCCTCGCCGCCGTCGCCTTGCGCAGCGGTGTGACGCAACGGGTCTACGTGCGCGTCACTCCTGGCGTCGAGGCCCACACCCACGAATACGTCCAGACCGGCCAGGAGGACCAGAAGTTCGGCTTCTCCCTCGCGTCCGGCGCCGCGGCCGAGGCCTGTCGCCGGGTCCTGTCGCTGCCCGCCCTGGAGCTGGTCGGCATCCACTGCCACATCGGCAGCCACATCTTCGACACCCACGGCTTCTCCCTCGCCGCCCACCGCATGATCGAGTTCCTGGCCGCGATCCGTGACGAGCACGGCCTGGTGCTGCCCGAGCTGGACCTCGGTGGTGGGCACGGGATCGCCTATACCGCAGCCGATGACCCGATGAGCACTGCTGATCACGCCGCTGGCCTGCGTCGCATCATCGAGCGCGAGTGCACCGCCTTCGGACTCGCGATCCCGCGCGTCATCGTCGAGCCCGGCCGGGCTGTCGTGGGTCCCACCACGGTCACGCTCTACGAGGTGGGCACGGTCAAGGAGCTGCCCGGCCTGCGCACCTACGTCTCCGTCGACGGCGGCATGAGCGACAACATCCGCACCGCTCTGTACGACGCTCGTTACACCGCAGTGCTCGCCTCGCGCCGCTCCTCGGCAGAGCCGCGCAACGTGACCCTGTGCGGCAAGCACTGCGAGAGCGGCGACATCGTCGTGCACGACGTGCCGCTGCCTGGCGACCTCGCGCCCGGCGACCTAGTCGCTGTGCCGGCCTCCGGGGCCTACCACCGGTCGATGGCCTCCAACTACAACCACGTGCCGCGACCGCCGGTGGTCGCCGTGTCCGGTGGGGTCGCTCGGGTGATCGTCCGTCGCGAGACAGAGGACGACCTGTTGGCGCTGGACGTCGGATGACGCTGCGGGTCGCACTGCTGGGCTGCGGAACGGTCGGCACCGAGGTGGTCCGGCTGATGAGCAGCAGCGCCGACGACCTGACCGCCCGGGTCGGCTCGCCCTTGGACCTGGCCGGCATCGCGGTGCGCCGGCTCGGCCGCCGCCGCGACCTCGACATCGACCCGGCGCTGTTCACCACCGACGCGGAGGCCCTCGTCGCCCGCGAGGACGTCGACATCGTGGTCGAGGTGATCGGCGGCCTCGAGCCCGCGCGCTCGTTGATCGTCTCGGCGCTGCGGGCGGGCAAGAGCGTGGTCACCGCCAACAAGGCGCTGCTCGCCGAGGACGGCGCGACCCTGCACGCCGCGGCCCTCGCGGGGAGCGCCGACCTCTACTACGAAGCCTCGGTTGCCGGCGCCATCCCGATCTTGCGGCCACTGCGGGAATCGCTCGCCGGCGACGAGGTCAGCCGGGTCATCGGCATCGTGAACGGCACGACCAACTACATCCTCACCCGCATGGACGAGGTCGGCATGGGGTTCTCCGAGGCCCTCGACGAGGCGACCGCGCTGGGCTACGCCGAGGCCGATCCGACGGCTGACGTCGAGGGCTTCGACGCCGCCGCCAAGGCCGCGATCCTCGCCGGGCTCGCGTTTCACACTAGGGTCACGGCCGCGGATGTGCACCGCGAGGGCATTTCGGACGTGACCGCGGCCGACGTCGCCAGCGCTCAGGCGATGGGCTGCGTCGTCAAGCTGCTGGCAATCGCCGAGCGCAGCGGTCCGGCGGTCAGCGTCCGGGTCCACCCGGCGATGATCCCGCGCACGCACCCCTTGGCCGCGGTGCGCGAGGCCTACAACGCGGTCTTCGTCGAGGCTGCTGCGGCCGGTCAGTTGATGTTCTACGGCCGGGGGGCCGGCGGCGCCCCCACTGCCAGCGCGGTGCTCGGTGACCTCGTCGCGGTGGCTCGCAACACGCTTTCAGGCGCACGGGGGGCGGGCGAGTCGTCGTACGCCGATCTGAGGTTGCAGCCGATGGGCGAGGTGGTGACGCGCTACCACATCAGCCTCGACGTGGCGGACAAGGCGGGTGTGCTCGCGGCAGTGGCCAACACCTTCAGCACGCACGACGTGTCGATCCGCACGGTGCGCCAGGAGGGCCATGGCGATGACGCGTCCCTGGTCGTCGTCACGCACACCGCGAGCGACGCCTCGTTGCAGGCCGTGGTCGAGGAGCTGCGCGGGCTGGACGTGGTGCGCGCGGTCGCCTCGGTGATGCGGGTGGAGGGGCAGTGACAACGGTGGCTGCGCGACCGGGTTGGCGGGGGCTGATCGAGGAGTATCGCGACCGGTTGCCCGTCACCGACGCCACCCCTGTGGTGACCCTGCTCGAGGGTGCAACCCCTTTGGTGCCAGCCCATGTGCTGTCGGAGCTGACCGGCTGCGAGGTGCACCTGAAGGTGGAGGGCGCCAACCCGACCGGGTCGTTCAAGGACCGCGGCATGACCCTGGCCATCAGTAAGGCGCAGGAGGAGGGGTCGAAGGCCGTCATCTGCGCGTCGACCGGCAACACCTCCGCGTCGGCCGCTGCCTACGCCGCCCGGGGTGGCATGACCTGTGCGGTGCTCGTGCCCGACGGCAAGATCGCGCTCGGCAAGCTGGCTCAGGCCCTTGTGCACGGCGCGCGGCTGCTGCAGGTGCAGGGCAACTTTGACGACTGCCTCGACCTGTGCCGGGAGCTGTCCGACAACTACCCGGTGACGCTCGTCAACTCGGTCAACCCGTATCGGATCGAGGGGCAGAAGACCGCCGCCTTCGAGGTCGTCGACGTCCTGGGGGCTGCTCCCGACATCCACTGCCTGCCGGTCGGCAACGCCGGGAACATCACGGCCTACTGGAAGGGCTACCTCGAGCTCGGGGCCGCTCGGCCCCGGATGTTCGGCTTCCAGGCCGCCGGCGCAGCGCCCATCGTGACGGGGGTGCGCGTCGAGAAGCCGTCGACGATCGCTACCGCCATCCGGATCGGCAACCCCGCGTCGTGGCAGCAGGCATTGGACGCCCGCGATCAGAGCAGCGGCGTGATCCAGGCCGTAACCGACCGGCAGATCCTGTCGGCCTACCGGCTGCTCGCGCAGAAGG
>Ga0136633_1002594_pt1 | contig 12336 bp, 10 predicted proteins | sample AntDrymeUQ832206_2_FD_105494 | JGI IMG/M metagenome (GOLD analysis project Ga0136633, IMG submission 105494) | Polar desert sand microbial communities from Dry Valleys, Antarctica - metaG UQ83 (22.06) | ecosystem: Environmental > Terrestrial > Soil > Desert | place: Antarctica: Dry Valley... | reverse complement strand
GGGCAGCAGGAACGCCGCGGCGACCACGCGGTCGCCCTTGCGGCCGCTGAACCTGGACGCCAGAAACAAGATGACGCCGACCACGGCCAGGAACAGGCCGATCGCCGCACCCATCTTGACGAACTTGTCAGCGTTGTTCATCCCGGCTCATCACCTCGAGGTCGTGACGCGGAAGGGGTGGTGACTCGGGTGGGCCGACGCAGCTGCGCCGACCCACCCGAGAGTCCGGCTACTTCGGCCAGGCAGCCTCGATCTTGTCGACCGTGTCCTTCGTGCTCTGGCCGGTGATCCAGCTCGTGGCCTGCTTCCAGAAGGCGTTGGACCCGATGGCGGCCGGCATGGCGTCGGAGCCGTCGAAGCGGAAGACAGCCTTCTCGTCCTGCAGGACGCTGAACGCGAGCTTGTCGATCTCCGAGCAGCTGCACTTGGTGACGTCGGCACCTCGGTTGGCGCTGACGGCACGGCCGCCACCGCCCTGGGCCGCCAGGGTGGCCCAGGTGTCGCTGGCCACGAACGTCTGGAAGGCCTTCACCTCGGGCCGGTCGGAGAAGGCGAGGAGGAACTCGCCGCCACCCAGAACTGGCTTGTCCTCAGCGGTCTTGCCGGGCAGGAAGAAGGCGAAGACGTCACCGTCGGGCGCCACCGTCGTGCCGGCCGGCCAGTTGGCCGCGTAGAAGCTCGCCTGGCGGTGCAGGGAGCACTGCCCCTCGAGGATCGGAAGTCCGCCGTCCTGGAACGTCGTGCTCGCGATGCTCTTGACGTTGCCGAGTCCGCCGTTCACGTACTTCTCGTTCTTGAGGATGCTGCCGACCTCGTCGAGGGCGGCCGTGGGGCCGGACGAGTTGAAGGCGATCTCGTGCTTCACCCACTTGTCGTACTCCTCCGGACCGGACAGGCGGAGCATCATGTCCTCCATCCAGTCGGTGATGACCCAGCCGGTCGCCTCACCGCTGGCAATGCCTGCGCACCAGGGCTTCTTGCCGCCCGTCGCCATCTTGTCGCTCAGTGCCTTGAGCTCGTCGAGCGTCGTCGGGATCTCGTAGCCCTTCTCCTTGAACTCCCCCGGCGAGTACCAGACCAGCGACTTCATATTGGCGTTCTGTGGCGCGGCGTAGAACTTGCCGTCGACCGTGCCGTAGCCCTTCCAGTCCTTGGAGAAGAACTTGTCGACGTTGGCCTCGGTCTCGTCCGGAGCCTCCTTCGCCTTACCCGTCGCGACTAGCTGCTGCAGAAGGCCTGGCTGAGGGACGATCGCGATGTCCGGCGGGTTGCCCGCCTTGGCCTGCACCAGGATCTGCGTCTCGAACGACTTGTCGAACGTGCCTTTGATGGTGGCGCCGGTGCACTTCTCGAACGGCGCCCACGTCTTCTGCAGGAGGGCGTCCTCCGGCGTGACGATGCCGGTGAAGACCGAGACCGTCTTGCCCTTGAGATCGCCGTACTGGCTGTACGCCGCGCACTCGCCGGAGGCGCTGGCCCCGTCGCTGCTCCCGGCCCCGGGGTCGGTTGCGGAGTCGGAGGATGAGCCCCCGCCACAGGCGGCCAAGCTCACGGTGAGGGCGCTGCCGAGCGCCAGGAAATGGAGCGGCTTCAGAGGGCGCAACGCCATCTTCTCGCCTTTCTGTCGGGCCGGGCCCGCCACAGTGCGACGGCCCCGAGGGCTTCTCGTAGTGCAGTCATAACGGTTGCGCTGGATTTGCACAACCGTTTGCGCAAGCCGAGACCGATCCGTGAGAACGTGACGCACCTGCACGTCCACTCGGATCGTCCGGCACGTTCCTGCCGGTGGAGGGATGGCCCGTGGCCACCGTGACTTTTGATCAGGCGACCCGTCGTTACGACGGCAGCGAACGCCCAGCAGTCGATGCCCTGGACCTGGAGATCGGCGACGGGGAGTTCCTCGTCCTCGTCGGTCCATCGGGCTGTGGCAAGTCGACCTCGTTGCGCATGTTGGCCGGCCTGGAGCCGGTCGATGGTGGACATATCCGGATCGGAGACCGTGACGTCACCGACGTCGACCCGAGCCAGCGCGACATCGCCATGGTCTTTCAGACCTACGCGCTCTACCCACACATGACCGTCGCCGACAACATGGGCTTCGCGCTGAAGATCGCCGGCAAGCCGAAGGGCGAAATCCGTACCAGGGTCGAAGAGGCGGCGAAGATCCTCGACCTCACCGATTACCTCGACCGCAAGCCCAAGGCCCTGTCCGGTGGACAGCGGCAGCGTGTCGCCATGGGGCGCGCGATCGTGCGCAACCCCCAGGTCTTCTGCATGGACGAGCCGCTGTCCAACCTCGACGCCAAGCTGCGCGTTGCGACGCGCACCCAGATCGCGTCACTGCAGCGCAGGCTGGCCGTCACCACCGTCTACGTGACGCACGACCAGGTCGAGGCGATGACGATGGGCGACCGGGTCGCGGTGCTCAAGGACGGCGTGCTGCAGCAGGTGGCCAAGCCGCGCGAGATGTACGACCGGCCCGCGAACATGTTCGTGGCCGGTTTCATCGGCTCACCGGCGATGAACCTGATCACCTTGCCCGTACAAGGGGAGCAGGTGCACTTCGGCAATTGGGCCATGCCCGTTCCGCGGGAGGCGACGCAGTCGCTCAGCGGGAGCGACCTCACGGTCGGCGTACGCCCGGAGGACCTGCAGCTCGTCGGATCCGGGGCGGGTATCCCTGTCACCGTCGAGCTCGTCGAGGAGCTGGGCTCGGACGCCTTCCTGCACGGCAGCATCCAGGGGGCCGACGGGGACGCCGACCACCCCACCCTCGTCGTGGCCAGGGTCAATCCCAAGTCGCCTCCCGAGAAGGGCACCACCGTGCATCTCGCGCCCGCCGAGAACCTGCACTACTTCGACACGGCAACGGGTGCCCGCGCCGCCGGTTAGCTAATTCCGAATCCGGTCGGCATACCAGTGGAACGACGCCTTCGCCGTGCGAGCTTGGGTGCGGTTGTCGAAGGCGACGAGGCCGAAGGTCTTGCGGTAGCCCTCGGCCCACTCGAAGTTGTCCAGCAGCGACCAGGCGAAGTAGTCCAGGACCGGCGCGCCAGCAGCCCGCACCTCCTGGACGGCGTCCAGATGCCCAGCCAGGTAGGCGATCCGATCGTCGTCGCGCACGGCGCCGTCCGGACCATGGTGCGCGTCGGGGAACGCGGCGCCGTTCTCGGTCACCCGCAGTGGCACACCGGGCAGCCGCTCGGCTGCCGTCAGCAGGACGTCGACCATGCCGGTTGCGTCGATCTCCCAGCCCATGTCGGTTGTCGGCACCCGGGGCTGGAAGGCGAAGGCGGGAGCACCGGGATAGGCGAGGGCGACCTGGCCCGCTCCTGAGCCTGGCGACCTGGCCGGACCCAGCCGGAGTGGCGTGTAGTAGTTCACGCCCAGCCAGTCGGCCGAACCGCGAATCGCCGACAGGTCGTCTGCCCGTACGACGCCGTCGTCGGTCAGCGCCGCACTGCGTCGCAGGAGCGCCGCCGGATAGCTCCCGTCCGCGAGCGCGTCGAGCCAGATGCGGTTCTGCACCGCATCCACGACATCAACGGCGTCGCCGTGGGCGCCGGCCTCACCGCGCACCGGTGCGAGGTTCAGCACGATGCCCACATCAGCGGTCGGCACCGCTGCCTGCACGGCCGCGCGGCCCAGCGCGTGGCCGAGCAGCAGATGATGCGCAGCGGCGTAAGCGGCTTCGGGTTCACGCCGACCAGGTGCGTGCACGCCGGCTGCGTATCCGAGGAAGGCAGTGCACCAGGGCTCGTTCATCGTCGCCCAGGCGGGCACGCGGTCGCCGAGTCGCTCTGCCACGAGACCGGCGTAGTCGGCGAAGCGCAAGGCGGTGTCGCGAGCCGGCCAGCCGCCCATGTCCTCGAGCGGCTGGGGAAGGTCCCAGTGGTACAGCGTGGGAAAGGGCCGGATGTCGCGGGCCAGCAAGCCGTCGACGAGGCGCTCGTAGTAGTCGAGCCCGCGCGGCTCCACCGCGCCGCGACCTGTTGGCTGGATGCGTGGCCACGCGACGGAGAAGCGGTAGGCGCTGACGCCGAGGTCGTCGAGGAGGGTCAGGTCCTCGTCGAGGCGACGGTAGGAGTCGCACGCGATGGTGCCGTCGCTGGCGTCGGCCACCGCGCCCGGCACCCGGCAGAAGGTGTCCCAGATCGACGGACCGCGGCCATCCGCATCCACCGCGCCTTCGATCTGGTACGACGACGTGGCGGTGCCGAAGCCGAGCGGGGGAAGGGCCACGAGCCGACCCTAGGCCGACCCTGGGGCGGAGGGATTTGCAGGCACAGGGTCGAGCACCGACTTCTCATCGGGTTTGTGCCGGAGCACGCCTTCGACGTAACTGGCCGCAGCCTCCGTCGTACCGACATCCCGACCGGCCTGCTCCGACAGGAACCACCGGTGCTCGAGCACTTCGTGGAAGATCTCCGCCTGCTCGAGCTTTCCGTGCAGCTCCCTGGGCACCGACAGGACGACGGGGTGGAAGACCGTCGTCAGCCAGCGGTGGGCGACTACCTGCTCGGGCTCGCGATCCCGTCCGGGAGTCGGGACCCGGCGGTAGGCGTCGAGGTCGTTGAGCAGCCGGCGGGCTTGGTTCTCCTCGACGTCCAGACCGGTGAGTCGGAGCAGGCGCCGACTGTGGTGACCGGCATCCACGACTTTGGGCTGGATCCGCATCTCATCGCCCTGGACATCGGTGGAGACGTCGAGCTCGGCCACGTCGAAGCCGAGCTCGTTGAGCCGCCGCACGCGAGCCTCCACGCGCTGCCGCTCACCGACGCCGAAGACCTCCGGTTCGGTGAGAGCAAGCCAGAGCTCGCCGTACCGGGACGCGATCGTGTCGCCGACGGCCACCGGGTCGACGGCGTCCTCCAGCAGCTCACCGGCCTGCAGGTCCATCAGCTCGCCGATGATGTTGGTCCGGGCCATCTGCAGGTCATAGCCGCGCTGACCGACCGACAGCACGTCGTGGTGCTCGGTCGTCTCCGCGTCGACGAGGTACGCCGCAAAGGACCCCGCGTCGCGGCGGAACAGCGTGTTGGACAGGGAGCAGTCGCCCCAGTAGAAGCCGGCCAGGTGCAGGCGCACGAGCAACACGGCGAGCGCATCCAGCAGTCGCACCGCCGTGTCCGGGCGCAGCGTGCGCGAGAACAGCGCCCGGTAGGGCAGTGAGAACTCCAGGTGGCGCGTGATCAGGGCCGGCTCGAGTGGCTCGCCGGACGTGCTGGTCCGTCCGTCGACGATGCCGACGACGGTCACGGAGGGGACGCCGCTGCGCTCGAGCTGCCGCAGCACGGTGTACTCGCGGCGGGCCGCGTAGGCGCCGATCTCCTTGACGGCGTACACGAAGTTGCCGACCTGCACGAAGCGGACGACGTGCCGCGAGATGCCACGCGGCAGACCGATGAGGCGCTCAGCCGGCCACGAGGTGAGCGGGACCGTCCACGGCAGGTCTGCCAAGGCCGGCTCATCCGGTGCGCCGGTCATTCGCAGGGCCATATCTGCACTGTCGCACCGTGCAAGGGTGACCCGGTGCTCGCTGTCTGCGGAGAGGCCCTGATCGATCTGCTCCCGGCCGACTCGGTGACCTATGCAGCGAAGCCGGGTGGAAGCCCCGCCAACACGGCCGTTGCCCTGGCCCGGTTGGGCAGCGAGGTGCTGCTGCTGGCTCGTCTGTCGGAGGACCTGTTCGGCCAGCAGCTTCGCGAGCACCTGCTGCGCAACGGCGTCGATCTGAGCCGCGCGGTCAGGGCCGACGACCCCAGTGGCGTTGCCGTGGTCACGCGTGACGCTGCCGGCTCGGCGTCGTACCGGTTCGCGCTCGATGGTGCGGCCGACTGGCAGTGGAGACCGCAGGAGCTGCTCGACCTCCCGCCAGGGGTGGTCGCCGTCCACGCCGGTTCGCTGGCGCTCGCCCGCCCGCCCGGCGGGGCCGTCGTCGAGTCCTGGCTGGCCAGCCAGCGGGCCGGTTGCACGATCTCGATCGACCCCAACCTGCGGCCGGATCTGCTGCCTTCCCTGGATGTTGCACGGGCGCAGGTGGCGCGTTGGCTGGCGCTTGCCGATGTCTTCAAGGCCAGCACGGAGGATGTTCAGCTGCTGCACCCCGGCGCCGACCCGGTTGAGATCGCCCTGACCTGGGCCGCGGCCGGACCCGCTCTCGTCGTCGTGACTGCCGGTGCGGACGGGGTGATCGCGGTGAGCAACGGCGTCGTGCTGCGGCTCCCCGCGGAGCCGGTCAAGGTTGTCGACACCGTGGGCGCGGGGGACACGTTCACTGCCGGGTTGCTGCACGCGTTGGCCGGTGTGGGTCTGCTGGGCGGACGTCTGACCGGGCTCGACGAGGCCGAGGTGCTGAGCGCCTTGCGCTACGCGGGTCGTGCGGCGGCGGTCACCTGCGGACGGGTCGGCGCTGACCCGCCGACCGCGGCCGACGTACCGGACTAGCCGGGCGCCCCGCAGCGGCATAGCGAGCGATCAGCTCGTGCAGCTCGTCGCTGTTGTCCTCGGACAGGTCGATGTCGTAGAGCGTCCCGTCGAACCCGAACCGGACCCGCTCTGTGGCGGGGGTGCCGTCGAGGTCGTCGACGTACACGACGACCTGCCTCGTGCTCATGATCGTCAGGGTAGGACCAGGAGCCTCGCGCGGCTAGCGGACCTCGAACGACGATGCCGGCCCGGGTGTTGTCGCGTTGGGGCTGTTGCTGTCGATGCTCTCGTCCTGCATGGAGATGTCGACGCTGACGAAGATGATCAGGCCGGCGGCGATCATCCCGACGACGGAGCCGATCAGCAGCGGCAGGTCGTTACGCGCGTTCCGTTCCATGCGTGCACCGTAGCGGGTCTGGGGCAGCGTGTCCCAGGCGGATTCCGCAGTTCTGTCGGAGGGCAGTCGTAGCGTCCGGCTCATGCGGCTGCTGCACACCTCCGACTGGCATCTCGGCCGCTCGCTGCACCGCGCCGACCTGCGTGACGCCCAAGCCGCATTCCTGGACGGACTCGTCGAAACGGCCCGCGCGGAGCGGGTCGATGCGGTCCTGGTGGCCGGTGACATCTACGACCGGGCGGTGCCGTCGGTGGACGCCGTCGAGCTGTGCGAGCAGGCCCTCGTCCGGCTGCGTGAGACGGGTGCGCGCGTCGTCCTCATCAGCGGCAACCATGACTCCGCTCGTCGGCTCGGTTTCGGCAGCCGGTTGGTCGACGCAGCCGGTGTGCACCTGCGGACCAAGGTGGCCGCCTGCGCCGAGCCGGTCGTGCTGTCCGACGAGGCCGGTCCTGTTGCTGTCTACGGGATCCCCTACCTCGAGCCCGACGCGGTGCGGCAGGACCTGCCGGCCGATCCGGCCGGCTCAGACGCACCCGTCGCCCGCGGGCAGGCCGGTGTACTCGGGCGTGGCCTGGCGTGCATAAGGGCCGATCAGGCCGCGCGTGGGGTCGCGCGTTCCGTGGTGCTGGCACATGCCTGGGTGGGCAGCGGCCTGGCCAGCGACAGCGAGCGCGACATCGGTGGTGTGGGTGGTGTGCCCGCGTCGCTGTTCGACGGCTTCACCTACACCGCGCTCGGCCACCTGCACGGCCCGCAGGTGCTGGCCGACGGGCTTCGCTACAGCGGCTCGCCGCTCGCCTACTCCTTCTCCGAGGCTCGGCATACCAAGGGCTCGTGGCTGGTCGAGCTGACCGCCACCGGCCTTGGGCGGGTCGAGCAGGTGCCGTCCCCGGTTCCGCGCCGGCTCTCCACGGTGGAGGGTCAGCTCGATGAGCTGCTCACCTCCTCGTCGTACGACGCAGCGCGGGCTGACTGGCTGCACGTGACGCTGACCGACCCGTCCCGGCCCGACGAGGCCATGGCCCGGCTCACCCGGCGGTTCCCTCACATTCTCGTCCTCGACTGGCGGCCCGTCGGGGGCTCTGCCGACAGCCGGACGTACGGCGCACGCGTCGCCGGTCGCAGCGATCTCGAGGTCGCCGGGGAGTTCGTCACACACGTGCGTCGTACGCCGCCTACACCGCCGGAGCAGGAGCTGCTCGCCGAGGCCCTGGCAGCAGGTCGAGTCAGCGCGGTCGCGTCGTGAGACCGCACCGGTTGACCGTCACGGCCTTCGGACCTTTCGCCGGCACCGTCGACGTCGATCTGGACCAGCTGTCCGCGGCGGGGATCTTCCTTTTGCACGGGGAGACTGGCGCGGGCAAGACGACTTTGCTGGACGCTCTCGGCTTCGCCCTCTACGGCCGGGTGCCGGGCGAGCGAGGCAAGGCCAAGCGGTTGCGGTCCGACCATGCGCCCCCGGATGTCCGGACGTCGGTCGTGCTCGAGCTGACGTTGACCGGGCGGCGCCTGCGCATCACGCGGGCGCCGCAGCAGGACAAGCCGTCTGCCCGTGGCGGTCAGACCACCGTGCCGGCGAAGGTTCAGCTCGACGAGCAGATCGGCGACACCTGGCGCAACGTGTCCACCAGGGTCGGCGAGGCGGACGCCGAGATCGCCGAACTGATGGGCATGTCCGCTGAGCAGTTCTTCCAGGTGGTGCTGCTGCCGCAGGGCGAGTTCGCCCGGTTCCTGCGGGCCGACTCGGCCGAGCGCGGCCAGCTGCTGCAACGACTGTTCGGCACGGACCGCTACCGCGCGGTGGAGGACTGGCTGGCCGAGCAGCGGCGCCTCACCGCAGCGCTGGTCGACGACGCTGAGCAGCAGGCGCGACTGCTCGTCGCTCGTCTGGTGCAGGTGGCCGATGCCGACGAACGGGCTGATACGTCGCTGCAGTGGGTCGAGGAGGTCGCCGGCCAGGTGCGAGACCGGGCCGAGCAGGCCACCGCAGCGGTGGAGCGCTGCCGCGACGAGCTCGACCGAGCCAGAGCGGCGGCGTCCGAGCAAGAGCAGCTCGCCGCGCGCCAGGTCCGACGCCTGTCCTGCGTGACCCGTCAGGCTGCTCTCGATGCAGGCGCGCCGGCGATCGACCTGCTGGGCGTGGAGCTGTCCGCGGCCGTCCGCGCTGCCGTCGTCGCACCCCGATCCGCCGACCTGACGCAGCGAGCTGCTGTCTTGGACAGCGCCCGGCTTGCGGAGGAAGGCGCGCTCGCCGCCGTGCCCGTCGGCGCCGTACTCGGGGACCTCCTCGACGCCGAGCGCTCCCGCTGCGTGCGCTTGCGGGGTCTGCAGTCCGTCGCGACGAGTCTGGCTGCGGAGGAGCACCAGGTGGCCGATGCCGCGGAGGAGGCGCAGCAGGCGGCCCGGCGGCGGGGGGAGTGCGTCCGGGCCCTGGCCGAGCTGCCCGGGCAGGTGCAGCTCGCCGAACAGGGGCTGGCGCAGGTGCGGTCGGCGGAGCAGGCGCTTCCGGCTGTCGAGGCCCGCGCGCTCGTCCTGAGGTCGCAGGTCAGGGACGCCACGGCGCTGTCAGCAGCGCTGGCTGAGTGCGCGCTGCAGAGGGACGTGCTGACGCTGGCGCGGGAGAGCGCCGTCGCGCTGAAGGAGAAGGCCCTCGAGATCCGCGAGGCGCGCTTCGACAGCATGGTCGCTGAGCTCGCGACCAACCTCGCTGACGGCGACCCGTGCCCGGTGTGCGGCGGACTCGAGCACCCTGACCCCAGTCTGCTGCTCGGCGCACGCGTCACCCGGGACGACGAGGACCGGGCGCAGGCGGAGTACGACGCGGCGCGCCGCGCCGTCGAAGACGCGGGTGCAGCCCTGGCCGCGGCCGAGGCCACGGCGGCGGACCTCCGCAGCCGCCTCGGGACGGCAGCAGGTCGTCCGCTCGACGACCTCGCGGGTGAGACCGACCAGCTCGTGATCGAAGCCCAAGGGCTGCAGGCGCTGGTCGCCTCGGGCGCTGACCGGCAGGCGGCGTGGGAGGGGCTGCAGACCGCCCGGCGCGATCTCGAGCTGGAGCGCACGGCTGCTACCGCGGAGCAGCAGTCCTGCGAGCGCCGCCGTAGCGAAGCGGAGCAGCGAGCCGCAGTGCTGCGCCGCACGCTGGCCGACGAGCTGGGGGTGGACCTCGACCTGGCTTCCGCCCTGGAGCGCGCGGCCGACACCGTCATCGCGGTAGAGCGGGCGCTGAGTTGCGCAGAGGCCGTCACCCGCGCGCAGGCGGAGGTGACGCTGGCGCAACGCTCGGCCGATCAGGCGGCGCGCGACGCCGGCTTCGCCACCCTGGAGCTGGCCGTCTCCGCCGAGCGACCGGCGCCGTGGCGGCTCGCCGCCGAGGAGCGTCTGCGCGCGGCCGAGTCGGAGCGGGCGGCCGTCGCCGCGTTGCTGGCCGATCCCGACCTCGACGTTGCGTTGGACCCCGCGGCCGACGTGATCGGGGCGGCCGCAGCGCTAGCGGATGCCACCGCGGTGGCAGACGTAGCCACGTCCGCAGCGGCGACCGCCGCGGCAGCAGCGCAGGCGTGCGCGACGCTCGCCCCGCAGCTGGAGGAGGTCCTGGTCGCTCTGCGGCCGCTCATCGAGCGGGCGGAGGAGGTCCGCCGGTTGGCTGACCTGGTCGCCGGCACGAGCGCGGCAAACACGCTGCGGATGAGCCTGCCGTCCTTCGTGCTCGCCGCCCGTCTCGAGGAGGTAGCCCTCGCAGCCAGTGAACGGCTGCTGCGTATGTCGCAGGGGAGGTTCTCGCTCGTGCACACGGACAGCGGCCGGGGCGGCGGCCGGTCCGGCCTCGGCTTGCTGGCGCGGGACACCTGGACCGGCCAGGACCGGGAGACGAGCACGTTGTCCGGGGGCGAGACGTTCCTGGCCAGCCTGGCGCTCGCCCTGGGGCTGGCCGACGTCGTGGCTGCCGAATCCGGCGGCGCTCGCATCGAGGCGTTGTTCGTCGACGAGGGCTTCGGCACCTTGGACGAAGACACCCTGGACGAGGTGATGGACGTCCTCGACGGGCTGCGGGAGGGCGGCCGGGTCGTCGGTCTGGTCAGCCACGTCGCCGAGCTGCGCCAGCGGATCCCGGCGCAGGTGCAGGTGCGCAAGGGCCGGGCCGGCAGCGACCTGACCGTGTTGGGCTGCTGACCAGGACACGACAAAGGCCGCTGGGGTTCTACGGCCCGTCGCGGCTCGGGGAGGATGCCCGCATGGACGTTGACCGGTGGACCGAGGCGGGGCTGTACGACGCTGCCGCCGACAACGCCGCCGACCGGCTCGCCCTGCTGGAGTTCCTCACCGACCACGGCTGCGACCTGGAGGAGATGCTCGAGGCCGATGCCCGAGGCCGGCTGTTCGCGCTCGCTGGGGACCGGATCATCCGTCCCGCGCGACCTCGTTTCGACAGCGAGTCAGCGGCGCGTGAGCTCGGCACGGACGCCGCGACCGTCTCGCGGGCGTGGCGGGCCTTCGGGCTGCCGGTGCCGACCGAGCCCGTGCTCGGCCAGCAGGATGTCGAGGCGATCCGGACCTGGTTGGTGGTGCGTGACCTGCTCGGCGACGAGGCGGCGACCGGCCTGGCCCGAGTGCTCGGCTCCGGCGCGGCCCGCCTGGCCGAGGCCGAGTCCGCGGCGATGCGCACCGGTATGGGTGGGCTGGTGGACCTGGCGGTGACGGGGAGTGAGGTGCAGACCGCGCGTGCTTTCGCCGACGTGACCACGCTGGTGCCAAGGATCGGCGCGGTCCTGGACGCGGTCCACCGCCATCACATCGAGGCCGCCCGCCGGCACTTCGAGCAGGTTGCGCCGGGTCTGGATGATGCGGTCCGCTGCGGTGTCGGTTTCGCGGACCTCTCGGACTTCACCCCGATGTCGACGACGATGCCGCTCGCTGAGCTGTCCTACCTGCTGGGCCAGTTCGAGCAAGCATGTTCAGACACTGTCCAAGAGGGCGGCGGTCGCATCGTGAAGTTCCTCGGTGACGCCGTCATGTTCGTGGCCCCCACCGCCGACTCGCTTGCCGGGATCGCCTGCGCCCTCGTGCAGCACCCGAAAGCGGTGCAAGCCTGCCTGCAGGTTCGCGCAGGGATCGCGTACGGCGACCTGCTCGCACAAGACGGCGACTACTTCGGCCCGCCCGTCAACCTCGCTGCCCGGCTCCAGGTCCTCGCCGAGCCGGGTCAGGTGCTGGCCTCGCCCAGCGTCGTGCCGCTGCTCGGACCCGACTACACCGCCGACGAGGGCGAGCAGCGTGAGGTGCGCGGGCTGGACCTGCCGGTGACGCCGTTCTCCGTGGTCGCCGCGCCCTAGTGCAGAACGGTTGGTCCCAAGGCGGTTTCACAAGCGGCGGCGTGTCCTCGACGTCTCTGGCTGGTGAGAACGGGGGTGGGTCGTGGCTGCCGGGGAGCCAGGTCCATGCGGTGCGGTCGATCTCGCTGGCGGGCAGCGAGGGTGGCTGCGGTCACGCAACCTGACGTAGTCGCGGAG
>Ga0136633_1002593_pt1 | contig 12339 bp, 11 predicted proteins | sample AntDrymeUQ832206_2_FD_105494 | JGI IMG/M metagenome (GOLD analysis project Ga0136633, IMG submission 105494) | Polar desert sand microbial communities from Dry Valleys, Antarctica - metaG UQ83 (22.06) | ecosystem: Environmental > Terrestrial > Soil > Desert | place: Antarctica: Dry Valley... | reverse complement strand
GGCCACTGGTGGCACCACACACGACAACCCGCGCTTCCTGCGCGGCCGCCGAGAGGCTGCGCTCCCAGGTCGCCTCGCCGACAGTCTCCACGATCACGTCCGCTCCACGACCAGCGGTCGCCTCTCGCACTGCTGCGACGACGTCGTCCTGCTCGTGGTCGACGGCGACGTCCGCGCCTAGGTCCCGCGCGCGAGCAAGCTTCTCAGGACTGGACGACGTGACGATCGTGCGCGCGCCGAGCGCCCGAGAGATCTCGAACGCGGCGAGCGCGACTCCGCCGCCAATGCCCCACACGAGCACCCACTCTTCCTCTCCGAGCGAGGCCTTCGTGACGAGCATTCGGTACGCCGTCTCGAATACGAGCGGGAACGCTGCTCCCTGCTCGAACGACAGGCTCTCGTCGAGCGCGAAGATCTGCTCCGCCGGAATCGATTTCAGCTCGCAGTATGTCCCGTCCGTGTGCTCTCCGATGACGCTGACACGGCCGTCGTGCACGATCCCGGGGTTCACGACGACGCGGTCACCCTCGGCGAAGCCGCTGACGCCGTCGCCGAGCGCCGCCACCACCCCCGAGCCGTCGGCTCCGAGGATTCGCGGCTTGGGGACGGATGGAAGACCCCGCCGTACCCAGATGTCGAGGTGGTTGAGGCCGGCGGAGCGCAGCGCCACCAGCACCTCGCCCGGTTGAGGCTCGGGATCCGGGACGTCCTCGTATGTGAGCACCTCCGGGCCGCCGTCCTCGTGAATCCGAACAGCCTTCACAAGGCAGAATCCTCGCATGACCACGGCCGAGCTGAGCCGGCTGGCGTCCGAGCTCGGGCTGGACGTCGTCGGCGCCGCGCCGGCGGAGCCTTACCGAGAGACCGAGAAGCACATCCGCGATCGGAGAGCCCGAGGGCTCTTCGCGGACATGGGGTTCACGATGGCGCGGCCCGAGATCTCGTGCCATCCTGAGCGGTTGCTGGACGGCGCTCGCACGGTCGTGTCCGCCGCGCTCTGCTACTACGAGCCTGGCGAGACTCCGGGGCCAGACGAGGGTCGCCTGCCCCGATACACGTGGCGTGACGGCTACGCCGATCTCCGAGCGCGGCTCGATGAGCTCGGGCAGCGCCTGGGCGGGCGCTACCGGGTGCTCGTGGACGCGAACGACCATGTCGACCGTGAGGCGGCGGCTCGCGCGGGTGTCGGCTTCTACGGAAAGAACACGATGGTGATTACCCCGTCGCACGGCTCCTGGGTGGTGCTGGGAACACTCGTCACCGAGGTCGAGATCGAAGCGACACCTCGACTCGAGCTCGACTGCGGATCGTGCCGGCTCTGCGTCGACGCGTGTCCCACCGGTGCGCTGGACGAGCCCGGTGAGCTGGATGCCACCCGTTGTCTCTCGTACTGGACGCAGGCACCCGAGCCGATCCCGTCGGAGTATCGGGCGGAGCTTGGAGCGATGGTCTACGGCTGCGACGTGTGCCAGGACGTCTGTCCGTGGAACCGGGCGATCGAGCGGCGTCGCAGCGGCGCTTCGCTGGAGCCAGACTCGACGCCGACCGTCTCGTTGCGCGAGTGGCTCGGCCGCGACGGGGAAGAGCTTGTCGCAGAGTTCGACCGCCTCTACGTCCCGCGCAACGATCCACGCTGGCTGCGTCGCAACGCGCTCGTCGCCGCCGGCAACATCGGCACGGCCGAGCTCATTCCGCTCGTGGAGCACTACGCCGCGAGCGAGGATCCGATACTCAGCGAGACCGGCGCGTGGGCACTCGAGCAGATCGGGGGTCGGTCCGCGTGACAGCCCCGAGCGACCGTGAGCGAATCGCGCTCGCCGTGCACGAGGTTCGAAGCCCGGCCGCCGCGCTCGCCGCGATCGTCACGGCGATTCGCGTCGGCGAGCTCGACGAGGAATCGCTTCGCGTTCTCGTCGAGCTCTCGCTCGCCGCGTGTCACAGCATCGATCGAATCATCGGCGATGCCGCTCCCGGCGAGCTCCGGCTCGAGGAGCTGGACGTCGTTGAGGTCGCACGAGATGCTGTCGCGGGCGCGGCTCTCGCAGGGACACAAATCGACATGAGCTTCGACCCCGGACTCCCTCTCATCGTCGGCGACCGCGTGCGATTGCGGCAAGCGCTCGACAACCTGATTCAGAACGCGCGTGCGGCTGGCGGACCAAGAGGCGACGTCGTCGTCCGCCTGCGCGCCACCCGAGGCACCCTCTTCGTATCCGTCAGTGACAGCGGAGACGGGATCTCCGCAGACGATCTGAGTCGCATCTTCGAGCCGGGTGTTCGCCTCGACGCGCGCGGTGTGGGTTCGGGACTCGGGCTAGCGGTAGTGCGCTCCGTCGCCGAAGCGCACGGTGGCACCGCCGCGGTCGAGTCGTCGCCGGGTGAGGGCGCGACGTTCACGATCGCGCTGCCGCTAGCTGGCAGTCAGCCCGCTGCTACCACCTCTAGCTCGTAGCGGCGGAGAAGGCCGCCATCAGCGTCGTGCTCCGAGAGTCGGAAGGTCGCACGGGAGCCCTCCACCTCGACGCCCATCACCGTCGCGATACGCACGGGTAGCGACCGGGCAGGTTGATAGACCTCGGCATAGCCGTCCTGTTCCACGACGACGTAGCGTGCGCCTGGGTCCGGCTCGATCCAGGCAAAGCCCATCGGCTCCCCGGAAGCGGTCCGACAACCTGCAATCTCCAGCCGGGGGTCTTCCAGACGTCCTTCCGAGACACGGCCGAACGAAATTCCGCACCAACGGCGCCCTTCTTCCCGTGGCCCCGTGCTGTCGTCGCAGCCGTACACACCGGAGGCCGCCCCGAACGTGACCGTTGAGCTCTCGACGCCGACACGCTCCACGAGTCGACCTCGAGGTCGGGTTGTCGGAGCATGCGCACGAACGCAGGTCGCAGACAGCGAGCGGGCCGGCTGACTCTCGACATCAACAGCCCGGACGCTCGTGAGCACGGCCGGCTCCGGCGCTCCCTCGAGCTCGATCGGCGGCCGGCCAGCGCGCGATCCGTCCATGAGCGAGCGCGGCGCCCCCGCGTCAGAGCCGTCACAGCCTGCAACCGTCGTCGCGAGGACAAGGAAGGCAAGGAAGCCCGAGGCACAAAGGCGCCCGCGTCTCGCATGATCTTCAACTCCAACCGACTCGCCGTACACCGCTGTAGCTCGAATCGCCCCGGTACGTCCGCGTCCAGATGCCGGTCCCGTATGCCTCGCCCTTCGCCTCGATGATCTGGTCGGTGCCATCCGCGTTCTTCGCGTAGATCATCCCGATGTGGTTCTGGCTTGCAAAGGCGTCCATTTTGATCGCGGCTGACTTGGACAGGGTCGAATTCGGCGCGCCGATGCCGCTCTTGAAGCTGGCAGCCGTGTATGGGCCGTGGACGTTGCGGAGCATCCCCCACTGATAGAAGCCGCTGTTCCCGGTGTTCTCAGACTCACGCCAGACCTTGAACGTGAACCCGGAGCAGTCGGGCCCTTCGCCACCGGTGGAAGGATTCTCGGTCGGGTCGCCGGGTGCGTCGTCCGTGTCGTTGTCGTTCCAGCAGCCGCCCGCCCACTGGTAGCCCTCGAAGCGGGCGCGGAGCGCGACTGCGGCGGAGCCGTCCCGTGTGATGTACGAGGACGGGGTGGGGGCGGCGTAGTTGCAGTTGTCGGCGACGAAGCGCGTGTGGTACGCGTTCGCGCCCCCGACAGAGATCAGGAATGCAAGCATGACGGCCCCGACGAAGAGCGCAGCGTGGCGTTTCATCACTTCACCTCCAAGTCGAAGCGGTCGACGAAGACTCCCGTTCGTGTGGAGCCGAGCTGGTAGAGAGAAGCTCCTTGAAGCCTGAACCGGCTGAGCGGTGCCGACTCGGCCCAGTCAGCCGACTCGAGAGACATCCGCGCCAGTACTCCGTGTGGGCCTAGCAAGAGAGCGACGAACTCGTCGTCGGTCTCCGAGTACACACGGAAAACCACGAGCAGCCCACCGGCCATCGGCTCCGCGAGCTGAACCTCGGCGAGCGGCGACCCGCTGGTTATGCGCCATGCTCTCCTGACGCGATGCTCGTTGGCAAGCGCTAGGCGGATCTCGTTCCCGGTGCGCAAGACGATCACTTCATCGCCGTTCGGGAGTAGTCGTCCGGATCGGCCAGCTCGTGCTTGCGTCACGGCGGCCGGTGGCGTGCCGTCAGTGGCTGCAGGGAACCACTGTCCCGACGGATGCTGGAGCACCAGGGCGCCCGTGGGACCGACTCGAACTTGGGTCGCCGTGCGCTCGGCGAGCTCGGCCACCAAGAGGGTCCTGCCGGACCGGTCGAAGGTCCGCAGGGCCGGGGAGCGAGCCGCCCGTCCACCTTCCAGCACATACATCGTTCCGGTGCCGGTGATGGCGAGGTCCGCGATCGTGCCGTCGACCGAGACGGGTACCGGGATCGGCGCAGCTGCCTTGGGAGTCCAGCGTAGGACTCGCCTGTTCACCTGATCGAGCACGAGGACATTTCTTGCTCCATCGACGTCGAAGGACGAGCCTCCGACGGGTGCGACGTTCACGCCACCCTCGAGGCCGACTTCAGCGACGCCGCCGCCCCAGCGCGCCTCGGCGACCCGTGCGTCGGCCTTGCGAACCCGCCCGAAGTCGTGTCGACCGAGCGGCACCTCGACCGCCCGTCCAAGCGGCAAGCTCCGGTGTGGCGACTCGGCGCCCCCGGCCGGCAGAGTCACGCTTGCGCCCCCGCCATCCGCGCTGAAAACCGCGAAGTACGAAAAGCCCTGGCCTGAGGTCGCGATCCGCGCGGGAACGCCCGCAACGTGCCGGCGTTCGGTAGCGCCCTTGTCGATCGTGAGCGGTATCGGCTGGAACGCTCCGAACATGCCGGCGCGTACGAAGACGGTCCCGCGCGCATCGCATGCCACGTCTTCCGATCCTTCGCCTTCCGAAGCGCAATGAACGTCGTACCGGAGCGCGACGTCTTCGCCGTCCGTCGCCAGCAGGGGCGGTACGTGTGTGGCGTCGAGAATCGGGCCCGACGAACCGATCTGTCGCTCCGCAACGGCTCGACCTGATGCGAGCACGAACGTCAGACCGAGCACCGCTCCGAGGACGAGGCCGGCGAGAGCGGCGTGCTCGCGTAGCCGTCGCGGCCGAGTTATCGTGTCCTGCATGACCACCTCCGTATTCAATTAAGACAACGGAGACGGTACCGGGCTTGAAAGGCAAACGGGGCGACCGGCGTGTCTCGGCACGCTTTCGGCACTCTTCTGTGAGGAGTCGTCTAGGAGCGGGCGGAGGGCACGCGCACGAGCTCGCGTTGAAGGCGGCGGGCGCGCCGCGAGACGAGGTCGCGCAGGCGCTGCGGCTCGAGCACAACCGTCTCACCCCGGTCGGCCAAGACCTCGGACAACAGCCAATCCTCTGTCTTGTACGGCACCTGAGCGACCGCCGAGCCGTCGGTCAGAGCCTGCGCTCCGCGCTCGAGCTTCCAGCGTGCGACGGCGGGCGAGTGCAGGAGCCGGGCCACACGTGGATTGTGCAGATAGGACGGGTCGAAGCCCTCTCTGGGCTCGAAGCGCTCGTCGGTGAGCTCGGCGGAGCGCATGCGGTCGAGTCGAAATGTGCGTGCTCCGTCGACGGTGCGATCCCACGTGTGGATGCGCCAGACAGGAAGCTCGCGCTCGATCGTGTACGGCTCGACTCGTCTGAGCGAGGGTTTGTCCTCGCCTTCCTTGAGGTACTCGAGCTCGACGACGCGGCGCTTCTCGGCGCCGTCGCTCAACACCTTTATGAGCGCCTCCTCGTTGGATACGACACGTGGCTCTGGCGTCGCGTTCAGGTCGAACCGGCCGAACGTCTCTTCGAGCTTCTTGCGCACCCGGACAAGCTTCGTGTGGGCGTCCGCTGCGATGGTCGGGCCGACGTACTCGATCGCAAGCCGAATAGCTCGGGCCTCGAGGGGAGTGAGCTTTGGCGGTCGCCGGAAGACATCGCCGTAGAGCTCCTTGTCCACCCGCACGACGTCGCCGTCGTGCTCGGCGTAGACGGCATAGCAGCCCCCGCCGAAGTTCACGAGATTGAGGAGCGAGAGGTTGTCCTGGAGCTCCTCGAGTGGGATCGAGAAGCTGTCCGCGAGCTCGGCCGCGTCGAGGATTGCCGTCTTCTCCTCGCCACACGCAGTCAGCAGGTGCGCGAGGAGCGCCTGCAGGAGTCCGAACCGCTCAGGTGCCACCGGGCCGCTTGGCCGCTCGGCGACGGGCTGGCGGGAATCGGCGCGCTTTTGCGCGGCCGCCACCGGCGGCTCTCCCTGATGTGTCTCGACGAGACGGGCCAAGCCTGCTGCCACAGACTCGCGCAGCTCCTCCGGCTCGAGCGGGATCGCTCGGCCGTTCTGCCGGAGAATCCAGTTTGCGAGCAGATCCACTTGCGCGAAGTCCGTCTCGAAGACCTCGTCCTCGACGCTTCCGGCGTCTGCGAGCGTGCGCTCGATCCACCACGCCGTATCGCCTGATACCGCGATCCGGGCAGTGCCGGCCGTCTCTCCGATCTGCCACGGCCGGGGGATCCGATGCTCTTCGACGTCGAAGTCGGCCGGCACCCGGAAGTCCCGCTCGCGACGCGTCGCAAAACGAATGTCACCGCGGATCCGAGAAACCTTGAAGGTGCGCACGGCGTTTCGCCCGAGGTCGTGGCCGATGACGTACCAGATCCCGTCGTCGAGCCGCAGCGCATAGGGATTCACGATGCGCTCCGCCGGGCGCGGACGCTTCGGGCTCCAGTAGCCGAAACGCACGGTGCGCTGCTTCGAGATCGCGGCCTCGAGCTTCGACAGCCTCCCGGCGAGCTCGGGGGAGTAGTCGGGCGCACTTACACGAACGCGCTCAGCCGTCTCGGTGGGCGGCCCGGCGAACCCCGAGCGCCCGAGCGCGAGGTTCTGGAGCGCGAGTCGCAGAGGTTCCGCGTAGGCGAACTTGCCCTCGAGGTAGTAGAGAGCGGTCTGAAGCGCGGCGAGCTCGCCGTCGTCCAGCTCGAGCCGGTCGAGGAAGTAGTTCTCGGAGCGCAGGGTGTACAGCTCTTCGCCGGTGAACTCGTCGCGTTGCGACTGGAGCGGCACGCCGAGTGCGGTCAGCTCGGCGCGGTCCGAGTAGAAGCGCCGCGCGAAGGCCTCGTCGGACATCTCGCTGTATCCCTCGACGTTCGACTTGACGTCCCGAGCGGTCAACGGCCGCCTCTCGGCCATCAGGAATGCGACGAGAGAGAGTTGCCGGATCAGCTTGTCCGCATCGTGCGACATGTGATTTCGAGCTTACAGCTCGAACGACAAGAGCCCGGCGACTCTCTCCGCGGACGCGCTTGGCACTCGATCGGAGATCGGAAGCGCCGAGGTTGCTCCGCTAGGCGGCGACTGTGACGGCCTGCTCGAGATGCTGGTGCGAAGGGCAGTAATCGCGACTGGGGAGGGGAGTACGCTGGCATGCCTTCCCCTTGCGCGTCGTCGCGTGGCAGCGGGCGACGCCTCCGTCGAGCAGCCCCGCCTCGACCTGCTGCTCGATGAACGTCGTCGCCGCACTGACGCCTTCCCGCACCGACCAGGCGACGCGCGCTTGCGCTGTGATGGGGAAGTAGCGCCTGATATCCGCGAAGAGCGCGCGGTCTGGTCGCGCAAAGTAGTGCGGGTCGTCGGCGAGACGTTCCATTGTGTCCTCGCACTGCTCGAGTACAGCGCGGCGGTACTCGAGCTTCGTCAGAACGTCCGCGTACGGATCGATGAGATCCTTGATGGAACGATAAATCGCTCGCGAGTATTGATACATACAGGAGCGGAGCTGAGGTGCGCGATCGTCCATCTGCTGGTCGAGCTCTCCTGGAAATCCGTTTTCCTGGCTCAAGATATGCGGCGTAGCGGCCTCGCCGCGAGATAGTCTAGCGCGTTTCCGAGTGTGTTACAAAGTCGCGCAGATCGTATTCTGTCGCGACAACGCGATCAGGGCACGATTCGGCGGACGGTTGCCGTTCTCGCGAACGCGCGAGCAGGCGGAAGTGAGCTCGTCGCCTCCGCCTCCGAGCTGTACACGCCGGCGAAAACGAGCCACGAGCCTGGATGAAGGCTCGCGTACCGAGACGTGTCGAGGATCCCTACCGTCTCCAGCCCGCTGCGTCCGGCCTCTCGTGCACGAGCAGTTGCAGGCTTCTTGCCCCCGGCCTGCGGCAGCGTCGCAAGTGCGATCGTCCAGCCTTCCTGGGTCGCGGGCCAGTCGGCGATTCCCGCTCGTGCTCCGCCGGCGAGGCCCGAGTCCGTCCCGGTGGTAGGTGTGGTCGCAAAGCCGCCGGTGGCCGTCAGTAGCTGTTCCTCGCCGCTCGTCCGGCTGGTCGCTGCGATCGCAACGGCGGTTCCCACAACCGCGGCCACGAGCCCGACGAGCGCCCTCCGCACCCAGCCTCGACCCGGGTCTCGTCCCGGATCATGTACCTGAGGGCCGGGGATTCGGGCACCGCACTCGAGGCAGAACTCCTGGCCGAGTCCGATGTCTTCGCCACAACGAGGGCAGCTGGTCACTCTTCGGCTTCCTCGTCGCGCGGCCGGTCCGAGATCGCCACGCCGACGGGTCGACCGCACGTTGCGCAGAAACGTGCCCCCAGGAGCAGCGGCGCACCGCACCTGCAAACCGCCCCCCCGCCCGAGTGCAAGCTCACCGTACCGTCGAGCAACGCGTCGATCTCCTGGACGCGCGCTTCGATGGCAACGAGCTCTGCGCAGCGCTCGACCACCAGCCCGGCGTTGAATCGGTCGCGTTTGTACATCTCGAGCGTCAGCCCCCCGAGGTCGCGGAGCCGTTCCTCACGTACGAGAAGGAGCGCTTTCCGCTCGCGCTTGAGCTCGCGGACGGGTGGCACGACATAGCTCGCGGCCGGAGCAGCCTGTGAGTCGCCGTTCTTCGGTCGGCGCGCCATCAGTCGATTGCCGTGCGCTGGCGCCACGGTCGTGTCGGGTTCCGGGTCAAAGCTGAACGACGACCAGTCGCTCCTCGGTCATCTCACGGATCGCGTATGCCGGGCCTTCTCGCGTGTTTCCGGAGTCTTTGACGCCGCCGTACGGCATCTGGTCGGCGCGGAACGTCGGCGCCTCGTTCACGGTCACCCCGCCGAACTCGAGCGCGCTCGCTGCGCGCAGGGCGTGCTTTATGTCGCGCGTGAAGATGCCGGCCTGAAGGCCGTAGCGCGTGCCATTCGCTCGCGCGACCGCTTCGTCGAGCGTCTCGTACGACCACACGCCGCAAACGGGTCCGAATACCTCCTCGGACGAGACCTTCGCGTCGGGAGGGGCATTGGCGATCACGGTCGGGAGCAACAGCTCGGCTTCGAGCGCCCCGCCGGTCAGGATTTCGGCGCCGCTCTTCCTCGCTTCGTCGATCCACTCCAGCACGCGATCGCGCTCAGACGGCGAGATCAGCGGTCCGACGTCGGTGTCCTCGTCAGCCGGGTCGCCGACATTCAGCGCTTGCACCCGCGGAATGAACGCCTCGAGGAAGCGGTCGTATGCAGAACGCTGGACGAAGATGCGCTGCACCGAGATGCAGCTCTGACCGGCGAAGGAGAATGCATTCGCTGCGAGCCGGGTCGCCGCATCCTCGAGATCAGCGTCTTCCGCGACGATCACCGGGGTGGCGTTCCCCAGCTCGAGGTTCACCCGCTTCCGCGGCGCGCGCTCGCGGAGCTTCCAGCCGACCGACGAGGAGCCGGTGAAGGTGATCAGCTGTACGCGGTCGTCGGCGACAAGCACGTCCCCGATCTCGCTCGCCGGTCCGCAGACGACGTTGAGCCAACCGTTCGCGAGCCCCGCCTCGAGCTCCAGCTCGGCGAGAAGGAGAGCCGAGAGCGGCGTCTGGCTCGCCGGCTTGAGCACGACGGCGCAGCCCGCAGCCAGTGCGGGGGCGATCTTGTGGGCGACGAGGTTGAGCGGGAAGTTGAACGGCGAGATCGCAGCGACGATGCCGACCGGCTGACGGAGCGTGAACGCGAATTTGCCCGCGCCTGCGGGAGACGCATCCATCGGAACGACGTCGCCGGCGAGCCGGCGGGCTTCGAGGGCCGCCATCGTGTACGTCGAGACCGCTCTGGACACCTCGACCCGAGCGGCCTTCAGCGGCTTTCCGGTCTCGCTCGAGATCGTTTGCGCCGCTTCGTCAGCCCGTCCGGCGAGGAGCTGGGCGACGCGGTCGAGGATCTCTGCGCGCTCGTGTGCCGGCAGCGGCGTAGCCATCGCTCGCTCGGCGGCATCGAGAGCGCGACTGGTCTCTCCGGCTCCCGCCTTCGCAACACGCCCCACGAGCGAGCGGTCGTATGGCGACCTCACCTCGATCCAGTCGCCCGTCTCCACCCACTCTCCGTCGATCAGGATCGCGCGCTCGCTCGTCGTTGTCGCCACCTCGGAAAGTGTAATCCCCACCCTTCGTGCAGCCCGACGTGGCGAGCACCGTTGCCGAGCATCGCGACTCTATGCTGTCGTCGATGCGTGATGCCTACATCGTCGATGCCGTCCGCTCGCCGATCGGTAAGCGCGGAGGGTCGCTCTCGGATCTCCGAGCCGACGAGCTGGCCGCTCAGGTCCTGAACGGGCTCGTCGGGCGGGTCGACGTCGATCCCGGCCAGGTCGAGGACGTCCAGATGGGCTGCGTCACGCAAGTCGGCGAGCAGGCGCTCAACATCGGTCGCGGGACGGTTCTCGTCGCAGGTTGGCCGGAGTCGGTGCCCGCGTCGACCGTTGACCGGCAGTGCGGTTCGTCGCTTCAAGCGGCGTTCAACGCTGCATCGGCGATCCAGGCCGGCCACCTCGACGTTGCTGTTGCGGCGGGCATCGAGCACATGACTCGCGTGCCGATGGGCTCCAACCTCGGCGACGCGGGGTGGGGTGCGGTGAACGAGAAGATCGGCGAGCGCTGGCCGATCGTCCCGCAAGGCATCTCCGCGGAAGTCATCGCGGCTGAGTGGAACCTGAGCCGCGAGGCGCTGGACGAGTATTCGCTCGAGTCGCACCGGCGAGCGGTGGCCGCCATCGACGAGGGCAAGTTCGAACACGAGATCGTGCCCGTCGAGGTCGGTGCGGGCGGCGCCGTCATGCTCTTTGCAGTCGACGAGACGCCGCGTCGCGAGACCTCGCTCGAGAAGCTCGCGTCGCTGCAGCCTGCGTTCAAGCCCGACGGCGTTGTAACCGCCGGCAACTCGAGCTCCATCGTGGACGGCTCGGCGGCGATGCTGCTCGCGAGCGGGGAGGCTGTCGAACGGCTCGGCCTCGAGCCGCGGGCTCGCTTCGTCTCGTTCGGGCTCTCGGGAGTGGACCCGTACCGGATGCTCCACGGGAACCCCGAAGCGTGCGCTCGCGCCCTCTCGAAAGCGGGCCTCGAGTGGGACGACATCTCGGTCATCGAGGTCAACGAGGCGTTCGCATCGGTCGTGCTCCAGTTCCTCGCCGACACCGGCCTCCGCGAGCGCTGGGAGGTAGGCGACGTCAATCCGAACGGTGGTGGCATCTCGCTCGGGCACCCGCTCGGTGCGACCGGCGCGCGGATCACGGCGACCCTCTTGAGCGAGCTCCACCGCCGTGGAGACCGGCACGGGATCGCGACGATGTGCATCGGCCAGGGCCAGGCGATCGCAGGCGTCCTCGAGCGCGCGTGAGTCTCTTAGTAGATCAGCTCTGCTAATTGACATCGAAATATCCTCGACTTGTCCTGATCGCAGCCCCGAGTGAGAATGTCCCCGTGTTCGGTTACGTCCTCATCGCGTTCCTGCTGCTCGTAGGCCCGCTCGCGTGCTTCTTCGGTGTCGACTCGCGGATCGACGAGCTCGAGCGCCGACGTCACTACAGAGGCTGAGACCAGCCACGTCTCACACGACGCGTCGCTAGGATCGCGCGTCGTGACCGTTCCCGAGATCCGGAAGATCGGCGTCGTCGGACTGGGCGCGATGGGTGCGGGAATCGCACAGCTCGCAGTCGAAGGCGGGTACGAGACCATCGGTCGAGAGGTGACCCCCGAGCTCGGCGAGAGGGCCGTGGAGCGCATCCGGCACTTCCTGAAGCGGAAGGTAGAGAAGGATCAGCTACGCGACGAGGATCGCGAAGCCGCGCTGGCTCGCTTGCAGCTCTCGACCGAGCTTGCCGCGTTCGCGGACTGCGATCTCGTCATCGAGGCGATCGTGGAGGATCTCGGCGCCAAGACGGAGCTTTTCGCCGAGCTCGAGCAGATCGTCAGGCCTGACTGCATCCTCGCGACCAACACCTCAGCGCTCTCCGTGACGGAGATCGCTGCGGCGACGTCTTCGCCGGAGCGGATCGTCGGCATGCACTTCTTCAACCCGGCGCCGCTGATGCC
>Ga0136633_1002592_pt1 | contig 12341 bp, 11 predicted proteins | sample AntDrymeUQ832206_2_FD_105494 | JGI IMG/M metagenome (GOLD analysis project Ga0136633, IMG submission 105494) | Polar desert sand microbial communities from Dry Valleys, Antarctica - metaG UQ83 (22.06) | ecosystem: Environmental > Terrestrial > Soil > Desert | place: Antarctica: Dry Valley... | reverse complement strand
GCGGGCTCCTCCGCGGCGGGCTCCTCGACTGCCGGAGCCTCCGTCTCAGCGGGCTCCTCCACCGCGGGCTCCTCGGCCTTCTCATCAGCCGGCTCCTCCACCACGGGCGCCTCGGCCTCCGCAGCGGCGGGCTCCTCTACCGCGGGCGCCTCGGCCTCCGCAGCGGCGGGCTCCTCGGCAGCCGGCTCGACTTCGGCCGCTTCAGCAGCGTCGGGCGAAGCCTCGACCTCGGCGGCGGACTCGGCCGGATCGGCTACGGCCTCGTCGGCGTGCAGCTCAGCGTCGAGCACCGGAGTCGCGTACTCCTCCGGGTTCAGGCCGGCGTCGTCCACCGGGCCCGGATCGAACGGCTCGCCGGCGGCAGCGCGCAGTTCGCTGGGCAGGGTCTGGCCCTCGACCCGCTTGACCGACAGCGACAGACGACGGCGCTCCGAGTCGATCTCGAGCACCTTGACGCGCACGACGTCGCCCGGCTGGACGACCTCGCGAGGGTTCTCGACATGGTGGTTGGCCAGCTCGGAGATGTGGACGAGGCCCTCGACGCCGTCGAGAATCTCGACGAACGCGCCGAACGTGACGACCTTCGTGACCGCGCCCTCGAGGTCGTCGTTGACCCGGTAGGTGTCGACGACGCGCTGCCACGGGTCCTCCTGAGTCTGCTTGAGACCCAGGCTGATCCGCTGACGGTCGCGATCGATGTCGAGGACCTTGACCTCGACCTCGTCGCCGATGTTGAGGATCTCGCTCGGGTGGTTGACGTGCGACCACGAGAGCTCGGAGATGTGGATGAGGCCGTCAATGCCATTGAGGTCGACGAACGCGCCGAAGTCGACGATGTTCGAGATGACGCCGGCGACGACGAGGCCGGGCTGCAGAGCGTCGAGGATCTCCTGACGCTGCTCCTTGCGCTCCTCCTCGAGGACAGCGCGGCGCGACAGGACCACGTTGTTGCGCGACCGGTTGAGCTCGATGACCTTGCACTCGATCTTCGTGCTCATGAACTGGTCGAGGTCGGGCACGCGCCGGATGTCGACGAGCGAGGCGGGCAGGAAGCCGCGCACCCCGAGGTCGATGATCAGACCGCCCTTGACGACCTCGATGACCGTGCCCTCGACCGGCTCGCCGCTCTCGGCCGCCGCCTCGATGCGCCGCCACGCCTTTTCGAAGCGGGCGCGCTTCTTGGACATGATGAGGCGACCGTCCTGATCCTCTTTGGTGAGGACCAGCGCGTCGACCTCCTCGCCCATCTCGACCTCGTCGTGCGGGTCGACGCTCTTGCGGATGGAGAGCTCGTTGGAGGGGATGACCCCCTCGCTCTTGTAGCCGATGTCGACGAGGACCTCGTCGTTGTCGATGCGGACGACGCGTCCGGAGACGACCTCGCCCTCCTCGAAGTCCGTGAAGGTGGCGTCGTAGTTGGGGACGATCTGGCCGTCGATCTCGAGCAGCAGGCCGTCGCTGCCTTCGACGATCTTGGCTTCAGGAGCGTCAGTCGTAGGTTCGGTGGTCAATGACATAGAGACCGGTCAGCCTAGCGGTATAACCCGGGCCGCATGCCCGTCCGTGCGACCAAGAGAGGCGCCGAGCGAACCCCGCTGACGGGCCGCCACGATGTGCTGATCTGCGGCGCCAGCTTCGCCGGCCTGGCGGCCGCGCGCGAGCTCGCCGGCAGCGGCGCCGACGTGCTCGTCATCGACCGCTACGAGATCGGCGAGCGACAGACGAGCGCGTGCGCGGCGCCCACCGCGTGGCTGGAGAACCTGGGGCTCGGCGAGTCGATCCTGCAGACCTTCGACGAGCTGGTCGTGCACGCGGGCGGGCGGGTCCGGCTCACCGTGACCTGGCCGATGCCCTATGCGTTCAGCACCTTCGACTATCGCCGGCTGTGCGAGCTGCTGGCGGCCCAGGGCGAGTTCGCCTTCGAGACGGCCAAGGTCGAGGGCATCCGGCGCGGCGAGCCCGACCACACGGTGGCCACGGACCGCGGCGAGCTGACCGCCCCCCTCGTGCTCGACGCGCTCGGCTGGCGCCGCGAGCTCGGCACCCTCGGCGGCGCGCGCGTGCAGCCGCCCGAGGCGACGCTCTCGCGCGGCCTGGAGGTCCACCCCGGCGGCGCAGGTCCCGACCTGGCGCTGTACCTCGACAAGCGCTACGTGTCGGCGGGCTACGGCTGGAGCTTCCCGGCCCGCGACGAGGTCCGGGTGGGCGTCGGGTCGTTCGACCCGCATTACCACGTCAAGGACCCGACGCTCGCGCTCTCAGCCGACCTCGGCGTCGAACCGGAGGGCTTTCAGGGCAACTGGATCCCCCACGCTCTGCGCCCGGGCGTCGAAGACGGGGTGTTCTTCGCCGGCGACAGCGCGGGCCACTGTCTCCCCGCCACCGCGGAGGGCATCCGCACGGCGCTCTACTTCGGCCTGGCCGCCGGGCGCGAGATGCGCGCCGTCGTGGAGGGCCGGCGCACGCGAGCGGAGGCGCTGGCGCGCTACTCGGCGTTCTCCGACGCGCACGAGCGCGCGTTCCGGCTGCTCAAGCGCTCGCAGGACCTCGTCGGCTCGGTCGTCCGGCGCGAACGGCTGCTGCGCGTCGTGGTCCGGCTGCTGTGCAACCGGCGTCTGCTCGACCGCTTCTTCGCGCGGTACATGGCGGTGGCGCCGCCCGAGTTCGCGCTGTCGACCGCCGCGCATCCGCGAGCCGAGCGCGCGGCCGTCCTCGCCTGATCGCCTGACCACCTGACCGCCGCGCGAACGTCGGGCAGATGGCGCCAGAGCACCATCTCGCCGACGTTCGCCTCAGAAGCCGCGGCGCTCGCGGTCGCCCACCGGTGAGCGCGAGCCGATCACGACACGGCGCCATGAATGGGCCAGCCACAGGACCGCCAGGCCGAGAGCGATCGCGCTCGGCACCGGGGCATCGCCGGGCTTGACGTCGCCGAGCACCATGAAGAACAGGTAGGCGACGACGGCCGCCCCGATCAGGGCCCAAAAGGCGGGGATGAGCGCGAAGCGCCCCTCGGTGTCGGTGGCCCGGCGCCCGCCGGTCTCCCGGCGGTCCTCTTGGGCGCGGCGGTCGGGACGCTCGCGGCGCTCGGTCGGCAGATCGGTGCTCATGGGCCCATGGTGCCGCGCCAGGCGGACGCAGCGCCATCGTCCATCCGTCGAGGGGCGTATCTCGGCTCGGGCCGCGCGCGCCGGACGGTCGAACCCGGCACTTCCCGTCGGCTATCGACGGGAACGTCGATCTCGAGCTACTCCCGGACGATGAGGTAGACGCCGGCCGCGAGCAGCGCGATGCCCACCAGACGCATAGCCGTGATCGGGTGCTTGGGGATGCCCAGGATGCCGAGCTGGTCGACGACCACCGCCATCGTCAGCTGCCCGGCGATCGTCGCGGCGGTCACGCCGCCCGCGCCCAGGGTCCGCACCGTCACCAGCACACAGGTGACGTAGGCCGCGCCGAGCACGCCGCCGAGCAGGTAGTACCAGGAGACGTGGCGAGCCTCGCCGATCTTCCCCACCCCACCGGCCGCCACAAGGACGATCATCGTCAGCAGGACCGTTCCGACGGCGAAGGAGACCAACGCGCCCTGGTAGGTGCCGACCTTCTTGCCCAGTTGAGAGTTGATCGGCGCCTGGATGGCGACGAGGCCTCCTACGCCCGCGGTCAGCAGGACGGCGAGGCCGCGGCTCACTTCGCGTCCATCCACGTCCGGCCCGTGCCGACGTCGACCGCGAGCGGCGGCTCCCGGCCTTCCCAGGGAGCGATCATTTCGTGCTCGACGAGCGCGCGAACGGCGTCAGCCTCCTCGGGCGGCCCCTCGAAGAGCAGCTCGTCGTGGATCGTGAGGATCAGCCGGGTCGCCAGGGCCTGTGTGTCCAGGGCGTGGTGTGCGCGGATCATCGCCAGCTTCATGACGTCGGCGGCCGTGCCCTGGATCACCGTGTTGACGGCGAGGCGCTCGCCCAGCGTGCGGACCTGCCAGTTGCGCGCCTTGAGCTCGGGGATCTGGCGACGGCGGCCGTAGAGCGTGGTCACGTGGCCGGCGTCGGTGGCCTCCTCGATCGTCCGAGTCATGAACGCGTGAACCTGCGTGAACCGGGCCAGGTAGGCGTCGATGAACGCCTTGGCCTCGTCGCGGGCGATGTTCAACCGATCGGCCAGGCCGTAGTCGCTCAGGCCGTAGACGATGCCGTAGTTGATCATCTTCGCCTTGGAGCGATCCATCGGCGTCAGGTCGGCGGCGTCCTTGCCGAAGACCTGAGACGCGGTCGCCGTATGCACGTCCTCGCCCCGCAGGAAGATCTCCTTGAGCACGGGCTCATCGGCGACGTGGGCCAGGATCCGCAGCTCGACCTGGGAGTAGTCGGCGCTGGTCAGGATCATCCCGTCGGCGGCCTCGAAGCAGCCGCGGATCTCGCGCCCCAGCTCGGTGCGCACCGGCACGTTCTGCATGTTCGGGTTCGTCGACGCCAGCCGGCCGGTCGTGGCCCCGGCCTGGATGAACGTCGTGTGGATCCGGCCGCGGTCGTCAACGAGCTGGGGCAACACGTCGAGGTAGGTCTTGGTCAGCTGGTTGAGCTCTCGCCAGCGTTCGATCTTCGGGATCACGGGGTGCTCGTCGCGGATCGCCTGCAGGACGCGGGCATCGGTCGAGAACCCGGTCTTGCCCCGACGCTTCTTCGAGAGACCGAGCTTGGTGAACAGGATCTCGCCGAGCTGCTGAGGCGAGCCGATCGTGAACTCGGTTCCGGCGAGATCCCAGATCTCACGCTCGAGTGTCGTTATCTCGTCGCGGACGCGACGACCGACCTCGTCGAGCCGCTCGACGTTCAGGCGGACGCCCTGGAGCTCCATGGCGCGCAGCGCATGGGTGAGCGGCAGCTCGACCTCGTCCATGATCCGGTCGAGGCCGCGATCAGCGATCTGGGCGCGCTGCCAGCCGGCGAGCTCGCGGACCAGCAGCGCCTGGTCGGCCGCTTCGTCACCGGTGTCGGCCGCGAACCCGCGCTCCTCGCACAGCTCACGGAACGGGAAGCCGCGCCGGGCGGGCTCGAGGATGAACGCCCCGATCAGCGTGTCATGAGCCAAGCTCGGCGGCACGGCGCCTAGCCCCTTGGCGTCGTGCGCGCTCACCGGGCGATCGCCGAGAACGGCAACCACGGCCGCGGGCGACTCCACATCACCCACGAGAACCTCACCGGCGACCGCGACGCCGAAGCGCGTCGTCGGCTCGCGCGCGAAGAGCTCGCCCTCGGCGGTCTCGGGCGTCACCACCGCCAACGCCACCGCCGCATCCGCGGGCAGCCGCGCCAGGTCCCCGAGGGTGACCTCGCGCAGCTTGGCCTTCACCGTCCGCTCGGCCGGCGGCGCGGGCGCCGCTGCATCGCCCTCCCCCATGAACTCCTCGAGCCGCCGCAGCGGGTCGCGCAGCTCGAACTCGCGGAAGACGTCACGCAAGCGCGAGCGGTCCGGCTCGCGGGCTACGTCGGACCACGACGGCAGCTCGACCCCGGGCACCTCGCGCTGGATCGTGGCGAGCTGCTTGGAGATCCGCGCGGCGTCGGCGAAGTTGACGAGGTTCTCCTTGCGCTTGGCGCCCGAGATCTCGTCGACCGAGGCGAGGACGGTTTCGAGGTCACCGAACCGCTGAAGCAGGTCCGAGGCCGTCTTGTCCCCGATGCCCGGGACGCCCGGGATGTTGTCAGACGTGTCGCCCTTGAGACCGTAGAAGTCGGGGATCGACTCAGGCGCGATCCCGTAGCGGTCGATCACGGCCTGGTGGTCGTAGAGCTTGGTGTCGGTGATGCCGCGCGCGGTCGCCATGACCTTGATGCGCGACTCGGGATCGATGAGCTGGAACGCGTCGCGGTCGCCGGTGATGATCGTCACGGCGATGTCCTCGTCGCGGGCCCGGACAGCGATCGTGGCGATGACGTCGTCGGCCTCGAAGCCCTGCACCGAGACGTTCGTGTAGCCGAAGGCCTCAACGAGCGGCTCGAGGTGCGGCCACTGCTGCTTGAGCAGGTCGGGGCGGCTGGTCCTCGTGGCCTTGTAGTCGGCGGAGATCTCCTTGCGCCCCGAGGATCCGGCGTCCCACACCACGATCGTCGGCTTGGTCCCGTGCTCGGTGAGCATCTTGACGAGCATCGAGGCGAACCCGAAGATCGTGTTCGTGGGAAAGCCGGTGCTCGTTGCGATCGACTCGGGCAGGGCGAAGAAGGCCCGGTAGGCCAGCGAGTTGCCGTCGATCAGGAAGAGCTCGTCGGGCTTGTCGGCCACGGGAGCGCACCCTACCCGCAGATAAGCTGCGCCTCCCATGGCCACCCCTTCCGCACAGTATTCGCTGACGATCCGCGTCGAGATCCCCCATCGCCTCGGGATGCTCGGGCACGTGGCGGTGGCCATCGGCGAGGCCGGTGGCCTGATTCAGACCGTCGATGTCGTCGAGATCCACCCCGACATCGTCGTGCGCGACATCACCTTCGACGCCAGCGGACGCGACGCCTGGGACCGGATCCTGGCCGCGGTGAGGACCGTCGAGGGGGTCAACATCGTCGAGACCGTCGACCGGACCTTCCGGATGCACGTCGGCGGCAAGATCGAGATGCGCAACAAGTCCAAGCTGGAGACGCGCGATGACCTCTCGATGGCCTACACCCCGGGCGTCGCGCGGGTGTGCAAGTCGATCCACGACAAGCCCGACAACGCCTTCCGCTACACGATCAAGCGCAACACGGTCGCCGTCGTCTCCGACGGCACGGCCGTCCTCGGCCTGGGCGACATCGGGCCGTGCGCCGCCATGCCCGTCATGGAGGGCAAGGCCATGCTCTTCAAGGAGTTCGCCGGGGTCGACGCCTTCCCGATCTGCCTGGATACCAAGGATCCCGAGCAGATCATCGAGACGGTCGCGGCCATCGCCCCGGGCTTTGGCGGCATCAACCTCGAGGACATCTCGGCGCCGCGCTGCTTCGAGATCGAAGACGCGTTGAAGGAGCGCCTGGACATTCCGGTCTTCCACGACGACCAGCACGGCACCGCGGTGGTCGTGCTCGCCGCGCTCTACAACGCGCTCAAGCTCGTCGACAAGAAGATGGAGAGCCTGCACGTCGCGGTCATCGGCCTGGGCGCCGCCGGCGTGGCGGTCACCAAGATCCTGCAGTCGGCCGGCGTCACGAGCGTGGTCGGCTGCGACTCGCGCGGCGCGCTGTCGACCGAGCGCGGCGACTACCAGGACGGCTCGATGCCCGCGATCAAGCGCTGGTACGCCGAGAACTCGAATCCCGACAAGCTCAAGGGCGGCCCCAACGACATCCTCGAGGGCGCCGACCTGCTCATCGGCCTGTCTGGACCCGGGGTCATCGAGCCCGACGCCCTGGAGAAGATGAACGCCAACGCCATGGTCTTCGCCATGGCCAACCCGGACCCCGAGATCGCCCCTGAGGAGGCCGGGCCGAAGGTCAAGATCATGGCGACCGGGCGCTCCGACTACCCCAACCAGATCAACAACGTCCTCTGCTTTCCGGGGATCTTCCGCGGCGCGCTCGACGTTCGCGCCCGGCAGATCACCGACGAGATGAAGCTCGCCGCCGCCCGCGGCATCGCGTCGCTGGTCTACGACCACGAGCTGCGCGAGGACTACATCATCCCCTCCGTCTTCAACCGCGAGGTCGCTCCCGTGGTGGCGGCGGCGGTCGCCGAGGAAGCCCGCAAGGAGGGGGTCGCCGAGGCCGGCGGCCACGAGCTCGGCTACGCGCCCACGGACCAGAACCAGATCACCGGTGCGCACGTCGCCGTGCCGCACGGCGGTGATCCAGGCGGTCCCGGCGCCCCGTAGGTCATGGGCATGAGGATCACCATCACGGGCGCTTCCGGCCGCATCGGCACAACGCTGGTAGACCGGCTGCGCGAGCGCGGCGACGAGGTCACGATCCTCTCTCGCAACGCCGACCGCGGCGTCCGCTGGGATCCCGAGGCCGAGCGCGCGCCTGCCGACGCACTGCGTGGCCGCGACGCCGTCGTGCACCTCGCGGGGGAAGACGTGGCTCAGCGCTGGACGGCGGAAACCAAGAAGCGGATCGCGTCCAGCCGTGAGATCGGTACCCGCAACCTCGTCGCGACCCTCGCCGCCCTGGGCGGGTCAGAGCGCCCGGGCGCCCTCGTGTCGGGCTCGGCCAGCGGCTACTACGGCCCGCACGGCAACGAAGAGGTCGACGAGACCGCCGCCGCCGGTGACGACTTCCTCGCCCGCGTCTGCGTGGCCTGGGAGCGCGAAGCGCAGGAGGCCCAGCAGGCCGGGATGCGCGTCGTGTGCGTGCGCACGGGGATCGTGCTCGACAAGGACGGCGGCGCGCTGGCCAAGATGCTGCCGCCGTTTCGGATGGGCGTCGGCGGACCCGTCGCCGGCGGAGGGCAGTGGATGCCATGGATCCATCTGGAGGACGAGGTCGGGATCCTGCTCGCCGCGATAGACGGCGAAGCCTGGGGCGGCCCGGTCAATGCGTCAGCCCCGAAGCCCGTCACCAACAAGGAGTTCTCCAAGTCGCTGGGCCGGGCACTCCATCGCCCGGCGGTGGCTCCGGTTCCCGCGCTCGCCATCAAGGCGCTGTACGGCGAGATGGCGCAGATCGTCACCACCGGCGTGCGGATGGTCCCCCGCCGCGCCACCGAGCTGGGCTACGTCTTCGCCCATCCCGAGCTCGACGAGGCCCTGCGCTCCGCGCTGAGCTGATGGACGGCGAGTCGGCCGCCGATGAGTTCGCCCGGCTGCTGCGTGAGGAGGTCGACGCCGCCCTCGCCGATCCGGCCGAGGACCGGCACTTCAGGCGTCTCGTGCTCGACGAGGTACGGCCGGCGTCAGGCGGCGAGTGGCCCGCGGCCGTGGTGCTTCTACGCGACCCCCACCGTCCCCGGTTGCGCTTCGGGTTCCACGCGACCGCCGATCTCCCCGGCGGCGACCCATCCGACCGCAGCTGGCTGCCGACCGCAGCCAGCCTCGCCTCCTCCGAGCTACGGGAGAGCGTTCTGCCCGTGTTGCGCGCGCCCCGCTCGGCAGCCGACCCCAACGGCGTGATCTGGGCGTAGCTTCGGGCTCGACCGCTCGAACGTCCCGAAACCGCCCTCCTGGAGGGGGTTTTGGGACGTTCGCCCTCACTCCACGTCGCGGGCGTAGCCCGAGCAATCTTCGGAGAGCAGCGGCGTCGTGCCGAAGCGCGACGCGCCCTCCCCGGGGTTCGGGTTGGTCTTGCAGAACGCATAGCTCCCGTTGCCTCTCGACACCAGGACCAGGAACGGGTAGCCGAGGTGACCGAGCCGCTCGCCCTCCCCGCCGGTGACCTCGCTGGTGACGGCCACGCACTCCATGCTCAGGTGACCAAAACGGCGCTGCGGCAGCTTGCGGCAGCGGGCCAGGGGGTCGCGGATCGCGGACTCGAGCTCGCCCGTCGCGACGCGCCGCTGCGCCTCGGTCCCCACGACGCGTTCCAGCTCGGCGACCAGGAGGTTCTCCGCCACGGAGCCGCTCGGCCCCGCGGGGATGCGAACCCGGCCACGCACCGGCCGCTGGTCGCGGATCAGCCGCGTGCGCTCGGCCTTCTGCCGGGCCGTCAGCGCGATCTCATCGCGCGCCCGCACACGCTCCTTCTCCTCGCCGATCGCCCCGCTGATGACCAGCGCCGCGGGAATCCCCACGACGAGCAGTCCCGCGAAGATGCCCAGGATGAGGCGGTAGGGCGGCGGCTTGGGATCGACGCCCCGCGGCGGCGTCCAGAGGTTCAGCCAGAAGAGCAGGGTCTCCCACCACTTCGGGCCCCGTACCTCCTGCACGGGCTGGTTCAGCCGTCGTCCTGCTGGCCGGCGCCGCCGTCACGCCGGCCGAACATGCCGACGGTCTTCCACGTCGAGCCCGGCCGGGCCGGGACGACGAGCCAGACGAGCACGCCGATCACGCTGAGCAGCAGCCCGGTGGCCAGGCCGGCCTTCTCGCTGTAGCCCTTGCGCACCGAGAGGTACGACGCGGCGATCGCCGAGGCCAGCCAGGCGAACAGGAGATAGAGCGCGAGTGCGCCGATGGCTGCGAGAGGAAAGGTCATATGCCCAGGTAGGCCTTCTGGACCTCGGGGTTGGTCTTGAGCGCCTCGGCCGTATCGGTCAGTGCCACGCCACCGGTCGCGAGGACGTAGCCGCGGCTGCTGACCGCCAGCGCGTGCGTGGCGCTCTGCTCGACGAGCAGGATCGTCGTGCCCTGCTTGTTGATCTCCACGATCGTCTCGTAGATCCGGTCGACGAGGATCGGCGCGATGCCCATGGACGGCTCGTCGAGAAGCAGCAGGCGCGGCCGGGCCATGAGCGCGCGGCCGATGGCCAGCATCTGCTGCTCACCGCCCGACATCGTGCCGGCCTTCTGGGTCGCGCGTTCCTTCAGGCGGGGGAACAGCTCGAACACGTTGTCGAGGTCTGCGTTGATCTCGTTGTCGCGGCGCAGGTAGGCGCCCATGTCGAGGTTCTCGCGCACGGTCATCCGCTGAAAACACTTGCGGCCCTCGGGCGCCTGCGAGATGCCCAGGCGGACGATGTCCTGCGGCGGGGTCTTGGCGATGTCGCGGCCCTCGAAGAGGATCTCGCCCTCGCGCGGCGGCGTCAGGCCCGAGATCGAGCGCAGCGTCGTGGACTTGCCCGCGCCGTTGGAGCCGATCAGCGTGACGATCTCGCCCTCTTCGACGGTCAGCGAGACTCCCTTCAGCGCGGCGATGTTTCCGTAGTAGGTCTTGATGTCGACGAGCTCGAGGAACGCCATGGCTCAGCCCTGCTTCCCGAGGTAGGCCTCGATGACCTTGGGATCGGCGCGCACGGCCGCCGGCTCACCCTCGGCGATCTTCTCGCCGTGATCGAGGACCGTGATGTGCTCCGAGACGCCCATGACTACCTTCATGTCGTGCTCGATGAGCAGGATGGAAAGCTCGCGCTCGTCGCGCAGCCGGCGCATGAACTGGGTGAGGCGCTCGGACTCCTCCGGGTTCATGCCGGCCGTAGGCTCGTCGAGGAGCAGCAGCTTCGGGTCGGAGGCGAGCGCGCGCGCGATCTCGACACGGCGCTGATCGCCGTAGGACAGGTTGATCGCGAGCTCGTCGTGGCGCGACGTCAGGCCGACGTACTCGAGCGTCTCGCGCGCCTTCTCGTGGACCTCGCGCTCCTCCCGGCGGGTCTTCGGACCGCGCATGATCGAGCCGAACAGGCCCGCGCGCATCCGCGAGTGCTGGCCGACCATCACGTTCTCCAGCGCGCTCATCGTCGCGAACATGCGGATGTTCTGGAAGGTGCGGGCGACGCCCAGCGCGGTGATCTTGTCCGGCCGCATGCCCGAGATGCCCTTGCCCTCGAACGCGATCGAGCCCAGCGACGGCTTGTACAGGCCGGTGAGCATGTTGAAGAACGTCGTCTTGCCGGCGCCGTTGGGGCCGATGATCGAGACGATCGAGCGCGACGGGACCGAGAACGTGATGTCGTTGACCGCGACGAGGCCGCCGAAGATCTTCGACACGTTCGTGGCCTCGAGCAGCGCGGGACCGGACGTGTCCCGCGGCGGAACAGCCGGATCTTTGTCCGTGCCGGCGCTCATGGCTGAGGCCCTCCGCCGATCGAGTCGCCGGCGCCGATGCCCTCGGTCAGTTCGAGCTTGCGCCGGCGTTCGGGGAACAACCCTTCAGGCCGCAGGATCATCACCAGCAGGATGAGGAAGCCGAAGATCCCGAAGTTCAGCTGCGTGAGGTCGAAGTCGAGCCCGAGATTCCGCGGGACCGTGTTGAACACGTCGGGGATGAAGTTGTAGTTGATGAACGTCAGCAGCACCGCGCCGAACACCACGCCCCAGATCGAGCCCAGGCCGCCGAGGATGATCATCGCCAGGATGAAGATCGAGAAGCCGAACTGGAACGACTGCGCGTTGACCGACTGTAGGTAGGAGCCCAGGAAGGCGCCCGAGATGCCGCCGAAGGCAGCACCGGTGGCGTAGGCCATCAGCTTGGTCTTGACCAGCGGCACACCCATGGACGCCGCGGCGACCTCGTCCTCGCGAAGCGCGATCCAGGCGCGGCCGAGACGCGAGTCGCGCAGGCGCAGGTTGACGAACAGCACGAGGCCCACCAGGAACAGCACGAACCAGTAGAAGGGCCGGATGCTCAACGCGCCGTTGAACGGTTCGAAGAACGGCAGGTCGATTGTGTCCACCGGCGCGATGGCCTGGCGGCCGTTGGTCAAAGTGTGCTGCACCTCCTCGGTTCCGCCGGGGACCGTGATCGACTCGCCGTTGACCGCAAAGCGGAAGACGATCTCGCCGAAGGCCAGCG
>Ga0136633_1002591_pt1 | contig 12342 bp, 13 predicted proteins | sample AntDrymeUQ832206_2_FD_105494 | JGI IMG/M metagenome (GOLD analysis project Ga0136633, IMG submission 105494) | Polar desert sand microbial communities from Dry Valleys, Antarctica - metaG UQ83 (22.06) | ecosystem: Environmental > Terrestrial > Soil > Desert | place: Antarctica: Dry Valley... | reverse complement strand
ATCGCGTCGTGCACCGTGAGCGCATGTGGCACCGCGCCACTGCGCAGCCAGCCAAGGTTCGCGCAGAAGTGCAGCACGTCAAGCTCGAGGCTGGCGAGCTGGCGGCGCGCCAGACGTGGATCGACGAGCGCGGCGGTAATGCCCCTGCCGCCACGATGAAGGGAGGGCGAAGCATCCGCAGCACCCCCCAGCAACACGACCTCGCTTACGTCCCCGCGCTCGGCGAGCGCCCGCGCCAAGCCGTCGATGTACGTCGCGATTCCGAGCCCGCGCCCGTACAGCCGGGCGTCGAGACCGACGCGGAGCGCACTCATCGAGGGCAATGTACGCGAGCGCACCGCGACGCGATGCGCCATCATCCCCGTCAATGTCGAGATCTCTGTCAGTCCTCGTGCTTTCGCTGATGCTGGCGTTCACCTGGCCAGCGCTGTCAGCCACCGCTGTTGCCCAGCTCGAGGATGGTGTACACGTCGACCCCGATTCTGCGCCTGCCAAGGAATATGCGCTTCCGTTCGATTCGGCCCGGGGCACTGCTGGTACGAGCGCGAGCGGCGAGTCATCCAAGAAGCCGGCGGGCGCGCCGGCACCCGCGTTCGGCAGCGGCATCACCCCGAAGGCTGACTCGACAACAAGCAATTTTCGCTCGAGCGGCCGGAGCACCCGTCCGAACGCCAACCGCTCGGGCTCGGGCTCGGTCTCGGGCTCGGGCTCGGGCACGGGCACGGGCGCGGGCACGGGCACGGGCACGGGCACGGGCACGGGCACGGGCACGAACGAAACCGCAGCAGACCGGCCAGTCTCCGCGCCACCCACCGAGGACGACGGCGGCTACCCCATTCTGTACTCGCTCGGCGGCGTTCTCACTGTCCTGTTGGCCGGGGGTCTCGTCGCCCTCACGCTGCGCCGCCACCAGTCGCCGGCGTGACTGCAACCACAGAGCCGGCTACGGCGACGAACGTCGTAATCCTCAGAGCATCGGACGCAGACGTCGACGGTGACCGCTCACGTGATGCGCGCCTCGGGATTCTCGCTCCCGTCGTGGTGGGCCTCATCGCGCTGACCGCGCTCGACGGCGGTCTCTACGACTACTCGCGTTGGGGTCTGCTCGCTGCGGTCATGCTCGCTGTGCTCGCGGGGCTTCTCATCGCCGGAAAGGTCGGAAGATTCGGCATCCTCACACCGGCCTTCGTGGCGCTCGCCGGACTCGCTGCATGGGCTTCGGCCTCGCTGTTATGGGCCGATTCTCCGGACCGGGCCTGGACGGAGAGCAACCGCCTTGTGCTCTATACGGCGGTCTTCGCGATCTGCGTCGTGGCGCTGCGCACCTCGCGCGACGCACGCCGCAGCCTGGCGATCATCGGCGCTGTGATCGCCGCGGCGGCGCTCTGGACCAGCGTCGCGCTGTTACGCGGAGACCCCGCCGCCTTCCTCGACCACCGCCTCGACATGCCTATCGGGTACATCAATGGAACGGCGGGCTTGTTCCTGATCGGCCTCTGGCCTCTGGTGAGCCTCGCCGAGCGGGCAGCGAATCCCCTCGTCGCCGCCGCCGCTGTAGCGTTCGCCGTTCTCGAGGCGAATCTGCTGGTGCTCACGCAGTCGCGCGCGATCGTGCCAGCGGTGCTCCTCAGCACGTGCGTCCTGGTTGCGCTCTTCCCCGGACGGATCGGGCGCGTGTGGACGCTGCTGTTCATCGGCGCGGGCGTTGCCGTCGCGTCGCCTTGGACCTTGGCGATCTATGCCGCCCGCGTCCCGGCGCAGCCACGACAGGTCGCACACGAACTTGCACAGGGGGCGGCGATCGCCAGCCTCCTCGCCGCTTTCGGAGTCGCGGCCATGTGGGCCGCGGTCGTTCTCCTGCGGCGCAGGCTGACATCTCCAGGCGCACAGCGCCTGTGCGCGATCGGCACCGTCGCGACGGTGCTCTGCGTGACCGCTCTGGGTCTCGCGGCGTCGGGCGACCCGGTGGCGCACGTCCAGACTCAATGGCGCGCGTTCACCACGCTGAACGCCACCGAGACGTCATCGACGCGCTTCACGGGCGCTGGCGGCTTCCGATATGACCTCTGGCGCGTGGCGGTCGACGATTTCAAGCGCGAACCCGTCCTCGGAGTCGGCGCGGGCAGCTACGGCCTCTCCTACTACCAGCGACGTGGTCAGCAGGAATCCATCCGACAGCCGCACAGCCTGCCGCTGCAGATCCTCGCCGAGCTCGGCCTCGTAGGCGGCGTCCTGGCGTTGATCGTCGTCGCAGGAACCGCTGCGGCGATCGTCCGCCACCGGCGCCGAGACGTTCTGGCGGGGGTCGCGGGGGTCGGCATAGCACTGAGCTGGGCGGTGCAGACAAGCCTCGACTGGCTCTACAACCTTCCAGGGATAACCTGCATCGCGATTGTCGCCGTCGTGGCGGCAAGCGGTTCCCGGCAGTTCGTCGCTTTCGCTGACACTCGAACACGGCGCCTTGTCCTGATCTCGAGCGCGGTTCTCGTCGCGGTCGGAGCTGCTTCGTTCGGACGCCATTACAGCGCCAGCGTCTATGCGCAGAGCGCCCGCGACGCTCTTCCTCGCAGCCCATCGTTGGCACTCGACAAGAGCGCGACGTCGCTTCAGCTTAATCCGTACGCGATGGAGACGTTCTACACGCGAGCTGCAGCGTATGCACGCCTTGACGACTATCCTCGCGCCCGGGATGTATTGCTGCGCGCTGCTGCCAGAGAGCCACTGAACTTTGTGCCATGGGCCCTCATGGGTGATCTAGCCTCACGCCGGGGTGTATTCAGCGAGGCACGATCGGCCTACCGACGTGCCTTGACGTTGAATCCACGCGACGCGATGTTGCGCGAGCTGGCCACCGATCCCAGGCGCGCGCTTCGATGAGCACAGCGCTGCTACTCGATCCCCAGGACCCCCCGGAGCTCGACGATCCAGAGCCTTTCACGCACCAGAACCGGTCGAGTTGGCCACGGATCCAGCTCGTCAGCGCCGCGTGCACCATCGGCCTTGCCCTGGCCCTCGCCGCGCCGCTCGTGTTCGCCGACGTTCCGCGGGCCTTCGTACCGCTGACGCTGATGCCGCTCTGTCTCGCGACGGTGGCCGTCCGCTGGGCGTTCGACAGCCGGGCCCTGCGCGTGCGCGGCCGCCTGAGCGTGGGAGTCGTGTTGGCGACGATTCCCGCTGCCGCGATCGGCGTCGGTGTCATGACCGTTGCTGATGCCGTTCTCGGGATCACGATCAACCCATGGGCAATTGCCCTCTCGCTCGTGCTGACGATCGCCGTGATCTGCGGTGCGGCGGCCGCCCGGGCGATCGAGTTGCGCGTGCGTCGTGCCAGCCGGCTCGTGTACCTCATCGGCTCCGACGAACAGCGGCACGATCTGCAGCGCCAGGCTCGGCGACACGGCGACATGCGGGTGGTCGGCTTCGCCCGCCCCGGCGAGCTCAAGGCAACCGGCCGCAATGCGGGGCGTCTCGCCGAGCAGATCGAGCAGGCCGGCCCCACGAGTGTGGTGCTCAGCGGCGAGGCCATGCGCGACGCGACGATCTGCGCGGCGGCCTCACTGTGCAACCTGCGCGGCCGGAGGGTTCGGGCCCTCGGCAGCTTCTATGAAGAGCAGTTCAAGCGCATTCCGCTCAGCGACCTAACACCGAGCTGGTTTCTGTTCGACATCGCCGAGATCCATCGGCCGCGCCTGTACGCGGCTTCGCGGCGCGGCTTCGAGATGCTGTTCGCAGCCGGGTCGCTTCTCCTGCTGGCCCCGCTGCTCGCCTTGATCGCCGCTGCCATCGCGAGCTCGAGTCGAGGGCCCGTGCTCTTTCGTCAGGTCCGCGTAGGACGTGCCGACGAGCCGTTTACGGTGGTGAAGTTCCGCACCATGCGACCTGCCGGGGAGGCGGCACCGCAGGCCTGGGCCACGTCCGAGGACGCCAGGATCACCTCGGTGGGTCGCTGGCTGCGCCGCTTCCGGCTCGACGAGCTGCCGCAGCTGTGGAACGTGCTGCGCGGCCAGCTCAGCCTGATGGGTCCTCGCCCAGAGCAGGTGGAGATCGCGCGGGACCTCGAATCCAAGATTCCGTTCTACGCAGCTCGCCATGTCGTGCGGCCCGGCCTCACAGGCTGGGCGCAAGTGAACTGCGGCTACGCCGGTTCGCTGGACGGGACGCTGGAGAAGCTGCAGTTCGACCTGTACTACGTCAAGCACCAGAGCCTGCGCCTCGACCTGCTCATCCTTGCGTCGACGCTGCGCGCCATGCTCCGTGACCACAACGGCGTCATCCACTCCTGAGCCGATCAAGCATGTGCTTGAACCGGGGCATCAGCACAGCGAGCGACACGCAGATCCCGATCGCCGACGCGACGGCGCCAGCGACGTCGGGCGACGAGTGTGAGAGCGCGGAGACGACGACAAGGTTCACGGCCGCTCCAGCCGCGTAGGCACCCAGGACCCAAATGCGATCGCGTCCCGAGGACGCGCTGAGCGTGACCGTGGCGAAGAGCAACATGAGGCTAGCGGGCAGCGCGAGGCCCAAAAAAACAAGCGAGCGCGCCACCTCATCGGCTCCGCCGTTGAATACGACATCGGCGATCGGGCGCCGCAGCAGGATAATCAGAGCCCCGAGCGCGGCGCCACCGATGGTCATCGCCAGCACGGTCCGGCGCAGACGGTGGTGCAGCCGCGCCCCGCGGTTGGAGGGATCGGAGAGCCCCGCGGCCACGAACGGCGCCACGGCCGTCGCCGCTGCCCCAAGCGCGTACTGCCCGACCTGAAAGATGCGCCAGGCGCTTTCGAACACAGCCGCGGAGGCGATCGACGCGCTGCTGCCCAGCACGATCGTGTTGATCCTCGCGCTCGCCAGGATGCAGAGGTTGGACGCCCCGAGAGGCGCCGCCACACGAAGCAGCGGGCGCATCGCAGCGCGCCCGTCAGCTGCGCTCCAGTGCCTCCGCAGCTCGAGCAGGGCCGGCGTTGACCCAAGGAGGATGCCCGCGCTGATGGCAATGCACGTTGCTTCGGCGTCGCCCGTCGCGGCGGCGACGCCGATCGCCGGCAGCCCGCCCAGGCGGCTGGCCCCCACGAGCAGGACGGGACGACGGAACCGCCCGTGGGCACGCAGGATCCCGTCCACACCCGAGACGACTACCGCGAGCGCACTGGCGGGGCCAATCGCGATAAGCGCCGTGCGTGCCGAGGCGGGAACCGCGAGCGCGAGGGCACAACTGCCGATGAACGCCGCCGCGCCGCCTGCGAGCACAAGCCGCGCGATCCCCGCCTCGAGCACGAGCGGCGGCATGACCGGCCCGACCACCGCGGGATTCGGCAGAGCCGCCACTGCCGCCTGCGAGAATCCGAAATCAGCGACGACCTGAACGGCCACCAGCGAGCCGAGTGCGACCGCACAGACGGCAAACGCCGGCGCGGGCAGCACGCTCGCCAGTCCGACGTAGAGCACCAGACTGAGCCCTGCCTGCACCACGAGGTACGCGTAGCGCCAGCCGGTCGCCTCGCCGATGCGAGCGTCCGAAAGATCAGCCAGCGGGAGTCTCGGTTCGGAGCTTCACGTACGTGCAGTCCCGCCGAACAGCCTTCCTATGGCCCACACCAGGGGAGAGGAGGCGGCGGACGCGGCGAGAAATCGCTTGCGCCACTTCGGGCCGTGCGCCCACTTGCCGGCGATCGCGAACCGCAAGCTGATCGTCAGACCGACCATCGAGGTGCAGCGCCGCACCCGCGCTCCGGAGGATCCCACCGCGCGCGCGGCATGGTTGAGCGCGGGAATGGTGAAATTCTGCAGATGGCACGGCGGATCGTCGAGCGTGCCGAGGCGTGCGTCGACGCCGCGGCTGCGCGCTACGTCGACGGCCGTCGACGACATGTCCAAGCCGTGTGTCTCCCAGCCCGACGTCACGAAAGCGCGGGCAACGTCCCCGCGCCCGAGGCCGACATCCAAAACGCGCCCGCTGCCCCGGGAGCGGTGGCGGCCATAGGGCGGCACCCGCGCAACGACGTGCGCCTTCGCGTCCACGAACAGGCTTTCTAGTCCTGTGGGCGCGCGCCAAGGCGGGTAGCTCTCCTCGCACAGCACGGCGATGTTCTCGCGCCATGGTCGGGGGGCGATGAGGCCAAGTCCGCACTGGTCACAGTCGGGAACGCTGCAGCGAATCTCGGAGCTCGTGAGCCGATCGTACGCATGCAGTGAGGCGATCGGCCTGGCGTCACCTCCACATACGATGCAGCTTTGCCCCGCGCACAGCAATGGCCCGATGCTAGTCCTCACCGGCAGTCAACAGTAGTGCCTCGACGCGCCGGAGCACGACGTCGGTGCCGTGCCGTTCGACGGCTGACTGAGACTCCGCCACGAGCGCCGCGCGCTGCTCATGATCGGACAGAAGCTGGTAGACGGCGTCGCAATAACCCTTGGCGTCGCTGGCGGTGCGCGCCGCCAGCCCGAAGCGTGCAGCCGCCCAAGGCGACGACACGACCGCCGCACCGCAGGCCGCGGCTTCCAGAACCTTGATCGGGGAGCCGGTCCCCAGTTCGAGCGGGGCAATCGCGACCTTCGCGGTCCGCAGGACCGCCAGCATATCGGGCACATCGCTCATGATCTCGACGTTCTTGAGCCGCAGAGTATCGGCAGCGCGACCGGTAACGACCACCCGAATTCCCTCGACGCGTGCGCGCAGCATGGGTGCGATCTCGCGGTCGAGCAGGAGCGCCGCGCGCCGGTTCGGCGGATAACGCATGTTGCCAGACAGGATGAGATCGATTGGACGGTCCTGCGACAACGCCCAAGCCGGGTCGACGTGGTCGAGGATGGCGGGGATGACTTCGATACGTGGATGTGGCGGGAGTGCCGCCGCGTCCTCCTCGGCGGTTGCGATCGCGCGACTGGACCACCGCGCGCAGCGTCGCTCCCATGCGCCGAACCGCCAAGCCTCGAACCGTGCGAACGCGCGCACCGGCGAAGGCTCGTCACCGTGCGACCGCCGCGACATGTTCAGGCTCAGAGCGTCGACATGATCGATGACGAGCGGGCAGCTGACCGGACCCCGCAGGCTGCGCGTCGTCATGGCGAGCACGACATCGGCGTCCTGCACCGCCAGCAGCGCAGCTTTCCATGTGGGCCCTGGCATCATCCAGCCCACCTGCAGCGGCGCGCCGCGGAGCGCTCCGCCAAGGGCGGAGCAGGTCCGGCGGAGCCTGCCCACCGGGATCGAGACCACGTCTACGGCCTCCGGCAAGACATCGTCGCCGTCTGGCGGTGCCGCGGCTGTCACCACGCGCAGATCGTGGCGGAGAGCGAGGTCGCTGATCCAGGAGAACGCGCGAAACGCGTCCCCCTTCGCGTGCGGCCGGGGATATCGGGTGGCAAGAACGAGGATCCGCACGGTCGATGACGATGATAGGTTCCGGTGCGTGCGCATGGTTGAGGCGACGGCGCGTGCCTGTCCCCTCTGCGGTGGAAAGCGTGGTCGGCGCGTCTGGAGGGAGAACGGCTACCGGTACATCCGGTGCGTCGGGTGTCACCTCGTCTGGGCTGACATCTCACCCGACGAATATGCCGCCCAGCGGCACAACGTGTGGGACGATCACCTGGTGTCACCGGAAACGGAGGACTTCTACGGGCGTGCCCGCGAGCGAGTCCACCATCAATTTCTGCGGTCGGTGGCTCCACGGCCGGGGCGATTGCTCGACGTCGGCTGCGGGTTGGGGTACTTCCTGGCACGTGCCCGGGAAAGCGGCTGGACCGTCCGCGGATGCGACACCTCGGCGGCGTGGGCACAGGCCACGAACAATCGCCTCGGCGATCACGTCGCTTCGGTTGGTGAACTGCGTGACGCGATCGCCCCCGAGGAGCGCTTCGACGTCATCACCGCCTGGGACGTGATCGAGCACATCCACGATCCGGTGTCGTTTCTGCGGGACCTCGGCTCGCGGCTGGCGCCTGGAGGTCAGATCTTCCTCAGGACCCCCAACCTCTTGTACGTCCTGCCGCTGTACGCGCTGCGCCGCCGGCTCGGACACGATGTCGGGCTCGAACCGACCAACCACGTCGTGTACTTCGACGCAGCCACGATGCGACGCACGCTTGCCCGGGCGGATCTCCAGCCTGTCGACTGGCCCGTGCTCGTCCCGCCGCAGGTTGAGACGTTCGCGCCGCTGACGGCCCCGATCGGTCGAGCCGTCCGGCTCAAGAACCGCTATGCCCATCTGGCCCACCGGCTCGCTGCTATGAGCTTCGGTCGCGCGGTCATTGGTTCCGATCTCGATGTCGTGGCGACCCGCATGACTCGCTAGGGTCCGCCGCCGTGCTCCGCCTTCGCCTGGCCGTCCTCGTCGCGATCTGCGTGATCCTGAGCATGGCCGGGTTCGGCTGTGGCGCCGATCGCTCCGAGCGCGATGCTGCCTCCCGGCCGGCGGCGGCTGCACAGACGAACATCGTGAGCAACGCCGACATCCGCCGCACGCGGCCCGGGACGCCGGAACGTTCGATCCTGACCTGGGCGCAGGCCGTCCAGTTCCGTGACCTCGCAGCGGTTCGGGCGGCCTACACAGAACGGGTTCGGCGAGCGGTCACGATCCAGCGGATGTACGCGGCAACGAGGACTGTTGGGTCGCTGCTGGGTCGACCTGAGATCGTCAACTCCAAAGTCCGCGGGACGCTCGCGCGCGTGCGTGTCGCGCTGATCTCCTTCGGCGCCAGCGGCGAGCGTACTCAGCAGCCGATCACCTTCAGTCTGCGTCGGGAGGATGGGCAGTGGCTGCTCGAAGACGCGGGCCTTCTACTCGATTCGGCAGCCGCGTTGCGTCGCCTCTCCGGCTAGAGGACGCCCATGCGCGTACGGGTCAGCGTGAATCGATCTCCGAACATCGACACGCAGCAATGGCTCCTGCTTGCGTCCGGGGTTCTAACGGCCGGCGGCCTCGCGTTGGCCGATCAAGCAACGGCGCTCGCACTGTGCGCTGCTCAGACGCTGGTGCTGGCCAGCCTGTTTACGCGCGCCGTACGTGGACGACGCGGATGGCGCAGTGCCGAGCTCGTTGTCGCCACCGCGTGGATGCTCCTGTTCACCGTGCCGTGCTGGCTCTACGCAGTGGATCCGGGGTTGCTGGATCAGGGCTCGCCCGCGAGAGCGATCCTGATCGTCAACGTCGCGCTGTACGGCTACCTGCTTGGCCTGCTCACGCGGACAGTGGCCGGACCGACTGTCGACGGTCCCGTACCGGTCGTCACGATGCAACCGCGCCCTCGGATGCTGATCGCTTGGTGGCTGCTTGGCTTCGTGGCGCTGGCAGCGTTGCTGCTGCGCCACGGCAACCCGCTTGATTACCTCACCCACCTCGATCGGTCCGCGGCACTGAACCTCGGCGCGTTCTACCTCGTGGCGATCGCGCTGTTCATGCGGTACGCCGCGCTGGCCTGGGCAGCCGGAAGCTGGAGCCGCGGGGAGCCGCTGGGCCGCCTGCCGATCGCGCTGGCGGTGGCGGGCACGATCTTCATCGCGTTGACCGGCGCGCGGCTCTTCGTGGCGATCGCCTTGGCGGATTTCCTCCTGCTGTACGTACTGCTGCGGCGACCAGTCCCGCTGCGACGGATTGCGCCGTACGTGCTCGCCATCGGCGTGCTCATCGTCTTCGGGGTGGGCACGCTGAAGCGATATCAGGGCTACAACTCCTCGCACCCCGATGCGCAGGTGGGGCTGGCGCACTACGCGATCAAGCAGGCACCGTCGGAGTTCGCCTCGGCGTACGCGAACAACTACGTCGACAGCGTCCGGTTGCTGGCGATCGCAGATCGGCTCGTACCGCGCAGCGCCGACTGGGAGGGCGGTCGGGCGCTGCTCGAGATGGCGGTCAAGCCCTTGCCGCGTCCCATTCGTCCGAAGGTCGAGCGTCAGGAGGTGCTCCGCATGGCCTTCAACCCCTCCGAGGACTACGAATTCGCGATGCCGCTCATCGGGACGTCGTTCCTGGCCGGCGGGATCGTCATCGTGCTGCTCGTGTCCGTCGCGACCGGCGCTCTCGTGGGCTGGCTGGATCGTCGGCTGGCCTCCGATGCGCTGTCGGCCCGCAGCGCCGCGGTCGTCGTGGTGGCCGTCATCGGCTTCCCGAACGTGATGCGCGGCGGGCTGCCGGCGGGCGTCGTGATCCTGCTGGTCGACGTGTTCGGGATGTGGATCGTGGCGCGTACTGCCTTGCGGCCGCAAGCGCCACAACCGGCCGGTTCTGCGACTCAGGCGGCGGCGAGGCCAGGCGGGACGGGCAATCCGAACTGACGGAATGACTCGGCTGCACGATGCAGGGCAGCCGGCTGCGGGGAGCCATCCGCTCGCGCGGATGAACATGTGACTGCGCAGGCGGACGATGCAGGACGCGGTCGCGCGGATGACATCGGTGGCCACCCCCTTGGGCCCAGCGTACACGTCCCCTTGTCGAAGTAGAGCGCCTCCAGCGCCGTCAGCTCGCAGAGCGCCAGCAGCTCGCGCAGCTCCGGCAGCAGGTACAGGCGCATGTGCGCACGCCACTGATGGTCGACGAGGATGTGACTGCGTTCCAGCGTATCGACGTTGTGGCGACCGCTCGCGAGCTTCAGGACGTCGCCGACGAACGAGGCGCTGTTCGTCGTGAGCAGCAGCTCGCCACCGGGGCGCAGCATTCGACGGCAGCCGAGGAGCAGAGCGAGCGGTTGGAGCGTGTGCTCGATGACCTCCGAGCAGACCACGACGTCCCACTCGCCGGCGCCGGCGATCTCGAGAGCAGATGGGGCACCCCGTCGGGCAGGGCACGGACATCGAACTCGGCCTGGACCATCTCGGCACCAAGCGCGTCGACGGCCGAGCTGAATCCATCGAACGAGAAGCCGACCGCGCCCAGACGCGTTCGGGCACCGCCGGGAAGCGCGCGAACGAGCCGCAGCGTCGTTCCGGGATATGCGCCCACATCCGCGACAGCGGCCCCGCCGGCGATGGCGGGGCGCAGTCGCTGGGCGATCACCTCGAACCGTCGCCGTCCGACGCCTAGGTTGGTCCACGGCGGTCTGAGTCCCCGCTGCGCCACCTCCTCGGGCGGCATGCGCTCGAAGGCGAGGGCATCGCTGTCGTCGCGGTCGACGAAGCTCTCGAACCAGGTATCGCGGGTGCGGCCAACGATCGGGTGATCCTAGTGGTGGCGGATGTTGTCGATCGAGCCGGTTGAGAGGTCGTCGAGGACGTGAACGCGATGACCGCGCGCGAGGAGGGCTTCGGCGAGGTGCGAGCCGATGAAGCCCGCGTCGCCGATGATGAGAAACCGCAGGCAGCTGTTGCCTTTCGTGCTTTCCGCGCGCCGGTAGCGACCGCGAATATGACCATCCCCGTAGCCGATACCGTCGCACACGCGCGCCTGGCGTACAACGAGGGGGCGAGCTTCGGCACGCTCGGGCCTCGTACGTCCGTGACGAGACGGCGACCCGAGCCACGACGTTGAGCGCCGGCGGTGATCGCTCGCCGACGCCACGGGCTGGGAGTACGATCGCGGTCATGCCGGTCCACGTCGACGAGACGCTCCCGCTGCACCCGCTCAGCGTGTCGGACGTCATGGGCATGGTCGATGCCGGGATCCTCGACGAGGACGACCATGTGGAGTTGCTTGACGGGGTGCTCGTCGAGATGAGCCCGCAGGGGTCGCCCCACGCGTACGCGATTCGCAGACTCACCACGCTCGCAGGACCAGTCGCAGCAGCGGGTGGATTGGAGCTGAGCATCCAGGGTCCCGTCGACGTCGGCAGCCGTTTCAGCCTGCCGGAGCCTGACCTCGCGATCGTGCCGCTTACGGGCCCCGACGCCCATCCGCGCAATCCGGTGCTCGTGGTGGAGATGGGCGCAACCTCTCTCAGGATCGACCTCGTGCGCAAGGCCCGTATCTACGCGACCGGCGGCGTCCCCGAGTACTGGGTCCTCGACGTCGAACGACGCGCGCTCGTCGTGCACCGTGACCCACGCGACGGCTACTACGCCGATGTCCGCACCGTGAGCGAGGACGAGATCGTGACGGCGACGAAGCTCGATCTCGCCGTGCCCGTCGCCTCGCTGCTTTAAACGGCGCGCCCCGATTGCAGTCTTGCCAGAGGCTCGGCGCTCCGGTTCAGGTCGAGCCGTCGAGTCGCGGACCGCGAAGCGGTCAGGGGCGAAAGGCTCGACGCAGTTCAAGCCGGAGCCATCCAACGAGTCACCGTACGGAGGTGTACACTAACGTACATGGCAAGGCTCACGGTGACCGAGGCGCGATCGATTCTGCCTGAGCTCCTGGACCGTGTCGCGGACGGCGAGGAGATCACGATCACCCGCCACGGCGAGGCGGTTGCCGT
>Ga0136633_1002589_pt1 | contig 12353 bp, 14 predicted proteins | sample AntDrymeUQ832206_2_FD_105494 | JGI IMG/M metagenome (GOLD analysis project Ga0136633, IMG submission 105494) | Polar desert sand microbial communities from Dry Valleys, Antarctica - metaG UQ83 (22.06) | ecosystem: Environmental > Terrestrial > Soil > Desert | place: Antarctica: Dry Valley... | reverse complement strand
TGGCCGGTGCTCGCCGCCCAGGCCGCGGGGGCCGGGAAGGTCGTGGTCGTCGATGGCCCGAGGCACCACCTCGAGGGAGTGCTGCCGGAAGGCGTCGAACGGGTCGTCCAGGCCGAGCCGAAGGGAACGGGAGACGCGGTGCGCGCGGCCGCCGGCCACATCGATCCGGACGCGCCGGTTCTCGTCCTGATGGGCGACGTCCCGCTCGTCACGGCCGAGGCGATCGCCGGGCTGGTCGAAGCGCACGAGCACCATCGTGCGCAGGCAACCATGGCCACGATGGTGCTCGACGACCCGACGGGGTACGGCCGCGTGGTCCGCGACGCCGAGGGCCGCGTCCTGCGCGTCGCCGAGACGAAGGCGGAGGGCGACGCGACTCCCGAGGAGCTGGCCATCGACGAGGTCAACACGGGCGTCTTCTGCTTCGACGGGGCCGCGCTGCTGGATGCGCTCGGCGCGCTGCGCGCCGACAACGCCCAGGGCGAGCTCTACCTGCCGGACACGCTGCCGCTGCTGCGCGAGGCCGGGCACACCGTCGTCGCCCACATCGTCGACGACCCCACGCTCACCCTGGGCGTCAACGACCGCGCCGACCTAGCGCGGGTGCGGGCGATCGCGCAGCGCCGGGTGCTCGACGCGCTCATGCGCGAAGGCGTCTCCGTGCTCGCCCCGGAGGCCACCGTGATCGACGCGACGGTGACGATCGGCCGCGACAGCGTCATCGAGGTGGGCTGCACGCTGCGCGGGGCGACGTCGATCGGCGAGGGGGCGACGGTGGGCCCGCACACGACGATCCTCGACTCCGCCGTCGGAGACGGGTCCACCGTCCGCCACAGCTATCTCGACCGGGCCCGGGTCGGCGCGGGCGTCTCCGTGGGGCCCTTCGCCTACCTGCGGCCCGATGCCGTCCTGCGCGACGGGTCCAAGGCGGGCACGTTCGTGGAGATCAAGAACTCCGAAATCGGCGAGGGGTCGAAGGTCCCACATCTGTCGTACATCGGGGACGCCACGATCGGGACGAACTCGAACATCGGCGCCGGCGCGATCACCGCCAACTACGACGGCCGCCGCAAGCACCGGACGACCATCGGCGACGACGTCCGGGTGTCCGTCGACAACGCCTTCGTCGCCCCGGTCACCGTGGGGGACGGGGCCTACACGGGCGCGGGGAGCGTCATCACCGACGACGTACCGCCGGGGGCGCTCGGGATCGCGCGGGAGCGCCAGACGAACATCGAGGGCTATGCGGACTCAAAAGCTCCCAAAGAGCAGTGAGAAGCTGACGCGTCGTCATCCGACGGGCGTACGATGGCGCCTCCCTTGAGCATGCTGGACCCTCACATGGATCCCTCCTCCGAGACGTCCCTCCCGCTGGAGTACAACAAGCGGCTCATGGTGTTCGGGGGGCGCTCCAACCCGGAGCTCGCCCACAAGATCGCCGACAAGCTCGGCGTGGGCCTCGGTGCGGTGACGCTGAAGACCTTCTCCAACGGCGAGGTCTACTGCCGCTACGAGGAGTCCATCCGCGGCGCCGACGTCTTCATCGTCCAGTCGACCTGCGGGAATCCCGACACGGGCGTCAACGCCAACGACGCCCTGATGGAGCTGCTGGTGATGATCGACGCGGCGGTCGGGGCGTCCGCGCACCGCGTGATCGCCGTGACCCCCTGGTACGGCTACAGCCGCCAGGACAAGAAGTCGATGCCGCGCGAGCCCATCACGGCGCGCCTGATCGCCCGGATGCTCGAGCGCGCGGGCGCCGACCGCGTGCTCACGATGGACCTCCACGCCGGCCAGGTGCAGGGCTTCTTCCAGAAGCCGCTCGATCATATGACCGCGACGTTCATGCTCACGCAGTACTTTCGCGACCTCCACCTGGAGGACCTCGTGGTCGTCTCGCCGGACGCCGGCCGCGTGAAGCTCGCGAAGAAGTTCGCCGAGAAGGTGGGCGCCGAGCTCGCCATCCTCAATAAGGAGCGCCCGGCCCAGCAGGTCGCCGAGATCGCCTACGTCATCGGCAACGTCAAGGGCAAGACGGCGCTGCTCGTCGACGACATCATCGACACGGCGGGGACGCTCAAGGCGGCCGGGATGACGGTCTTGGACGAGGGCGCCAAGCGCGTCTACGCCGCCGCCACGCACGGCGTGTTCAGCGGCAACGCGTGGGAGAACCTCGCCAGCGCGCCGTTCGAGCAGATCGTCGTGACGGACACCATCCCGATCCGCGCGGGCGCGCCGGAGAACATCAAGGTCCTCTCCTGCGCGGACCTGCTGACGGACTCGATCCGCCGCATCTTCACCGACGACTCGGTGTCCGAGGTCTTCGGTGGCGAGAACCAGCTCTTCTGAGCGCCCCGCAGTCCAGCACGCCGAGTCGGCGGACGGGACGCCGATCGCCTATCGCATGTCAGGGCAGGGGGAGCCGATGGTGCTCGTGCACGGCGCGGCCACCTCCAGCGCGGACTGGCTGTTCGTCCTACCCCACCTGCGCGAGCGCTTCACCGTGGTCACGATGGACCGGCGCGGCCGGGGGCACAGCGGCGACGGTGTCGAGTACGCGATGGCGCGCGAGGCGCAGGACATCGCCGCGGTGGTCGATGCCGTGGGTGCGGAGATCCTCGTCGGCCACTCCTACGGTGCGCTGTGCTCGATCGAACTCGCCGCAACGGGACGCCACCTGCGCCGCCTCGTGCTCTACGAGCCCCCGATCGCCGCGCGCGAGGAGGCCGCGCTCGCAATGGGCGCGGCGGTCGCCGCGGGTGAGCTCGACCGGGCGCTCGAGGGCTTCCTGCTCGGCGCGGGCACGCCCCGCGATCAGTTCGAGCTGATCCGCCGCTCCGCCGCCTGGCCGGTGCTCCTGGACGCGGTGCCGGCGGTGCCGCGGGAGCTGCACGCCGCCGCGGCCTGGCGGCACCCGGCCGGCCCGATCGAGGCGGAGACCCTGTTCGTGCTCGGCGCCGACACCCGCGGTGAGGCGTATCTCGACGGCCTCAACGACCTTCAGGCCGTCTTCCCGAACGCGCGCCGCGAGCTCGTCCCGGGCCAGCAGCACGTCGCCCACGTGTTCGCGGCGGAGGCGTTCGCCGGCCTCCTCATCCGGTCCTGCGCCGCGTGAGCGCGAGCGCGTCCGCCCGGCTGCAGCACCTGCTCGGCCTCGACGACGAAGAGCTCATGCTCATCCTCGGCTCGACGCCGCTCGACCTCATCTCGGGGGAGGAGGAGGAGCGCGAGGACCTGCGCGTCCTCATGGCGCTGCTCAACGACGCCGAAGAGCAGGCCGGGGCGGCGACGCTGCGCCGCTGGGTGCGTGCCGGGCCGCTCACCCACCGGCCCGTCGACCTGTTGGCGCGCCACGACTTCGCCGCCTTCGAGACGGCGCTCGGCGACCTGGCCGAGCGCGGCTTCGTTCTTCGCAACCGCCCGCCGGGGTAGGGGCTACTTCGGGTCGGGCGTGCGCTCGCCCGGCCAGACGCCTGTGATGAAGCGCGTGCCGCGGGCGAGGTAGCGGTCGACGACCGCCCGGACGACCTTGAAGACCATGCCCTGCACGGCGGCGGCCGAGAGGATCTTGCTCCAGCTCGCCCATTCCGTGTTGCCCTTGGGCGGATCCTCGGCGTCGATTCTCCCCCAGATGAAGTGGAAGATCCGCGTCGACACGAGGCCCGCGAGGATTCCCGCGATGATCCCGATCGGCTTGTAGATGATGGTGACGATGGCCTTCACGGTCCCGGAACCTACCCGGACGCGCCACGAGATGATCATTCCGCCGCTCCAACGGTAAACCTAGAAGCGACGCAAGCCGACAACCGTTCATAGGAGGAGTCCATGGACGATTCACACGCCGACGACCTGCTGCGACGCGCGCTCATCGAGCCTGAGGCGTCAGCTGCCGTCGCCCTGAAGGTCTCAGGACTGCCCGTGTGCGACTCGGTGACGGTGGTCTTCCACGGCCGTCGCGACCTCGGCACGATCCAGACCTACGTCGCGCTCGGGCGCCATGGGGCAGGAGAGGCGCTGCCGGCCAACGCTCTGATGCGGCTGCCGTGCGACCTCGATCTGGGGTCGGCGGAGGATCGTGAGGAGGCCGAGTTCATGTATGCCGAGCAGGCGGCGGCGCTGCGCGATGCGCTCGTGGGAGCCGACACCGTCCTCGAGCTCTGGCGCGAGCCGCTGGAGGACCTCGCAGGCGCCCGCGTGGGGGTGGACCGCAGCCTCCGCCTCGGGGTCTCGCTGCCCGCGCATCGCCTGCTGCCGGCGGCCCTCGTGGCGCCGGAGCGCCAGATCGTCATCACCCCTGTCTGCAGTGCGCGGCCGCTGGCCCAGGGCAAGCCGCCGATGGGCATCGCCTGCGCAGTGCAGGACGTCGCCCGTGTGTATCCGCTGCCCGACGACCCGGAGCGCTGCCTCATGGACTTCCTGGAGGTCGCAGGCGAGCACGCGCGGCATATGGCCGAGGTCATCGACCGCCAAGGCCAGAGCGTGGCGCGCTTCCTCGAGCTGTCCGGGGACGACTTCCACGACACTGCCTGAGAGGCCGGTGGCCCCTCAGGCAGTGCGCGGACCGGGCGTCAGCCCGTGAGCGTCAGCCCGTGAGGCGGACGCGCGCCGGGCAGCGCTTGAACTGGAAGCTCAGGGTCTTCGCCTTCGTCCGGCTGTCGGGAAGGAACGTCACCTTTGCCGTGACCCGGTGGCGGCCCTCCGATGACGCCGCCACCCGCGTGCGGAACGGCGCGCTCGAGACGGTGCGCAGCTTCCGGCCGTCGAGCGAGAACACGACGCGGGAGATGCTCCTGCCCGTCACCGTGGCGGCGAACGAACCCTTCACACATGGGCCGCGCAGGCCGAGCCGGGCGATGCCGGCTGGGTCGGACCCCAGCTTCGACGTGCCGGGCGGGGTCCGCTCGGAGTCGTCCGTCGACGACGTGCATCCGCGGTCGGCGGGGAAGTCGACGTTTCCGTCCTTGTCGTTGTCGATGCCATCCGAGCACTCCGTGTTGCGCTCGTCGTCGTCGGCGGGGTTGAAGGTGCCGCCGGGCCCGCTCAGGCAGCCCGGGTCGATCTCGTCGATCTTTCCGTCACCGTCGTTGTCGGCGCGGTCGGTGCATTCCGTGTCGCGCTCGTCGTCATCGAGGGGGTCGAAGGTGCCGCCAGGGCCGCTCAGGCAGCCGGGGTCGTTCGGGTCGATCAGGCCGTCGCCGTCATTGTCGACCGTGTCGGAGCACTGCGGGGCGCGCGCGCAGGGGTTTCCGATGAAGTCGGCCGTCGCCTCGGCGATGATGATGTCGGCGATCGGGGTGGTCAGCACGAGCGCGCGCGTGGTGATGCGGTTGGGCTCCTGCACCGTCTGGTTGAGCATCAGCATCCCGGCCGGCCCAAGCGGGATCGTCATCGGCCCGGCCGGCACGGAGATGCTCGTGCCGTTGACGGTGAGGTTCAGAACCTGCGGCGCGCCGCCCGCCACGGGCACTCCGTTCATGCAGGTGTAGGAGGCCGTCGCGGTGAGGACGGAAGCTGAGATGACTGCGCCCGGCAGCGTGATCACCGGGTTGGTGACCGTCGCACGCGCCGTAGCGTTGTCGCCTTCGGCAGGCGGCGCCGACGCGAGGTTCTCCGGCTTCTGCATGGTGGTTGCCGAGAACGCGTCGGCGGTGACGGGTCCGACGGTGCTCGGGTCGATCAGGCCGGCATCCTCGGGGACGCATGGCAGGTCGGGCGCGTTGGCCACGAACGGCTCGATCGTCTGCGCGACGGGGATCTTCGTGACGACGCGGATCGCGCTGGCCTTGCAGGAGAAGTCGCCGCCACCGGCGCGTGGCGCCGCTGTCGCGGGCGTCGCCAGGGTGAGCACCAGAAGCGCGCCCGCAGCAGTCGCGGCTAAGAAGTTCAGAATTCTGAGGGGCATGCTGGAGTCTCTCTTGTCGCGTTTGGATCAGCGATGCCCTAGCGCGTAAACGCCATGGCACCGCCTTCGCCTGATCGAGTGCATACCCGGGTAGGCTGAGGGCGAACATGGGTTCTCGGATGAAGATGCCCGCGGTCGCCTTTGCGCTCGCGATCTGTGGGCTGGCGCCGGCACCGGCCGGCGCACTCCAAGATGACCGCGTCACCCAACTGTCCGACGAGCAGACGTTCACGCAGTGGGCGCACGCCGAGTGGAAGGCACCGGTGCGCCCGTATCCGGATGGATCAGCGCCGACCAAGGCGAGGCTGCGCTTCGACTCCGAGGACGGGTTGCAGGAGGTCTACACGGCGTTGCGGTCCTTCCGCCACCCCGACGGAAGCAAATGGATCGAGATCCGCCTGCCGCGTCGGCCCAACGGGCAGACGGGCTGGGTGCGACGGGATGCGCTGCGCAGCTTCCACGTCGTCCGCACGCTGCTCCTGATCGACCGCGCGAAGCTGCGGGCGACGTTGTACCGTGACGGCGAGCAGGTCTGGAGCGCCCGGGTCGGCGTGGGCGCAGCGCGGACGCCGACGCCGGCAGGGCGCTTCTACATCCGTGGCAGGCTCCGTCCTCCCCGGGGCGGGCTCTACGGCGACATCGCCTTCCCAACGAGTGCTTACTCCGTCCTCAGCGACTGGCCGGGCGGCGGCGTCGTGGGGATCCACGGGACGAACCAGCCGGAGCTGATCCCGGGCCGCCCCTCGCACGGGTGCATCCGGATCGAGAACGCGGCCATCCGCCGGCTCGCGGAGCTGTTGCCGAACGGCTCCCCCGTTCGCATCATCTGAGGCGCGCCTACTCTCGGCGCCGTGCGCCGCCCCGCCAAGGTCACCGCCGTCGTCTTCGGTCTCTTCGTCTTTCTCGGCATCTCCGGCCTCCTCGCCCGGGCGTTGACCGGGCCGGGCAGCGAGCGCGCCCAGGTGCTGGAGATACTCGAGGCGCAGGCGGCGGGCGACGCCGGCGCCGTTCTCGTCGACCTCCCCGGATGCGCACGCGTGCCGGTGTGCGTGCGCGTCACGCGGGAGCGGGTGGAGCGCCTCGCGCGGCCGGGCGACGTTGAGATCGTCCGCTACGAGCCATCCGTGCAGGTTGCGCTGACTCGCCAGGACGGCACGGCGCGGGTCGTGTGGCGGACGACGAGCCGGCGGTTTCCCGTCGCGCAGTGCGTCCGAGTGCTCCGTCAGGGTCCCCTGACGGGCGGCCGCAGCGAGATCGTGGCGCTTACGGACCCCATCGCTTTGACAGGGTCGTGCTGAGGTCCCGCGAATCAACCGCCACATGCCCGTGTTGAAGCCCCGTCGTATGCCCCGTCTCCTCCTCGCCCTCTTCGCCCTCTTCGCCTTCATCGCGCTCACCGGCGCCGCTCCCGCGGAAGCAGCCCAGAAGCCCACGAACCGGACGCTCTATGCCGACGGCCCGAGCGGCCGCTTTCTTCTCGACGGCACCTGGCTGTTCCGCTTGGACAAGGAGGACGCTGGGTTGGGCCAGCGGTTCCAGCACCAGACATCGACGACGGGCTGGTCGCCCGTGCAGGTGCCGCATGCCTGGAACGTCGGCGACCATTCCGTCGAGTCCATGCAGGGAACGATCGGCTGGTACCGACGCGACTTCACCCTTCCCGAGGCGCGCGCGGCGCTGCGCTGGATGGTGCGCTTCGAGTCGGTCAACTACCGGACGCGCGCCTGGCTGAACGGCCGCCCGATCGGCCGGAACAAGGGCGCGTACATACCCTTCGAGCTGCCCCTGTCGGGCGCGAAGCGGACGGGCACCAACCGCCTCGTCGTCCGGGTCGACTCCCGCCGCCTGATCACGGACTTCCCTCCCTCGGGCCTCAACTCATCGGGCACCCCGACGGGCGGCTGGTGGAACTACGGCGGCCTGCTCCGCGAGGTCTACGTCCGTAGGATCGACACCGTCGACTTCAAGAAGGTCGTCGTGCGGCCGAACCTGCCCTGCGGGACCTGCGACGCCACGGTCGACGTGAGGCTGTCGCTCAAGAACGTCCTGCCCGGCACCCGCCGCGTCCGCGTGGTGGGGCGCTTCGGCGGACGCCGGCTGAACCTCGGGACCCATGCCATCGGCGGAGGCGCGATCAAGGGTGTCGCCACGCGCATCGCGCTCCCGGACCCGAAGCTGTGGTCGCCCTCGAGCCCGTACCTCTACCCCGTCCAGCTCGAGGTCTATGAGGGCGGGCGGCGCCTCGGCCGCTACGACCTCAAGTCGGGAGTGCGCTCCGTCAAGGTCTCCGGCGACGGCCGCTTGGTCCTGAACGGGCAGTTCACGAACTTTCGCGGCGTCGGCTACCACGAGGACACCCGCGAGAAGGGCTTTGCCATCGGCAACGACGACCGCGAATGGCTCGTCAACGAGGTCAAGGCCCTGGGCGCGACCTTGATGCGCACCCACTACCCGCCACACCCGTACCTGCACGAGCTGGCGGATCGCCTCGGCGTGCTGATCTGGTCGGAGATCCCGGTCTACTCCAACAAGACGCACGTGCTCAAGCAGCGGACGGTCCGGGTGCTCGCCGCCAAGGAGCTCAAGCGCAACATCGAGACAAACCAGAACCACCCGTCGGTGATGCTGTGGTCCATCGGCAACGAGCTCTCCTCCAAGCCGGGACCCGTGCAGGGCTACTACATCCGCCGCGCGGTCTCGCAGGCCAAGGCGCTCGACCCGACGCGTCCTGTGGGTCTAGCCGTCGCGGGCTATCCCTCGGCGGGATGCCAGCCCGAGTACGAACCGCTCGACGTCATCGGGGTCAACGAGTACTTCGGCTGGTACCCGGGCCCCAACGGGCAGATCTTCGACCGGACGAGGCTGAGCTCGTACCTCGACGGCGTCCGCGCGTGTTATCCCGACAAGGCGGTCGTGGTCTCCGAGTTCGGCGCGGAGGCCAACCGCGAGGGTCCCGTCGAGGAGAAGGGGACCTGGCTGCACCAGCAGGACTTCGTCAACTATCACCTCGGCGTGCACGGCTCCAAGCCGTGGTTGAGCGGCTCCATCTACTGGGCGATCAATGAGTTCCGCGTCCGGCCGGCCTGGGACGGCGGCAACCCGCGACCGTCGCCGCCGATCCACCAGAAGGCGCTCGTGAGCTACGACCGCGTGCGCAAGCCGGCGTGGTTCGACGTCCAGAAGCTGTTCAACGGGACGCAGCAGTTCGTCGCGCCGCCCGGCCGCGCCGGCCGCTGAGCGACGGCCGGACTCAGCGCTCGGACGGAACCCGTCGCGCGGGTTGCGGCGCGTGCTCGGGCCGCCGGGCCGGCCGGGCGTAGCGATCGGCGAGGCGGCCGCCTTCGCGCAGTCGCAACCGCGGGGACTCGGCGTTCTCGAGCGGGATCCCGCCGCCGGGGGCAGGCTCGATCGGCGCGGTCGGGCGCGGCTCTCCGCCGCCGCCGTCGCCCTCCTCGTCCTCGGGCGGCCGGTAGCCCGGCTGGGCGTCCGAGCGGATGAACATGGTGAGCAGCAGCCCACCGAACATCAGCGCCACGAGGTGCAGCGCGCCGAAGATGAGCATCAGCTCTTCATCAGGCGACACGCCACTGAGAGTACCCAGGATCAGGCAGGCGGCTGCGCCGACCTCGCTACCATGGCGCGGCCTATGGCCAAGCTCGACACCGACACCCTCGACGTCACCGCCCGCTCCGACCAGGGCTCGCGCTCCATGCGGCGCCTGCGCCGCTCGGGTCGCGTGCCCGGCGTCATCTACGGGGGCGACGGCGAGCCGGTGGCCATCGACGCCGACGCGCGGATGATCCGCAACATCTTCAAGGCCGCCGGCGCCCTGCTGCAGGTCTCCGTCGACGGCGGCAAGGCCGAGCCCGTCCTGATCAAGGACGTGCAGCACCACCCGCTGCGCGGCGACATCGTCCACGCCGACTTCCTGCGCGTGGACCTCACCGTCAAGCTCCAGGCCGCCATCCCGGTCGAGCTCGTCGGGGCCGAGGAGTCGCCGGGCGTGGTCGAGGGGGGCGTGCTCAGCCAGGAGGCCCGCGAGCTCACGGTCGAGGCCCTTCCGAGCGACATGCCCGAGGTCATCACTTTCGACGTCTCCAAGCTCGAGATGAACGAGACGGCGACGCTGGCCATGCTCGGCGTCCCCTCCGGCCTCACGATCATGGAGGACCCCGAAGAGACTGTCATCGCGACCGTCACCCCGCCGTCGAAGGAGGAATCTCCGGACGACGACATCGAGACCGAGACGGGTCTCGTGGGCGAGGATGGCGAGATCGCCGAGGCGCAGGCCGAGGGCGACACGGGCGAAGAGGCCGAGGCTGCCGCCGGTTCCGGGGATTCTTCCTCGGACTCCGAGTAGTCCCGGCACCCGCCGGGGCCGTGAAGCTCTTCGCGTCGACACCGGTCGACTGGCTGATCGCGGGCCTGGGCAATCCTGGGCCCGCGTACGCGCGCACGCCTCACAACGTGGGCTTCGAGGTGGCACGGGCGCTCGCCGAGCGCTGGGACCTCGGGAAGCCGAGGAAGAAGTTCGCTGGTGAGCTCTTCGAGGGGCGCGCGGGGATCGGCGGCCTGCGGGTGGCGATCCTGCTGCCGCAGACGTTCATGAACGAATCGGGGCGCTCCGTCGGCCCGGCACGCGGGTCGTACAAGCTCGAGCTCGACCGGCTGCTCGTCCTCCACGACGAGATCGACCTCGCCTTCGGGGACGTCCGCACCCGCCTCGGCGGGGGGCTGGCCGGCCACAACGGGCTGAAGTCGCTCAAGCGCGAGCTCGGCTCACCCGACTTCCACCGCGTGCGCATTGGCGTCGGCCGCCCGGACTCGACGGACCCCGAGCTCGTCGCCGCCTACGTTCTCGGCGCCTGGCGCCAGACGAAGGACGAGGTCGCGGACCTGATCGGCCGTGCGTGCGACGCGGCCGAGCAGATCGTCCTCGCCGGCAGCGACTGAAAGCGTGCCGCGCGACTGGGACGCTCCTGCCTACGAGCGCATCTCAGCGCCCATCGAGGCCATGGGTCGCGACGTGCTCGCGCGGCTGGCCCTTGCCGGGGACGAGACCGTCCTCGACGCCGGCTGTGGCACGGGCCGGGTCACCGTTGCACTGCTCGAGCGCCTGCCCCGCGGGCGCGTCGTCGCCGTCGACGGTTCGCCGAGCATGATCGAGGAGGCGCGGCGCCGTCTGCCGTCCGGCCGCGTCGAGTTCCGTGTCGCCGACCTCGCGGAGCTGGTGCTCGACGCGCCGGTCGACCACGTCCTCTCCACCGCGACCTTCCACTGGGTCCCGGACCACGAGAGGCTCTTCGCACGGATGTTCGAGACGTTGAGGCCCGGCGGGCGCCTGGTCGCCCAGTGTGGGGGCGAGGGGAACATCGCCGACGTGCTCGCCGCCACTGAGCGGGTGGGGGAGCGCGCGCCGTTCGCGGACGCGCTTGCCGGCTGGGCCGGCCCGTGGCGCTTCGCCTCCGCCGAGGACACCGCGGCGAAGCTGAGTGCGGCCGGCTTCGAGGACGTCCGCACCTGGCTCTTCGACGTCCTGGTCGACGTCGTCGAGCCGCGCACCTACTTCGCGACGATCATGCTCGGCTCACACCTCGAGCGGCTCGCGCCCGAGCACCGCGACGCGTTCGTCGAGGCGGTGCTCGCCGAGCTGCCGGAGCCGATTCGGGTGACGTACGTGCGCTTGAACATCGAGGCGCGCCGCCCCTGACGGAGGCCCGCGCCCGGCTGGATGCAATCACCCCCCACATAGGCCAGGTGATTGCATCCACTCGGAACGCGGAGGGAAGAATCCCCCTTCCACCCATCCGACCAATTGAGACCTCGGTCTGGGCGAGCGGTGAATGCCGAACCGGTCACAAACCTCCGTCCATCCCGCAAGGATGCACTGATGACCGACGAGGAGCTCTTGGCTGCGAGCGTGACCGACGGTGAGGCGTTCGCCGCCTTCTACCGCCGCCACGCCCGCCCCGTCTCGGGCTTCTTCCTGCACCGGACGGGCAACGCCGAGCTGGCGATGGACCTGACGGCCGAGACGTTCGCAGAGGCGCTCGCGGGCCGGCGGCGGTTCGATCCCGAGAAGGGCACGGCCACGATGTGGCTGTACGGGATCGCGCGGCACAAGCTCGCCCGTGCGCTCGAGCGCGGCCGGGTCGAGGACCGTGCGCGGCGGCGGCTTGGAATGGCGCCGCTGGTGCTCGACGACGACGCGCTCGCCCACGTCGACGCGACCGCCGGTGACGGTGGACGCGCCGTCGAGCTGCTCTCGGACCTTTCCGCAGAGCAGCGCGAGGCGATCACCGAGCGGGTCGTGCACGAGCGCGACTACGGCGAGATCGCCGCCCGTGCGCGCACCTCGGAGGCGGTCATCCGCAAGCGGGTCTCCCGGGGCCTGGCCGGAATGCGGACCCAGATGGAGGAACCCAAGCCATGACCGACCCCTTTGCCGACC
>Ga0136633_1002588_pt1 | contig 12353 bp, 13 predicted proteins | sample AntDrymeUQ832206_2_FD_105494 | JGI IMG/M metagenome (GOLD analysis project Ga0136633, IMG submission 105494) | Polar desert sand microbial communities from Dry Valleys, Antarctica - metaG UQ83 (22.06) | ecosystem: Environmental > Terrestrial > Soil > Desert | place: Antarctica: Dry Valley... | reverse complement strand
GCCTACGGCGGCAAGACCGGCGTCGACCTGCCCGAGGCCAAGAACTACGTCGGCGCCTACCACCAGCCGGCAGCGGTCATCACCGACGTCGACACGCTCGCGACGCTGCCCCCCGAGGAGGTGGCGTCCGGCTACGCGGAGGTCGTCAAGACGGCGCTGATCGCCGGCGGGGCGCTGTGGGACCGCGTCGCGGCGGGCGGCGGCGGAGCGGCGGTCGACGAGCGCGTCGTGCTGGACTGCGCGCGCACGAAGATCGCCGTGGTGGCGTCCGACGAGCGCGACGGGAGCACGCGCCAGCTGCTCAACCTCGGCCACACGATCGGCCATGCGATCGAGACCGTGACGGGCTACCGCGTGTACCGCCACGGCGAGGCCGTGGCGCTCGGGCTGCTGGCCGCGTTGCGGTTGGGTGGGACCGGCGATCTGCGCGGCCAGGTCGCCGAGCTCTTCGTGGCGGCCGGGTTGCCGACGACGCTGTCCGCCGACGTGGATGCGCAGGCCGTGGTCGCGGCGACGAAGCTCGACAAGAAGCGCGTCGGCGACCGGCTCCCGTTCGTGCTCGTGCGCGCGCCCGGGGATGCCGTGTTCGGCCAGCGGGTGGCGGCGGAGGACGTGCTGGCGGCGGTGCGGGAGCTTCGTTCGGGCTGAGCTTCTGCGCTGCCGCGCGGCGTGCGCGCGGCTGTCGGCGAAAGGCATCTTTGAAGGGAGTCAGGGCTCTGGGGCGGTGTCGTTTCGGCCAGGGCGCAGGGATCCTCAAGAAAGCGTCCATATGCGGGACGCTTTCGTGGGAACCCCCCGCTGGCCCCGGCACGAACGTCCCCACCCCGACCAACTGACACCCCTCAAGGATGCAGTTCAGTCACGCCGGCCCCCTTGAGGCGCCGAACCCCGAACGTCAACACCCCGCGCCCGCAGTGAGACCTTCATGAGGACCGGTCCTCGCGAGCGCCGCCAGCGCGCATCCTCATGAGATGACCACTTCCACTGGAGGCATCTCCCTGATGCGCAAGTTCCTCTTCGTCCTCGCGATGGCCGGCGCCCTCGCCGCCGTCGCGGTGCCCGCGACCGCCAAGAACTCCGGCAAGCACGGCGTCAAGAACGGCGCCAAGGCCGGCGCGGTCTGCGCGGAGCGGGCGCAGTCGGCCGGGCTCTCGGCGGCCGGCACCGCCGCCGCCACCGCCGCCTGCGCGAAGTACGCCGCCACGGTCAGCGATGCGCGCACCGCGCTGAAGGCCGCGCGGACCACGCGGCGCGCCGCGCTGAAGGCGGCCAGGGCCGAGTGGCGCGCCGATCGCACGGCCGCTGCCGCGCTGCCCGTCGCCCAGCGCATGGCCGCGATGAAGGCCGCGCGCATCGAGCGCCGTGCCGCGACGCGCGCCGCTCGCCAGACGTTCAAGGTCGCGCACCGGACCTACCACGCGACCATCAAGGCCGCGAAGCAGACGCGCCGCGCCGAGCTGCAGGCAGCCCGCGCCGCCTGAGCCTGAATCGACCGAGGATCGGTGGATTCAGGCTGAGTCCGTACGCACGGCGGCTGCCCGTACGCAGCCGCCGTGTCGCCCCGCCTCGCCAGTGGGCACGCGCCGCCCGAGGCAGCGCCGTGCCAGAGTGCGCCGGACATGCCGATCGGCCACAACAACCGCATCTACGTCATGCACGGCGTCAACCTCGACCAGCTCGGGCGCCGCGACCCCGCCCACTACGGCGGCCTGTCGTACCTGCAGCTCGAGCAGGCGATCGACGCGTTCGCCGTCGAGCTGGACCTCAACGCGCGCTTCTTTCAGACCAACCACGAGGGCGAGTTCGTGGAGGAGCTGCACCGCGTCGTCGATCTCGCCGACGCCGCGATCATCAACGCCGGTGCCTGGTCGCACTACTCGCGCGCGATCGGCGACGCGCTGCAGTTCGCCGGCGTGCCCGCCGTCGAGGTGCACCTGTCCGACGTCATGGCCCGCGAGCAATGGCGGCAGGTCTCGGTCCTCAGCGACGCCTGCGTCGCCACGGTCGCCGGCCAGGGCGTCGACGGCTACCGCGAGGCGCTCGTGACCCTCAAGCAGGAGCTGTCGCTGTGAGCGCGCGCCGCGCCGCGCTGCAGGCCGCGGTCGCCGAGCGCGAGCTCGACGCGCTGCTCGTCACGAACCTTGTCAACGTCCGCTGGCTGACGGGCTTCGACGGCTCGAACGCCGCGGTCGTGCTGGGAGGGGCCGATCAGCCGGGGCGCTTCATCACCGACTTTCGCTACCTCACGCAGTCCGCCGAGCAGCTCGATCCCGAGTGGGAGCGCGAGATCGCCACCGACCTGCTCAAGCGCGCGGTCGAGGGCCTGCCCGCCGAGCCGCTGAAGCTCGGCTTCGACGACGGCCATCTCACCGTCCGCCAGCACGCCCAGCTCGCCAAGCTCGCCGGCGAGCGCGAGGACGAGGTCGAGCTCGTCGCCGCCGGCGGGATCGTGGAGGGCCTGCGCGCGGTCAAGGACGACGCCGAGGTCGAGCGCATCCGCGCCGCCGCCAAGCTCGCCGACGCGGCCTTCGAGGAGGTCGTGGGCGCCGGGATCGTCGGCCGCACGGAGCGCGACGTGGCCCTCGACCTCGAGATGGCGATGCGCCGGCGCGGGGCGGAGGGCGTCTCGTTTCCCCCCATCGTCGCCGCTGCCGAGCACGGCGCGCGCCCGCACGCCGTGCCCCGCGACGTGCCGATCCCGGAGAACACGCTGGTCGTCATCGACTGGGGGGCGCAGCTCGACGGCTACGCGTCGGACTGCACGCGCACCGTCGCCACCGGCGACCTGGACCCGCGCGACGCCGAGATCTACGAGACCGTCCTCGTCGCCCAGGAGGCCGCCCTGAGCGCGGTGCGGGCCGGCCCCACGGGCCGTGAGGTCGACGCGGTCGCGCGCACGATCATCGACGACGCCGGCCACGCCGAGCACTTCGGCCACGGCCTCGGCCACGGCGTCGGCATGGAGGTCCACGAGGGGCCGCGCCTGGGCAAGACCGGCACGGTCGAGCTGGCCGCCGGCAACATCGTGACCGTCGAGCCCGGCATCTACGTGCCCGGCGCGATCGGGGTGCGGATCGAGGATCTCGTCGTCGTCACCGAGGACGGCTGCGAGATCCTCAACGGCCTGCCCAAGGCGCTGCGCACGGTCCAGTGACGGCGCGACTCAAGGCGCCCGCCGGTCCTCGCGCTCGCCGCGAGCGCGATCACGAGCCCATTGCGCTCAGCCGCGCCTGAGAAGCGCCCAAAACACCGCTCGGACGGCCGTTGCGACGCGGACGGGCATCGGATATAGCTAGCCGACCGTCGTCGAACACGGAGGTAGCGTGGCCCCAGCAGCAGAGCATTTCGATGCCGTCGTCGTCGGATCCGGGTTCGGAGGATCGGTCACCGCCTACCGCCTGGCCGAGGCCGGCCACAGCGTGTGCCTGCTCGAGCGGGGCAAGCCATTTCCGCCCAACTCGTTCCCGCGCTCGCCGCTGGGCCTCAAGACGCAGTTCTGGGATCCCAGCGAGGGCCTGCACGGGATGTTCAACCTGTGGAGCTTCGACAACATCGACGCCATCTGCGCGAGCGGCCTGGGCGGTGGCTCGCTCATCTACGCCAACGTCCTGCTGCGCAAGGACGAGGAGTGGTTCGTCAGAGAGGAGCCCGGCCACGGCTCCTGGAAGGACGGCTACGAGTACTGGCCGGTGACGCGCGCCGACCTCGACCCGCACTACGACCGCGTCGAGCGGATGATGAACGTCCAGAAGTACCCGCTCGACCAGGCGCCCTACGACAAGACGCTCAAGACGCTGGCCTTCCGCGACGCCGCCGAGAAGCTCGGCCTGGACTGGAACCTCGTCAACCTCGCGGTGACGTTCGCCAACCCGGGCGATCCCGCGATGGTGGGCGAGCCGATCAAGGAGGACCGTCCCAACATCCACGGCCGCACGCGCCTGACCTGCAAGCTCACCGGCGAGTGCGACCTGGGCTGCAACCACGGCTCGAAGAACACCCTGGACTACACGTACATCACGGCCGCCTGGCACGCCGGCGCCGACATCCGCACGCGCCACGAGGTGCGCTCCTTCGAGCCGCGCGAGGGCGGCGGCTACACGCTGGACTACGTCATCCACGACGCCGAGTCGGAGGGCACGAAGACCGATACAAGCCGCCTGGATCGCCACACGATCTCCTGCGATCGGCTGATCCTGTCGGCGGGCACGCTCGGCACGACATACCTGCTGCTGAAGAACCGCGCCGCCTTCCCGGCGATCAGCCGCGCCCTGGGCACCCGCTTCGGCGGCAACGGCGACCTGCTCACGTTCGCCCGCCACTGCATGGCCGACGGCCCCGACGGCAAGCGGATCCCCAACGTCATGGACGCCGCCCACGCGCCGGTGATCACGAGCGCGATCCGCGTGCCCGACGAGCTGGACCCGGACGGCATGGCCGGCGAGCGCGGCTTCTACCTCGAGGACGCCGGCCAGCCCGAGTTCGTCTCCTGGATGCTGCAGCTGCTCGACGCGCCGCGCTCGGCGTGGGATCTCATCCCCAAGCTGCCCAAGCTCGCCGGCAACTTCATCACCCACCGCGACACCGACATCGGCGGCGAGATCCCCGACATCCTCGGCGACTGCGCCGAGTCGTCGGGCTTCCTGCCGCTGCTGGGCATGGGCCGCGACATCCCCGAGGGGATCATGTCGCTGCAGGACGGCGGGCTGAACATCGACTGGAAGAAGAACGCCGGATCGAAGGAGTACTTCGAGCGCGTGCGCGACGTCTCCAAGGCCGTCGCCGAGGAGATCGGCGGGGTCTTTCTCGACAACCCGATCTGGCTGCTGAGCCGCGTCGTCACCGTGCACGCACTCGGCGGCGCGCCGATGGGCCGCGACGACCGCGAGGGCGTCGTCGATCCGTGGGGCCGCGTCTACAACTATCCGGGCCTGCACATCGCCGACGGCTCGGTGATGCCGGGCCCCGTCGGTCCGAACCCGAGCCTGACGATCGCCGGCCTGGCCGACCGCTTCGCCGACGCCATCCTCGAGGACATGAAGGGACCAGCCATGAGCGCACCGCCACCGCCTCCGGCCGCCGCAGACACGAGCGAGGGCTCAGATCTGCCGGCCAGCGAGCACCCCGCCAACCTCGAGTTCACCGAGAAGATGCGCGGCTTCATCACCTTCGGCGAGGACGACTACGACAAGGGCTTTCGCCAGGGCAAGAAGTCCGAGACGAAGTGCATGTTCCACGTCACGGTGCACATGCAGGACATCGAGCGCTTCATGAAGGATCCGCAGCACCAGGGCTCGATCACCGGCCACGTCCAGTGCGACGCGCTCGGCGGCAGGCTGCCGGTCTCGCAGGGCTGGTTCAACCTCTTCGTCGACGCCGACGAGGACGGCAAGGAGCGCAAGCTCATGAAGTACCGCCTGCTGATCGAGGACGGCGAGGGCCACCCGATCACGCTCAACGGCTTCAAGGAGGTCTGCAACGATCGCGGCTTCGACGTCTGGGACGACACCACGACGCTCTTCACGCACATCCTGGCGGGCCACGTCACGCCCGACGACCCCGAGGGCGAGATCGTCGCCACCGGGATCCTCAAGGTTCTGCCGGCCGACTTCGCCGTGCAGTGCACGACCTTCCGCGTCGATCCCGCTCATCGCGTCGACGCGATCGGCCGCTTCGGCGCGATGTTCGCCGGCAACCTGTGGGAGGCGTTCCGGCCGGGCGCCAAGGCCGACGCAGACCCGGAGCAGGGCTGAATTGACCACCGCCGCGGCGCACACGGACGAGCGCCATCCGTTCACCACGGCGGACGGGATCGAGTGCGATGTCATCCACGTCGTGGGCCCGAAGCCACCGACGAAGGGACCGGTGCTGCTCGTGCACGGCGTCGGCGTGCGCACGGAGATCTGGCGCCCGCCGACCCCGCGCACGCTCGTCGAGGCGCTCGTCGATGACGGCTACGACGTCTGGATGGAGACCTGGCGCGCGAGCATGGACGTGCCCAGCAACACGTGGAACCTCGACCAGGCGGCGGTGCTCGATCACCCGCTCGCGGTGCGGACGGTCGTCGAGCTGACCGGGGCGGACTCGATCCAGGTCGTCGCGCACTGCCAGGGATCGACGACGATGATGATGTCCGCCTGCGCCGGGCTCGTGCCCGAGGTGCGCACGATCGTCTCAAGCGCCGTGTCGCTGCATCCGGTCATGACCGGGATGGGCCGCTGGAAGCTCATGAACGTCATCCCGGTCGTCTCGCGGCTGCTGGGCTACATGGACCCGCAGTGGGGTGAGAAGGGCGCGCCGTGGGTGCTGCCGAAGCTGATCACCGCGTACTCGAAGGTCTCGCGCCGGCACTGCGACAACGGCGTCTGCAAGGTCTCGAGCTTCATGTTCGGCGCGGGCGACCCCACGCTGTGGACGCACGAAGGGCTCAGCGCCGAGACGCACGAGTGGACCAAGGGCGAGTTCGGCCCGGCTCCGCTGACGTTCTGGAAGCAGATCCGCCGCTGCGTGCAGGCCGGCCACCTCGTCAGCGTCGACGGGCGCCCGGAGTTGCCGGAGAGCTTCGTCGCCCAGGCGCCGCGCACCGACGCGCGCTTTTCGTTCATCACCGGCGGCGCCAACCACTGCTTCGCGCCGGCCAGCCAGCAGCGCACGTTTCACTGGTTCGAGGAGCGGGCGCCGGGCCGCCATTCGCTGCACATCGTCCCCGGCTACGGGCATATGGACGTCTTCATCGGCGAGCACGCCGGACGCGACTGGCATCCGATCATCCTCGGCGAGCTGGGAAAGGGGCAGGGGTAGAGACCGCATGAAACCACGCGACGACAAGGTCACCGACCCCGCCGCGCTCGGCGGCGAGGCGCGCGCCGAGCGGCTGATGGGGCTCATGGAGGAGAACCTCGGCTTCGCGCCCGGGTTCCGGCGAGCACACGGGCGCGGCATCGGGCTGCGCGGACACTTCACCGCGCTGCCGGCGGCGGCCGAGCTGACGACCGCCGAGCACATGCAGGGCGCCGAGATCGCGGTCGTCGCGCGCCTGTCCAACGGCGCCGGCAGCCCGTACGCGGTCGATCGCACCTCGGAGAAGAAGGGCGGCGTGCTCGGGATGGGCGTGCGCTTCGAGCTGGCGTCCGGCGGCCACGCGGCCTGGGCGGCGCTGAACATCGAGAGCTTCCCGGCGCGCAAGCCCGACCACTTCATCGGCTTGACGGCGGCGCGGGCGAAGGGCCTGCCGTTCGGCCTGCCCAACCCGATCCGTTTCGTCAGCTTCCTGCTGACCCACCCGCCGGTGCTCGGCGGGGTGAAGGAGATCCTCGGCGCCCGGACCGCCGTGTCGTTCGCGACGGCGCCGTTCTTCGGGCTGCACGCGTACTTCGCGGTGGATGGCGATGGCGTCCGCCGGGCGTTTCGCTACCGCTGGGTGCCGGTGGCGGGGGAGGCGTCGATGAGCGCCGCCGACAACCGCACGCTCCCGCCGCAGTACCTGCTCAGCGAGATCCGTCAGCGCGTGGCCCGCGGGCCGGTGGCGTGGGATCTCGTCTTCCAGCTCGCCGAGCCGGGCGATCGGACCGACGACCTGACGCAGCGCTGGCCGAAGGAGCGCCGGCTGGTCACCGTGGGGAGGTTGGAGCTCGACCGCATCCACGAGAACCCGGCCGCGCTCGACGGGCTCGTCTTCGACCCGACGGTCGTGCCGCCGGGCATCGAGCTGTCCAACGACCCGGTGCTGCACTTCCGCTCGCAGGCCTACACCGCGTCGCACAAGCGCCGCTCGAGCGAGACGAAGCCGGCGATCACGCCGGAGTAGGAGGAGGCCGGTCCATGCCCGATTGCACCGCGGTACTCCAAGAGCGTGTCGTGCCGTTCACCACGGCCGACGGCATCGCGTGCAACGTCATCAACGTGCGCGGCCCGAAGGCGCCGACCAAGGCGCCGGTCCTGCTCGTCCACGGCGCCGGCGTGCGCGCGAACATCTTCCGCGCGCCGACCGACCGGACGGTCGTCGATGCGCTCGTCGACGCCGGGCACGACGTGTGGCTGGAGAACTGGCGCGCGAGCATCGACGTCCCGCACAACCACTGGACGCTCGACCAGGCCGCGATCTTCGATCATCCGGCGGCGGTGCGGACCGTGCTGCGCGAGTCCGGAGCTGACGAGTGCAAGGCGGTCATCCACTGCCAGGGCTCGACGAGCTTCATGATGTCGTCGGTCGCGGGCCTGCTGCCCGAGGTGACGACGATCGTCTCCAACGCCGTGTCGCTGCACCCGATGGTGTCGCGGCCGGCAGAGCTCAAGCTGCGCTACATCGTGCCGGTGGCCGGACGGATCGTCGGCTACCTCGACCCGCAGTGGGGCCGCAACGGCGCGCCGTGGGTGCTGCCCAAGGCGATGCTGGGGTGGGTCTCGCTGACCCACCACGAGTGCGACAACGGCGTCTGCAAGATGGCCTCCTACGCCTACGGCGCGGGCAAGCCGACGCTGTGGCGCCACGAGAACCTCAACGACGCGACCCACGAGTGGCTCAGCGACGAGTTCGCCGAGGTGCCGCTGACGTTCTTCGCCCAGATCGCGCGCTGCGTGAAGGCGGGCCGGCTGCTGTCGGTCGAAGGGCGCCCGGAGCTGCCGGCCGACCTCACCGCGGCCGCGCCGAAGACCGACGCCCGCTTCGCGTTTCTCACCGGCGACCGCAACGCGTGCTTCGTGCCCGAGAGCCAGCGGCGCACGTACGAGTGGTTCGAGGGCCACGCCCCGGGACGCCATGCCCACCACGTTGTGCGGGGCTACGGGCACCTCGACATGTTCATGGGCCGGCGGGCGGGCGACGACGTGTTTCCGCTGATCGTCGACGAGCTGGCGCGCTGAGGCCGGTCCGCGTGCCGGCCTGGGAGGACGTCGTGCAGATCGGCTGCCGGCTGCCGGGCGTGGAGGTCGGCACGTCGTACGGCACGCCGGCGCTGCGCGTGCGCAAGAAGGGGATGTGCCGGATGCGCTCCGATCCCGATGCCCTGGTCGTGCGGGTGACCGACATGGGCGAGCGCGAGGCGCTGCTGCAGGGCGATCCCGACGTGTTCTTCACCACGCCGCACTACGACGGCTGGCCCTACGTGCTCGTGCGGCTGGAGGCCGTCGACGCGGTCGAGCTGGGCGAGCTGCTGGAGGACGCCTGGCGGGTGTTCGCCGGCAAGCGGGCCGTGGCGGCGTGGGACGCGCAGCAGGCGGGGGAGTAGGGCGGCGCCGGCCTCGCGCCGGCCGCCCGCTGCGGGGGCCCGGCGCCACCAGGCGTCCGCGCGGGGCGCGCCGGCTGCGCGCCGGTCGCGATGCGTCCGCAGCGCGCGGGTGCGCGTACTAGCCCGCGATGCGCCGTCTGCTGTATGCCAACGCCGCCCTGGCCGTCCTGCTCGCGGGCCACGTCGCCGACCACGTGCTGCGCCAGCCCGCCGACGAGCAGCTCTCGCTGATCGGAGCGCTGCCGGGCCTGCTGGGCGCCGTCGCCGTCTGGGTGTCGCTCGTGCTCGTCGCGCGCGGCCGGCGGTGGGCGCCGCAGGTCGCCGGCACGCTCGGCCTGATGACGGCGGTCGGCTTCGTCGCCGTCCACCTCGCGCCGCACTGGTCGCTGTTCAGCGACCCCTACGCCGATCGCTACCTCGACACCGGCTCGTGGATCCAGATGTTCGCCGCGCTCGCGGGCGGCGTGTGGCTGGCGTACGAAGGCTGGCGGGTCGTGATCGCCGGCCGGGGGGCGCGGCGCGGCGTCGCCGCCGCAAGCTGACGTACGGCCGGCTCGCCGTCGGAAGCCCTATCCCGTCCGGCCGCTCGGGATGGTGTGGCGGATGGATCGCGCCCCGCACGAACCATCCGCCACACCGTAGGCGTTCGCGGCAATCCGACGCTCTTTCGCCGCGCAGCTGTGACGGTCGTGTCTGGTTTCGCAACGTCCGGCATCGGACGATTCCACGATGCCGACACGTCGAGTCCCGCGCCGGTGTGGCGAATGAGTCGCGGCCGACGCGAACCATTCGCCACACCACCCGATCTACGGGTCGCGCGTGCGGCGTCACAGCAGCATGGGCTGATGCGATCCGACCAGCTGGTCGCGTGCGGGCTCGGCAAGGACGCGGTGGCGCGGCGGGTGCGCAAGGGCCAGCTGCAGCGCATCCACTATGGGGTCTACGCCGTGGGTCACGTGAGCACGACGCTCCACACGCAGTTCATGGCCGCCGTTCTGGCGGGTGGGTTCGGTGCGTTCCTCAGCCACTGGGCCTCCTGCGCGCTCGCTGGGCTCGTGCGGTGGGACGGTCGCCCAATCGATGTGACGGTCCGCGGCGCCAGCCACCACGGCCGCCCCGGCATTCGCTTCCATCGCGCGCGCTCGCTGGACCCGCGCGACACGACGCGGCTGCACGGGATCCCGTGCACCACCCCCGCCCGCGCGATCCTCGAGATCGCCCCGCACCTCTCCGACCAGCGACTGAAGCGACTCGTGCGCAAGGCCCAGGCCGAGCGGCTGGCGAGCGTGCAGCAGTTCGACGCGGTCGTCAGGCGAGCCAACGGCCACGCCGGGACGGGGCGGATCGCGGCGATGATCGCCGGCGGCCCGGCGCCGACCTACAGCGGCGACGAGGACGCGGTGCTGGATCTCGTGCTTGCCGCCGGCTTTGCACACCCGCACGTCAACCAGCGGCTGATCGTCGGCACCGCCACGGGCGCCAGGCCCTACTTCCCGGACCTGCGCTGGCCACAGCAGCGCCTGATCGTCGAGGTCGACAGCGCGTGGCATGACGGCCACATCGCGCAGGAGCTCGACGCCGCCCGCCAAGCCGAGCTCGAGGCCGCCGGCGAGCGCGTCCTGCGGACGACGCGCGAGCGGGCGCTCGCCGACCCCCGCCAGCTCGTCACGCGCCTGCTCGCCGCAGGCGCGCCCCGCGCGCGAGGAGGTCCGCAGAACAGCGCCCTACACTGACCCGCAGCCATGATCTCGACGAACCAGCTGAAGTCCGGCAATCACATCGAGGTCGACGGGACGATCTTCAAGGTCCTCGACTTCCAGCACGTCAAGCCGGGCAAAGGCGGCGCCTTCGTGCGCACGAAGCTGCGCCGCGCCAGCGACGGCAACGTCATCGATCGCACGTTCCGAGCGGGCGAGAAGTTCCGCTCCGTGCACACCGAGGCGCGCAAGATGCAGTTCCTCTACGCCGACGGCACCGACGCGCACTTCATGGACTCCGAGTCCTACGAGCAGATCGCGGTGCCGCAGTCCTCGGTCGCCGAGGCGCTGCGCTGGACGAAGGCCAACGACACCGTCGACGTGCTGTTCATCGATGACACCCCGGGGGATCTGCAGCTGCCTTCTTCCGTCGAGCTCGAGGTCACCGAGACCGAGCCCGGCCTGCGCGGCGACACGGCCTCCGGCGGCGGCGACAAGCCCGCCACGCTCGAGACCGGCGCCACGATCCGCGTGCCGCTGTTCGTGAATATCGGCGACCGCGTCAAGGTCCAGACGGCCAGCGGCGACTACATGTCGCGCGTCTGACGCGCGGCACCCGGCGGCGCCGCAAGCACATGTCCCGCAGGACCGAGCAGCGCAAGGCGGCCGTCTTCGCCCTGTACCAGGCCGACGTGACCGACCGCGAGCTCGAGGACGTCTTCGAGAGCAACGCCAGCCTGTTCACCCGCGCGCTCGCCTACGCCGCCGAGGACCGTGCGGAGGAGCTCGACACGTACCTCGCCCGACACGCCAAGGGCTGGACGGTCGATCGCATCGCGCCGCTGGAGAAGGCGATCATGCGCGTCGCGCTGCTGGAGATGCTGCACCCCGACGCCGCTCCGGCCGACAGCCCGATCCCGCCCCAGGGCGCGATCGACGAGGCCGTCGAGCTCGCCAAGACGTACTCCGGCGCCGACGCGCCCAGGTTCGTCAACGGGATCCTCGCCGCTGTCCACCGCGAGATGGGCGACAATCCCGCGGCGACCTCATGACCGATCCCGACGCCACCACGCTCGACGACCTCGTCGGCCAGCTCGAACGGGCTGCCGAGCAGCTGCGCTCGGGCGACCTGAGCGCCGACGCCGCCGCGACCGTGGTCGAGGACTGCGCGGCGCTCGCCTCACAGGCCTCCGCGGAGCTCGAGCGCCGGGCCCGCGAGGCCGAGCGCGACCCGCGGCCGGGCCAGGACTCGCTGCTCTGACCCTCGGCGGGTAACGGAGACCGTGGCCTACCCCGAAGAGCTGCGGCTCCTGATCGAGGAGGAGCTCGAGCAGCTCAGCTTCACCGCCGAGCGTGGCACCGCCCGTCTCGTCGACGCGATGCGCTACAGCCTGCTGGCCGGCGGCAAGCGCATCCGCCCGGTCCTCGCGCT
>Ga0136633_1002587_pt1 | contig 12354 bp, 12 predicted proteins | sample AntDrymeUQ832206_2_FD_105494 | JGI IMG/M metagenome (GOLD analysis project Ga0136633, IMG submission 105494) | Polar desert sand microbial communities from Dry Valleys, Antarctica - metaG UQ83 (22.06) | ecosystem: Environmental > Terrestrial > Soil > Desert | place: Antarctica: Dry Valley... | reverse complement strand
CTCAACGGCGACGGAACACCCCCCGCCGGTACTCCCGCAACTCCCGCAACTCCCGGGACTCCCGCGCCGGCCCCCACTGCAGCCCGCACACCCTCCGCCCCCGACCCCGCGATGGTGGGCGTCGAGAGCGACGCGGCCAAAGCCGAGTCGATCAAGCCACAGGAGGCTCCCGAGTTCGCCGCAGCCCGGGCAGCGTCCATCGACCCGAACGCGGCGCCCAAGGCGGACGCCACGGGGGCCGCCGAAGCCGCGGGGTCGAAAGAGAAGAAACACGATTCCGCGGTCTTCCTGGCGGTGAAGCCCGAGAAGTCGGCCAAGACCGGCAGCACGGTGATGTTCATGGCGGCCATCACGCCCGAGGACGCCAAAGCGGCCGCCGCGGGCCAGACGCCCGAGGAGGCGGCGAAGGCCGCCGGCAAGGACGACGTGGACATCCCCGAGGGCCCCAACGACTACCCGGGCGACGACGCACCGCAGGAGGAGCTCGCCCAGTGGATGGCGCGTGAGGCCGCGAGAAACGGCCTGCCCTCCGAGCTGCCGGTGATGGCGTCCCTGGTCGAGTCCGAGATCCGCAACATGAGCCCGGGCGACGCACCGCAAGCCGGGTTCTTCGGCATGAGCCGTGTCGACTGGGACAAGGGCGACTACGAGGGGTTCCCGGACAACCCGGGCCTGCAGGCCAAGTGGTTCATCGATCAGGCCCTCGAGGTCAAGGAGCAGGCGATCGCGAACGGCGACGCCAACTTCGGCCAGGACCCGTCCTCCTGGGGCGACTGGGTCGCCGAGATCGAGCAACCGCCGGAGGAGTTCCGCGGGCGCTACCAGGCGCGCCTGGATGAGGCGCGCCTGCTGCTCGACGCCTAGTTGATTCCGTCGTCTGTGCCGAGCGATTCGGGCGTGGACTCAGGCTTCTTGACTCGCGGCCCCGCCGGCGGGACGAACGGAGCGGCGGTGGGAGCGGGATTGACCTTCGCGCGCGGCGTCGTAGGGACCTTCGGTCCCACGGGGTTCCTGGCTCGCGACGGCGTGCGGCCGGCTTCGAGCGCCGGGACACCGCCGCTCCCGGCGAAGCGGCCGACCGATGGCGCATCGACGCCGATGACCTGCGCCTCGGCCCCAGATGAAGGGCCGTCGCCGCCACCGGCGGCCTGGCCGATGCCGAACGCGAGGACGAAGGCGCCGGCCACGGCACCGATCAGAATGGCGAGTTGTCGTGAGGTCATGCCGCCACCGTCTCACCGAAACGCGGTGCGGTCAATGACATTGTTCACAGAACGAGCGACGGCGCCCCTGAACGCAAGCGCCGCCGTTGCAGCGGAACCAGGAGGCGTTTGCCCTCAGTCGGTGCCGTCGGTGGACCCGAGCGACGTCGAGGGCTTGTTGGTGCTCGGGGGCTTGGCGGTGTTGGTGGTCGGCGGACGCACGACGGGAGCGCTCGTGGTCGTGCTCGGCCTCGTCGTCGGCGCCGTCGTCGATGCCGTGGTCGTCGTCGTCGTCGTCTTCTTCTTCGCAGCCTTCTTCTTCCTGGCCTTCTTCTCCGCCTGCAACGCGGGAACGGTGCCGGCGCCGGCGAACGCACCCACGGACGGGGCCGCGACCTCGAGTGCCTGAGCCTTGCCGCCACCCGCCGTCGTCGTGCCGCCACCTCCGCCGGCAGCCTTGCCGACGCCGAAGGCGAGGATGAATGCGCCCAGGGTGGCGCCGATGACGATGGCTATCTGACGAGAGTTCATGGCTTCACGGTCTCACTTCGGTGCGTCGAGGTCAATGGGGACTGTCGGATACAACGGTTACTCGACCGCGTAACCGGCGGCCTTCAGTTGGGCCAGCGATGCGCTGACATCGCCTTCGGCCTTGCCGACCGCCTTCGCCGCCTTCGAATACGCGCCCCGGTCCTTCTTCTTGGCGGCCGTGGAGAGCGAACCGTAGGCCTTCTCGGCGGCCTGGAGTGCGGCGACGAGGGAGGCGTTGGCCGCGCGATCGGCTGGACCGGCTGGGGCGTCGGCCAACTTCTTCTCGGCGGCGGCATAGGCTGCGCGGATCTTCGAGGCTGCGCCCGCAGAGGTCTTGGCGTCGCCGAGGTCGCCCTTGCCGGCGGCGATGGCCTTGCTCAGCCCGCCCAGCGAGTCCGCGACCACCTTGGCGTAGGCCTCGTTCGGACCGACGGGGAGCGGCTTGAGGTCCTTGACGGTCAGGGTCGTCGCGACCCCGTCGCAGTCGATCGGCGCACCGAAGCACGCGATCGTGGCGACGCCGCCCGACGTGGGCACGGCGAAGACGGTCGTCTTGCCGGGGAGCCCCTTGGCCGTGAGGTCGGGGTACTTGTAGGCCTGCAGCTCACCTCCGAGCTTGACCGCCGTGCGCTTGCCGACGAGCTCGTCCGGCGGCAGGTTGAGCGCTTTGACGAACCCGGCCGGCAGCAGCGTGGAGTTGTCGGCCTCGGCGGGCACGACGCCGGCGAGGACACCGGGCCCGGCAGCCTTGCCGCCTGCGCCGACGGCCACAGGATCGACGAGGTTCAGGCCCTCGGCCGCCGGGGGACTCGCGATCGCCGTGAACCCACCGGGTGCCTTGATGGCGAGGTTGGAGTTCGAGAACGCCGTCGCGGCACCGCCTCCACCCCCACCCGACGAGAGCACGAAGCCGAGCACCGCGGCAACCACCAGGCCGGCCACGAGCGCGACCGGGAACGCGCTGCTGCCGGACTTCTGGCCGGTCTTGGCGAGTTTCGGAGCCTTCGCGGGCTTGGGTGCCTTCTGAGGCTTGGGTGCCTTGGCGGGGGTCTTGGACGCGGTCCCGGATCCTGGCGGTGCCATGGGCGGAGCACCTGGAGCCGGCAGCGCAGAGGGCATCATGGTCGCCGCGATGTCGGGCATCTGCCCGCCAGGGCCACCGTGCCCCGGCGCTCCGGGCATCGGCGGGGGCGGCGCCTGGGGCGAGGACGCCACTGGCACGGGCGGACCGGGTGCGGGCGGCGGCGGAGCAGGCGGAGCCGCCGCCGGAGGCGGCGGAGCCGGAGCGGGCGGCGCTGGTGCGGGCGGAGCTGGTGCGGGCGGCGGAGGCGGTGCCGGTGGCGGTGGAGCCGGTGGTGCATCGGCACCGGGTGTTACGCCAGGCGTGACCGGCGCGGCGGGCGGCGGGGGTGCATTCCCGGTCGGGGGCCGCATCGGCGGGGGAGCGATGTAGGTCTCGAAGCCGCTGCCGCTGTCCTCCGGCGCGGGGGGCGGCGGCGCGGCCTCGGCGACGGGCTCTGGTGCCTTGACCTCCTCGACCGGCGGCGGCGGCGGGGCGGCCTCGGGCGCCGGAGCCGGCGGAGCCGGCGGAGCCGGCGGCGCAACATCGACCGGCGGCGCCGCCAAGGCGGGCTCCGCGGCGCTTCCGGCGGTGAAGGTCTGGAACTCCTCGGCCGAATCGCGGCCGCCCGCCTCGAACGGCGCCGGTGTGAGCGGACCGGGCGTGTCGATCGACGATGAGGCCGACCCCTCCTCGGTCAGGCGGGCCTGGCGGCGCCAGCGCGGGCCGAGCTTCCCGATCAGGAGCTCTTCGAGATCGTCCCAGGCGTCCGTCGCGGACTGGATGCGCTCCTTGGGATCCTTCGTGAGCATCCGCTCGATCCACTCGGAGATGTCGTCGTCGACTTCCGGGTTCATCTCCTTGGCCGGCGGGATGCCCTCGTTGACGTGGCGCAGGAGGATCGCCATCGGTGCCTCGGAGTCGTGGAACGGCACATTGCCGGTGAACAGCTCGAACGCCATGCAACCGACCGAGTAGAGGTCCGTCCAGGGGCCGATGTCCTGGGCCATCGCCTGCTCGGGCGCCATGTAGGTCGGCGTGCCGACCGTGGTCCCCGTCGCGGTCAGGAACGCCCCCGTCTGCATCCGCGTCGTCGCCTTGGCGATGCCGAAGTCGGCGATCTTGATGCGGCCATCGGCCGTGACCATGAGGTTCTCGGGCTTGAGGTCGCGGTGGACGATGCCCGACTGCTCGGCGTGCGCGAGACCGGCGAGCAGGCCCTCGAGGACGCCGCCCTTCTGGTGCATGTTCATCTTGCCGACCCATGGGCGCAGCGAGCCGCGCTCGACGTACTCCATCGCGATGTACGGCGTGCCCTCGTGCTCGAAGTAGTCGTGCACCGTGGCGATGTTCGGGTGCGAGAGCGACCCGGCCACGCGCGATTCCCGCAGGAAGCGCTGCGCGAACGACGGGTCGGAGGCGTGGAAGGCCCCGAGCTCCTTGAGCGCAACGAACCGGTCGAGGTCCGTCTGCCGCGCGAGATAGACGACCGCCATCCCGCCGCGGCCGACTTCCTTGAGAATCTCGTATCGCCCGACGGTCTTCATGACCTCCTGCATTACCGGCCCATCTCCTTCCTGCCGGTCACGAGTTCCGCCACCGAGCCCTTTCCACGCGCACTAGTCGAGCGTAGTATCGCGATGGCGCGGCCCGAACGCAATCCGACGGCCGCAAGAACTACGTTTCCGCACCCCGATGAAGCTCTTCGTCTGCGATCCCCATTCCATTTATCGTCGCGGCCTCGCGGCGTCTCTGGAGCTGCTCGACGGCGTTGACGGGGTGGCCCACGTCGACGGCGTACGGGAGGCCTGGGAGCATCCGGCCCTGTTCGAAGCCGACATCGTGATCCTCGACTACTCGATGCCCGGGGGGCTGGATTTCATCGGCGCGGTCAGCGAGACGACCGGCGCCCGCGTGATCGTCTGCACGTCACGTTGCACCGACGACGGCGTGCTGGCCTGCATGCAGGCCGGGGCGGTGGGCTTCCTGCGCAAGGACGCGCTCTCTCCCGAAGCGCTGCACGCGGCGGTTCAGGCCGCGGCGAGCGGCACCGGCGTCATCGCGCCGGACCTCCTGACCACACTGCTGAGCTCCGTTTCCCCCGAATCGCTGGCCGCGCGGCCGGTCACGGCGCGCCTGTCCGAGCGCGAGCAGCAGGTGCTGACGCTGATCGCGGCGGGCCACCCCACGCGCGAGGTCGCCGAGCGGCTGTCGTACTCGGAGCGCACCGTCAAGAACGTCCTGCACGACGTCGTGACCAAGCTCAACGCGCGGTCGCGCTCGCAGGCCGTCGCGTACGCGGTCCGCGAAGGCCTGATCTAGCTCGTAGCCTCCCTCGCGTGAGCGGCTCCACTCTCGAGCAGCTGCTCGACGGCAAGCGCATCATCATCTGTGCTGGGCCCGGTGGGGTCGGCAAGACCACGACGGCCGCCGCCGTCGCCGCCGGGATGGCCGCTCGCGGCCTGCGCGTGGCGGTCGTGACGATCGATCCCGCCAAGCGCCTTGCCGATGCACTCGGGCTCGACGGACTCGACAACGACCCGAAGCTCGTCGATCCGGCGCGCTTCGAAGGCCACGGGCTCGAGATCACGGGCGAGCTCTGGGCCCTGATGCTCGACGTCAAGCGGACCTTCGACTCCATGATCGAGCGCGTCGCCCCGAACGAGGCCGCCCGCGAGGAGGTCCTGAACAACCGCATCTACCAGGAGCTCTCGAGCGCGGTCGCCGGCTCGCAGGAGTTCACCGCGATCTCGCGCCTCTACGACCTCGACCAGGAGGGCGGCTTCGACCTGCTCGTGCTCGACACGCCGCCGTCGCGCAACGCGCTGGACTTCCTCGATGCCCCGGACCGGCTCGCGGGCTTCTTTCAGGGCCGCGCGATCCGCATCTTCCTGAAGCCGGCCGGCATCGGCGGCCGCGTGTTCGGCGCGGGCACCGGCGTCGTGTTCTCGATCCTCAAGCGCGTCACCGGAGTCGACCTGCTCCAAGACCTGTCGGTGTTCTTCCGCTCGATGGGCGGCATGATCGACGACATCAGCGCCCGCGCCGTCCGGGTCAAGGCGATGCTCGAGGATCCGGACACCACCTTCCTGCTCGTCACCGCTCCCGAGCGCGATCCCGCCGACGAGACCGCGTTCTTCCACGCGAGGCTGCGCGAGCAGGAGCTGCCGTTCGGGGGCCTGATCCTCAATCGCGTGCACGAGACGATCGATCTCGGCGCGGGCGGGCTCCCGAAGTCCGTCACCGCGGCGCTCGGCGAGGATCTCGCCGGCCGCGTCGAACTCGCCGCGGCCGAGATGTCACTGCTCGCCGAGCGCGACGCGGCGGTCGGAGCGCGCCTGCGCCGGCGGCTCGGCGACCCGCCGACGATCACTGTCCCGCAACTGCCTGACGACGTCCACGACGCCGAGGGCCTCGCGCGGATGTGCAGGCACCTGTTCGGGCCCTGAGCTCGTAACGAGCTGAGCGCCGCTACGAGGTGACGGCCGGCTCCAGCATCGCGTCGGCGACGGCGCGCAGGTCGGGATCGAGGTGCCCGCAGAGCACGTCGCGCAGGATCGCCCGCAGGCAGGATCCCAGCTCGCCGACGAGCTCTTCTATCGCGGGATCGGGGCGCACGAGGCCCGCGATCGCCGCACGCTCGAGGCCGATCGCCCGGCGAACGCGGTCGGCGAGCGCGTCGTGGTCCTCCGCGTGGGCGCAGATCGCGGCCAGGCGGTCGGCGAAGTGCTCGAAGCTGGCCCCGTCGACGTCGGCCAGCAGGGCGCGGCCGGCCAGCAGCCAGTCCGTCAGCGCCTCGAGTGCCGTCGGGCGCTCGCAGCCGAGCTCGAAGCGCCGAAGTGCCCACGCCAGCTCGCCCTTGCGGGGCGTGCGCCGGTCCACGAGCGAGCAGAACGCACGCAGCGGGTCGTCTTCCTCGGCCGGAAGCAGGCAGTCATCGCGCTGGCGGCGGACTCCCGAGGCCAGCGGGACGTGCAGCCACGGGCCGTTGTCGGTGCGGGCCCAGGCACCGGGACCGAGCGCCGGCTCAGCGTCGTCCCAGAGGCGCAATGCAGTCTGCAGGCGCCGTAGCCGCCGGCCGGCGGCCTCGAGGCTCGGCGACTCGCCGTCGACGCTTTCCAGGCGCACGACCGCGATGGTGGTCAGCTCGTCGGCGTGCAGCTCCGGTGGCCCGTCGCGCAGCGCGCCGGCGCGCACGAGCGCCAGTCCGGCGCCGAGCTCCACGCGCTCGCCCTCGATCACGAGGCCGTCGACCGGCGCCATCACCTGGGTCAGCGAGCACGTCCGGTAGGCGTGGGTCTCGAGCTCCGAATAGGCGGTGTCGAAGCGGGCGGGATCGAGGACGAAGTCCGTCGCGTCCGACCACAGCGCCACGAGAAAGACCTGCAGCGCGGCGTCGGCGCAGGCCCGCGCGCCGGTCGGGGCGCTGCGCGCGCCGCGGGCGCGCAGGTAGTCGTCGAGACCGCCCATGGCCTCGAGCTGCGCGCGCGCGGCCGAATGCGACGGCAGGCGCACCAGCGAAGAACTTCGTTCGGCGATGAACGACCCTGTCAGGGGCTTGTAGCAGTACAGCGGAGCCGAGCTGCGACCCTGCTCGATCAGCTCGAACGGGACCTCGGCACCGCCCGAGACCTCGGAAGCCAGTTGCCAGGCAGCTTCCTCGACGAACGCCGAGAGGGCGTCGTGCAGCGCGCGGTTGTGCATGGGCGGCTGCTTCGCCGCTGCGCTGGGCGCTCCTGCACGTGCAGGGGTTCTGTCCGGACGGCTTGCTAAACGCCGGACGGGCTATACGACGGCCGGCGCGGCGAACTGATCGGGCACTTCGGCGCAGTCGCCGTCGGCGCCGAGCCAGTCGCGGCCGTAGGCACGCATCGATTCGACGATCGGCAACAGCGCGCGCCCCTTCTCGGTGAGCGCGTACTCGACCCGCGGCGGAACTTCCGGGTAGGTACGGCGCGCGAGAATGCCCTCGTCCTCGAGCGCGCGCAGCCGCAGGGACAGCGTGCGCGGTGAGATGCCGGCCAGGGAGCGCTCGAGCTCGCAGAAGCGCGACCGGCCATCGGCCAGGTCTCGGATCACGAGCAGCGTCCACTTGCCACAAACGATCTCGGCGGTCTTGCAGACAGGACAATCGACGTTTGGCATGCGCTGTTTCCCAGCTTAGCGCAAGACTTCACTAAATAAAGCAGGCGCTGGTGCAGCGTCAGGCCACCGGAACCCGTTCGGGTCCACACGCGGTGAGGGCGTCGAGCAGGCGTTCGCCCTCGTCGGCGCTCCAGCGACCGGATCCGGTGAGGCGGGCGGCGATCGCCTCGGCTGCGAAGCGCGCGTCGCGCACGCCCTCATCGCCGATGCGGCCGAACAGGAACGCATCCGCCGCATCGCGCAATGCGTCGACCTCCGTCGGCGTGAGGGCGGCCGGGCCCTTGTCGTCGATCAGGCGCAGCGCGCGCCCGTAGGCTTCGGAACGTTCGGCAGTCATGGTTTCGTCTCCCCGGGTTCGAAGGAAACGGACACCTCCCGCTCCTCGGTCCCACGCACGATGGTGACCGGCAGGGTGGCGTCCGTCCGGGACGTCTCGAGTACGTCGAACAATTCGTCGATCGTGCGCAACTCCCTGCCTGCGGCGGCCACGAGCAGGTCTCCGCGCTCGATGCCGGCGCACCCGGCGGGGCTGTCGTCGAGGACGGCGCGCACCAGCAGGCCGTCGCGCTCCGGCAGGCCGACGGCGGCGCGCAACTTGCGGGCGGCGCGCGGGTGGGCGAGCGCGACGCCGAGTCGCGGGCGCGCGGCCCCCTGCCCCCGGCTGAGTCCGTCCACCTTCGCCTTGAGCGCCTCGTCGGCCGGCAGGGCGAGGATGAAGCCGCCTTCGAGGCGGACGGCGTTGAGACCGAGCAGGCGACCCTCGAGGTCCAGCAGCGGCCCGCCGGACGAGCCGCGGGGAAGCGGGGCCGTGTGCTCGATGAGGCCCGCGACGCGGCGCCCGCGCGGGCCGCGGAAGCTGCGCCCCGTCGACGAGACCCAGCCCGCGGTGACGCGCAATCCGCGCCCGCCGGGGTCGGCGAGCGCCAGCACGGGCGTCCCGACCGCGACGGCACTTGACGCCGCAGGCGACCACGTGATGGCGGGTGCCCCGCGCGTGTCGGCGGCGATCACGGCGACATCGAGGTCGGGATCGAAGCCGGCGAGGCGGCCGTGCACGGTTTCCCCGGCCAGGGTCACCGCGACATCCTCCCCGCGCAGGACGTGCGCGCTCGTGAGGATGCGCCCGGGCGCGACGACGACGCCGCAGCCGTTGCCCCAGCCGCGGCCGATCCCCACGACCGACGGCCCGAAGCGCTGCTCGGCGTCCGACAGGCGCCGGCCGACTTCTTCGAGAAGGCTCACTTGCTCCATGCAAGTGACACCGTATCACGGCGTGACTAGCATGCTGCAAGTGCTGCCGAAGCCCTCGTCTCACCGGACACCGCTGCACGATGCGCTGGCCCGCGTGGGCGACAAGTGGACGCTGCTGCTCGTCGCCGCCCTGCTCGAGCGCCCGCGCCGGTTCAACGAGCTCCAGGAGGACCTCGCGCCGATCGCGCCCAACATCCTCTCCTCCCGGCTCAAGCAGCTCACCGAGCACGCGCTCGTCGTCGCGCAGGCCTACTCGGACCGGCCGCCCCGCTTCGTCTACGAGCTCAGCGAATCCGGGCGCGAGCTGGCCGGGGCGCTGCGGCTGCTGGCCGACTGGGGAGCCCGGACCTCACCCGACGGGGCCTCCGAGCCGTTGCGTCACGGCTCCTGTGGCAGCACGCTCGAGGCGCGCTGGTGGTGCCCGTCCTGCGAGGTCCCCGTCGAGGACCCCGCAGAAGACGGACCGCTGGACTTCGTCTAGCCGTTGAGCAGGTTGCTGAGCCCGCCCCCGCCGCTCGTGGCCGGGGCGCCGACGATCCGGCCCTCGGACGGCTGCACGAGCACCCAGCCCTGACCCGAGAAGGCCAGCTGGAAGGTCTCGCCCGAGCCGCGGCCGATGAACGACTTCAGGTTCGCGTCGACCTTCGGCGCCACCGAGACGCCGCTCGACCACGTGATTGCGGCCTGGGGGTCGGCGAACGTCGGCGCCTGGGCGACGTTGAGCAGGACGGGCGGGCCGTCGGAGAGGACCGCCACCCAGCCGGTGCCCTGGAGGGCGAGGTTGTAGAGGCCGCCGGCCGCGGCGGCCGCCATGCCGCCCTGGATGCGGCGGATGTCCCATTCGATCCCAGCGTCGAAGGCCAGCAGGTTGGGCCCGTTGACGGTGATCATGTCCTGCTCGAGGTAGATCAGGTGGATGTCCTGCGCGGTGTCGGCCACGAAGACCTCACCGGTTCCGGACATCTTCATCAGCTGCGTGCCCTCGCCCGTCACGGCCTTCTTGAGCATCCGGCCGATGCCGCCCGAGCCGGCGTGTTCGAAGCGCACGTCGCCCTGGTAGGCGACCATCGAGCCGAGCTTGGCCTGGATCGTCACCTGCTGCAGGGAGACCTTGAGCAGCTTCGAGTTCTGGAGGGTGAAGGCCTGGGTGGCCTGGACCTCGTTGTACTGGCCGAGAGTGGTCTGCACCGCGCGGTTCCTTTCCGGATAAGTCTTGCCGAGAACGTCAGCATGACCATCTTCGCCGCGCGGGGCGCAGTCAAGGACGACGGTGCAGAACTTCTGGCTAGAAGCCTGGGGGTCCGGCGGACGGCGGGGGGGCCGAGGAAGTCGAGCCGGCCATCGCCTCGTGGACCGGCAGGGCAACGTCGGCGACCATCGCCGGAGCGGCCGGAGCCGGGACCGGATCGGTGGCGTGTTCCGCCGTCTCGGCGCCGGGCGCCGGCGGGACCACCGCGGCGGCCATCGCATCTGCCGGGGCGTCGGCGGCCGGAGCGGCCGGGCTGGGCTTCGGGCGGTTGGCCTGCGCCTGGAACATCAGCTTGAAGTCGTGCGGGGAGGTGGCGACGCGCATCGCCTCCTCGTAGGTGATCCGCTCGGCCTGCAGGTGCTTGAGCAGGTGCTGGTCGAAGGTCTGCATCCCGTAGTACTCGCCCTCGGCGATGACCTCGTGGATGTGGCCGGTCATCTTCGGGTCGAGGATCATGTCGTGCACGCGCCCCGTCATCACGAGGATCTCGCAGGTGGCGACGCGGCCGTGACCGTCCGCGGTGCGCACGAGGCGCTGGGAGATGATGCCCTTGAGCGTGCCGGCGATCATCGCCCGGGCCTGCCCGTGCTGGTGGGGCGGGAAGAAGTCGATGATGCGGGTGATCGCCTCCGTCGCGTCGACGGTGTGCAGCGTCGAAAGCACGAGGTGGCCGGTCTCGGCCGCCGACAGGGCGGTCTGGACGGTCTCCTCGTCGCGCATCTCGCCGACGAGGATGACGTCCGGGTCCTGGCGCAGGACGCGGCGCAGCGCACGCTTGAAGGAGGCCGTGTCCATCCCGACCTCGCGCTGGTTGACGATGGAGTTGCGGTCCGGATGGAGGAACTCGATCGGGTCCTCGATGGTCACGATGTGCTTCTTCGTGTTCCGGTTCATGTGGTCGATCATCGACGCGAGCGTCGTCGACTTGCCCGAGCCGGTCGTGCCGGTGAGCAGGATGATCCCGCGCTCCTCCTCGGCCAGCTTGGCGATGACCGGAGGCAGGTTGAGCTCTTCGGTCGACTTGATGTTGACCGGGATGGCACGCATGACGAGCGAGACGTAGCCGCGCTGGCGGAAGGCATTGACACGGAACCGGGCCAGGCCCTCGATCTGGTACGAGAAGTCGCACTCGTTCTCGGAGGCGAACTCCGCGAGCTTGTTCTCGTCGGTGAGGATCTCGCGCAGGCAGCGCTCGGTGTCCTCGGGCTTGAGCGGCTCCGAGCCCTCGATGGGCTCCATGTCGCCGTGGATCCGGACGATCGGCTTCGCCGGGACCTTCAGATGCAGATCCGAGCCGTCGTGGACGATGAGATAGCGCAGGGCGTCGTCGATGTCGAACATCGAGGGGTACATCGGCTTCGGCGCGTAGGGGCTTGAGTCCTGGGTAAGACTGGATACATGGTCCGCCTCCCCAGCCTGCTCATCGCCTTCCTGCTCGTGCCCGCCGCATCGTCGTCCGCGGCCGCGCAGATGACCGCCGCGCCCGCCACCACGGGCACCGGCACCCACTTGACGCTCGTTGCCGACGGCTCCGTGTTCGCGGGCAAGATCCCGAATTCGCTCGCCCTGCGCGTCGCCCGCGGTTTCGTGCTCGACCCGCGCTCCGTCGCCGGGCGCTGCACGGACGCCCAGGCCGCCGACGCGGTCTGCCCCTCCGAGGCCCGGGTGGGGACCGGCACGGCGCTGGTGGAAGCCGGCTCAGCATTCGGGACCCAGGACTACACGGCCAACATCGCCGTCTTCCTCGCCGAGCCGCGCGCCGCGGGAGACCTCGCCGGCGTCGTGGCGATCGTCGAGCTCAACGGCGAGCGCACCGGTGCGAAGGGCCGGGTCGTCGCGCTGGCCGACGGGCCGTTCGGTCTCGAAGTCCGCTTCGACTCGTTTCCCGCCCCGGCCGTCCCGCCGGGAATCACCGT
>Ga0136633_1002586_pt1 | contig 12360 bp, 8 predicted proteins | sample AntDrymeUQ832206_2_FD_105494 | JGI IMG/M metagenome (GOLD analysis project Ga0136633, IMG submission 105494) | Polar desert sand microbial communities from Dry Valleys, Antarctica - metaG UQ83 (22.06) | ecosystem: Environmental > Terrestrial > Soil > Desert | place: Antarctica: Dry Valley... | reverse complement strand
GATCTACTTGTCGCGTTCGGCCCCCGCGAGCGCGGCCTGCGCGGCCGCGAGTCGCGCCACAGGAACGCGGAACGGCGAGCACGACACGTAGTCGAGGCCGATCTCGTGGCAGAAGGCGATCGATGCCGGGTCGCCACCGTGCTCGCCACAGATCCCGAGCTCGATGTCCGGTCGGGTGGCTCTCCCCTTCTCCACCGCGATCCGCATGAGCTGGCCGACGCCCGAGACGTCGAGCGTCTGGAACGGGTTGTCCGGCAGGATCCGCCGCTCGACGTAGGTCAGCAGGAAACCGCCCTCGGCATCGTCGCGGCTGTAGCCGAACGTCATCTGGGTCAGGTCGTTCGTGCCGAAGCTGAAGAAGTCGGCGTGCTTTGCGATCTCGTCGGCGGTCAGGGCGCCGCGTGGCACCTCGATCATCGTTCCGAAGACGTAGTCGACGCTGACTCCGGCCTTCGCTTCGACCGCCTTCGCCTCTGCCTCGAGGATCCGCTTCGTCTCGGCGAGCTCGTTCACGTGGCCGACGAGCGGGATCATGATCTTCGCCTTCGGCTCAAGCCCTTCGGCCTTGACCGCAATCGCGGCGTTGAGGATGGCCCGAGTCTGGATCTTCACGAAGTCCGGGATCATCAGCCCCAGGCGGCAGCCGCGCAGCCCGAGCATCGGGTTCTGCTCACGTAGCGCCTCGACGGCCTTGAGGAGCGTGCGCGCCTCCGTGTACGTCGGGTCGCTCTCCTTCGTCTTGAGCGTGCGCAGCCGCGTGACCGTCTCGATGAGCTCCTCGTGCGAGGGAAGGAACTCGTGGAGCGGAGGATCGATGAGGCGGATGACGACCGGCAGCCCGGTCATCGCCCGGAAGATCCCCTCGAAGTCGCCCTGCTGGAGCGCCTCGAGCTTCGCCATGGCGGCATCGAACCGCTCGACGGCCGACTGCTCCTCGGTCGCAAGATCCTGCCCCGCGGCATGCTTGTCCTTGGCCCGCGTCGCCTGGAATGCGACGAGGATCGCGTCGCGGACGATGTCGAGCCGCTCGCCTTCGCGGAACATGTGCTCGGTCCGGCAGAGGCCGATCCCTTGAGCGCCGTAGCCGCGGGCCTGGGCGGCCTCCTCGGGCTTGTCGGCGTTCGTCCACACCTCCAGCCGGCGGACCTCGTCCGCCCAGCCGAGGATCTTCTGGAGCTCGGGCTGGTCCTCGAACCGAGCCGAGATCGTAGGCACGGTACCGAGGTAGACCTCGCCCGTCGAGCCATCGACGCTGATCCAGTCGCCCTCGGCAAACGTCTGGCCACCGGCCGCGGCAGTGCGCGCGGCGTAGTCGATGACGAGCTCGTGGCAGCCGGCGACGCACGGCTTACCGATCTGGCGCGCCACCACGGCGGCGTGCGACGTGGCGCCGCCCCGGGCGGTGAGGATGCCCTGCGCGACGGCCATGCCGTGGAAGTCATCCGGTGAGGTCTCGATTCGGACGAGGACGACCTTCTCGCCGGCGGCGGCCTGCTCGGCGGCACGGTCGGCGTTGAACACGGCCTTGCCGACGGCCGCGCCCGGCGACGCGTTGAGGCCCTTGGCGATGCGCGTCCCCTTCGCGAGCGCGGCGGGGTCGAACTGGTCGCGGAGCAGCTGGTCCACGTGGGCCGGCTCGATCCGCCCGAGGGCCTCGTCCTTCGAGATGACCCCCTCGTCGACCATGTCGACCGCGATCTTCACGGCGGCCGCGGCCGTCCGCTTCGCGGACCGCGTCTGGAGCATGTAGAGGCGCCCGCGTTCGATCGTGAACTCGAGGTCCTGGACGTCGCGGTAATGCCGCTCGAGCCGCTCGCCGATGCGCTGGAATTCGGCGTAGACCTCCGGCATCTCGTGCTGCATCTCGGCGATCTTCGGGGCCGTCCGGATGCCCGCCACGACGTCCTCGCCCTGGGCGTTCGTCAGGTACTCGCCGTAGAGGACCTTCTCGCCGGTGTTCGGGTCGCGCGTGAACGCGACGCCGGTGCCGGAATCGTCGCCCATGTTCCCGAACACCATCGTGACGACGTTCACCGCGGTGCCCAGGTCGTCCGCGATCTTGTTGAACTTCCGGTAGTCACGCGCGCGCTGCCCGAACCACGACGCGAACACGGCCTTGATCGCGAGGTCGAGCTGCTCGAGCGGATCGTCGGGGAAGGGTCGGCCGGTTGCTTCCTGGACGATCGCCTTGTACTTCTCGGCGACCTCGCGCAGGTCGTCGGCGCCCAGGTCCGTGTCCTGGCTCACGCCGCGCTGCGCCTTCTTCGCATCGAGTGCATGGTCGAATCGCTCGCCCTCGACGCCCATGACGATCCGCCCGAACATCTGGATGAATCGGCGGTACGCATCCCAGCCGAACCGGTCGTTGCCGGTGAGCGCAACGAGGCCGTCGAGCGTCTTCTCGGTGAGCCCGAGGTTGAGGACCGTGTCCATCATCCCGGGCATCGAGAACTTGGCCCCGGAGCGGACACTCACGAGGAGCGGGTTTGCCGGGTCACCGAAGCCCTTGCCGGTCTCCCGCTCCACCTCCTTGACCGCCTCGAGGACGTCGTCCCACAGGCCTACGGGGAGCCGCTCGCCGGCGGCGAAGTAGTCGTTGCAGGCCTCAGTCGTGATCGTGAAGCCGGGTGGGACCGGCAGCCCGGCGGTCGTCATCTCGGCCAGCCCCGCGCCCTTGCCACCGAGCAGGTCGCGCATCTGGGCGTTGCCCTCGGCGTGGCCGCCGCCCCAGGCATAGATATAGCGCTTGGGCGCCCGGTGGGCGCGCTCGGCTGTGGGAGCGAGGGTTTCGGCCATCGGCGAGGGACTCCTTGGGCAACCAGCCGGACGTGACCGGCCGATCCGAGACACCGGGGACAGGCCGGATTGTATCGTCGGGCCGCCCGGGATCACCAGCGGTCGTGCTCAGGGGCACCCCAGGTGGGCCGAACGTCCGGTGGTCTCGCGTACCTCCGAGCCTGTCTCGCGGCGCAATCGCCCTGACACAGTCGGGTCTCCGCCTGCTCGCGCTCAGGAGAGACCCTGGACCCCTCGCGCCGCCGCACCTTCCGGCTTGCCCCGCCCCTCCTGGCGGGAGTCCTGTTCGGCGCGCTCTCGCTGGGCGGCGCGGCGGGAGCCACACTCGCCGACACGGGCCTCGAGCCGGACCCGTCCGGAGAGCCGTCGTGGTCTCCCAGCGCGGCGCCTGAGCCCAGCCCTGCGCCCGAGCCCACCCCGGAGCCGCCGCCGCCCCCGCCGCCCACCCCGGAGCCCGAGCCGACCCCGGAGCCGCCTGCCGCGATCCCGGACCATTGCCGGGGCTGGACGCAGGGCCGCGCACGGGCAGACCTCATGCTCGAAGGACGGTATTGGCTTGCTGGGCACCCGACAGTCACGCTCGGATTGGACCCCACGTGGCGCGAGGATCCGCTCAAGGACAGGAACTGGGAGTTCACGCATCACTCCCTCCAGGTGGTGTCGAGCCTCCTCGAGAGCTGGGCCGACACCGGTCGCCCCGACTACCTGGCCCGGGCCGAGTTCCTTCTCCGCGACTGGGTCGCGTCGAATCCCCGCACGGGGTCCGTTTCGATCTGGGCGTGGGACGGCCACGCAACCGCCTTGCGGGCCACGGTGCTTGCATGTGCGTCGATCTACCTTCCGGGTCGAGCGTGGCTCCAGAGCGCGCTGTTCCTCCATGGCAAGACACTCGCGGACCCACGCTTCTATGAGAACCACGGCAACCACGCGCTCAACCAGTCGATCGGGCTCCTCGAGGCCGCAAACGTCGTGGGTCGCGCGGACTGGAAGAAGCTGGCGAGCGACCGGATCGCAGCTCTGATCCTGGAAAGTGTCGACAGCCAGGGCGTCACGAACGAGCAGTCGATCGGCTACCAGTGGTACAACCTCGGCCGCTACCGGTTGGCCGAGTCCCGGCTGCGGGCGATGGACCTGCCGATCCCGCCCGCGTTCGCGCGGCTGAGCCTGATGCCGAAGTTCCTCGCGTATGCGACGCGCCCCGATGGGAAGTGGGAGACACTCGGCGACACGGACACGATGGCTGCCGCGGCGATCCCGGGAACCTGGGCTCAGTACGCGGCGACCAAAGGAGCGCTGGGGCCGAAGCCGGGCGGGACGCTCGCTATCTACAGGGCGGGCTTTCTCTTCGCGCGATCCGGCTGGGGCGAGAAGCGGGCGTTTGCCGACGAGGTCTTCCTGTCGCTGCGGTTTGGTCCCGCCCCGATCATCCACGGCCACGCCGACGGCACCGCGATCACGTTCTACGGCTACGGCTCGAAGCTCCTGCTCGACCCGGGCAAGTACAGCTACAACTACGACGCCTACCGGACGTTCATGAAGGGCCGGTCGGCTCATAACGTCGTCACCGTGGACGGCCTCAACTGGAGCAGCAAAGCGGCCACGACGCTGGTGAAGCAGCAGTCGAGCGCGACGATGGTCGATGCAATCACGTCCAGCGCGGGCTACACCGGTGTGAAGCAGCAGCGTCGCGTGACGTACTCACGCAGGCTCAACTACGTGCTCGTCGAGGACCGCGTCACCTCGACCGTCAGCCGCTCGTTCCGCCAGCTGTGGCACCTGTCGGAGACCGCGAATCCTTTGGTCACGACCTCGAGTTTCCGGACGCGCAACCGGCGGGGCAACGTGCTGATCCGCCAGCTGATGCCCGTCACGTCGTCGCGCGTCGTGAAGGGCCGCAGAACGCCGGTCCAGGGCTGGATCTCGTACCTCCACGGGTCGCGGATCGCGGCGCCGGTCGTCGAGGTGGTCAAGACCGGTCGGTCCGTGCGCTACCTCACGCTGATCGTGCCTGCCGCCGGCCAGCCGGCCGCGACGATCAGCGGGCTCAGGACGACGGCGACGGGCTATTCCGTGGTCGTCACGATCGGCGGCAAGTCGGAGCGGGTCACGGTCAGCGGCACGGTCGCGTCGATCGTTCCCCTCAACTGAGGCGGGGTCCGCCGCTAGACTTCCGGCCATGACCGACGCCCCGACCCAACCCCGGGCAATCGACCCGGCGGCGCCCCAGTACAACGCGACGCTCGTCGCCCGCGAGGACCAGCACGGGTCGTTGGGCTACTTCGTGGTCCGCTTCGACGGCGATCCGACGCCCTTCGAGCCGGGGCAGTACATGACGATCGGGGTGTTCGCCGACGGGCGGATCGTCCAGCGGCCGTATTCCGTGGCCTCGGACCCGGCGGCGGCCGGCTCGGACGGCTACGAGATGTATGTCCGCCTGGTGAACGGCGGCCAGTTCACGCCGTTGCTGTGGCAATTGCCGGTGGGCCACCGGATGCGGATGATCGGCCCGAAGGGGAAGTTCACGCTCGAGCCCGACGACGACCGGACTCACGTGTTCATCTCGTCGGGGACGGGCAACGCGCCGTTCGTGTCGATGATGCGGGTGCTCCTGCGAGAGGGCCGGCCGCGACGCACGGTATTCCTCAACGGGGTGTCGTACGAGGCGGACCTCGGGTACCGGCCGCTGCTCGAGGAGTGGGAGCGATCCGGCGCGTACCCGGTCACGTATGTGCCGACGGTCTCGCGGCCTGGCGATCCGGCGAACGCTTCGTGGCAGGGCCGGACGGGCCGCGCTGAATCGATCGTGGCGCCGGTCTTCGACGAGCTGGGGCTGACGCCCTCGAACGCCGTCGCGTACATCTGCGGGAACCCGGACATGATCCTCTCCGCAGAGGCGACGCTGCTGGAGCGGGGGTTCCCCGAGGAGCAGGTCAAGAAGGAGCTCTACTGGCCGAAGGGCAAGGAACCGCGCGCGGCGACCCCCGCGGACATCGCCGCGAACGAGGACGAGTAGGGACCCTTTCGGCGAGCCCTCAGGGCCCAGCAGGCGCAGATATCAACCCAGGCGTTGTTACGGGCGACGAAGGCGTCTTGATGGCACCGACGCGCCCCACGTCACGCTCTACCGGGAGGCTTGGAGCGCCGCAAAACGCGCTGGGAACCCCCGCGCAGCCCGCTAACAGCGTGCCCACTGGTATCTGCGACAAACAGCACTCCGGACAAGTCACCGGCCGGCCGGCGCAGCCATCTCGTCACCTCCCGGCCACGGACCGGGAAAGCGGCGTCGAGAATCGCCGCGTGACGGACCACGGAGCGGCGCGCTGTGTCAGTAGCCGGCAGAACGAGCACGCGTGCGGCAGCAATCGGCGTCCAACCGAACCGATCGCGACAGAGCACGCGGCGCGCGAGACGTAGCTTCTCGTCGGTCTTGCGCCCGACCGCCTCGATGGACGTCAGCTCGGACTTCACCTCCTCAACGAGCAAGCTGCGCGTTGCGTCGTGACCTGCGAGCACGTCGATCGAGCCACGCTCCCCGAAGACGGAATACGTCGCTTCGACGATGACCCTCCATCCGAGAGCAGATAGGCTCCCCACGCTCGCCCCCACGAGACGCGCGTGGTGCTCGTCGAGCAGGCGATCGATCCCGCCGCCGCGCCAGAGCACGAGGCCCTCGAACCCGGCGTCGACCGCAGCGAACAGGCGTCGAGTCACGGCGAGCGAAAGTGACCCGATGTTGCCCCGTTCGGCCATCGAAACGGTGGTCTGCGCGACCCTGGCGCGGGCAGCGACGTCCACCTGGCGGAGGCCGCGTCGCCGACGCAGCTGCCGTAGCGCCCGCCCGATCCGCGCGTCGTCCACCGCGCGATCATCGGTGGGGGCGATTACCCGGGGCTTACGGGCGCGCCGGACCCCGCCGGCGACCTTGCGGCCCGGGCGCATACTCCGGGCGTCGCCAGAGGGAGGAGGACCGTGGGGGGCCGTCGCCGTCTTCAGCTCCTGGCGGTCTCGCTCGTCCTCGTAATCGGCGCGACAGCGTCCGCGGTTCGGGCCGAGGAGCCCCCGGCCGGGTCCCCCGCCCCTTCGGCTGAACCCGAGCCGACTCCGACCCCGACTCTGACCCCGACCCCCGAACCGACTCCAACGCCTTCCCCGACCCCGGCTCCGACCCCAACCCCGACGCCGACCCCAACCCCGACGCCGACCCCAACCCCGGCTCCCCCACTCCCGCCGCCACTGCCGACTCACTGCATCGGCTGGGGGAACGGGATCGTGCGAGCCCGGCACTTACTGGCTGGGGAGTACCACCTTTCGGTGCACGCTGTCGTCAACCTCGGCCTGGATCCGACCTGGCGAGAGGATCCACTCAACGATCGGAACTGGCAGTTCCAGCACCACACTCTGTGGTCGGTCCTGAGCCTCCTCGAGGCGTTCGCCGCGACCGCCGACGCGGCGTTTCGCGACCGCGCGGAGTTCCTCATGCGCGACTGGGTTCGGGACAACCCGCGGACGACCACGACGTCGATCTGGGCCTGGAACGATCACTCGACCGCCCTGCGTGCGGCCGTCCTCGCGTGCGCGGTTCCGTACTTCCCGCAGGCCGCGTGGCTACCTCCGGTCATGAATCTCCACGGGACGACGCTCGCCGACGAGGCCTTCTACGTAGATGAAGGCAACCACGCGTTGAACCAGTCGATCGGGCTGCTCGAGGTCGCCCACGTCCTGCAGCGCAACGACTGGAAGAAGCTCGCGGTGGACCGGATGGCGAGGCTCATTCTCGAGAGCGTCGACAGCCAGGGCGTGACGAACGAGCAGTCGATCGGCTACCAGCGCTACAACCTGGCTCGCTATCTACTAGCGGAGTCGCGCCTGAAGGCGATGGCCCTGCCCGTCCCGGCTGCGTTCAGCCGGCTGGACCAGATGCCGAAGTTCCTCGCCCACGCGACACGGCCCGACGGCAAGTACGAGACGATCGGGGACACCGACATCACGGTGGCGGATCCGATCCCGAACACCTGGGCCGCGTTCGCCGCGACGAAGGGCACAACCGGGCCGAAGCCGCCCGCATCGGTCGCCGCGTATCGCGCCGGCTTCCTGTTCGCGCGCACCGGCTGGGGCGAGACACGCGCATTCGCCGATGAGGTGTTCCTGTCGCACCGCTTCGGCCCGGCGCCGTTCATCCACGGCCACGCGGACGGGACGGCGATCACGCTGTACGGCTACGGCACCGCGCTCTTGCTCGATCCGGGCAAATACTCATACAACTACGACACCTACCGGACGTTCTTCAAGGGCCGGACGGCGCACAACGTCGTCGCCGTCGATGGCCTGGTCTGGCGCACTTCCGCCGTCACGACCCTCGTCACCCACAGGTCGTCGGCGACGATGTTCGAGGCGATCACGAGAACCAACGGTTACGCGGGCGTGAGCCAGCAGCGGCGGGTGACGTTCTCGCGCCGGCTGGGGTACGTGCTCGTGGAGGACCGCGCCACCGCGAACGTTCGGCGGACGTTCCGCCAGCTCTGGCACCTGGCAGAATCTGCCAATCCCCTCCTCGGCCCGACGGGCTTCTCGACCCGCCGGAACCGCGGCAACGTCCAGGTCCGGCAATTGATCGGCGGCCACTCGATGCGGATCGTGAGCGGCCGGACATCGCCGACGCAGGGCTGGATCTCGTACCGGCACGGCGAGCGGATTGCCGCCCCGGTCGTCGAGGTCGTCAAGACCGGGACGTCGGTCAGGTACCTGACCCTCATCGTGCCTGCCGCGGGACGGCCGCTCGCGACGATCCGCGACCTGAGAATCACGAGCTTCGGGTACTCGCTTGTCGTGAGCGTTGGGAGCAAATCGGAGCGGGTGACGGTCACCGCCTCTGGCGCGACGATCGTCCCGCTCAACTGATCGGCCAGTCCCCGCGACGACCTACGGCCGCGCCGCCGCCAGTCGGTCGAGGATGAGCTGCTTGACGCCCTCGACCGGCACCCGCTCCTGGGTCATTGAATCGCGGTCGCGAACGGTTACCGCGCCGTCCACGAGCGAGTCGACGTCAACGGTCACGCACCACGGCGTGCCGATCTCGTCCTGGCGCCGGTATAGCTTGCCGATCGCGGCCGTGTCGTCGTAGACAGCCATCGTGTCGCGCTTGAGGTCGGCGAGGATCCCCTGGCACAACTCGACGATCTCCGGTCGCTTCTTCAGCAGCGGCAGGACCGCGACCTTGTACGGCGCGAGGTCCGGGTGGAGCGCCAGGGACACGCGCTTCTCGCCCCGAACCTCCTCTTCGCGATAGGCGTCGATGAGGAACGTGAACGCCGCGCGGTCGGCGCCGCCGGCCGTCTCGACGATGTACGGGATGAAGTGCTCGCCGCTCGCCTGGTCGAAGTACTCGAGGTTCTCGCCGGACGACTCGGCGTGACGCGACAGGTCGAAGTCGCCCCGATTGTGGACGCCCTCGAGCTCCTTCCAGCCGAACGGGAACCGGTACTCGATGTCGACCGCCTTCTTCGCGTAATGCGCGAGCTCATCCGGGGCGTGCTCGCGATAGCGCAACCGCGCGGCGGTCGCGCCGTACGCGGTGTACCACTCGTGGCGCCGCGGCAGCCATTCCTCGAAGAGCGCGGCAGCGTCACCCGGGCGGACGAAGTACTGCATCTCCATCTGCTCGAACTCGCGCATCCGGAAGACGAAGTTGCCGGGACTGATCTCGTTGCGGAACGACTTGCCGATCTGGGCGATCCCGAACGGCAGCTTCTTGCGCGAGCTCTGGAGAACGTTCTTGAAGTTGACGTAGCTGCCCTGGGCGGTCTCGGGCCGCAGGTAGACGACCGCCGCCTCGTCCTCGACCGGGCCCATGAACGTCTTGAACATGAGGTTGAACCGGCGCGGCGGCGTGAGCTGTCCGCCATCGGCTGCGTGACGGAGGTTGAGGCGCTCGACGACCGTGGGGTCTTGCAGGTCCGAGGCCGACAGGGCCTCTGTTCCGGGCAGCTCGTCGAGCCGGAACCGCTGGTGGCAGACGAGGCACTCGACGAGCGGGTCGGAGAACGAGCCGACGTGCCCGGACGTCACCCAGACCTGGGGATGCATGAGGATCCCCGCATCGAGCCCGACGATGTCGTCGCGCGCCTGGACCATCGCCCGCCACCAGGCCCTCTTGACGTTGTTCTTCAGCTCGACGCCGAGCGGCCCGTAGTCCCACACCGCGTTGATCCCGCCGTAAATCTCGCTCGACGGGAAGACGAAGCCGCGCCGCTTGGCGAGCGAAACGATCGTGTCGAGCGCCGCGACGGCGGGCGCGACGTCGTTCGGGTCGGTCGCGGGGGCATTGGACACGGGCTTCTCCGCTGGCGGCCGGCCGTGGCAGGGACGGAGCCGGGACTGGCCGCCGATCCTACCAGCCGACGGGCCTACCGGACGGCTGGCGTCCGCACCTCGTCGAGGAACGCGAGCGAGCGGGCTTCACGCTCGAGGGCGTGGCGGATGAAGTCGCGCATCGCCGACTCGACCTCCCTCTCGACTCCGCTTGGGAGCCTGAGCGCCGCCAGCGCCTCGACGTCCATGCGCTGGTAGGCCTTGAGGAGCTTCACGGCCTCGAGCGACAGGCCCGTCCGGTCCCGCGGCGGGCCAGGGCAGCGCCCGCAGATGAGGCCTCCCAACGGCGGCACCCAGCGGAACGACTCGTCTGCCTCGAGGACTCGGTCGCATTCGACGCACCGATCGACCTCGGGGCGCATGCCCAACTCGTCGGCGAGGTGCATCTCGTACCAGCGGGCGACGCGCCCGGGTGCCATGCCGGCGTCGAGGAGCTCGTAGGCGCGGCGCAGGAGCGCGTAGAGCGGCTCGGCCGCGTGGCGCTCCTCGAGCGAGCGGTCGGCGAGCTCGGCGAGGTACCAGGCGGTGGCAGCCGATTCGAGCGAGTCGCGGAGATTGAGCCACGCGTGCCCGACCCGAACCTCCGTCACGACGTCGAACGTCCGGCCGCGGTGCATCGCCAACTCGAGCTCGGCGAAGGGCTCGAGGCTGCCGCCGATCCGCGATGTCGGCCGGCGGATCCCCTTGGCGATGGCCTTGAGCTTGCCGAGGCCCGGCGTGATGAGCGTCAGGACGCGGTCTGCCTCGCCGAGGTCGAACCGGGAGAGGACGATCGCATCGGTCGAGTAGCGACGGGGAACCGGCACGAGCCGACGGTATCACCATGCCGCGATCCGATGGGCCGCCCCGGACGAATCAATGTTCAGCCGGCGCGGTCGCGTCCCCCGCGCCGGCGCTACGTTCCCGGGCCGCCCGGAAACGCCGTTCCTGATCGATGACCGTCGGCTGCATACGAAATTGAGGCGCGCCGACCGAACGCTCCCTCGTATGCACGTGACGGTCATCGCCCAGTGCGGCTTGCCTGTCCCGTTCGCGTCAACAGGCTACTCCGACCGCGCACGTTTGCAGGTCCGGCGCTACACTGGCCCCACGATGCCCTCGGTCTCGAACGACCTCGACCTCGCCGTCCTGATCGCGGACACGGAGGCGGAGATCCTCCGCCTGGTTGGCGACCACGACCCGCCCACGGCGGGCCTGTACGAGATGGTCCGCTACCACCTGGGGCTGGACGGCTCGGGCGCCCCGGCCGGCAAGCGGATCCGTCCCCTCCTCGGGCTCCTTGCGTACGCCTCCATCGCCGGTGATCATGCCCGGGCGCTGCCCGGCGCCGCGGCCGTCGAGCTGGGGCACAACTTCAGCCTCGTCCATGACGACATCGAGGACGGCGACACCGAGCGCCGCCACCGTCCCACCGTCTGGGCGCTCCACGGCGTGCCGCAGGCGATCAACACCGGCGACATCCTCTTCAGCCTGAGCCGGATGGCGCTGCATCGCCTCACGGATCTTGGCTTCAGCGACGCGAAGGTCCTCCGGCTGATGCGCCTCTACGACGAGACGTGCGTCGCGCTGTGCGAGGGCCAATACATCGACATCCGAACCAGCGAGCGGGACGACCTCATGTCGGTCGAGCTGTACTTCGACATGATCGGCCGCAAGACAGCGGCGCTGATCGCCGCCTCGATCGAGTCGGGGGCGCTTCTCGCAACCGACGACGAGGAGGTCATTCGACGGTACAGGGCCTTCGGCTGGGCGCTGGGAATCGCCTTCCAGCTCAATGACGACCTGCTGGGAATCTGGGGCGCCGAGCAGGCGACAGGCAAGGAGCCATCCGACGTTGCCCGCAAGAAGAAGACACTGCCGGTGATCTACGCGTTCGAGCACGCCGGCCCCGAGGACCGTGATCGACTTCGCGCGCTGTACGCGAAGGAGGAGCCCACCGGAGCCGAGGTGGTCGAGATCGTCACGATCCTCGAGCGAGCCGGGGCACGCGACTTCACTCGCGCCCAGGCCTCTGGCTACCGGGACGAGGCGCTGGCCGAGCTCGACGCCGCCGGCGTCGTTCGACCGGCGGCCCGCGAGCGGCTCGAGGGGATCATCCGCTCGGTGATCAGCGCCTAGCCTGTTCCCCCGGGGCTCGCGCGCGCCCGGCATTGCATCAGACGCGTGTTACGTCGACCGGGCAGTCGAACCGGGCCT
>Ga0136633_1002585_pt1 | contig 12363 bp, 14 predicted proteins | sample AntDrymeUQ832206_2_FD_105494 | JGI IMG/M metagenome (GOLD analysis project Ga0136633, IMG submission 105494) | Polar desert sand microbial communities from Dry Valleys, Antarctica - metaG UQ83 (22.06) | ecosystem: Environmental > Terrestrial > Soil > Desert | place: Antarctica: Dry Valley... | reverse complement strand
CCGGCCGTCCGAGCGCTGCCCGCGCTGCCGACCCAGGACCCGCTGGATGAGCTCAGCCCGACCTTCGCCGACGACGAGCTCTGGGAGCTCCTGGACCGCCCCGACGACCCCGCCGCCTACGAGCTCCGGGCGACCGACGTGGACCCCAGCGACGTCGACCCCGACCCGCTCGGCGACGACACCCGTTGGACGCTCGACCTCAGCGACCCCTACGCATGGACCGACCAGCCCGCACTCGGCTGACGCCGGCCCGGTTCAGGGCCGCCGAGAGAAGTCCCGCCTGCTGAGCCCTCAGCAGCGCCATGGCGACTCCCAGAGCCAGTCGCGCCGCGGCCGTCCGTGCCGGGTCGGGACCCAGACGCTCAGGCCCGCCCCCTGCGGCGAAGGGCCCGGACGTGAGGGAGTGGCACTCAGTCTCCTTCGGAGGACTGCACGAGGCGGACCTGCGTGCGCAGGTGGCGCATTCCGGCGTGCATTCGGCTCTTGACCGTCCCGATCGGCGTTCCCGTCAGGCTGGCGATCTCGCGCTGGGTGTAGCCGCCCCAGTAGGCGAGCACGAGCGCCTCGCGCTGCGCCGCGGGCAGCGTCGCCAGCGCCGCCTGCGCCTGCTCCGCGAGCAGCTTGGTGATCACCTGCGCGTCCGGGCCGGACCGGTCGTCCGGGAAGTCGTGCTCGGGACCCAGCGCCGACGTCCGGCGACGCTGCTCGGTGCGCACGCGGTCGACCGCCCTGCGGTGGGTGAGCATCAGCAGCCAGCTCCGGACGGACGAGCGGCGGGCGTCGAAGCAGGCCCGGCTCCTCCACAGGTCGACAAAAGCCTCCTGGACGGCGTCCTCGGCGTGGTGCGCGTCCCGCAGGACAGAGAGCGCCAGCCCGTAGCAGGACCGGCCGTGCAGGGCGTAGAGCACCTCGAGGCCGTCGGCGTCACCTGCCTCCCACCGGTCCACCGCTCGCACACCCGCCTACTCGTGGGGCAGCGCCACAGCACCCGTCCCCGCTCTCGCGTCCGCACGGGCGCGCCCGGCCCTGTGTGCTCAAGGTCGAAGTTGGATGGATGCCCCTCGGCGTTGCCCGCCATGTTGCTCGTTACCGGGTTGTGATCGTCGGCGTCAGGCGAGCCGGTCGTGGCAACCGCGCGGGCGCCAGCCGACTCCAGTCGTAGGGCTCCCACCGGCAGCACAGCCCCGACCAGGCCGCACATCGAGGAGGCTGACGCCGGCAACCAGGGGTTCCGCGGACACCCGCTAGTGGCCGCGGCTACACGTCGTCCACGGAGGTGCCGGAAGCCGAACCCTCGGAGAGAACGGCATCCGCGAAGGCACGCAGCTCGTCGTCGCTGATGCGTGCCGCCTCGGTGATCGGCAGCCTGAGCGTGCCCTTGCCGCTGTCCAGGTGCGGGTGGTCCGCAACAAGCGCACTGTCTCGGCCGTGTTCCCAGCCGTAGAACGAGAGGCCGTGCTTCCAGACGCCGACGTGGAGTCGGCGTGTGCTGACCACGTAGGTCGGCATGCTGTAGGACAGGACCACGTGAGCATCCGGCTGCACCTCCATGATCAGGCGGTGCACGCGGTCGAAGAGCGGGCGCTGGTCGTTGACGATGGCGTCGATGTACGCGGCCACGTCAGCTCTCATGAGCCCGAGGTTCATGCCGGCTCCGGATCGCTGCCGTCAGCCCGCCTCAGTCCCCGTCGACGTCCGTGCCCATCCCGTCACCAAACGGGTGCAGCTGCGGTCCGCTCCAGGCACTGGACTCCGGGTGCGGCGAGGCAGCCTGCTCCTGCACCTGCTCGGTCTCGTCGACCCGAACGCCGGCGAGCGACTCGAGGGGGACGGCGTACCGGTTCGGCTCGGTCATGGCAGCAGTGTGCGCGCACGAGGCCGGACCGTCCATCACCGGTAGGTGAGCAGCCGCCGGGCGTCGCCCTCGAAGTGGGCGTGGTCGTTGAAGGAGATCAGGCTGGTGCCGCCGCTCCCGACGACCACCTTGGTGATCGCGCCGTTGGCGGTCACGCGGTTCAGCGCGACGACCCCGTCGGCGCCGAGCCCGAGCAGGCCGCCGCAGACCGCCGCGATGACGCCGCCCGAGGTGAAGACGACCGCGTCGCGCCCGCTCGGCAAGCCCGCAGCGAGTTCATCCAGAGCCGCGCGAGCCCCGCCGGCGAAGGCCGCCCAGTCGCCGCTGTCGTCCTCCACCCACGCGGCCAGGGCGAGGTCGAGCAGCGCCTGCACCCCCTTCGACGTGCCGTCGTGCGCGCTGTCCGGCGGGAGGTACCGCTTGAGCAGGTCGAGGTGGTCGTACTCGTCCCACCGCGGGTCGGGGACGACGTCGATAGCAAGTCCAGCTGCGTGGAGGGAGATCTCGGCGGTGTCGCGCTGGCGCCGCAGCGAGCCGCACGCAGCGACGGGGGAGCGCAGCCGGCGCCGCCCGAGCTCGGCCCCCACGTGGGCGGACTGCTCCCGGCCGACCTCGGACAGCACGTCGTAGTCCTCGGCGCCGAACGACGCCTGGCCGTGCCGGACCAGCAGGACCGCGGGCATCAGGCGATCCCCGCGATCCGCCGGCAGCGCTCGTCGAGATAGGTGACGAAGTACCAGAAGTCCTTGAACGCGGGGTTGGTCGTCTGCCCGTGGAAGTAGCGGTAGTAGATCTGCTGCGCGATGCCGGCCAGCCGGAACAGCCCGAACACCTCGTAGAAGGCCCAGTCGTCGACGGCCAGACCGGTGCGCGACCGGTAGTGATCGACCACCTCGGCCCGGGTCGGCATCCCGGGCAGGTCGGTCGGCTGCCGCTTCGACAAGCGCATCATGTCCTCGTCGTCGGCCTGCACCCAGTAGGCCAGCGCGCCGCCGAGGTCCATGAGCGGGTCGCCGAGCGTGGCCATCTCCCAGTCCAGCACGCCGACGACTCGCAGGTCGCTGTCCAGGACCAGGTTGTCGAGGCGGAAGTCGTTGTGCACCAGGCAGATCCCGACGTCAGCGGGTTGCCGCTCGGCGAGCCAGGCCATCACCGCCTCGAAGTCCGGGACGTTCTCCGTGCGCGCGCGCCGGTAGCGGTCGGACCAGCCGCTGACCTGCCTCCCGACGTAGCCGAGCCCCCTGCCGAGGTCGGCCAGACCGGCCGCGTCGACGTCGACCGCGTGCAGCTCCACGAGGCCGTCCACGGCGCGCAGCCCGAGGTCGTGCGCCTGCTCCGGCGCCAGCTCCATCCCGGCGGGCAGTCGGTCGCGCAGGATCGTTCCCTCGATGCGCTGCATGACGTAGAAGTCGCTGCCCAGCACCGACGGGTCGGCGCACAGCGCGACCATCTCCGGGACGTACGGGTAGTGCGGCGCCAGGGCGGCCTGCACCCGGTGCTCGCGCTTCATGTCGTGGGCACTCGCCGCCTTCTGCCCGGCCGGCGGGCGGCGCAGCACGAGGTCGCGCGACGGGTAGCGCAGCAGGTAGGTGAGGTTCGAGGCGCCGCCGCTGAACTGCCGCACCTCGGGCGGGGCGTCGCCGAGGCCCTCCACCCGGGCGCTGAGCCAGGCGTGCAGGGCCGGCACGTCGAAGGCGTCCTCGTCGCGCAGGGCGCGGGGCTCGTCGGGGGAGGTGCTCACACTCACCGATCCTGCCGTGCCACCCGGACGTGCCCGCAGCCGCCCGGTCCGGCAGCATGGTCGACCGTGAGCGCCGCTGACACCGCCCTGCTGCTCGGCTACGTGCTGGCGGTGCCGTTCACGCTGTTCGTGCCGGGCTTCCTGCGGCTCTGGCGGCGGCGCGAGCCGGCGGTCTTCGCGGTCGCCCAGACGGGCGCGGCGCTGATCGCCCTCGGCTGGTTCGCGAAGGGCAGCACCGCCAGCGCCCTCGTCAACGCCGCCTGGCTGGTCGGCCTGACGGTGGCCTGGGTCCGCGAGGGCCGCCGGCGCGCCGCTCAGGCCTGAGACGCCCTCACTGCAGCGCGATTACGAGCTCCGGCTCGGTGGCGGCGCGCACGTCGTCGACGCTGACGCCCGGGGCGGTCTCGCGGAGCACCAGGCCGTCCGGCTCGACGTCGATGACGGCCAGGTCGGTGATGATGCGCTGCACGCAGTGCAGGCCGGTCATCGGCAGCGAGCACTCGCGCACGATCTTGTGGCTGCCGTCGCGCGACACGTGCTCCATCATCACGAGCACGCGCTTGGCGCCGTGGACCAGGTCCATCGCGCCGCCCATCCCCTTGACCATCTTCCCGGGGATCATCCAGTTCGCCAGGTCACCGGCCTGCGAGACCTGCATCGCGCCGAGCACGGCGACGTCGACGTGCCCACCGCGGATCATCCCGAAGGAGCTCGCGCTGTCGAAGTACGAGGCGCCGGGCAGGACCGTCACGGTCTCCTTGCCGGCGTTGATGAGGTCGGCGTCCACCGCGTCGTCGGTCGGGTACGGACCGACGCCGAGCACGCCGTTCTCGGACTGCAGCACGACGTGCACGCCGGCCGGGACGTAGTTCGGCACCAGGGTAGGCAGGCCGATCCCGAGGTTGACGTACGAGCCGTCGCTCAGCTCCTGGGCGACGCGGGCCGCCAGCTGCTCACGCGTCAGCACGGGCCACCGTCCTCTTCTCGATCCGCTTCTCGGCGTTCGGCACGTGCACGACGCGCTGCACGAAGATCCCCGGGGTGTGCACCAGCGCCGGGTCCAGCTCGCCGGGCTCGAGCAGCTCCTCGACCTCGGCGATGGTCACCCGGCCGGCGGCCGCGCACAACGGGTTGAAGTTCTGCGCCGACTTCTCGTAGACGAGGTTGCCGTGCCGGTCGCCGAAGCGGGCGTGCACCAGCGCGAAGTCGGTGCGGATGGCCCGCTCGAGCACGTAGTCCTGCCCGTCGAACGCGCGCACCTCCTTCGGATCGGAGGCCTGCGCGATCCCGCCGGAGCCGTCGTAGCGCAGCGGCAGGCCGCCGTCGGCGACCTGCGTCCCGACGCCGGCCGGGGTGAAGAACGCCGGGATCCCGGCGCCGCCGGCCCGCAGCCGCTCGGCGAGGGTCCCCTGCGGGACGAGCTCGACCTCGAGCTCGCCGCCCAGGAACTGCCGCTCGAACTCCCTGTTCTCCCCGACGTAGGACCCGGTGGTGCGGCGGATCCGCTTGGCGGCCAGCAGCGAGCCCAGCCCCCACTGGTCGACGCCGCAGTTGTTGCTGACGGTCTCGAGGTCGGTGACGCCCAGATCCAGCAGGGCGTCGATGAGGGCCTGGGGGATGCCGCACAGCCCGAACCCGCCGACGGCCAGCGACGATCCGCTCGCCACGTCCTCGACGGCCTCGGCGGCACTGCCGAACACCTTGTCCACGCGCGTGCTCCCGTCCGTCCCGGCGTCGTTGCCGTCCGCGGACCTTACGACGGCCCGGCGGCGGCGCCCATGGAGGTGAGGCACGATGGTGCGGTGCCCGAGGTGGAGGTTGCGCCCGTCGGCGGCGCCCCCACCTCTCGAACGACGTGGCGCCCGCAGCTGCCGGTCGACGTGCGAAGGACGCTGTCCCCGCTCCGTCGCGGGACGGCTGACCCGACCCACCGGGTGACCGAGGACGGTGCGGTGTGGCGCACCACGCTGCTGCCGACCGGCGCGGCCACCTACCGGCTCGCGCAGCGCGGGCTGCACGAGATCGACTGCCAGGCCTGGGGGCCGGGCGCCGAGGAGGCCGTTGCCGGGCTCCCCGACCTGCTCGGGGCGCGCGACGCCGCGGCCGGCTTCGACCCGCGCCACCCCCGCCTGGTCGAGGCCGCGCTCCGCCACCCGGGCCTGCGGGTGCCGCGGACCGGACGGGTCGTCGAGGCGCTCGTGCCGGCCGTCCTCGAGCAGAAGGTGACGGGCAAGGAGGCGCGTGCGTCCTTCCGCCGGCTGGTCCTGCGGCACGGCACGCCCGCGCCGGGCCCGGCGCCGGACGGCATGCGCAGCCCCCCGTCGGCCGAGGCGTGGCGGCGGATCCCCTCGTGGGAGTGGCACCGGGCCGCCGTCGACCCGAAGCGGTCCCGGACCGTCTGCCTCGCGATGCAGTACGCAACGCGGCTCGAGCAGGCGGTCGGCATGACCCCGGACGACGCGGCCCGCCGGCTGTCCGCCGTACCGGGCGTCGGCGCCTGGACGGTGGCCGAGGTGGCCCAGCGTGCGCTCGGGGACACGGACGCGCTCAGCGTCGGCGACTACCACCTCTCGCAGTACGTCGGCTGGGCCCTGCTCGGCCGCCCGGTGGACGACGACGGGATGGTCGAGCTGCTCGAGCCGTGGCGGCCGCACCGCTACCGGGTCGTGCGGCTGCTGGAGTGCAGCGGCTTCGCCAAGCCGCGCTTCGGCCCGCGGCTCACCGTCCAGGACCACCGCACGCACTGACCCGCCGCGGGTGTGTGCACCCGGTTCGGGCAGGATGTCCGGCATGCCCCAGAAGTCCTTCGACGACGTGCAGATCCGCTCGGCGATGACCGCCTACCTGCAGGCGGCCGGCGCGCTCGACGAGGCGTCCCGCCTGGGCGACGAGCCGCGGCAGCTGCTCGACCTGGCCGAGGCCAAGTCGGTGGCCTCGATGGCGCTGAGGAAGCGCCTCGTCGACCTGGGCTGGACCGCCCCCGCCCCTCAGCGCACGATCACGTAGTCCCCGGGGTCGCGGGGCGCCCGCGCGGCCGCCGGCGCCGCGGCGTGGCCGACGGCCACCGCGCCCATCGGCTCCCACTCCGGCCCGAGCTCGAGCACCTCGCGTACGACGTCCGGGCAGAACAGCGTGCTGCTGACCCAGGCGCTGCCCAGCCCTTCCGCGGCCAGCTGCACCAGCAGGTTCTCCACCCCGGCGCCCATGGCCACGAGGAACATCCGCTCCTCCGCGCGCGACCGGCGCTCGTCCGGGTAGTCGTGTGCGCCCTGGCGCACCAGGCACGGCACGACGAGGTACGGCGCGGCGCGCAGCACGTCCCCCCGCCGCAGCCGCTTGGCGATGCTCTCGGGGGAGAAGCCGTCGGCCTGCAGGTCGCGGGCCCACTGCGCCGCCATCGCGTCGAGCAGCTCGTCCTTGCGCTGCTCGACCAGCACGAAGCGCCACGGCGTCGTGTGGTGCGGCGCGGGCGCGGTGACGGCCGCGGCGACCGCGCGCAGCACCACCTCGCGGTCGACGGGCCGGTCGTCGAAGGCACGGACCGTGCGGCGCAGGGCGAGGGTCTGCCGGTGCGCCTCCTGCGTCCCGAGGCGGAACCAGTCCTGCGCCGCCGGGCGCACCAGCGCCTGCGCGCCGCGCCCGTCGTCGGGCAGGTCCAGCCCACGCACCACCGCGACCGGCACGCCTTCGGCCTTGCCCTTGACCAGCTCGGCCGCGGCGGCCAGCTCGTCGGCGACGGCGATCTCGGTGACCTCCAGGACCGCGCCGAAGCGGTCGCGGGTGCCCCGGGCGTCGCGCACCGGCGCCAGCCCGGCCGCGCCGATCGCGGTGTCGACCTGCCCCTGGCGCCAGGGCCGGCCGATCGTGTCGGAGACGACGACCGCCAGTCGGCGGCCGGTCAGCTCCTGCAGCCGCTCGCGCAGTGCGCGGGCACTCGCGTCGGGATCCGTTGGCAGCAAGGCGATCTCGTCCGGTCGGACGTTGCTGGCGTCGACCCCGGCTGCCGCTAGCACGAGGCCGTTGCGGTTCTCCGCGATGACGGCCGTCCCGCGCCGAGCGACCTCGCGCACGGTCTCCGCCGCGACGGCGGTCAGGCGCACGGCCTCGCGGTCCTCGCCCTCGCCGACCGGCACCAGCCGGCCCTCGGCCTTGCTCAGCAGCTTGCTCGTCACCACGACGACGTCGCCGTCCTGCAGGTCGACTGCGCCGGCCACCAGCGCCGCCACGTCGTCGCCGGGACGCACCTCGGGCAGCCCGGTGACGCCGAGCACCTCGTAGCTAGGCACCGGCCAGATCCAGCGCGGCGCGCGCCATCGCGGCGGCCGCGGGCAGGTCGGACATGAGCAGCGGTACGGCGCGCACCTCGACGCCCGGCACCGTCGCGCCGGAGTCGGCGGTGTCGACGAGCCAGCCGTCGAGCAGCCCCCCTTCGGAACGCGCGCGGTAGTGCCGGCCGACCGCCTCGGCGCTGGTCTCGACGCCGATCGCGGACAGGCAGGCGTCGGCCATGCCACGCACCGGTGCGCCGCCGACGACGGGGGAGACCCCGACGACGGTCTTCGCGCGCAGCGCCTCGGCGATCCCCGGCACCTGCAGGACGGTCCCGATGCTGACGACCGGGTTGCTCGGCGGCAGTACGACGACGTCGGCCGCGGCGATGGCGTCGAGCACGCCCGGCGCGGGGGTGGACCGCTCGGCGCCGACCGCCACGATCGCCCTGGCCGGCAGCGCCGCGCGGTGCTTGACCCACCACTCCTGGAAGTGGATCGCCCGCTCGCGCCCGTCGAGCTCGACCCGGACGTACGTCTCGACCTGGTCGTCGGTCATCGGCAGCAGCGCGGCCCCGGGCTGCCAGCGCGCGCACAGCGCCCGGGTCACCTCCGACAGCGGGAAGCCGGCGTCGAGCATCTGCCGCCGCACCAGGTGCGTGGCGAGGTCGCGGTCGCCGAGCCCGAACCACGCGGTCGGGACGTCGTACGCCTCGAGCTCGGCCTTGGCGTGGAAGGTCTCGTCCTGCCGGCCCCAGCCGCGCTGCTCGTCGATGCCGCCACCAAGGGTGTACATGACGGTGTCGAGGTCGGGGCAGATGCGCAGCCCGTAGAGGGTGATGTCGTCGCCGGTGTTCACGACGACGGTGAGCTCGGCGTCGGGCGCCGCGGCCTGCAGCCCGCGCAGGAACCGCGCGCCGCCGATGCCGCCGGCGAGGGAGACGATCCTCACGCGCGGTAGGTCCCGCCGTCGCGGCCGTTCCGGTCGGCGAGCAGGCCGGCCACCGTCGAGACGGCGATCTCGGCCGGGGCTCGTGAGCCGATGTCGAGTCCGATCGGCCGGTGCACACGCGCGATCTGCTCCTGGGCCAGGCCCTTCGCCTCCAGGGCGGCGACGTGCGGGGCGGTGTGCCGCGGGCTGCCCATCACGCCGACCCAGCGGGCAGGGGTATCGAGCACCGCGGCCAGCACGTCGCCCAGCTCCGGCCGGTCGTGGTCGGTCACCACGACATCGGTGTGCTCGTCGATGCCGGCCTCGGCTGCGGTCCGCACGCTGCGCACGCCGTCGAGGTCGCCGGCCGGGTCCAGCACCACGCATTCGAAGCCGACGTGGGCCGCGAGGTGCACCAGCTGGGTAGCGACCGGCGAGGCGAAGACGGCCACCAGCCGGCGCTCGCCGGTGGGGGCCTCGACCTCTCCGTGCGCCATGGCGCAGGCGATGTCGGTCTCGGCGTCAGAGGAGTGCGTGTGGGCCATGGGGCCAGTCTGCCCGGCGTCGCGCGGCCCGCCCACCGACACTGGGGGCGTGCTGCGCCGTGCCCCCTCCCGGATCGCCGGCGTTGACGTCGCGCGCGGCATCGCGCTGCTCGGCATGGCGGCCGTGCACGTCCTGCCCGTCGAGGACCCGGACGGCTCCGCGTCGTGGACCGACTGGGTCTTCGCCGGCCGCTCCGCCGCGCTCTTCGCCGTGCTGGCGGGCGTCGGCCTCGCGCTGGCCTACCGCCGGCCGGGGGCGCGGGACGCGCTCGCGCTCGTCGTCCGGGCGGTGCTGATCGGGCTCGTCGGGCTGTGGCTCGGCCACGCCGGCAGCGGCGTCGCGGTGATCCTCGCCTACTACGCCGTGCTGTTCGTCCTCGCGCTGCCGTGGCTGCGGGCCGGCCCCCGGCTGCTGCTCGCGAGCGCCGCGGTCGTCGCTGTCGTCGTCCCCTTCGTCAGCCTCGCCCTGCGCGACGCGCTGCCGGAGCGGGACGTCGCCAGCCCGGTCCTGGGCGACCTGGCCGAGCCGGGGCAGCTGCTCAGCGAGCTGCTCGTGACCGGCTACTACCCGGCGACCTCGTGGATCGCCTACCTGCTCGTCGGCATGGCCGTCGGCCGGCTCGCCCTGCAGCGGACCCGCACCGCATTGCTGCTGGTCGGCGCCGGGGCCGCTGTCGCGCTGGCTGCGCACGGGCTGAGCGCGCTGCTGCTCGGGCCGCTCGGCGGCTACGACCGGATCGCCGCGCAGCTGCGGCTGCCGCCCGGCGCGACGATCGAGGAGGTCGTCGGCGAGGGCCGCTTCGGCTCGGTCCCGACGACGACCCCGTGGTGGCTGGCGGCCGACGCCCCGCACAGCACGACGCCGCTCGACCTGGCCGCTACCACCGGCACGGCGCTGCTCGTGCTCGGGCTCGCGCTGCTGGTGGCGGGCGCGGTGCCGCTGCTGCTGCACCCGCTGGCCGCGGCCGGCTCCATGCCGCTGACGCTCTACTCCGCCCATGTCTGGGTGCTCGGCGCGACCGACGCCGACGACCCCACGCAGTACTACTGGCTGCAGGTCGTCGCCGCCTTGCTGTTCGCCGTGCTCTGGCGCCGGGCGGTGGGGCGGGGTCCGCTGGAGACCGTCGTGGCCCTCGCCGTGCGGCCCCTGAGGCACGGCCGGTCCTAGCCCCGGACGTACTGTCGATCCATGGACTCGGGCATGCGGCGCGCGCTGGCGCGGGCGCGGGACGGGAAGGCCCTCGACGTCGACGAGGCCACCGTCCTGCTCGCCGCGCGGGGCGAGGAGCTCGACGCGCTGCTCGCCGTCGCGGGCCGCGTTCGCGACGCCGGGCTGGTCGACGCGGGACGGCCGGGCGTCGTCACGTACTCGCGCAAGGTGTTCATCCCCCTCACGCGGCTGTGCCGCGACCGCTGCCACTACTGCACCTTCGCGACCGTCCCCGGCCGGCTGCCCGCGCCCTACCTGTCGGTGGAGGAGGTGCTGGACATCGCTCGCCAAGGGGCGGCGCAGGGCTGCAAGGAGGCGCTGTTCACCCTCGGCGACCGCCCCGAGGACAGGTGGGACGCCGCTCGGGACTGGCTCGACGAGGCGGGCTACGACAGCACGCTGGCCTACGTCCGTGCGTGCGCCGTGGCGGTGCTGGAGGAGACCGGCCTGCTGCCGCACCTCAACCCCGGCGTCATGACGTGGGCCGAGCTGCAGCGGCTCAAGCCGGTCGCCCCGTCGATGGGGATGATGCTCGAGACGACGGCGCACGTGAAGGCGCACGACGGCTCGCCGGACAAGGACCCCGCGGTGCGCCTGCGCGTGCTCGAGGACGCCGGCCGGCACGCCGTCCCGTTCACCACCGGCCTGCTCGTCGGCATCGGCGAGACGCTGCGCGACCGCGCCGAGACGGTGTTCGCCATCCGCGCCGCGCACCGCCGGCACGGCCACGTGCAGGAGGTGATCGTCCAGAACTTCCGGGCCAAGGACGACACCGCCATGCGGTCGGTGCCGGACGCCTCGATCGAGGAGTACCTCGCCGCCATCGCGGTGACCCGCGTCGTGATGGGCCCGCGGATGCGCGTGCAGGCGCCGCCCAACCTCGTCGACCTCACCGAGACCGCGCTGCTGCTGCGCGCCGGTGTCGACGACTGGGGCGGCGTCTCCCCGCTGACCCCCGACCACGTCAACCCCGAGCGGCCCTGGCCGCAGGTCGAGGCGCTCGCCCGGATGACCGAGCAGTCCGGCTTCGCGCTGCGCGAGCGGCTGACCGCCCACCCGCCCTACCTGGCCGAGCCGTGGCTCGACCCGCGGCTGGCCGCGCACGTCGACGCGCTCGCCGGCCCCGACGGGCTCGCCGCCGACGTCCTCCCGAAGGGGCTGCCGTGGCAGGAGCCCGACGGCGGGCTGACGAGCAGCGGCCGCACCGACCTGCACGCGACCGTCGACACCAGCGGCCGCACCGCAGACCGGCGTTCGGACTTCGACGACGTGTACGGCGACTGGGACGCGGTGCGCGAGTCGGTCCCGGCTGTCGTCGCGCGGCTGGACGGCGACGTCGCCGCAGCGCTCCGGGTCGCCCGTGACCGGCCGGCGGCGCTGACCGCCGAGCAGGCGCTGGCCCTCATCACCGCCGACGGGCCCGAGCTCGACGCCGTCTGCGCGCTGGCCGACGACGTGCGCCGCGACACCGTCGGTGACGACGTCACCTACGTCGTGAACCGGAACGTCAACTTCACCAACGTCTGCTACACTGGCTGCCGCTTCTGCGCCTTCGCCCAGCGGCGCACCGACAGCGACGCCTACTCCTTGTCGCTGGAGGAGGTCGGTCAGCGCGCGGTCGAGGCGTGGGACGTCGGGGCCACCGAGGTCTGCATGCAGGGCGGCATCGACCCGCAGCTGCCCGGCTCGACCTACCTCGACCTGGCCCGCGCGGTGAAGGTCGCCGCCCCGGGGCTGCACCTGCACGCCTACAGCCCGATGGAGGTCGTCAACGGCGCGGCCCGGATGTCGCTGTCGATCGCCGACTTCCTCT
>Ga0136633_1002584_pt1 | contig 12364 bp, 11 predicted proteins | sample AntDrymeUQ832206_2_FD_105494 | JGI IMG/M metagenome (GOLD analysis project Ga0136633, IMG submission 105494) | Polar desert sand microbial communities from Dry Valleys, Antarctica - metaG UQ83 (22.06) | ecosystem: Environmental > Terrestrial > Soil > Desert | place: Antarctica: Dry Valley... | reverse complement strand
CAAGTCGACTCTTCTAAAGGCGATCCTCGGTCTGGCTCCGGTGGTGTCGGGAAGCATCGAGGTCCTCGGCACGACGCCGACCAGGGCGCGGGGTCGGGTCGCCTACGTTCCCCAAGCCGACAGCCTCGACTCCGGCTTCCCTGTCGACGCTCTGACCGTGGTGGAGATGGGCCGGTACAGACGCATCGGGTGGCTTAGGCGCCCCGGGCGGATCGACCGTGACGCGGCCCGCCGTGCGCTCGAGCGAGTCGGGCTCGCGGCTAGGTCGCGCGATCGGTTCGGCACCTTGTCCGGAGGGCAGCGCCAGCGTGTGCTCGTGGCCCGGGCCGTCGCCCAGGAGGCCCGCGTGCTGCTGCTCGACGAGCCGTTCAACGGCATCGATGCGGTCACCACAGAGATCCTCCTCGGTGTCCTCGCGGAGCTCCGCGAGGATGGTGTGGCCGTCGTGATGGCCACCCACGACCTCTCGATCGCCCACCTCTCATGCGGGGAGGCGTGCGTGCTCAACCGCTCACAGGTGGCGTTCGGACCGATGGAGGAGGCGCTGACCGCGGACACCTTGAAGGCGGCGTACGGCGGAACCGCGCTGGTCCTTTCCGGGGCCACGATCGTCACCCAGGGCTGATCACCGTGAGCGAGGTGCTGTTCGGATCTTTCCGCTCGCCCTACATGCAGCGGGCTCTCGCGCAGGTCCTCCTGCTCGCCCTGCTCGGGGGGGTTGTGGGCGTCCACGTCGTTCTGCGTCGGCTGGCGTTCGTCACCGAAGCCCTCCAGCACACAGTGTTCCCAGGCATCGCGGTGGCGTTCCTCCTCGGGCGAGACCTGCTCCTCGGAGCGGTCGTGGCCGCGGTGGTCACCGTCCTCCTCCTCGTGGCCTTGAGCCGCGCCCGTCGCATTGGGCAGGACGGAGCGCTGGCGCTCCTAACGGCAACTGCCTTCGCCGCCGGCGTGGTCATGGTGAGTAGGGGTCGTTCCTACCAGCACGATCTGACCGTGCTGCTCTTCGGGCGGATACTCACCGTCGACGGCCGACAGCTCGTGGAGACGGGGGTCCTGGCCGTCGTGTGCACGATCGTGCTCTTGGCGCTCCACAAGGAGCTCGTCCTCCTGGCCTTCGACGAGGTGGCAGCAGCCGCTCTCGGCTATCGGGCGGCGGTGGTGGAGATCGCCCTTAACGTCGTCCTCGCCCTGGTCGTGGTTGCCGCCATCCGGTCCGTCGGCACGGTGCTGGTGGTGGCGTTCGTGGTCACTCCGGCCGCCGCCGCACTCCTCGTGGCCCGGTCGCCGGCCCAGGCGATGGTCCTGGCCGTCGGTTTTGCTGCGGTGAGCGGCTGGATCGGCCTCGTCGTGAGCTTCGACCTCTCTGTGCGTCGCGGGGTGGACCTCGCCTCCGGGGCCACGATCGTCGTCGTCATGACCGGCGGCTTCCTGGCCGTCCTGGGGGGGACATCCATCTACCGGTCGACCGTTCGACGGCGGCCCGGGCGCACCTCACGGGTCGACCGCGCTGAGGCTTCGGCCGCGTGATGCGCCCGCTCCTGGACAGCCTCGGTGAGCCCTTCTTCCAGCGTGCGCTCATCGAGGCCGTTCTCGTCGGGGCCATGTCGGGGGCGGTGGGGATCCACGTCCTGCTGAGGCGACTTCCCTTCTTCGTCGTCGCTATGAGCCACGCCACCTTCCCGGGCGTGGTGATCGCGTCGATGGCAGGCGTGAGCCTGTTTGCAGGCGGCTCCGCGTTCGCGGTCGTCGTGGTGCTGCTCCTGATCGCGCTCGGCCGACAGCAGTCGATCGACGACACGAGCCTCGTGGGGGTCATCCTGGCGGGAAGCTTCGCCGTGGGGATCTTGCTTCAGTCCGCCCGATCCGGCGGTTCGACTGAGCTCTCCGCCTTCCTCGTCGGCTCCATCCTCACCGTCTCCGCTGGCGACATCGCCAGCACCGCAGCAACCGCCGCCGCCGTTCTCCTGTATCTCGCCGGCACGCACAAGGAGCTCGTGTTCACCGCTTTCGACCCCGACGGGGCCCGGGCCGCCGGCTATCGCCTCAGGCTCGTGGATGCCGGGATCCTCTCAGCTGTCGCCGTCGCCCTTGTGGGCACCATCCCCGCCGTCGGCACGCTCTTGGCCGTCGCCCTCCTCACCGTTCCGGCGCTCACGGCCCGGCTCTGGGTCGAGCGGATCGGCCCCGCCCTGGTGCTGGCGGCTGGGCTCGGCGCCGTCGCAGGAGTGTTCGGCCTCTGCGCGAGCGCGGTCCTTGACATCGCCAGCGGCGGCGCCATCGCCCTGGCCGCGGCGGCGCTCTTCGGGCTCTCTTTCGTCGTCACCTCCCTCGGGCGGCGCAAACCCGAGGTGGCCCTGGGCTAGGGACCGACGCTCTCGAGGCAGTCCCGGCAGGTGCCGAGGAGGTCGATCGTGTGCCCGCTCACGGCGAAGCCCAGCTCGCTGCCGGCTGCTGCGGCGGCGGCCTCGAGCGCTCGCTCCAAGCGTGGCGCGCCGTGGATGTCGATGACGGTGCTGCACGTCATGCAGATGGCGTGATGGTGGTGTCCGGTGAGGTCTTCGGCGAGCTCGAAGCGTCCGTGCTCGTCGGACCCGTTCACCCGACGAGCGGCGCCTGCGTCGACGAGGACGGTCAGGTTCCGGTAGGCCGATGACTGCGGCACGCCGGGGCTGCGTTCGAGCACCTCGGGGATCGTGAGCGGCCTACCCGCGTCGACCAGCACGTCGACGAGGGCGCGCCTGCCGTCGGTGTAGCGCTGCTCGGTGGAGGTCAGCCTTCTCTCAACCTCTGTGTGGAGATCACCGCTCATGGAACCGCGATCATTGCAGCGGGGAGGCACGGTCCGGTCGACCGCGGGTCATGAGCTGCACGAGAGCATCGAGCAGCCCACACGGTGACGGGCCCACTCAGGTCGCCGTGCCGCGAACCGGTCGCGGCCGTGCTGGTCAGCGTAAGGATGCCGAAGTACATCGAGCAGCTCGTGGAGGAGCGAGAGATCGCCCTGCTCGGCGGCTTCGATGGCCTCCTGGGCGAGGTAGTTGCGGAGGACGAAACGGGGGTTGAGGCCGTCCATCCGGCGTCGCCGCTCGTCGTCCTCCAGGCCTCCAGCGACCACCCGCCTTCCCCAGGCCCGCAACCAGGCCACGAAGTCGTCGCGCAGCGCGCCGTCAGCCAGGTCGTCCGGTCGGTACCACGCCGCGTTGAGCGGTGCGAGCAGCGCGTCGTCGCTGAGCGTGCCTTCAGGGTCGACGGGGACACGGGCGAGGTCGCGGTGAAAGAGGACCTGATCGACCTCGGTGCGCTGGAGCAGGACGAAGAGGTCGGCGACGAGGACGTCGTCGCCCGGGCGGGCCTCTGCCCAACCGAGCCGGGCGGTGAGCATGCCTTCATAGGCCTTCTCATACCTCGTGACGAAGAGGTCGAGCCCCGCTTGTAGAGCCGACGCATCCTCGAAGAGCGGGGCGAGCGCGTTGGCCAGCTGCAGGAGGTTCCAGTGGACGACGGCGGGCTGCGCCTCGAAGCGGTAGCGGCGGGTGCTGGCGTCCGTCGTGTTCGGCGTCCACCCTGGCTCGAAGCTCTCCAGCCAGCCATAGGGGCCGTAGTCGATGGTGAGGCCGAGGATCGACATGTTGTCGGTGTTGAGCACGCCGTGCACGAAGCCAACGCGCATCCAGTGCACGACGAGCATGGCGGTGCGCTCCGCCACCTCCGCGAACCACGCCGCGATGGTGTCGAGGCTCACCGAGCCTCCAGAAGGGACCAGGTGCGGGAAGTCCGCGATGATCGTGAAGTCCACGAGGCGGCGCAGAAGATCGAGGTCGCGGCGCGCCGCGGGGAGCTGGAACGTTCCGAAGCGGGCGAAGGACGGGGCCACCCGGCACACGACGGCGCCGGGCTCAGCCTTGGGGTTCCCGTCGTACAAGACGTCGCGCACGACATCCTCGCCGGTGGTCACGAGAGACAGGGCCCGCGTGGTCGGGATGCCGAGGTGGTGCATGGCCTCACTGCACAGGAACTCGCGGAGGGAGGAGCGCAGGACGGCCCGGCCGTCCGCTCGTCGCGAGTATGGAGTGGGGCCTGCCCCCTTCAGCTGGAGCGTCTGATGGCCGCCTATTGCGTCGATGACCTCGCCGAGAGCGATGGCTCGACCGTCACCGAGCTGGTTGGCCCAGCTGCCGAACTGATGGCCGCCGTAGCAGGCCGCAAAGGGGTCGGCCCCGTCGGGGATGCGGTTGCCGCTGAAGACCTGGGCGAAGTCATCCGTCTCGCAGTACGCCACCGACAGCCCGAGTACGGCGGCCACCTCGGGCGAGAAGGCGAGCGTGTGCGGGGCGGGCACCGGCGTGGGAACCACGCGGCTGAACGCCGCCTTCACCTGGCGGAGGTGGTTGCCGGGCTCAGGGTCGGCCGGGAGCGTGGCCGTGAACCGGTTGTCGAAGCGCAGGCCGGAGAGCGCGTCCACGCCCGGACGGTAGCAATGACAGGCGGCTACCTCTGTCGGGGGGGCTGTCGGGCGACCGGTGCTCCCTCGGCTCGATGGGTATCCCGCCCTGGCCGGTAATCGCCTGGCCGCCACAGTGGCGACGGCCTGACGCCTACCTGACGGGGTTCGGCACCACGGACCGGGGGTACCCCCCCGACGTGCCGAACCGCTTGCCCACCCCCCGGGGACACGTGTCCGACGCCGTCATCGAGGCCCTCAGGGGCGGCCGGGTGGCGGACCTCCAGGCGCTCGCCATCGGGCGGATCGAAGACCCCCTGGTAGACGACGACCTGCACCTCGCTCTTCACTGCCTGTACGGGCTCCACCACGACGGCTTCGTCGGGGTCGACGACGGCCTCGAATGGGAGCCCGGGCTCGTGGCGCTGCGCCGGGATCTCGAGCGGCCCTTCGTGGACGCACTTCGTTGGGAGCAGCCGCCCCGCCGCGCGATCCCAACAGCCGAGGAGGTCCCGACCACCCTGAAGACAGTGATCGCTTCGGCCGCTGGCGCTCCGTCCCCGTCCCGGCACCTCGCCGAGACGGGCACCTCCGGTCAGCTCCGCGAGATGCTCATCCACCGTTCCATCTACCAGCGCAAGGAAGCCGACGCCCACACGTGGGGCATCCCGCGACTGCGGGGCGAGGCCAAGTCCGCCATGGTGCTGATCCAGGCCGACGAGTACGGGCAGGGCGAGCCCGGGCGGAGCCACGCCGAGCTCTTTGGCGTGACCATGGACCGGCTCGGGCTCGACCCCACGCCCGGCGCCTACATCGACCTCGTGCCCGGCGTGACGCTGGCCACCGACAACCTGGTGACGATGTTCGGGCTGCACCGGCGACTGCGAGGCGCGCTCGTCGGTCACCTAGCGGTGTTCGAGATGACATCCGTCGTACCCATGGCGCGCTATGCATCCGCCATCCGTCGCCTGACCGGTGACGAGGTGGCGGCCGAGTTCTACGACGTGCACGTGGCCGCTGATGCCGTGCACGAGGTGGTAGCAGCCGAGAGGCTGGCGGCGGGCGCCGTGCGCGACGAGCCTGGCCTGGCGTCCGATGTGCTGTTTGGAGCCGGGGCCGTGCTCGCGGCCGAGGCCCGCCTCGCCTGCCACATGGTCGGCGCGTGGGAGGCCGGGCGGTCGTCACTGCGTGCGCCCCGCATGGCTGACGCCGCGATCCCCGCGGCAGGACTCCGCCTCGCGGGCTGACCCGCCCCCGATCGGTCAGGTCTCAGCCGGGCAGAAGGACGTGAACCTGGCTGGCTGTCACCTCGGCCCGCAGCCGGTAGCCCGCAGGCGTCAGATGGATGCGGTCGGTCTGCAAGATCTCCGGATGAGCGTCCTGAAACGGCTGCCAGTCGAGCACCAGCGAGCCTGGACGCGCAGTGACGACCTCGCTCACTGCGGCTCGCACGTTGTCCATGTTCGGCCTGAAGCGGGCGGGCTGCATCCACACGACGGGAGCGGCCGGGTTCACCGCGGCGAGGATGGCCGACACTCGTCTCTTGCACTCAGCGACGGCGCAGGAGTCGTTGCTTCCTAGTGCGACTACAACGAGGTCGGCAGAGCCGGCGCGGCTAACCGCTGCGGCCTTGGATCCTTCCGGCATGGCGCGGCCCACCTTGGCGTCGATCCGCAGATGCACGTCGGTGAGCAGGGCGCGTAGGCCGGGAGAGGCCCCGACGGTGAGCGAGTCCCCGACTATCACCACCCTCGGCGCGGCGGTTCGGGCGGTGGTCTGGTCGACTTGGACGACCTTCTCGTCGACCTCGGGGAAGCCCTCGGGCAGAGAGGCGCCGGGCGAGTACGGATCGCCGGCGGTGACGACGGGTCCACGTGCGACCAGGCTCTGCGGATTCTGTGCGCCCGCGCCCCCGCCGCCAACCTCGACCAGGATGGGGACCACGAGCGCGGCAAGTGCGAGAACGGTCACGGCCCACGGCGCGAGGTCGGCCAAGGTGGTGAGCCTGTCGCGGGTTCGTAGGTCCATGGGGGAGGGGCACCTCGGTGCGCCCGCCACGATAGATGGTCAATCATCGAGGACTGGAGCGGGTGACGGGGATCGAACCCGCATGGACAGCTTGGAAGGCTGGGGCTCTGCCATTGAGCTACACCCGCGCGTGTCAAGAGACTACGGCGTTCTGCCGCCGGTGGGCGAAAGGCTCGTCCGCCGGCGAACAGTGGGTGAACGGCTAGGTCGGGCAACCGTGTTGGCCTATACCCTTGCCGGAGCCTCTGGCCTCACGTCCCATGCGCACGACCTTCACGCACCCCTGTCGACAATCCACGGCTGTCCTCGACGCGCTCGCCGCTGACGGGTTCGTCGTGGGGGCACCAGCGCGAACAGCGCACACGGTGCCGCCAGGACCCTTCCGGGCGCCCTCGTGAGCAGGCGGACAAGGTCACCTTCCACGGTAGCGAAACCGGGCAACATCGCACTCTCCGGTCACAGGAGCTCGCCGAGTGTCCCTCTCGCGGCTGACGACGACGCGCTCACGGCCTTTCGCCGCGTCCTGGCGAACCTGGCATCCACCATCGAGGACAACATCGAAGGAACGATCGAAGACATCGACTCTGAGTTCCTCCACGAGCTCCGGGTAGCTGTCAGGCGGAGCCGTTCGGTGATGGCTCAGTCCAAGGGAGTTCTGCCGGTCGATGTTCGTGATCGATACCGAGACCTGTTCGGCTGGCTGGGACAAATCACCACCCCGCAGCGTGATCTCGACGTCTACCTGCTCGGATGGGCGGCATACGTGTCGCCCCTCCCGAAGGAGGACGCGATTGCTCTCGAGCCGGTGCGCGCCGAGCTCGAGGCACGCCGCACCCACGCCCAGCGGGACCTGGCCGAGACCCTGCGCGGCGATGCCGCGCAGAAGGTGCTCCACGGCTGGCATCGTTGGCTGACCGACCCGAACGTCGTACCGGATCGGCCCCGCACGGTAGGACCGGTGGTTGCCCACCGCATCCTGGGACTTCAGGACGACGTGGTGGAAGCCGGCCGCGCCATCACCGCCGACTCACCGTCTGACCGGCTACATGACCTGCGCAAGGACACCAAGAAGCTCCGCTACATGCTCGAGTGCTTTGGGAGCATGTTCGCGGCCAGGCCCCGCAAGGCCTTCGTCAAGCAGCTGAAGGCCTTGCAGGACAACCTCGGGGAGCATCAGGACGCCGAGGTCCACCTGGCCCAGCTCCGCGACCTGGCGCGGGATCTCCACGCGACGGCAGGCATCGGCCCGGATGTCCTCCTGGCCATGGGTCGGCTGACCGATCACCTGGACCGCCGCCGCCAGCACGAGCGGGACGAGTTCGCTGTCCGTTTCGCGGGCTATGACACCAAGGCGAACGGTCGGTTGCTGGAACGGCTGCTGCGCCCGGTGGCCCGCCCATGAGCCGTCGCGACCTACAGCCGCAGGACGGTTCCCACTGGTCCTCCGTCTAGCCTTCTGCACTGTGTAAGAATCATTATCAATGTTGACCCGTCGTTGCATGCTGCTCGTAGTTCTCCTCGTCGCGTTGGGCTGTGGCTCTGAGAGGTCCGACCTGGGTGACCTCCTTCAGGTCGTGGCCACGACCCCCCAGGTTGCCGACTTCGTGCGCAACGTCGGCGGTGACGACGTGCGTGTGCATCAGGTTCTGAAGGTCGGGGTGGACCCGCACGAGTACGAGCCCTCGCCCGCGGACCAGGAGGCGATCCGGGCCTCGAAGGTCATCTTCGAGAACGGTGTGGGCCTGGAGAGCTGGGTGACCAAGGCGGTCGAGGCCGCCGGGAGCAAGGCCCCCGTCGTGGATACGAGCAACGGTGTCGTCCTGCGCGTCTCAGGGTCAGGCGAGCAGGACCCTCACATCTGGCACAACCCGCTGAACGTGAAGGTGATGGTGGCCAACATTGAGGCCGGCCTGCGAACGGCGGCTCCCGAGCGGGCAGGCCGGTTCCGTCAGCGCTCGGCTTCGTACCTCGAGGAGGTGAGCGCGCTCGATGCGGAGGTGCGCAGGATGGTCGACTCGATACCTCCGATGCAGCGCAAGCTCGTCACCAACCACGACGCCCTCGGCTACTTCGCTGATCACTACGGATTGACCGTCGTTGGCGCGGTGATCCCGAGCTTCGACAGCCAGGCCGAGCTGTCGAGCCGCGACCTGGCCGCTCTCGTGGCCAGGATCAAGGCCGAGAACGTGAAGGCGATCTTCGCCGAGTCGTCGTTGCCGTCCAAGACCGCGCAGACAGTGTCGAGCGACGCTGGGGTGCGAATAGTGGCCGGGGAGGACAGCCTCTATGCCGATTCGATGGGGACCCGGGGGACGGCGGGCGAGACCTACTTGTCGATGATGCGTCACAACGCCGGCGTCCTCGCGTCCAACCTGGCTTGAGGCTCCCAGCTCCGGTCGTCCTACCGCCGACTCGACCGTTCTGGGGACAAGACTTGGGACGTGAGAGGGTTTGGACATGCCCATTCGGATCGGCGTCGCGGTGTTCGACCAGGTGGAGGAGCTTGACTTCGTGGGGCCGTGGGAGGTCTTGCGAACCTGGCAGCTCTTCTGGCCCGACGACGGCGCAGAAGTCTTCACCGTGGCTCAGCGGTTGGGAACGATCACCTGCGCCAAGGGCATGAGGATGGAGCCCGACACGACGTGGGCCGACGCCGGGCCCTTGGACGTCCTTGTCCTGCCCGGCGGCCAGGGCACCCGACCGCAGATCGGTGACGAGATGGTTCGGTCGTGGCTGACTGGGCTGGCGGGCACGGGCACGCTGATGACAAGCGTCTGCACGGGCTCGCTCCTGTTCGCTGACGCAGGTCTCCTTGATGGCCGACCGGCGACGACGCATTGGGCGAGCCTCGAACACCTTGCCAAGCTGGGCACCGACATCAAGGTGCGGCCGGACGATCGCTTCGTCGACAGTGGTGACGTCATTACGGCCAGCGGTGTGTCGGCCGGCATCGACATGGCTCTGCACCTCGTGGTCAGGCTGGCCGGCTCCGAGCGGGCGCGCGAGGTCCGCCGCTACATCCAGTACGACCCTGAGCCACCCGTCTGATCGTGCATGGCCGAGCCTGATCGGAGCGCCATCCGCTCTGCGCGTCTCCGTCGGGGGCTAGGTCCCGCCCGATCGGCGTGTGGCGCGTGGTCGACCGGTGAGGGCTGTGGCCGGCGCCGCGTCCAGAGCTCACCTCCCCCAGAGCGGCGAGGGCCAGCGGGCAGCCGCGTGCTCGCGGGCGTCGCCGATGTCGGCGGAGTTGGTGATACCGGACCAGCGCTCCGAGCTGGTGAGGACGACCATGGGCAAGACGCCCGCAGCGACGAGCCGGGAGACCTCGCGGGGAAGGTAGATCTCACCTTCGTCGGCGTCAGCCATCAAGACCGCCACGGCCTCGGCGAGCGCGCCCATCACGCCGGCCGGGAAGCCCCACAGGTTCATGGATATCGGGCGATCGCCGGTTAGCAAGCCGACACCAGGTACCTCAGAGGGTGACCAGCCGCCGTCGACTCGCCGCTGGATCCCATGTACCTCCACGACCTCGTGCACATGGCCGGCATCGTCGATGTGGAGGAACGCGCGCGACACCGCCCCCGCCTCGGGCACGGTCTCCTCGAGTGCGAAACCGACGGCGGCGCCGATCCCAGGGTGTTCCTGGATGTGGTCATGGAGGATCTGGAACGACGAGGGCCCATACAGGTCATCCGAGTTGCCGACGGCGAACGGTCCATGGACGAATGGCGCTGCCGCAGCGACGGCGTCCGCGGTGCCGCGGGGCTTCGAGTGACGTTCGGGCACCGTTTGCAGTGCCACCTGTGTCTCGACCACACGGCCGACGCCCCGATCAACAAGCTCGGCGACGTCCCGTTCGAGTTCGGGGCGCGTGACGATGACGATCCGATCGAACCCCGCCACTGCCGCGTCGTGCGCGTTGTAGTCAAGGATCGACTCGCCCGACGGCCCGATCGGCACCAACTGCTTCGGGCCGCCAAACCGCGACCCCATCCCGGCGGCGAGCACGACCATGGTCAGACCCATGCGCCTCTCTACCACCAGCCGCTCGGCATACGGTGCAGGCGATGACTGAGCCGAGCGACGCCGTGGCGAGGTTCGACCTCGGTGTGGCCGCCACGGTGCGGGGACGTTATGGGGACGGCCACATCAACGACACGTTCCTGGTAGACGCGGGCGGCGGTCGCTTTCTCCTGCAGGCCATCAACCCGGTCGTCTTCCCTCGCGCCGACGAGCTGATGGCCAACGTGGTGAGGGTGCTCGACCACCTCGCCGCCCGAGCGCCCGACGAGCGCTCGTGCCTTCGGCTGGTGCCCACCGTCCAGGGCGGCTGGTGGTGGGCGGACCCGGAGGGCGTGCGGTGGCGGGTCTACCGGTTCATCGAGGACACGCTGACGTTCCATGAAGTGACCGAGCCCGGCCAGGCCTGGGAGACGGCTCTTGCGTTCGCGCGGTTCCAGACCGACCTGAGCGACCTCCCGGGCGGACCGCTCACCGAGACGATCGCCGGCTTCCATGACACCGTCGCCCGGGTGGCCAAGCTGCAGCACGTAGCCCGGGTCGATCCGCTCGGTCGGCTCCGCCGGGTGCGGAAGGAGATCGAGTGGGCGCTCGGCCAGGATCGCCTCGCCGGTTCACTGGTGTTGGCCGCAGCGCGCGGTGTCGCGTCGATCGGTGTCTCCCACGGGGACGCGAAGGTCGGCAACCTGCTGCTGAACGCGTTCGACCATCGCCCGGTCTGCGTCGTGGACCTCGACACCGTGATGCAGGGCATACAGATCTGCGACGTCGGCGAGATAGTTCGCACGGCGACCTGTCCCCACGCCGAGGACCATGCAGATCCCCTCGAGATGGAGCCCAGGAGGGACCTGCTCGAGGCAGTGATCGACGGCTGGATGGCGGGTGCCGGCGTGCGGGGGAGCCCAGAGGAGCGAGAACTTCTCACTCTGGCGGGAGCCGTGATGGCCTTTGAGAACGGGGTGCGCTTCCTCACCGACTGGATCGAGGGGGACGTGTACTACAAGGTGCTGCACGAGGAGCACAACCTTGAGCGGGCTCGAACGCAGCTTGCCTTGGCCCGCAGCCTGCTGTGCCTGCCGGAGGCATCAGCCGCGCTTAGCCGCCTGTAGACGTCACTGCTCCGAGTCGCCAGCGGTTTCACCCTTGGGAGCTTGCGGCGTCCGGTCACAAGCGTTACGACATGCCGGCGCAGGTTCGGAACGGTACAGCGGGGCCGAGTCCGCGGCCCCTCCCACCGTGGCCTGGTCGGCATGCGCGATGTGTGCCAGCTGTCGCCAGATCAGCACGACGAGCGCGGCTGATCCGGCAAACGCGAACCACATCGGCGCCGTGACGCCCCACGCTGCTGCGATGACGCCGCCGATCGCGCTTCCCACGAGGATTCCACCGTGGACGCCGAGCATGTAGACGCTGCTGACGCGGCCCTGCAGCTCCATCGGTACGGCGCGCTGCCGCACCGTCGTTGACGTCGTCCCCCACACGAAAGCATGCGCACCGAACACCACCATGATCACGAGCGCGATCCACGGGATCCTCGTCACCGCGAGCGCCAGGTGCGTCAGCGTCTCGATTATGAGGCCGGCGCGCATGAGGTTCCCGAGCGTGACCCGCCTCGTGAGCCAACCGTAAAGGCCGGTACCGACGAGGCCGCCGAGCGCCGACGCCGTCGTGAGCAGAGCGAAGCCCACCTCTCCGGTGTGCAGCCGCTCGATCGCGTAGAGGACGAGGATCGACCACGTCGCGCCGAACGTGACGTTGAACGTGACGATCGTGATGGCGAGCGTGCGTACGGGGGCGTTGCTCCAAAGCCAGCGGACCCCCTCCGCTAGCTCGCGGGTGACGTGCGAGCGCGCCTCCCTGTCCCGGCCGTGCTCT
>Ga0136633_1002583_pt1 | contig 12366 bp, 16 predicted proteins | sample AntDrymeUQ832206_2_FD_105494 | JGI IMG/M metagenome (GOLD analysis project Ga0136633, IMG submission 105494) | Polar desert sand microbial communities from Dry Valleys, Antarctica - metaG UQ83 (22.06) | ecosystem: Environmental > Terrestrial > Soil > Desert | place: Antarctica: Dry Valley... | reverse complement strand
GAACGAGCCGTCGGAGTTTCGGTAGTCCATGAACCACTCGGCGTCCGCCCGGGCGGCGATCGCGGCGGGGTCGTCGTACGCCTCGCACCGGATCACCCGGATCACCCCGTCGCCGCCGATCCCCGCGCGCCGGTCGCACAGTGCGGCCGCGAACTCCCGTGACATGGATCCGTGCACGCTCCCGTCCGGGTCCGGCAGCAGCACGAAGTCGTTCTCGGTGCCGTGACCCTTGAGGAAGGCGAAGGTGTTGCTCACCTTTTCAGGCTACCGGGCGCGCCGTCGCGGGGTGCCCGGCGGCGCGTCGGACGGAAACTGTCGGCGACGTCTGGCAACGTCTTCGTCATGGAGAACAAGTCGGAGATGCTGATGCTCGGTGGGGTGATGGCCTTCTGCGCCGACTGCGACGACCAGCGGATCTTCGCTCCCGTCGAGGACGGTGCTGACGCTGCCGGATGGGGAAGGGACAACGGCGAGTTCTGCTGTACGACGTGCGACGCGGCGGTGTTCCTGCTCGAGGTGCTCGACAACACCGGCACGTCGCGCCGTCGCGCCGCCTGAACGGATGCGCACGTCGGTCCTTTAGTCCCGCGGCGAGCCCGCTACGCGGACCCCTGCGACCGCCTTGTCGACGCGGGCGGTGTCGTCCCAGTCCACCCAGGTGATCCTCGGGTCCTTGCGGAACCAGCCGTCCTGACGGCGTGCGAAACGACGGGTCGCAGTGATCGTCTGCTCCTTCGCCCTCTCCTCGGTGATGTCACCGTCGAGGTGAGCGAGCACCTGGTGGTAACCGATCGCGCGGCTAGCCGTCCGGCCCTCGCGCAGGCCGAGGTCGGCGAGCCGCCGTACCTCCTCGACGAAGCCGGCCCCCCACATCCGTTGCACGCGCAGCGCGATCCGCTCGTCGAGCACAGGGCGCGCGATGTCCACACCGATTTGGTACGCGTCGTCGTAAAAGTAGGAGAGCTCGGGCAGGCTCGCGCTGTACGGCCGGCCGGTGATCGCGATGACCTCGAGCGCACGCACGACCCGGCGGCCGTTCATGGGGATGATCCTGGCGGCCGCCAAGCCATCGACCGCGGCCAGCCGCTCGTGCATGACCTCGGGTCCGAGGGCGGCGAGCTCGTCCTCGAGCGGGCCTCGTACGGCGGGGTCGGTGCCCGGGAACTCGAAACGGTCCAGGATCGCCCGCGTGTAGAGCGCCGACCCGCCCACCAGGATCGGCGTCACGCCGCGGCTCCGGCAGTCGGCGATCACCTCGCGGGCCCAGCCCTGGAACTCCGCTACGGTGGCCGGCTCGGTGACGTCGAGCAGGTCGAGCAGGTGATGGGTCACGCCCCGCCGTTCGTCGACCGGCAGCTTGGCGGTGCCGATGTCCATGCCGCGGTAGACCTGCATCGAGTCGGTGTTCACCACCTCGCCGCCGAGCGCCAGGGCGAGGCCGAGGGAGAGGTCAGTCTTCCCTGCTGCAGTGGGCCCGACGATGGCAACGATCGGAGGCGTTGCGTCGAAGGTGGTCATGGGGCAGAGTCTGGCAAAGACGGCTCGGACAACCCGGACAAGGGTCCGAGCTGACCACCTGACATCGCAAGGGAGATAGTTCATGGGATTCCTGGACAAAGCCAAGGACGCGGCGCGGAAGGCCGTCGGCCAGCATGGCGACAAGATCAACGACGCCGCTGACAAGGCCGCCAAGCTCCTCGACAAGAAGACCGACGGGAAGCACACCGAGAAGATTGCCGACGGCAAGAACAAGCTCGAGGACGCTCTCGACAAGCTCGACGGCAAGAACGACGGCAAGAACGACGACCTGCCTGGTCGCACGCCCTGATCGACCGCTTCGCCGTCGTCCCCGCGTCCTACGTGTTCTTCCTCCGCCCCTCCCCCTCAGGCGACGGGCAGGAGGTGTTGCTGCAACTGCGTGAGGGCACTGGCTACATGGACGGTTACTGGGCCGCAGCGGTTGCCGGTCACGTGGAGCAGGGCGAGTCCGTGTTCGCGGCGGCAGGCCGCGAGGCCGTCGAGGAGATCGGCGTCCACGACGTGGCGCTCACTCCCCTGTGCGCGATGCACCGCACGGGAAACGGCGCGCCGGTCGACGAACGGGTCGACTACTTCTTCTCCGCGACGAGCTGGTCGGGGGAACCAACGATCCTTGAGCCCGACAAGTGTGCGGACCTGCGCTGGTTCGGCCTGCGCGACCTTCCCTCGCCCGTCGTACCCCATGAGCTTGAGGTGCTCTCGCGGATCCGCGAGGGGAACGTGCCGCCGATCATGACCCACGGTTTCCCCGGTTGAAACGCGCCTCGTTCAAAGCCGGGCAGGAAGTACGGCAGATTCTGACCCGAAGATCCCCTTGTGGGGCAGGGTCTGTCGACTGGCTTCCACCGTCCTCCAGGGTGTAAAAGTAGGACAGCCGTGCGTTCTTAGCTTGTCGGCGATCGAGTGGAACGGGTAGGGACATTGTGATGATGGCAGTGAGCGAGAGTTCCGGTCGCAGCGCAGCCAACGAAGATGGATCGTGGAAACGTGATGTTGCCATCGTCGCGGGACCGCTTCTTCTCGGCGTCGCGGCGCTGCTCGTCTTCCTGGTTGGCCCCGCCATCAGCGGAAGGGACGCACCCGCCAAGTTCGACACGTTCTATTCCGACGGTGGCAGCAAGCTGATGCTGGTCGCAGAACCTCTGGCGCTCGTTGGAATGTTCGCTTTCCTGTGGCTCGTCGGGCGTGTCAGTGTGTCCGTCGCGACCAGAGACGAGAATGGATCGCATGCGGCTGTCGCATTCGCCGGCGGGATCGCCTTCGCGATCTTGGCGGGAGCATCGCTCGTGGTGCAAACGACCGTCGCGGGAACCGGTGCGTTCAGCAGCTCGTTCCAAGCGGAGCCCAATACAGCGATGCTGTTCAGTCACCTCGGTTATGTGTTGATGGCCGGCGCCATGATCGGAGCCGCCACGATGGCGTTCGCAACCGTCGGTGCCCTGCAGACGACCGGGCATCGTGGGCTCGTGAATGCAACCTATGTTGTCGGTGTCCTGGGACTGTTCGCGCTTCTGTTCGTCTATCTGCCACTGGTTTTGTTCCTTATTTGGTCGGGTGTCGTGGCACACAGACTTGCCGAATCCAGTCCGCTTCATCTCGATCCAAAGCTCCCCCTGTAGGACTGGGATTGAACGTAGGCTTGGTTGCCATTCCTCTTCGAGCGGGTGGAGGGATAGGCACCGGTGGGTTCCAGCCCACGTCCTCCGCTTAGGTGTCGGGACCGCTTTCGGGCTGGTCCGCGAACCATCCGCTGGGTCCGAGTGGAGATCCCGACGTGAGCCTCGGGGCGTAGTGGTGAAAGAAGATCTCCGCGACGAGCTCCCCCCTGCTTCTCACGCCGACCTTGTCGAAGATTGACTTCAGGTGGTCCTGGACTGTGTAGGCGGAGAGATGGAGGCTGGCGGCGACTTCGTTCGTGGACGCGCCTTGGAGCAGGAGGCGAGTGATCTCACCTTCTCGGCCCGAGAGGCCGTAGGCGGCTGCGATGAGCGGAGCCATTTCGGCGGACCGGGCGGGCTCGATGATCACTGCGGTTCGACCTGCCTCAGCCGAGCCGACAACTGAACCGTGCAGCACCATCCAGTTCCCGCCTTCGGTCGGGACCCTCGCCATCGCCAGACCGCCCGAGTCGCCGCGCGCCGAAAGCAGGGCACGGTAGGCAACCGCGTGGATGATGTTCGGCAACCGGCCCGGCGCGGAGGGTGGTGAAATCAGCTTCTGGAGCAGCCGATCCGCGGCCGGATTCACATCTTGGACGGACCCGTCTTGCTCCAGAAGGATGAGACCCGGTCCCTCGTCAGTTTCGGTGGCCCGCGCGGCCGCCATCACGATCGCTCGGCGGACCCCCTCAGCAAGCGGCTGCGAGAGTCCGGCGAGCAGGTCCTTTTCGGCGGCCGTGAAATCAGGCCGACCGAGTTTGCGATACATCGCCATCCCGCCCCAAGCTCCCTGCGCGTCGACGAAGCTCGTCCGCAGCTCTGGGCCGAGGTCATTGGGGAGGAGGACGTTTCGAAACCGTGGGCTGGTTTCGGGTTTGCCGGATGTGGCCTCGTTCAGGATTCCGGAGGGGATCGGAGCCCGCGCCAGCTCCGCGAGCTTGTTCACGTCGGTTTCCAGGATCTCGTTCTCGGCCAGCCGAGGCACATCTTCGGGCTTTATCGAGTTGTGGGCGACGTGGCTCGTCGGCAGGTAGGTCGCCGGATCGAGAGTCAACCAGCAGCAACCGTCGAAGTCGACGGAGCGTTCAAGCACCTGCCTGGCGGCCTCGAAGAACGCCGAGAGATCGAGACCCTTGTGGCACAGCGCGACGACGTCGGCGTGTACCCGGTTCCGCTGCGTCTGGCTCACGCTTCATGTTAGGCCCGAGCCTGCTTCAGCAGATACCCCAGATTCCTGGGATACCGCTCGCACCGCTGGACTCATAGCGTGGCTAGTCCGCATCGAATCATTCAGGAGGAGCCATGTCACGCAAGCTGCACGACTGCAGAAGTTGGCCAGGGAGTTGCACGTTGGTGATCGCCGGCGGCGAGGACGAGGTCGTGGCCGCGCAGGCGCTGCACGTGGTGGACGTTCACGGCCAGGAAGACAGCCAGGAGCTTCGCCAGCAGATCCGAGCCGCACTCAAAGACGCCCCTCAGGGGATGTGAGAACCCATGTCGTCACCGGAAGAGAACAAGGCCCTGATCCGACGCTTCTACGAGGAGATCGACCAAGGAAACATCGACGCGATGGACGAGCTGGTGGCAGAGGACTATCTCAACCACGACCCCCTTCCGTTCCCAGGGCTTGCAGAGGGCCGGGCAGGTCTGAAGCAAGCATTCGAGATGTTCTGGAAGGCAACCCCTGGGCGCCACGAGATCGAGGACCAGGTCGCCGCGGGTGACAAGGTCGTCACCCGACTACGAGGTGTTGGCAGGCATGAGGAGGAGCTCGCAGGCATCCCCGCGAGCGGCAACGAGCTGGACGTCAAAGCAGTTGCCATCCACCGCATCGAGGACGGCCGGATCGTGGAGCACTGGTCCGCGGTGGACTCCGCGACCCTGTTGCAGCAACTCGGGGTGATCGAGCTTCCCTCCGCTCCGTAGCGGGTCAGCCGGTGGAACAGCCGCCGGTGTCTGCGGGCAGCGGGTCGGGCACGCCGACCTTCGGAAGCCCGAGGAGTACGCCGGCCGCCGGTTCGTTCGTGCGTACCTCCCAGGCGTCGCCGGCACGGGTCCTGCGAAGCGAACGCATCGGGCTGTCCGCCACCAGGTGATGCGGCGCTGCGTAGGTGATCTCGACCTCGACCATGTCGCCGGGACGCACCTCGACGGGAGTGCCCGACTCGTCGACGGCAGTGAAGTGCACGAGACGGTTGTCCCTCGCGCGACCGGAGAGCCGGTGCGTCTGCGCGTCCTTGCGACCCTCCCCCTCGGAGACGAGAAGCTCGACCGTCGTACCGACGAGAAGCTTGTTCTCCTCCCAGGCGATCTCGTTGACGAGCTCGGCGAGACGCTCGTAACGGTGCTGCACGACCTCACGCGGAACCTGCTCCTCGAGCACGGCTGCGGGGGTGCCGGGTCGTTTGGAGTACTGGAAGGTGAACGCGCCCGAGAACCGCGCCTTCTCCACGACCGCCATCGTCTCGAGGAAGTCCGCCTCGGTCTCACCGGGAAAGCCCACGATGATGTCGGTAGTGATCGCAGCATTCGGCATCGCTGCCCGGACCCGGTCGATGATTCCGAGATACTTCTGTTGCCGGTACGACCGGCGCATGTCCTTGAGCACCCTGTCCGACCCGGACTGCAGCGGCATGTGCAGCTGCGGCATCACGTTCGGTGTCTCTGCCATGGCAGCGATCACGTCGTCGGTGAAGTCCTTGGGGTGCGGCGAGGTGAACCGGACCCGCTCGAGGCCCTCGATCTCCCCGCAGGCACGCAGGAGCTTGCCGAAGGCGAGTCGGTCGCCGAACTCGACGCCGTAGGAGTTTACGTTCTGGCCGAGCAGGGTCACCTCCGCGACACCTTCTGCAACCAGGGCACGGATCTCGGCCAGGATGTCGCCAGGCCGACGGTCCTTCTCCGTGCCACGCAGCGCAGGAACGATGCAGAACGTGCACGTGTTGTTGCAGCCCACCGAGATCGACACCCACGCGGCGTACGCCGACTCACGCTTGGTCGGCAGCGTGGAGGGAAAGACTTCGAGCGACTCGAGGATCTCGACCTGCGCCTCCTCGGCGATGCGCGCACGTTCGAGGAGCACTGGCAGCGAGCCGATGTTGTGCGTGCCGAAGACCACGTCGACGTACGGTGCCCGCTTGGTGATCTCGCCACGATCCTTTTGCGCGAGGCAGCCGCCGACGGCGATCTGCATGCCAGGGTTAGCCGCCTTGACCGGCGCGAGGTGGCTGAGGTTGCCGTACAGCTTGTTGTCGGCGTTCTCGCGAACGGCGCAGGTGTTGAACACGACGACATCAGCCTGAATGTCCTTGGCGGCAGGGATGTAGCCGGCTTCCTCGAGCAGGCCGGTGAGTCGCTCGGAGTCGTGCACGTTCATCTGGCAGCCGTACGTGCGCACCTGGTACGTGCGGGGGGTCTGTTGCCCCGAGAGCGTGGATGACATAGCCCGACCAGAGTACGGCGGACCGGCGGCGACCCGATAATCCGAGCCGCCCCCACATTGGTCACGAACGACAGAATCAGTGGCTCGGAATGTGTGGTTCGTGACCAATCCGTGCGGCCGCTCAGGGTTTCTTCAATGCAGCCTTCTTCGCTGGAGCCTTCTTCGCGGGAGCCTTCTTCGCGGGTGGCGTGTCGTGTTCGGTTGGGACATGCTCCGGCTCGTTCACCTCCGGCACCGAGCGCAGCGGGCCGGGTGTCGGAGCCTCAGCGCGCGGGGCATCTGTGGCCCGCTTAGGTGACGGTTTACGACCCGATGCCTTGCCGACGACCGTGCTGGCGGTCTCAGCCGCCTTCGACACGGCAGACCGGCCCACCTGCTCGGCGACCATCCTGCCGAGCGCTGCGGTTCCCTTGGCCTGAACGACAACCTTGCCCGCCGTACCCAACGGGTCCTGGAGCGACTTGATGGCATTGTCGGCAAGTCTTCCTATGAGGTTCTTCTGAGCCACGATTTTTGCCTTTCATCGACGTCGACGGTCATCTCGTCGTCACCATACTGAAACGTCGCAGGCGGGCTTAGACGGGCATCGGGGCCTGAAACTCGCTAATGTGACGCCATGACTGCCGCTGCGCAAGCATCATCGTCCGGGACCTCGACCGGCCCGTTGGTCGTTCTGGACCACGTGAACAAGTGGTTCGGCGACCTGCACGTGCTCCAGGACATTAACCTCTCGATCGACCGTGGTGAGGTCGTCGTCGTGATCGGACCCTCGGGTTCTGGCAAGTCCACCTTGTGTCGTGCGATCAACCGCCTCGAGACCATCAACGACGGCACCATCACACTCGACGGCCAGCCCCTACCCGAGGAAGGCAAACAACTTGCCCACCACCGCGCCGAGGTCGGCATGGTCTTCCAATCGTTCAACCTTTTCGCGCACAAGACCATCCTTGAGAACGTCACGCTCGGACCGATCAAGGTCCGCAAGCTGAAAAAGACCGACGCCGACGAGGAGGCCAACAAACTGCTGGACCGGGTCGGGGTCGGCCACCAGGCCAACAAGTACCCCGCCCAACTCTCAGGTGGTCAGCAGCAGCGCGTGGCCATCGCCCGTGCCCTCGCGATGGAGCCGAAGGTGATGCTCTTCGACGAGCCCACCTCGGCACTCGACCCCGAGATGATCAAGGAAGTGCTCGACGTCATGGTCGACCTCGCCAAGGGCGGCATGACGATGATCGTGGTCACCCACGAGATGGGCTTCGCCCGTACGGCCGCCAACCGGGTTATTTTCATGGACGATGGGCTGATCGTCGAGGAGAACACACCCGACGAGTTCTTCACGAACCCCCAGACAGACCGTGCCAAGGACTTCCTCGGCAAGATCCTCAAACACTGATCGATCCACCAACTGGGTCGGGCATCGGCTCCCGACCAGAAACGAAGGGGAATCATGCGGTTCACAAATTCCAAGGCAGTGATCGCCGGTGTCGGTCTCACGTTCGCGCTCGCCGCGTGCGGCGGCGACGGCGGCGCAGACGTCAAGGTTGCTGACAATCCGAAGTTCGACTCCGGTACGACGATGGCGAAGCTATCGGACGCGGGGAAGATCACCATCGGCGTGAAGACAGACCAGCCCGGGATCGGCTTCCTAGAGCCCGGCGCCGATGCGCCCAAGGGCTTCGACATCGAACTGGGGCGAATCATCGCTGCCGGTCTCGGCATCGACGACGACGGAATCGAGTGGAAGGAGACGGTCTCCGACAACCGCGAGCCCTACCTCCAGAAGGGCACCGTCGACATGGTGCTCGCCTCCTACTCGATCACCGACGAGCGCCGCGAGGTCGTCGGTCAGGCCGGCCCCTACTACGTGACTGGTCAGCAGCTCCTGGTCCGCAAGGATGACGCGGACACGATCGACGGGCCGGAGGCCACCGAGGGCAAGAAGGTCTGCTCGGTCACGGGCTCCACCTCCCTGCAGCGGATGGTCGACGAGTACGGCGCCGACCCGGTGCCGTTCTCGACCTACTCCGAGTGCGTGGACCAGCTCGAGAGCGGCACGGTCGACGCGGTCACCACCGACGGTGCGATCCTGCTGGGCTACGCCGCCGAGAACCCCGACGAGCTCGAGGTCGTGGGTGAGGCCTTCAGTGAGGAGCGCTACGGCGTCGGCTATTCCAAGGACGACACGGCGATGTGCCAGTTCATCGTCGACACGATTCAGGAGGCCATGGACGACGGCACCTGGGCCAGCGCCTTCGAGGCGACCCTGGGTGAGTCCGGGGTCGCGACCCCGGAGCCGCCAGCCATGGACTCCTGCAGCTGATCGGACACGCCAACGCAACCGGGTGGGTCGGAGATCGACCCACCCGGCCGGGCACCAGCAAGGCGAGGACTAGATGGACACTCTGATCCAAGAGTTCGAGCAGGTCCGTAGGGGCTTCACGCTCACTCTGTGGCTGCTGCTGTTCTCCGGCGTATTGGCCACCGTCCTCGGCACGATCCTGGCGAGCTTCCGGGTCTCCCCCATTGCCTCGCTGCGCGCCATCGGCACCAGCTATGTCAACGTCTTCCGCAACACACCGCTGGTGCTGGTGCTGGCGCTCGCGATCTCGGTGATCCCCACACTCGGGTTCAGCGACCTGGGTTTCAGCATCGGGATCCGCGGCTTCACGCACTTCTTCACCGTCGCCATGCTGGGGCTGTCCCTCTACACGGCTGCGTTCGTGTGTGAGGCGCTGCGGTCGGGCGTCAACTCCGTCGCAGCGGGCCAGGCCGAGGCCGCCCGCTCGGTCGGCATGAACTTCACCCAGTCACTGCGTCTCGTGGTGCTCCCGCAGGCCTTCGCCGCCGTGATCCCACCGCTGGCCAGCATCTTCATCGCTCTGACCAAGAACACCAGCGTGGTCGCCATCTTCGGCGTCCCTGAGGCTGGCTTCGTGATGCGCAAGCTCAGCAACCAGTACACCTCTGATCTCTGGCCGATCTTCATCGGGATCGCGTTCGGCTACGTCGCGATCGTCGCGGTCATCTCGACGATCGCGAGTCTGCTCGAACGACGACTGGCGGTGGCACGATGAGCACCGTCCTCTTCGACACCCCGGGACCGCTCGCGCGAGCGCGGCACCGGATCCTCACCCTGATTGCTGCCGTCGCCGCCCTGGTGGTGCTCGGGCTGGTCATCTGGAAGCTCGCGCTCGAGGGCGAGTTCGAGGCTGCGCTGTGGGAGGACCTCGCGCAGCCCAACATCTGGCGCGCCATCTGGAATGGCCTGGTCGCGACCGCGCTCGCCGCCGTCGTCGGGATCATCTTGTCGATCGGGTTCGGGGCGCTGATGGCCGTGGCCCGGCTGTCCGACCACGCCGCGGTCCGCTTCCCGGCCCGGGTCGTCGTGGAGTTCTTCCGCGCCGTCCCGCTGCTGCTGCTGATCGTCTTCGTCTTCTTCGCCACCGGGCTCGGCGCCTACTGGAGCGTGGTCATCGCGCTGATGCTCTACAACGGCTCGGTGCTGGCCGAGGTGTTCCGGGCCGGCGTACAAGCGGTCCCGCGCGGCCAGTCGGAGGCAGCGCTGGCGGTCGGCATGCGCAAGAACCAGATCATGCGCCTGGTTCTGCTGCCCCAGGCGGTCACCATCATGCTGCCCGCGATCATCAGTCAGTGCGTCATCGTCCTCAAGGACGTGGCGTTGGGTCTGATCGTCTCGTACCGCGAACTGGTGGCCGAGGCCCAGGGCATCGCCGAGTTCGTCAACCACGCAATCGTGCCGCTGAGCATCGTAGCCGTCATCTTCATCGTGGTGAACTACTCGATCTCGAAGGCCGCGGTCTATGTCGAGCGGCGACTGGCGCAGCGTGGCCACTCCTCAGTGCAGAAACCTAGGACCTAGGAACGTTCCGGTTTCTCGGTGACCCAGAGTCGAATCACGCCTTCTACGACCACGGTGCCGTCGTCGCGGACGCCGCGAATCCGGACGGGGAGGTCCGGGTTGTCGCCGGCCCACGCCTCGGGGTCGGTCTCCGCGATGCAGGTGATGTCGCTGGTGGCCTTGGCCGCGTAGTTGACCTCCATCCCCTTGGGGATCCAGCGCTTGTTGCTGGGAACGGTGGCCTCCGCGAGCGCACCCATCGCGGCCTCGAGCCCGTTGCAGATCGCGATCACGTGCACCGTGCCGATGTGGTTCTGCACACCGCGTCGCTTCTTGATCGTCAGCTCGGCGTAGTTCGGTCGGAGCTCGGTGAACCGCGGGCGCACCGTGGCGAAGTACGGCGCCTTCAACGAGAACACCACGGAGAAGACCCTCTTGCCGGCCGGAAGCCGGGTGACCCGGTTGTACAGGTCCATCACATTCGACATGGTGCGATATTACCAGCCAGTAACTTTTGGGCGGGTGCATGGGCAACCTCTGGTCAGCGGAATATCGCACGCACGTCGAGCGTGTAGGAGATGACCGTGTCGACGCTGCCGTCGACCTGAGGCTCGTCGAACCACAGACCCTGTGTGAAGCCAAGCTTCTCCAACACATGCAGGGATGCAGAGTTGCGGTGGTCGGGTGCGGCGAAGTACGCCGTGGCCTGCGGGTAGTGCGGCCGGACCACGTCGCGCAGGAACGTCCACAGGACTCGGGTGCCGATCCCCTTCCCCACCCAGGACGGTTCGCCGATTGCGTAGTCGAAGCCGATCGCATCAGGCTCCCCTGTGAGCAGGGAGTACTCCGGGTGATCACCGATGCGGTAGTCCTGGATGAAGCCGACCGACCTGCCGTTGAGCTCAACCACCCACAACCGGGTGGGATCGGTTCCGTCGAGGGCTGGGCCGTAATGCCGCTCAGCCCCCGCAACGTCCGGCGCCTCGTCGGCGTCCCACCAGCGCGCGACGTGCGGCTCGCGTTGCCAACGCACCACGTCGGGGAAGTCCGCGCGAGTCATCGACCGGAAGCCGACGGACACGTCGCGCGCGGCCTCGGCCAACACCTTCCGGGTGCCAGAAAGGTCAACCGCGTGAACCAGTGCGGACGTCAGCCTCGTTTCGTCCCCAGCGCAAGGAGCCTCGGCGAGAATCCGGTCGACTGCCGCTCCCAGGGACTCGCCTGGGCCCCAGCCGCCGTCGATCACGTCGCCACCGGCCCGTCGTACGACGACCCGGGTCAGCGTGCAACCTCGGTGGCTCGCGACTCGCGGATGACCGTGACCTTGATCTGGCCTGGGTACGTGAGCTCTTCCTCGAACTGCTTGGCGATGTCGCGCGCGAGCACCTGTGCCGCGATGTCGTCGATCACGTCGGGTAGCACCATCACCCGAATATCTCGGCCGGCCTGCATGGCGAACACCTTGTCGACGCCTTCCTTGCTCATCGCAATCTCCTCGAGCCGACGCATACGTTCGACGTACGCCTCCAATGACTCACGGCGGGCACCAGGTCGTCCACCGCTGATCGCGTCGGCGGCCTGGGTGATGATCGCCTCCACCGTGCGCGGCTCGACCTCATTGTGATGTGCCTCGATCGCGTGTACGACGTCCTCGGACTCGCCGTGCCTTCTCGCGAGGTCAGCGCCGACGAAGGCGTGGGAGCCCTCCGCCTCGTGGGTGAGCGCCTTGCCGATGTCGTGCAGGAACGCGCCTCGCACGCACAGATCCCGGTTCAGGCCGAGCTCATCGGCGAACAGCCCGGCAGCGTGCCCGGACTCGACGAGGTGCTTGAGCACGTTCTGCCCGTACGACGTCCGGTACCGAAGCT
>Ga0136633_1002582_pt1 | contig 12370 bp, 14 predicted proteins | sample AntDrymeUQ832206_2_FD_105494 | JGI IMG/M metagenome (GOLD analysis project Ga0136633, IMG submission 105494) | Polar desert sand microbial communities from Dry Valleys, Antarctica - metaG UQ83 (22.06) | ecosystem: Environmental > Terrestrial > Soil > Desert | place: Antarctica: Dry Valley... | reverse complement strand
GCGTGTAGACCACGGTGCTCGGGCGCGCCACGCCCTCGGCCTCCAGCGCCTCTACGAACGACCGGGTGCGGGCGCTCGACGAGCCGGCGTCCAGCATGAGCGTGCGCCGCTCGCCGACCACGGCGCAGATCGACGGCCGGTCGGGCGGGGCCGGCGGCAGCCAGTACACGTGCTCGCTGATCTTCGTCAGGAGGGCCACCGGCGAGCGGAGTCCCTAGAAGAGCTGGTTCTCGCCGCCAAAGAGCGCCGAGACGGAGTCGTCGGCGAAGACGTTGACGATCGTCTCCGCGAGGAGCGGCGCGACGGTCAGCACCGTGACGTTGTCGGGCTTCTTCAGGACGTCGATCGGCACCGTGTCGGTGACGACGATTCCGGCGACATCGGCTTCCGCGAGCCGCTTCAGTCCGTCCTCGCTGAGCAGGGCGTGCGTGACCGAGAGCCAGACCTCCGACGCGCCCCGCTCCTTCAATGCCGCCGCGCCCTGCAGCAGGGTGCTCCCGGTCGTCGTCACGTCGTCGCCGACGATGCAGACCTTGTCGCGGACGCGGCCCGCCACCTCGGTCATCGCGACCTCGTCGCGCGACGGACGCGTCTTGTGCATGACGGCAAAGTCTGCCTCGAGCATCTCGGCGAAGCGGACGGCGACCTTGGCGCGGCCGGCATCGGGCGCCACCGAGACGACGCCGTCGCCGTGGATCCCGAGGTCGCGGAAGTGCCGCGCGAACAGCTGCTGCGCGGTCATGTGATCGACAGGGATCGTGAAGAAGCCCTGGATCTGGCCCGCGTGGAGGTCCATCGTCAGCACGCGGTCGGCGCCGGCGAGCTGGAGCATGTCGGCGACGAGGCGCGCCGAGATCGGCTCGCGCGGCTTCGCCTTCCGATCCTGGCGCGAGTACGGGAACCACGGGATGACCGCCGTGATCCGCTTCGCCGAGGCGAGCTTCGCGGCCTGGATCATCAGCAGGAGCTCCATCAGGTTGCGGTCGACCGGTTCGCAGCCGGTCTGGACGAGGAAGACGTCGGCGCCGCGAATCGAATCGTGGAAGCGGCAGTACGTCTCGCCGTTCGAGAAGGTCTCGAGCTCGACCTCGCCGAGCTCGACGTTCAGGCTGTCGGCCATCCGGCGCGCCAGATCGGGATGCGAGCGCCCGGAGAACAGCATCAACCGCTTCTGCGGCGTGCGCGGGATCGCTCGGCCGACGCTCATCGGCGACTGTCCTGCACCCGTGCCCGCCCCCTCGAGACCCGGCAGCGACTGCTCAATCGTCCCGCTTTCCACCGCGTCCTTCCTTGTTGACCTGACGCGCGCGTGCGATCGCCAGAGCGTTGGGCGGAACGTCCTCGCTGATCACCGAGCCGGCGCCGATCCACGCATCGTCTCCGATCGTCACGGGCGCGACGAAGGCATTGTCGACACCGGTCCTGACGTTGCGCCCGATCGTCGTCCGGCCCTTGGGGCGACCGGGCTGATGCGGGAAGTTGACGGTCACGTTACCTGCAGCGATGTTCGTGTCCTCGCCGATGTCGGCGTCGCCGATGTACGAGAGATGCGGCACCTTCGTGCGCGCTCCGATGTGGGAATTCTTGATCTCGACGAACGTGCCGGCCTTTGCATTCGCCTCCAGCACCGTCCCCGGGCGAAGGTAACAGAAGGGCCCGACGATCGCGCCGGCGCCGACCGTCGCGTCGATCGCCACCGCATGCGGGCCGATTTCCGCGCCCGCGGCCACACGCGTGCTGCCGCGGAGGACCGTGAAGGGATGGACGACGCAGTCGGGCTCGAGCTCGACGCCCGGCTCGATCCACGTCGACGCGGGATCGGCGATCGCAACCCCGGCGAGCATGTGGGCCTCGTTGATCCGGTCGCGCAGCGCGGCGGCCGCGGCTGCGAGCTCGACGCGCGTGTTGACGCCCTCCGTCTCGGCCGGGTCGGGCGCGACGTGCGCCCCGACGGACGCGCCGCTCTCGACGAGGTCGCGGACGGCATCGGTCAGGTAGAGCTCGCCCTGCGCGTTCGCCGGCTGGAGCCGATCGAGTGCCGGCCAGAGGAGCTCCGCGCGGAAGACGTAGATCGAGGAGTTGCACTCCCCCACCCTGAGCTCCTCCGGCGTCGCGTCGCCCGCCTCGACGATCGCGCTGACGCCACCGTCGGCGCCGCGCAGGACGCGGCCGTAGGAGCGGACGTCGGCGGGCGTGAACGTGAGGACGGTGGCGGCCGATCCGGCGTCGCGGTGCGCAGCGACGAGCTGCTCGAGGAGCTCGGCCGTCAGCAGCGGCGTGTCGCCCGAAAGGACGAGCACCTCGTCGGCGGCACCCTCGAGCGCGCTCCGTGCAGAGCGGATCGCGTCGCCGGTGCCGAGCGCCCGCTCCTGCACGACGACCTCCACGTCGCCGAACGCACCGCGGCTCTCCGGGGACGCGACGACGACGAGCCTGGCGGGCCCGAGCGGCCGCGCGGCCTCGATCACCCAGTCGACCATGCGGCGTCCCAGGATCGGGTGGAGGTGCTTCGGCACGGCCGAGCGCATGCGCGTGCCGAGGCCCCCGGCCATCACGACTGCTGCGAGCTTGGTGTCGGTCACGGGTGCGGGTGAGATGGCTGGGGCGCCAGGATTCGAACCTGGGATCGCGGGACCAAAACCCGCTGCCTTACCGCTTGGCTACGCCCCACGGATCGGATCCGAGTATAGGCAGCACATGACTCAGCGGCGGTCGAGCACGACGAGCGCGAGCGCGCCGAGCGCGACGAGGACGAGGGCGACGATCGCAAGCGTCGTCAGGACGAGCGCGAGCACCGGGACGAGCACGACCACGAGCTGCGAGAAGGCGGCGATCCAGCCGGTCTCGTGGATGACCGGGTTGGGGTGGCCGCGCGCGACGCCCACGTAGACGGCGAAGGCGACGGCGGCGAGCACGAACACCGTCCACCACGGGATGACGTCGAGCAGGACGAGCAGGCCTTCCGCCAGGACGATCCACAGCACGAGCCGGCGGCGGCTGCTCCGCAACATCGGCCCGAGGCGTCCGCGGCCGTGCTCGATCGGCGTCGTCCGCTCCACGCCTCCACCGTAACCCGCGCGCGGCCGGACGAGAAGGTCAGCCGTACCAGGCCGGCACCGTCAGCCACGTCGTACCTCGGGCTGCGAGCGCCCGGCGCGCCGCGTCGGCGCCGCGCCGGTGGTGGAAGAGGCCGTAGACGGCCGGTCCGGCGCCGGAGACGTCGGCCCTGAAGGCGCCGTGCTCGCGCAGCTCCGCGGCCACCGGCGAACCGGCGAGGTCGTTCGGCGGCAGGGCGGCGAGATCGCGGGGCCGGCGGACGCTCGCGAGGGTCGTTTCGAGCGCGCGGAGCCGCTCGTGCCAACCGGCCGCGCCGTCGCGCTCGTCGAAGCGGCGGTAGACGGCGGCCGTCGACTCCTTCTGCGTGCCGGCCGGCAGCACGAGCACGACCCAGAAGTCCTGCGGCAGATCGAGCGGCGTGAGTTCCGAGCCGTCGCCGCGCCCGAGCTGCGGGCCGTCGGCGAGGAAGAAGGGGACGTCCGCGCCGACCTCCGCCGCGAGCGCGTGGAGGTCGCCGGCCGGCAGAGGCCTTGGCAGCGTCGCGTTCGCGAGACGGAGCGCCGTTGCGGCGTCCGAGCTACCGCCGCCGAGGCCCGCGGCAACGGGGATGCGCTTGGTGATCGTCACCTGCCAGCGGGGCTCGACGCGGGCGGCCGCCGCCAGCAGCTCGAGCGCCGAGCGGACGATCGTGTCGCCGGCGAAGCCGTCCACGGCGAGCGCGGTTGCGGGCGCGATGGCGACGCGGTCGCCGAGGTCGATGCGCTGGAGCACGGTCGCGACCTCGTGCTTGCCGTCGTCCCGCGTGGGGCCGACGACGAGCGCGAGGTTCAGCTTCGCGGGTGCAGCTGCGCGCCTCACAGCTGTTCCGCCAGCGCGACGAACTCCGGCGGGGTCAGCGCCTCGGCGCGCGTTGCCGGGTCGCGGCCGATCGCGACGAGCGCTGCTGCGCCCTGCTCGCGCGTGGCCGCTCCGGCGAATGCGAGCGAGTTCGGCAGAGTCTTGCGCCGGTGCGCGAACGACGCCTCGACGAGGTGCTTCACACGCGCGAAGTCACCGGGCAGCGGCACGCGTCGGAAGGCGACGAGAGCGGAGTCCACATTCGGCGGCGGTCGGAATACCGTGCGGGCGACCGGGTGGAGGGCGGTGCGCCGGGTCGCGAGCTGCACGAGCACCGACACCGCCCCGTAGGCCTTCGTCGACGGAACCGCGAAGAAGCGGTCGGCGACCTCGCGCTGCACCATCACGCACCAGAGCTCGAGCGACGGCAGGCCGGACAGGCTCTCGGCGATGATCGGCGTCGCGACGTTGTACGGGAGGTTCGCGACGAGCTTCGTCGGCGGCGGCTGCAACGCTGCGAGGTCGAGACGGAGCGCGTCGCCCCAGTGGATGTCGACGTTCGGCAGCGCCTCGACGTCGGCGAGGTGCCGCGCGAGCGAGTGGTCGAGCTCGACCGCGTGGACATGTGCGGCGCGCTCGGCGAGGCGGCGCGTCAGGACGCCGAGTCCCGGTCCGATCTCGAGCACGACATCCTCAGGACCGAGCTCCGCGAGCCGTTCGATCACGTCGAGGATGTTCGTGTCGGCGAGGAAGTGCTGGCCGAGCTCCTTCTTCGGGGCGATCACGACAGGCCGAAGGCGGCGGTTGCGTTCTCGTCGATCTGGCGCGCGAGCTCCAGCGGATCCTCGCCGCGTGCGGCAGCGAGCGCCTCGACCGTGTGGACGATCAGGGCCGGCTCGTTCGGCCGGCCGCGCAGCGGTTGCGGCGCGAGGTACGGGCTGTCGGTCTCGGCGAGGATCCGGTCGGCAGGGACCCGTGCAGCCGCCTCGCGCAACTCGGCAGCCTTCGGATAGGTGACGTTGCCGGCGAACGAGACGTAGTAGCCGCGCTCGAGCGCCGGCGCGAGCAGCTCGGGTGACGAGAAGCAGTGCAGGACGACGCGGCCGGAGAAGCCGGCGAGCGCGGCGGCCGTCGCGTCGGCGGCATCCCGGCTGTGGATGACGAGCGGCAGCCCGAGCTCGTCCGCGAGCGCGATGTGCGCGTCGAACAGACGCTGCTGATCGGCGGGCTCGGCGTGCCGGTGGAAGTTGTCGAGCCCGGTCTCACCCACCGCCATCGCCTTCGGGTGGGAGAGCAGCTCGCGGAGCTCGCCGACTCGGTCGGCCTCGGGCGACGAGGCCTGGTGCGGGTCGACGCCGAGTGCGGCCCAGACGCCCTCCTGCGCGTCGGCAAGCGCCAGCGCGGCGCGGCACGAGTCGATGCCGGTTCCGATCGTGATCACGCGCGACACGCCTGCCTGCCGCGCGCGTGCGAGCGCCGCGCCCGGTTCCTCGAGGCCGTCGAGGTGGGCGTGGACGTCGATCACTGAACGGGAGGCTCGAGCCGCGGGAAGAGGGGCTCGGCGGCCGCGATTCCCGAGGCGGCGATGGCTCCGCCGTAGGCCACGTTCGACCACGCAATGTCGGTCGGCTGGCCGAGGGCCTCGAGGATCCGCGTCGACGTTTCGGGGATGTAGGCGGCGAGCGCGATAGCGGCGACCCGGAGGCCGTCGGCGAGGTCGTAGAGCACACGGTCGCGCTCCTCTGCACGCTCGTCGCCCTTCAGCTCCCATGGCTTCGTCTGCTCGACGTGCCGGTTCAAGCCGCGGACGTAGTCCCAGATCCGGTCGAGCGCGTTCGTGATGTCGAAGCGGTCGAGCAGCTCCGGCACTTCGTCGTGGAGCTTGGCGGCCGGTGCGGCGAGCGCGCTCCGATCGTCCGGGACGGCGGGAAACGCGCCGTCGTTCGAGCGGGCGATCAGAGCGGTCGTTCGCGAGAGCAGGTTGCCGAGGTCGTTCCCGAGCTCGCGCTCGTAGCGCTCCTGGAAGCCGCTCGCCGTGACGTCGCCGTCCTGGCCGAACGGAACGGCGCGCGCAACCCAGAAGCGCAACGCGTCCACGCCGTAGGTGTTGATCAGCTCGCGCGGGTCGATCGCGTTGCCGAGCGACTTCGAGATGCCGTGACCGTCGATGTTGAGGTAGCCGTGGACGAAGAGCTGCTGCGGCACCTCGTAGCCGGCGGAGAGCAGGAGCGCAGGCCAGTACACGCAGTGGAAGCGCAGGATGTCCTTCGCGAGCAGGTGCCGGACGCCGCCCCAGAGCGGCGTCAGATCCTCGCCGGGACGCGCGTACTCGAGCGCGCTGCGGTAGTTGACGAGCGCGTCGACCCAGACGTAGGCGACCTGCTCCGGATCCCACGGGATCGGCACGCCCCACTGCTGCGTTGCCCGGCTGAGGGAGAAGTCTCGGAGGCCGCCGGCGATGAAGCCTTTCGCCTCGTTTGCTCGGAAACCGGGGACCACGAAGTCGGGTCGGCTCCTGTAGAGCTCGAGCAGGCGATCCTCGTAGGCGGAGAGTCGGAAGAACCAGTTCTTCTCCTCGAGCCACTCGGGCGCCACGAGGTGATCGGGGCATTTGCCGTCGACGAGCTCGTCCTCGTTCTTGAAAGCCTCGCAGCCGACGCAGTAGAGGCCTGCGTAGACGTCCTGGTACACGTCGCCGTTGTCGTAGATCCGCTGCAGGAACTCCTGGACGAATGTCTTGTGGCCCTCATCCGTGGTGCGGATGAAGAAGTCGACCGATGCGTTCAGAAGCGGCGGCAGCTCCTGCCACGCGACGACGATCCGATCGGCGTACTCCTTGGGCGTCAGCCCCTGCGAGGCCGCCACGCGCGCCACCTTGTCCGCGTGCTCGTCGACGCCGGTCAGAAAGAACGTCTCCTCGCCCCTTTGCCGGTGATGCCGGACGAGGATGTCGGCCGCAATCGTCGTGTACGCGTGCCCGATGTGCGGGCGATCGTTCACGTAGTAGATCGGCGTCGTCACGTAGAAGGCCATGGCCACTGATGATAGGCACAGGCCAAAGGACGACCCGGAGGCGCCGGGCCGCGAGTGCGAGAGCCAGAGCGAGCGAGAGCGCGAGAAGGACTCGGTCGAGCGCCACGGGCCGAGGCGGGGACGCACCGCTCGCCGGTGGGCGGTCCAGGTCGTGGATCGCGCGACGTCCGAGATCGGAAGCCTCGGCAGGGGACGCCGGCGTCGTCCCGACGCGATGCGTCACCTCGTCCGGGGCCGGCGCCTGAGCGGCGGAACGCGGACCGTCGGTGCCGTTCACGGGGCGACCCGACGGTGCGTCCCGGGTAGGTGGAGCCGCCGCAACCGCCGCGATCCCGGCGCGCGGCGGCTGCACGGCCGCAGTGCGCGCGCCGCCGCTGCGCCGGATGGTTGCCTGCCGCGGCTCCGCCCAGACCGCCGGCGCCGACAGCCTGACGTCGAGCGGTCGCCGAACGGACGGCGCGGGAGCAGCGACCGGTGCCGGCGCGGCCACGATCTGCCGGGTCGGCGCCGTCGCCGCGTCTGCCTCCGCCTCCGCCTCCGAAGCGAGCGCGTTGGGCTGGGGGGCCTCGGTCACGGCGGCGACCGCCGCCGCGGGCGTTGCAGGCGCTGCGGGGGCTGCCGGCGCCGTGACAGTAGGAGTGGGCGCGGCTGTCGCTGCCGTCTCCGCCGACGTGGCTGCTACCGCTGGTGCGGCGATCGCGGGCGGCTCCGCGATCGCGGTAAGTGCCGGAGTCGTGCCCGGAAGCGACGGCAGCAGCGGCAGCAGCGGCAGCAGCGGCAGCAGCGGCAGAGGATCCACGTAGCCCTCCTCCTCTGCGGTCGCCCGCACTCCGAGGTGGACGTGGGGAGCGGGCATGGAGGCGTCGCCGCTCGGGCCGACGCGCGCGACGATGGTGCCCTCGGTGACTGTCGCGCCGCGCTCGACCAGCGTCTCGCCGAGCTGGAGCAGCGTGACCGAGAGGCCGTCGGCGGTCTGAATCGTGATTCCACGACCCCCCTGGGGTAGCTTGCCGACAAACGAGACGACCCCCGTCGCGGGCGCCCGCACGTCGGAGCCGACGCCCGCGCCGATGTCGACTCCGCGGTGCTGGCCGGCAACGGGCTCGGGCATGATCGTGAACTCGAAGGGCCGGAGCACTGGTCCCTGCACGGGCCACGTCCAACTGAGCGCAGCCGGTGCGACGGCGAGCGTCGCGACCACGACTGCGGCGATGAGCATGCGTCGCAATGTGCCGCCTTTCACCCGCGGTGAGCGGGCCTCGATTGCGTGGATGACAACCTGCGTTCCACGCTAGCGGGGCGGGTCAGCCGCTTTGCAACGATTCTCCGTACAGAGTGTTACGAGAGATGCGCGTGAGCCGAGAGACGACATCGGCGGCCTGTTTGCGCGGGACACCCGCCGCCACGAGCTCGCCCACGGCGACGAGCGCGGCCTCCTCTCGTGGCCCGGTTTCCGGAGCGGCCACGCCGCCGAGCACCAGGGTGATCTCGCCCTTCGGCGCGGCGGCGAAGCGGGCCGCGACGTCGTGAGCGGGGCCGCGCACGACCTCCTCGAACCGCTTCGTCAGCTCGCGGCACACGGCCACGGTTCGCTCGGGGTCCACATCGGCGAGCGAGCGCAGCGTCGCCGGCAAGCGCTTCGGCGACTCGAAGGCAACCGTCGGGTGCGGCCAGGCCGCGAGCTCGGCCCACAGCTCCCGCAGCGCCTTCGCGCCCCGCGGCAGGTAGCCGACGAACTGGTAGCGCTCGCCGACGAGACCGCTCGCGACGAGGGCCGTCTCGACGGCGGAGGCGCCGGGCAGGACGGTCACCGGCACGCCCGCCTCGAGCGCGGCGGCGATCAGACGCGCGCCCGGATCGTTCACGCCCGGGAGCCCGGCGTCGCTGACGAGCGCCATCCGTTCGCCGGCCAGCAAGCGCGGCAGCAGCTCCTCCGCGCGCGCCGCCTCGTTGTGGCGGTGATAGCTGAGGAGCCGCGCGTCGATGCCGTGGCGCGTGAGCAGCCCGCGGGTGTGGCGGGTGTCCTCGCAGAGCACGACGTCCGCTTCGGCGAGCTCGCGGAGCACCCGGAGCGTCACGTCCTCGAGGTTGCCGATCGGCGTGGCGCAGACGGCGAGCACGACTCAGCGCTCGCCGTCGAGGGCGGCGAAGCCGACGAGCGCCGCGCCGATCAGGCCGGCGTCGGACCCGAGCGCTGCCGGCACGATCCGCAGTCCCTCGCGGGCCGGCGGCAGCGCCTCGCGGCGCGCGACCTCGAGCGCCGAGGGGAAGAGGAAGTCGGCGGCGGCGATGCCGAAGCCGCCGCCGACGATCACGAGCTCGGGGGAGAAGATGTTGACGAGCGAGCCGATGCCCGCACCGAGGAGCCGACCGATGCCGGCCAGCGCAGCCACCGCCTCGGTGTCGCCGCCGCCCGCCCGCTCCACGAGCTGCTCGGCGGTGGCGCCTTCGCCCCAGAGCGCCTCCGCAGCGCGGTCGGCGGCGTTCCCGGACGCGACCGCCTCCAGGTGGCCACGGCCGGTGCACGTGCCCTGGCACGGCGGGCCGTCCGCGACGACAACCGTGTGGCCGAGCTCGGCCCAGCCGCGATAGAGCTCGCCGCCGATGACGAGGCCGCCGCCGACTCCCGTCCCGAGCGTGAGCAGGACGAGGTCGTTCGCGCCGCGTCCGGCGCCGCGGCGCCACTCGGCGAGCGCGGCCGCGTTCGCATCGTTCTCGACGTCGCAGGGCACGTCGAAGCGCTCTGTCAGGTGGTTCGAGAGCGAGACGCCCGCGAGTGGGATGTTCGTCGAGTCGAGCGAGATGCCGGTGCGACGGTCGATGACAGAGGGAATGCCGCAGCCGATCGCGGCGACGTCCGGCGACCAGACCGCGGCGACTGCCTTCTCGATCCCCGCCAGCAGTTCCTCCTGGGAGGCCGTCGGCGTCGGCTCCTTGGCGCGGCCGTGCACGCCTCCGTCGCGGTCGAGCAGCCCGGCGAGGATCTTCGTGCCGCCGAGATCGACGCCGATGACACGGTGCGCAGGCACGAGGCGCGGCTACCATACCGGGCCGGATGGCCGAGGGAGACAAGCCCTACCGGGTCTACAAAGGCGGACGCGCGAAGGGGAAGGTCCCCGTCGCCTCCCGGCCGACCCGCGCCGGCCGCAGCGGCAGCAGTGGTGGGAGCGCAGGCAAGCAGTCGCAGCGCGCGCAGACGAGGCGGCCGCGCTGGGGACGCCGCATCGGCCTGACGATCCTTCTCGTCGCGGTGCTGAGCAGCGTCTGGCTCGTCGCGAGCTACCTCGCCTTCCGCAGCGGCGTCGCGGAGGCGAACGACCGGCTGCCCGAGGGCGTCGAGGCCGGACTCGCGCAGCAGGATGGTCTCGTCATCTCGAACCCGACGCTGCTGCTGCTGCTCGGCACCGACGGCGATCGCACCGAGGCGCGGGCCGACGCGCGCCGCTCCGACTCGATCCTGCTGCTCCGCACCGACCCGGCGCGGCACCGCCTCGCCTACCTCTCGATCCCCCGCGATCTGCGCGTCGAGATCCCCGGGCACGGCTCGAACAAGATCAACGCCGCGTTCCAGCTCGGCGGCCCGACACTCGCGATGCGCACGATCCGCAGCCTCACGGGGCTGCAGCCGAATCACGTCGCGCTCGTCGACTTCGACGACTTCCGCACCGTCATCGACGCGCTCGGCGGGGTGACGGTGAACGTGCCGAAGCCGATCCTCTCCAACCGTTTCGACTGCCCCTACTCGACGGACGCCCGCTGCCAGCAATGGGACGGCTGGCGCTTCGAGCCGGGCGCGCAGACGATGAACGGTCGTCGCGCCCTGATCTACTCCCGCATCCGCGAGAACCGCCTCGATCCGTCGGAGAACGACCTGACGCGCGGCGAGCGGCAGCAGGACGTCGTCGAGGCGATGACCGACGAGCTCGTCGGCCCGGAGACGTTCCTGAAGCTGCCGTTCATCGGCAGCGACCTCGTCAAGCCGCTCGTCACCGACCTGAGCGCCGGCGAGCTGCTGCAGCTCGGCTGGGTGCAGTTCCGGGCGAATTCCGCACGCGCGCTGCACTGCCGACTCGGCGGCGATCTCGACTCCGTGGGCGGCGAGTCCGTCATCCTCGGCGGCGAGGAAAACGTGGCGACGCTGCGGATGTTCCAGGGTCTTTCCGCGCCGCAGCCGCCACCGCCGGGGCAACCGCTCGCGGCGGGCTGCTTCGTCGGCGCCCGCACGGGTTAGGGTCGCGCGATGAGTATTTTCGGCTGGATCGTCTTCGGGCTGCTCGCGGGCCTGGTTGCCCGCGCCGTCACGCCGGGCCGCCAGAGCATCGGCTGCTTCGGCACGCTCGCGGTGGGCGTGATCGGCGCGCTCCTCGGCGGCCTGCTCGGCGAGGCGGTCTTCGGCGACGAGATCGACTTCGGCTGGGACCTGAAGCCGTTCCTGCTCTCGGTCGCCGGCGCCGTCGTGCTGCTGCTCGGCCTGAACGCCCTGCGGAAGCGCTAGTCGCCGGAGGAGGTCGGCTTCGGCTTCGTGTCCGTGGACTTCGCGGGTGCCGGCCTGTCGCCCGACGACGACTTCTCCGACGACGAGCTCTCCGAGGAACCGGAGCTCGAATCGCCGTCCTTCGAGCCGGCGGCGTGCCGGCCCGAGCGGCCGTAGTCCGTCGAGTAGAAACCCGAGCCCTTGAAGTGCACCGCCACCGGGTAGAGCAGCTTCTCGACGGGCCCCTTGCCGCAGATCTCGCAGACCTCGGCGGGCGCGTCGGACATACGCTGGAACGTCTCGAACGTGTGGCCGTCGGGACAGCGGTATTCGTAGATGGGCATGGCCGCGCAGGCTACCAGCGACAATTCGAGCGGCGACCATGAGCGAGAGCGCACGCATACCAACGAGCGGCACGAGGCGCGTCGCGCTGCCCTTCGTGCTGGAGCGAAACGGCTTCGCGATCGGCGTGGCCACGATCACCGCGGTCGCCGCGGCCTTTCTCTTCCACCAGCTGCTCGCGTGGCAGCCGCACGAGGACGAGACGCTCGCGCTCTTCGTCGGCCGCCAGCCGCTCGGCGAGCTCTTCCGCGTCGTGCTCGAGGAACGCGGTGGCGCGCCACTCCACTTCGTGCTCGCGTGGGTCGTGGCGCACGTCGGACTCGGGCTCGGCGGCCTGCGCGCGGTCTCGGCGCTCTTCGCGCTGGCGAGCCTGCCGCTCGTCGCGCTGCTCGGTGTCCGGCTCGCGGGCAGGCGTCAGGCGCTCGTCGCAACGGCGCTTGTCGCCGCGAGCTGGACGTTCCTCTTCCACGGGGTGTACGGACGGATGTACAGCCTCTTCCTGTTCACGAGCGCACTCTCGTTCCTCGCGCTGCTCGCGGCGCTCGACCGCGGCGACCGCCGCGGTTGGGCGCTGTGGACGTTCGCGATCCTCGCGACGGTGGCGACGCATCCGTACGGCGCCCTGGT
>Ga0136633_1002581_pt1 | contig 12370 bp, 12 predicted proteins | sample AntDrymeUQ832206_2_FD_105494 | JGI IMG/M metagenome (GOLD analysis project Ga0136633, IMG submission 105494) | Polar desert sand microbial communities from Dry Valleys, Antarctica - metaG UQ83 (22.06) | ecosystem: Environmental > Terrestrial > Soil > Desert | place: Antarctica: Dry Valley... | reverse complement strand
CTGTCAAAGCGCTCCTGTCCCGTCGAAGTCCCCAGGGCCATGCCAGATCTTCGAGCACCAGGCCCAACGGGTGGTGGATCCCACCGGCCCGGCGACTACTTCAGAGACCTCCTAGGACCGTCCTCAGCCGCCTCGGCCACGCGCCGAGGATACGACAAGGGCGCTGCCTTATAGGATCCATGTCCCGACGCAGAGCGTCACGGACACACTTCTCAACATCACGCATTTCAGGCTCGCAGCAGCGCAGGCTTGCGGGCTTGCCCTGAAAATCCTCGAGGAGGACGGATGGAACAGGTACCGAAGGTTCACCAATCACCGGCGGACGCAGCCGAGAGGATTGCTGACAGCCATGCGAAGGCCGTCGTATTCCCCAAGATGGAGTTCGCAGAGGAGGCTCCCGCAGGGGAGATCGCCCGGCGGATGGTCGACGGGACGTTCGACAAGGCCTTCCTGATCACGGAGATCGAGCGGTTCACCGGCGTGAAGGTGACCATCCCGGACGACCCCGGCAAGGTCCTGGCAGTCATTCCCGAGCACGGATACTGGAGCTCGGAGCTCACTCTGACCGATCGCGTGTTTCGCGCCGCCGGCTACGAGGTGGATTTCGTCACCCCGCGCGGCGAACGCCCCTTCGTGTACGGGGTGAGCGTGGACACGACCTTCAAGGATCAAGCCTGGAACGCCGCTCAGGTATCCGCTGGCGAAGCGGCGCTGGGCGAGCTGTACAACGATCGCACCACGGAGGATGGCCAGCGGCTGAACGCGCCCCGCAACCTCGATGCGTGGCTGCCCCCGACGCCCCGTCCACACGACGAGGAGGGGGCCCGCGAGCCTTTCCGCGAGAAGCTGGCCGAGGGCCTGCGGGGAGCCGCCGAGTACGCCGCCGTGTTCATCGTCGGCGGCGCCGGCGCGTACATGGACCTCGGCGGGAACACCTCGGTTCGCCCGCTGATTCAGCTGATGGTCGCGCTCGACCGACCTGTCGCCGCGATCTGCTACGGGGTCTCCGTGCTGATCCAGGCCACCGACCCCGAGAGCAGTGTTCCCCTCGTCTGGGGCCGGCTGGTCACCGGTCATTCCGAGCAGGACGATTACACCGATTTCACTGCGAACGTCGTAGCCGAAGGCGAGTACAGCCCCAACTACGGGTCCGCCGTGTTCACGCTGGAGCAGATGATCAAGCAGTACACGGGCCCCGCAGGCGGCTTCCTTTCCAAGAACGGGACGCCGTACATGGCCGTCGCCGATGGCCCGTTCATCAGCGCTCGCACCACGCCCGATGGGTACCCCGCCGCGCTGCTAACCCTGGCTCGGCTCCACGGGGCCGGTGAACTGCCGGAGAAGTATGTGATCGACGGCGACGGTCGCGGTCATGAGCCGACAGCCGCAGAGGTCAAGCGACCACGCTTCTGACCCGAGGACCGTCGTGTATTGCGCGACCCGCTCGCCGCTCCTGCGCACGGGTGGCCCTGTAAAACTTCGCGGTCCGATCCGTCGTCTGGAGGACCGTGGGACCTGACGCCGCCGAGCGTCTCTGGCCCCGGCCCCGCCTCAGCAGCCGGGACCGGTGGGGCGGTCGGGGGCGTTGGAGTCGTCGATCTCGATGTGGACGTGGGGCCAGGCCGGCCGATACGACCCCTCCTCGACCTGTGACTCGAACGGCAGCCTCGTGGCGCGGGGTGCGACGACCGTGACGCCGGCTTGCACGCGGGCACCGGGCCGGACGCGCACGCCGTCGATGTGCAGCATCTTGACCTCCCATCCGGGATGGTCGTCGGGCTCGATGATGAGGTAGTCGTCGGAGTGCGTGCAGTAGAGGACATACGTGCCGGCGTAACGGACCGTGCCCGTGACCGGCGCGCGGATCTCTGCGTCGGGGTCGACCATGACATCGGCGGCGCCCCGGGTCGTCGTGTCGCGCGCCCGACCTTCGAGCACCAGGGCGGGGGCCGACGTCGAGAGCGTCTGCAGTTGCTGGGCACCGTCGAGATTCGACTCGTGGAAACCGATCCGTTCGACTCGCGCCGCCGGGTGGCGCAGGATGACGCCGCCTGCCGTCGCAAACGGTGTGTAGGCCTGTTCGGTGACGGGCCGGGCCGGGAGGGTCGTCGGCGTGGTCGGCTTGGTCGGCCTGGTCGTTGTGGTCGTCGTGGTCGTCGTGGTCGTCGTGGTCGTCGAGGGGCTCGTGCTGGTCGAGGGGCTCTGCATCAGCACTGCCTGGTCGCTCGCTGCGCCGGAACAGCCTGTGAGCAGGGACAGCAACAGTGCAAGAGTGCCGAGACGTCCAGCCATCCGTTCGACGGTACAGACTTCCGGCCGGTGGTCGCGCCGCTGGCGGACAGCATCGAGATCGTTGCGTAGGTTCGTCACATGGAGCCTCCCTCGTGAGAACCCTGGGCATCGATCTGTCCGCCAACCCGGCGAAGACCGGCGCATGTCAGGTCGACTGGGATACCCGAACGGTGACCTTCATCCCGCGGCCGGCTACCGACGACCGACTCGTCGAAGCGGTCTGCGCCGCTGACATGACCGGCGTCGACATACCGCTCGGATGGCCTGACGAGTTCGTGACTGCGGTCGTCGCCCATCACGACGGACGGCCGTGGCCGCCGGCGGCGGTCGCCCCACCCGCCGACCGCGAGCCTCTTCGTTTCCGCCTCACCGACCTCGTCACCAGGGTCGGCGGAGCTCAGCCCCTCAGCGTCTCGACCGACCGGATCGGTGTGGCGGCGATGAGGGGCGCCCGCCTTCAGCACCTTCTCGCAGCCGCAGGGCTCCCTGTCGACCGGTCCGGTACCACCGGCTGCATCGCCGAGGTGTACCCCGCCGCAGCCTTGCGGTATTGGGGGCTGACCAGCTCCGGCTACAAGGGTGCGCCCAACGCCGGCATCTGCCGCACTCTCGCTGCGGATGTGGCCGGGCGGTGCGGACCGATCGGTGATGCGGTCACGAGGTGTCTGGAGGGGTGCGACGACGACGGACTCGATGCCCTCGTGTGCGCCGTGGTTGCCCGTGCGGTCCTCCTCGGTTCACCAGCCGGCCAGGAGGCAACGAGATGGAGCGTGCCCGCCGCGAGGGCTGGATTCACGTACCGGGAGTTCCTCTGGAAGACATCGTGGCCCCCGTGGACGGGCCTGGCCGGTGACCCCTACAGCTCGGCGCGGAGCGCCCACCGGTTCAGCTTGCCGAGCTTGGTGCCGGACCGGTCGGCGACAGTCAGCGTCCAGGTGCCCTTTGCGGAGGTGCCCACGAACGGAGTGAGAGGGCCGCCGTCGGCGGACCCGTACGAGGCGATGAGATTGTCCGTGCCACCGCCGGTCCGGTTGTGGACCTTCACCTTTCGACCGTCCGGCCCGGACACGGTGACCTCCAGGTCGCCGATCGCGGAGTGGGTGATGTCCACGTCGAGCTCCAGGGCGGAGAGCGTCCCCTCGGCTGCGACCGTCAGCTCGCTCGTCACCCCCTTCTGCACGTTGTCGGGGATCACCATCCCCGGCTCCGCGGTGGCCTCGACCTGCGTCCGGGCGTCGCCCACGCTGGCCTCGATCGTCCACGTGTTCAGCCGGCCGACGTCGACGGGCGCCCGGTCGACCACGTGCAGCGACCAGGCCCCTCCCACCCGACTGCCTCGCAGGCGGGCCAGGCCCGTGTGGTCCTGCGACCGCCACGTGCGCCGGAGGTCGTTCGCCCCCGCGCCGGCGCGCTGATGCAGAGTGACCCGCTGTCGGTCAGGCGCATCCAGCGCCACGACGAGATCGCCCAGATACGGGTGGGTGATGTCCACCGTGACCGCCAGGTCGATGATCGGCCCGGCTTCGGGGAGCGTCACGCTGCTGAGGATCCCGACGGCGTCGTTGTCGGGGATGGCGATGCCGGTGCCGGAAGCCTGCACCGTCGACGTACTCGCAGGTCGGGCCGGGACGTCGAAGTCGGCCACGACCCCGGCCACCATGGCGCCATTGCTCCTGGCCGCCGGGCCCATGCCGTAGCGGGCGAACACCTCCCAGATGGTGTGGACCAGGTCGGTCCGCGCCGCCGGGCTGTCACCTCGAGCCGATGAGTACTGGTCACCTGCGAGGAGAATGGCGTCGCGTGCGGCCAGGAAGCTCGGGTTGGCGGCGGTCAGCTTCAGGCCGTCGACGACGATCTGGGCCGTGGGCCAGGCGCCGAGCCGCCGGGACAGCGACATGAGGGTGGCGCACCAGATCTCACCCAGGTTGTGCGGCTTCGAGCCGAGATACCGGCCGGTGCCGACGTTGGCGAAGCTGTCGGGAAACTGGTCGTCGTAGCGGAAGCGGCGGATACCAGTGGGCTGCGACACGACCCAGTCCCCGACGACGGTCTTTCGCAGGACGATGCATGCGATGAAGTCGCTCCACCCCTCGCCCATGCCGCCGGACTGCTCACCGTCGAGGGACGTGTCGTTCATCGGCCCACCGACCAGCCGGCCGGTGAGGCCGTGGGTGTACTCGTGGTAGACGACGTCGGGGTCGAGGGCGGTGTGGCGGTCCGTCTGGGCGACAAGGCCCATGTTCATCGTGGGCGCGCTGCCGTCAGCCGGCGTCCCCATGTTCGCGGTGCCCCACACCGTTCCCGGGTGGACTCTTGCGAGCACCGGATCCGCCTGGCGTCCGCCCCGGCCGTGGTTGTCCAACTGGAAGTTCCCGTCGGCCTCTCGGAATCCGAGAAGGTACAGGACGTCGTGCATGATGCTGCAGAGGGCGAACAGGTTGACGACGAGCTGTTCCGGTCCGTCCGCGTCCGACGGTGGGGGAAAGACGACGTCGGCGCCCTGCACGGTCCCCTGAACCGGTGCTGCCGTGTCGGCCAGCACGGCACGGACTGAGGCCCCGCGGGTCGAGCGATCGATCAACCATGGGTCGGGGAATCCCTGCGGGAGACCTGTGGGAACCGGGGCCCCATAGGTGTCGAGGGGCAACGGGAAGGTGACGGCCCGACGCGCTTGGCCGGCATTGAGCACGACCTCGGCGCGTCCCACGATGGCCCGCGTGAGACGCCGGCAGAGCAGGATGCGCCCGTCGCCGGCGTCGACGACCATGCGGTACACCGGCCCGCCCGGCGGCTGCAGGCGCGTGTGCCAGGACAGCCGGAGGCCGCCCTCCAGCGGGAACCACACCAGGGCAACGGTGACGGCGTGGGGGAACGGCGGCGCGTCGAACGACGTGACGAGGTCGGGCCGATCGGCGCCGATCGTCCGGACCGTTGGTGCGAATCCGGCGAGGTCGAGGGTCGGCTCCCGGAGCGACTGTCCGAAGGCGTCGACGTCCTCGTCGTCGTCGTGCTCGGACGCCAGATAGGCAGCCGCTTCCCGCAGTGCCTGTTCGGCGGCGAGCGCGGGCTCGACCGCGAGCTGGCCCTGGACCGTGAAGGACCGGCCGGCCACCTCGTGCAGTCGACCATCGGGGTCGAAGCGGACGGTTTCGGCCGCGTCGTAGATCAGGATGCCGTAATACGTCTGGCGAAGGTGCACGGCGACCGCCCCGGACGACGTCGTCTGGGGCTCGGGATCGGCGAGGTACTCAGGCGGCTGATCGGCGGCCAACCCGAGCACGGGGCTGATGCGTTGGACGTGGGCGAGGGCCCGGGCGACGAAATCGCCCTCACTTCGGTCGGCAGCCATCGAGCTGATGACCGCGGCGTTGCCCGAGAGGGAGTCGAAGCTGGCGACGTGCACGCGGTGGTCCCCCGCGAGCGCATCGGACACCTCCTCTGCGGCCGCGTGGAGCGCTCGCCGCCGCCCGTCGTCGGTGTGGTCCTCCGCACTGCGGACGTCAATCTCCTTGGCCATCGGCCCCCCTCGTTCGTGTCTCATTCGGAATGATGTGACGGCCGCTCACTGCGACCGGATTGCTCCTGCAGAGATGCGCCTCCATCAACTCGTAGCGGCCGACCCCCGGAGGTCGCTCGCCGGCTTCGCGTCGGGCTGATGCGTCAGACCACAACCCAGTCCGTCGTGACCGCATTGACGCCTGCCGGTCCCAGGCAGCGAAGGCTCACCGGGCCGGGCGCCACGTCGTCGGCGGAGAAGCGGCCGAGCTCGTCAGCCTCGACCGTCAGCGTGCCGCGGCCATGGCGAACCTCCACACGCGCCACCCGGGGCGGCACGAGCAGGCCGACCAGGCGGCGCCGGTTCCCGACCTCGATCGCCTCAACCTCGACGGTGAGCGTGGGTGACTGGAAGGTCAGCATCCGAACGGTGCCGGTGCTGCGCACCCCGGCCAAGACATTGTCGTCCTCCGCCGAGTCCTCGACGAGCTGGGCCAGCTCGGCATCGATGGTGCGCCAGAGGAAGCTGGCCTTCGCTGCAGCCAGGGTCTCGGGCGGAACTTCGTCGAGATGGCCTGCGAGCCGAAGATCGGCTCGGAGCGCGTCGTCGAGCCCGAGGCCGTCGAGGTTGCTGTCGTCGATGTCACTCACGGGGTCGTCCTCTGGGTCTCGTCGTCGAAGGCCGCGAGCCGGTGCCGGAGCTTGTCCAGGCAGCGGCCGCGGGTGGGCCCGATGCTCCCCGGACGGATATCGAGGAGCTCGGCGATCTGCTCGTAGCTGAACGGCGGATCAGCCATCAACAGCCGCAGGAGACGCTGGCAATGGGATGGCAGGGTTGCGATCGCGCTCCACACAGCCTTCTGGCGTTCATTGGCGAGGACACTTGCATCGACCGGCGGGTCGAGCTGCAAACCGTCCTCGAAGTCTTCGTCGTCCCCTGTCGGCACCTGGCGGCCATTGCGGCGGAGCACCCGGAAGCTCTCGTGGCGGGCCGTGACCGCCAACCAGGCGCCGACCCGCTGAGGTTCGCGTATGGAATCGAGATGAGTCACGAGGCGCATCCACGTGACCTGGAAGACGTCGTCGGCGTCGGCCCTACTCAACCCTTGGGCCCGAGCCACGGCCCACACCCGACCACCGAGACGCTCGACCAGCTTCTCCCACGCCGCGGAGTCACCGGCGCGGGCCCGCCGCACCAGCTCGGCATCGTCCTCGCCTCGGTCCGCCATCCAATCCATCCTAGGGCGAAGGGTGCCGGGGTGACCCGCACGGGCGCAGCGCGTGGCGGCTTCGGAAAGCCGTCCGTTCGCCATGTCCGTTGCCTCCTTGTTCGGGGTTCTGAAATGTTGAGCAGGCGAGCCAGCCGCGTGATACAGCAAAGGCGCGTCATCGTCGACTCGTATCACCGGGCTCGCCGCCGCGCTCTTCCCGACAGTGAGGGGAGACCACGGGATGGGAGCAGCACAGCGGTCCGACGGCCAGCGCCGACCGAGGGCGATCGAAGCGGGGGACGACACAGCAGGCGTCCGCCTCGAGTACGTCCGGAGCCGGCGCGTCCTCAGGCTCGGTGGCTGGCACAGCGGCGGACGAAAGATCGAACCGGTCGAGTTGCCTGCCTCGATGCTGCTGCCCGAGCTGGGGATCGCTCCTGACGAGCTGCGGGCGTCCCCCGTGTACCTGTTGCTGGCGGGCGTCCGCGAACCGCAGGGGCGGCGGGTCCGCCGGGTGACCACCGCCTTCGCGAACGAGCTCGAGGCCCGCCAGGCGTTCCGGCGATTGCGCACCGCGGACCCCGTGCCCGCGGAATGGGCCGAGCTGTTGGCCCTGGACATCGCCTGCCGGCTCAGCCCTCTCTGCTGGTTCGGGGATCCGGGCGACCAGCCGGGCGCGCGCCTCGCCGTGGGCGACACCGCCCCGTCCGGGGGCACCGAGTCCTGGCGCCTGCGCTGGCGGCGCCGGAACAGTCCAGCGGGCGGGCAGAGCGGAGCGTAGAAATCCGACTCCACCCGTCCGCTCGGCTGCAGTCTCGGTGAGTGCGCCCGCGCTCCGCGCTCGAGCACGGCTGCGCAAGCGGAGCGAGCGCCAGTCGTGACCGGCTCGACTACTTCTTGGTGGCCCCGCCGCTGCCGGCTTCGTCTGCTTCGGGGCGTCGTAGGCCCACTTCCAGCGACTCCCCGACTCCGGCGGGGGGCGTTGCGCTCAGCTCACCCAGACTGCCCCTGCTCGGTCCGCCACCGGCGCCCGGCGCTTCGCACCGCCTCCGCTTCATTGACGCCGCCTCCATACCAGCGCGTCACGGCACCGTCGGTCTCCAGCGATACGAGGTCGGCCCAGTGGGTGAAGCGAGGAAGCACCCGGAGGGCACGAGGCACGTGGGTGACGTCCCCGCGGGGTGGCTGGTCCGTGTGGAGCTTCAACTCCCAGCCGTGGTCCCGGAACCAGTCGACGATCTCTTCAGGCGGACCGTCTTGAGGCAGTGTCATCCGACCAGCATCCCGCATGACGCCCTCCAGTTCCGGCACGCCTGGCACACTTCCTGCATGCCGAAGGCGCGCCTCGTCCTCCTGTCAGCTCTGGTCGTCGCCGCCGGACTGGCTTCGGCGGCCGTCGTCGCAGGTCCCGCGAACGCCCTCGTCCCGGCCGGCTTCGCCGACGACCTGGTCACGGCGGTGGGCGGGCCGACGGCGCTGGCCTTCACCCCCGACGGGCGCATGCTCGTCACGACCCAGGCGGGGGCCGTGCGTGTGGTCCAGAACGGCTCGCTCCTTCCCGTCCCGGCTGTCGACCTGGCCTCCCGCATTTGCACCAACTCCGAGCGGGGCCTGCTCGGCGTGGCCGTCGACCCGGCGTTCACCACTAACGGCTTCGTCTTCCTCTATTACTCCTTCAACAAGGCCGGCGACTGCGGCAGCGCAACCGTGAACCGGGTGTCCCGCTTCGCGATGTCCGGGAACACCCTGGGCGGCGAGCAGGTGCTGGTCGACAACATCCCGTCGCCCGCCGGCAACCACAACGCCGGCGACCTCGAGGTCGGCAAGGACGGCATGCTCTATGTGAGCGTCGGCGACGGTGGCTGCGACTACCCCGGCGGTACTCCGAGCGGCTGTGGGGGTGACAATGACGCCTCCCGCGACCGCCACTCGCTGGTCGGCAAGATCCTGCGCATCGACCCCAACGGCGGCATCCCGGCCGACAACCCCTTCCTCGGAACGGGCACGGTTCGGTGCAACACGGGCAACGGCGCGCCTGGCCAGGTCTGCCAGGAGACATTCGCCTGGGGTCTGCGCAACCCGTTCCGCATTGCCTTCGACCCCAACGCCCCCGGCACTCGGTTCCACATCAACGACGTGGGCCAGAGCGCGTGGGAGGAGATCGACCTCGGGACTGCGGGCGCCGACTACGGGTGGAATCTGCGGGAGGGCCACTGCGCCAACGGCTCCACCACCAACTGCGGCCCGCCGCCCACCGGCATGACCAACCCGATCCTCTCCTACGGCCGGGCCGACGGATGCGGGTCGATCACGGGCGGGGCGTTCGTGCCCGACGGGGTCTGGCCTGCGGAGTACCAGGGTCGATACCTCTTCTCGGATTTCAGGTGCGGCAAGATCTTCCGCCTCGACCCGAACGGCGCTGGTGGCTTCACCCGGGTCGATGTCGCCACCGGCCTCGGCACCAACAGCGCCGTGCACATGCGCTTCGGACCGTGGAACGGCACCGGGCCTACCAACCAGGCCCTCTACTACACGAGCTACGCGGCGGGCGGCCAGATCCGCCGGATCAGCAGCACCGCACCGGCGAGCGCCGGCGTCTACACGTCACTCACGCCGGCCCGCATACTCGACACCCGCGACGGCACCGGCGGCATCGCCGGGCCCGTCGGCTCGGCGGCCGGAGTCGACGTGCAGATCACAGGGCGGGGCGGCGTGCCCGCCAGCGGCGTCTCGGCGGTGGCGATGAACGTCACCGTCACCGCGCCGACGGCCTCGGGCTTCCTCACCATCTTCCCGAGCGGCTCGGCCCGACCGCTGGCCGCCAACCTCAACTTCGACCCGGGCAAGACGGTGCCCAACCTCGTGGTGGCCAAGCTGGGCACCGACGGGCGGGTCGCTCTGTTCAATTCCGCTGGGAACACCCACGTGATCTTCGACGTCGCCGGCTGGTACTCCGATGCCGCCGGGGGAGACGACGGCCGCCTGCAAGCCCTCTCCCCCGCTCGGATATTGGACACGCGCGACGGCACCGGAAGCGGAGTCCGCCTCGGCCCCGGTGGCAGCCTTGACCTGCAGGTGTCCGGTCGCGGCGGCGTTCCGTCGTCGGGCGCCAAGGCCGCGGTGCTGAACGTGGCGGCAACCGGCACGACGGCGAGCAGTTTCGTCACCGTCTTTCCAACCGGCGAGGCCCGGCCCTTCACCTCGACACTGAACTTCGACGGCGGCGACACGGTCTCGAATCGGGTCATGGCCAAGCTCGGCACGGCAGGCCGGGTGACGATCTACAACAACGCCGGGTCGACAGACGTGGTTGTCGACGTGGGGAGTTGGTACACGGACGCGTCGGTGGCCGGCAGCGCAGGTGCCTACACCCCGCTCACGCCCGCCCGGATCCTCGACACTCGCGACGGCACCGGCGGTGTCACAGGACCGGTCGGCGGGGGCACGACTGCCAGCGTCCAGGTCACCGGCCGAGGCGGAGTACCGGCGTCAGGGGTGAGCGCGGTGATCCTCAATGCCACCGTCACGGAGCCCGCCGCAGCCGGCTTCCTCACCGTCTTCCCCACCGGATCGGTTCGACCGTTCATCTCCGACGTGAACTACGCCGGCGGCGAGACGCGCCCGAACCTCGTGGTGGTCAAGCTCGGGTCAGGTGGCCAGCTCACCATCTACCCGCAGGTCGGCACCCACGTGGTATTCGACGTGGCCGGCTGGTTCTCGTAACGGGCCTGTCCGTGGCGGAGCACACTCCAGTCCTCGGCCGAGAACCTGGCCCGGGCGCTGTCGTCCCGAACCCGGGGGATGACGTACCCCAGCGAAGCGACTATCCCTTCGAGCCGTTCTGGGCCGACATGCGGCCCGGCATTCGGCCGAGCCGCGGCAGAGCTACGGGAGATCGTCTCGCGAGGCGTGTAACAGCGACAGGCGCGAGGCCGGACCATTACCGTCGAACACGACACTCTGCGGGTGTCAGGTGCCCGAGGTCCGTATCCGGGACATCGTCCACTACCTCGTTGCCGACAGCGCTGTAGAACGCGAGTGAGCGGTCGAGATCGTCGACGCGCAGGCCGACGTGCAAGGTCCTCATCGGTCGCCCCTCAGCGGTCGGCAGGTATGGACCATGGTGCTGTCGCCCTCCTCCGGGGGAAGGCCCCAGTCCTCGTAGCCCTGTGCACCGTGGACGAAGCCGTCCAGGGTGACACCAATCTGCAGCACGACCTGTCGCATCGGCGGTTCCTCTCGTTCGGTGGTTCGTCACAGCGGCTGTCCGTCGTGCCATGTCTTACTCGTGCGGGGTCCGGTCACTGACGTAGACGCAGACGAGACCCCGGCGACCCTCCCGACCGTCGGCCGACGGCCTGGTGCCGCACCTACGGTGGGTGCGGCGTCAGTCGTGCACCTGCTCGAGCAGGCCCATGTCGTTGCGGCACGCCCAATGCTCGACGACCATTCCGTCAGCAACTCTCCAGATGTGGATGAACGTCCACGCCGTCGGGCGGCCAGACACAGAAGTGCCGGCGAGCAGTGGCATCGTGGACGCTCGGTGGGTCCCGCGCAGCGTGAGGTGTTGCGCCACAAGATCGCCGTCGCCGATGAGGTGGTGCTGCTCAACGGCGACGGGTCCGAGGTCGGCGGCGATCGTGTCCAAAATGAGTTTCAGACCCTCGCGGCCCTGGGGTCCCGCAGCGTGGTTGACCATGTCCTCGGCGACCAGGTCGTCGAGGGCGATGGGGTCCCCCGACTGCTGACGTCGAAACAAGTCTTCGACGACGTCCTTCGCGTTTCGCTCGCTCATGACAACAGCATTCCCACGAGCCGGACTCGAAGTGAGTACGATGCCAGAGCCGAGGGCTGAACGCGGCGGCGGCAGGCCCATGACGGCGGCAGGGCGTCCGTGCCGGCTGCGGTAGCCGTTGCCCCCCTAGCCAGGCTGACGGCGACGGTCGTGTCACCCAGGATCACCTCCCGGTCGGTCTCGGTCGCGGCCTGGTCGACCGCCATTCGACCCTATTGGGCGTTCGCCTTCCCTACCTGCCCCCGCTCGATCAGGATCACTTGCTTGTTGTCGAGCAGAAGGACCGTGTCGATGGGTGCGGCGACGGCGATGATCAGCGCGGCCGCGACCGCAGGGCGCCGGAGGCTTGCCACCACGCTGTCGCGCCGCCTCGGCGGCCGGGGACTCTCCGGTATGTCGGCCACCTGGCCCCGCTGCACCCACCGACGAACAGCTGATTCGAGGAGCGGGACGACGGCGGTCACCACGGTGAGGCTCGAGAGGATCGACACCTTGATGCCGAACTCGGTCTGTTGGAAGTAGATGAGTGCGGCCGCCACCACGGCGACTGCCCCGCCGTAGACCACTCTCGCGTTCG